>Ga0208958_1003151_pt1 | contig 13154 bp, 25 predicted proteins | sample RifOxyB1_FD_184032 | JGI IMG/M metagenome (GOLD analysis project Ga0208958, IMG submission 184032) | Soil microbial communities from Rifle, Colorado - Rifle Oxygen_injection B1 (SPAdes) | ecosystem: Environmental > Terrestrial > Deep subsurface > Rock core/Sediment | place: Rifle, Colorado... | reverse complement strand
CTGGGTTGAGCTCCATTACGGGAAAGAGTCCGGGGTGGTCGTGGAAGCCTGGGCGCTTTCTCATAACTGGATCCAATTGCGGCCAACGGACTCCCACAGTTGTTTTGACAACTCATGTGGGTACTGACGATGGAATATAATCGTTTTAGCGGATGTATTAAGAAGTAGCTTAATACAGTGAGAGCATGGACTGTCTGTGCAATATACCGTTTCTATCTGGTATACATCTCGGCACTGAAGCAGTGCATTTGTCTCTGCGTGAGTGGCTGGACAAACATCCAACCCAGCGCCGGACTGATGTTCTCTGGAGCATCGTTCGCAATGAGGCAGGCCGGAAGCGGGACCATTGTAGCCTGTTCCAACCACATGGCTACGGGCATTAACCAGAACACACCCAACCTGCCGACTAAGACATGTGGACCTGGTGGCTACCAGTTGAGCCATGGAGATAAAGTACTGGTCACGGGTTGGACGCATGGCAGGCCTCGCAACGGGTGTGAAGTAGCAACAAGGATTGCTCCTTGTCTACCCTGTAATTTTGTTGCTCCACAGGCAAATAACTAAAGTCCGGTTGCTCCAAAGGCGATCTATGATTCATACCTCGTTGAAGCATCTCACCGGATAATATGTCATGCCTGGATTTATATGCCAAAGGCTCCATAGCATTCCCCGATATTCGTCCATCGATTTTATGGTGCTTTACCCAATTATGTAGGAACTTGTGCAACTCGCCGTGCTCACCCAGGAGATGCTTATTGCACATTAGCTGCGGGTTGACCATCCACATTCTCATTTTATGCCTCCTATAATCCTACACACAATATAACCAGATCAAACATAAAAGTAAACAATTATTTTTAGAAGCTCCTCCCACTGTCGTGGCAGTACTTTGTCAATAAAGGGATGTCCAAAAATTTAAGACACCACTCCTGGGCTTTTATTGATGCCCCCCATTTATGTATTTTTTTGGGATTTATTAAAGCAGAAGTCCAATTAATGCTTAATGTATAAAATTTTGGGCTGTACAGCTTAACTTTTTCCAAGAACACTACTGGATCAGTGTGAACAAATAAGTATGGAAGCTCCAGTGGTGTTATAAAGGCGGAGTCAATGTATAGCCTATATAGATTTGGTTTATGTAAAAGGTCCAATGAGTTTATGATGGTTTGGATTAAAAAATAGTCGGCCGTGTTTTTTTTGAACTACTTGCGTGTTTTTCCAGAAAACTCCTATTTCAGTACGGGTGGGGGTTTGTGTCACCACAATATTCCGCAAACAATGCCCTATTATGTTTTTCTCCACCCACCGTGGAAATAGCAATGCTAGAAAAACCCGCAGTTCTTCGGGCAAATAACCTTGCTTTTGCTATTTCCACTTCCCCCGGATTATAATAATTACGCATCAATTGGGCTTGTTTGGCCCGACTATTATACCCAAAGTCCTCCATACGAACACAGGGAATCTCAGGTATAGTTAAAAACACGCCCGTAATTCCCTTTCTATACCCATTGTAAATACTCTCATCGTCTGGGCTAAAGGCCACTTTTTCAATCAGTTCCAGAAGCATCCCCATTAAAAGATCCCCCGCCCAGCAAGGTCCTTTTTGTACGCATGAAGCGACCCAATAAAATGCACAAAGTGTCCAGCAGGAACTCCGAGCTCTTCCGCCACATACTTCAGCAAACCGCAGGCCAAGTACACGTCATGCACAAAGTGTGTGAGAAAGTCACAAGAACGCATCGTGTAGATCAAGTTTAGCTGACCACCCCGGATGTAGAACTGGTAGGACAGCGAGCATGGCACGCGGTCTTTTCCACCAAAATTTCCAGCGTCTTGATGACGATCGAACATTGTCATGACGGCCTGTCGGGTGTTTGGTCGAAGCTTAAGCTCTCTGACAATAATAGGTAGCTGCTCCCGGAACCTTTCGTTATAGCTGTAAGAAAATTGGCCATCACGAAGGAACTCTTCCCAGGCTGGAAACAGCTTGTGCGTCTCTCCGGGGTTGATGTAGCAAGGGCTGATGCGGTCGAGCATCTCCGCATCAGCCCACTCCAGATTGCCACCCAGGTACTCGACCATCTCCCGCAGCTTGTTCATGCTGGTCAGGGTGTAGCCGTACGCCTGGACTTCTTTGGTGTCATAATCGGAGTTACCATGAACGTCTTTGTCCTGCATCGTGCCGGCGGGAACATCAATACTCATTTCCCACAGGTCCCGCTCTACTTCTCTTACCGCCTCATATCCGTCTCGAAATATCCTCATTGCTTAAACCTCCAGGGGTAGTTGCTTCCAATTGCCCTGCTCTTGCTGCTCTAAAATCCGGGCCTCGTGTTTTTCATCGTCATCCAGTGCAAAAGAAGCTCCATTGTCTGCACAATAGTCGTACAGCTCTTTAACTGGGAGGTGTTTGTGAGTGAAGTTGTACATTTTCACCCGGTGCTTGTAATTGTACCGGCAGGTCTTCTCAGTAAATTTAGCAAAAGCACTGAGAGCGGTTTTATAATATTTTGGATCCGCCTGCTTTAGCTGCTCAAAATATGCAATTCCATCGGTGTTAATAAACAACAGTGGCATGAACAAGGCCGTTACGTAAGCGTTACCAAAATACATCCGGTAGACTGAGGGCTCATGGGCAATGTCCAGGTCTTGTAAAATCAACGGAATCAGGGCGTAGTCCGCCGTGTTTTTCTGGATTAACTCAGTAGACCTCCAGATAATATCCACCTCAGTGAATTTTGGAGTCTGAGTAATAATCAAGTTTCTGATGCAAAACCCCTGAGACCGTGAGTCTTTAGCACCTCCGAGGGTGGATATTGACACCGAAGTATGGGAAGCTGCCCGACGTACTTGAAGCTTCTTTTTAGCGGAGGATATTTCTCCTTCGTTGTAATAATTTCGGAGCAGTTGTCGGATCTTGGCTTCTTTGTATCCCAACATTTCGAGGTTGGGGATGGGAAGCGTCGTTACCCGGTGGGTGACGCCTCGGACGATCTTACGCACCCCATTATAGATACCCGCATCGTGGGGCATGAAGCTGACTTTTCGGATTAGGTCGATTAGCATGTACTCTCCAGACAGGTTAAAAATGGTTAATATTTTGAAATTTGCCTAAAACTATTGACGGCCGCCTTGCGGAAGTAGAGGTCATACACACCCCCAGGCGAAAGACCTTCATGCTTCATCAGCCCAAAGAAAGCAATGAAGGCCTGGTCCAAACAGGCATAGAAGCGTGGGATATCTGTTAATTGATGTGTCTGTTTCCATGGCTTGTTCCGGCACTTATGAGTCATCATTCCCAAGTGATGTATGATGCCATATACATGGTTGCAATCGCTCTCAGCGGCGTAGTACTCATCCAGGGTTCTCGGAGTGAAGTCAACACAAATAGCCAATTCCACAATGAAGTGGAGGGCGTCCACCAGCTCTTCTTGGCGATGTTCGATATGGTCACCAGCATCCACGGACTCAACCAGTTCCTCCACCGCTCGGTAAGCCATATCCTTAATACGAGCCTGAGAGAACCTGCAATGTAAATCCAGCGGGTGAGCATCAGTCTGTAGAAGGCCGTTTTTAGCCTCAATAGGGTGGTATTTATGGAGCAACTCAGTCTGCCTCTCAAAAATGGCTTTAAGGAGCTGTTTTGGCCGTTCTGAGGCAGGATTCAGGACTACATCTTCGATGTTCAATTTATACCTCCGTCAACTTATTGATTATTTCTTTATATCCACAGGCGTCAACACGGTTGTCTCGCTTCTGGTGGTATGACTCACGTCCCAGTTTAACTGAGTACATCACATAAGCGATATCCATCGCGGTCAACTGGGTGTGAGTTGGGCAGATCAGGTTGAAGATGTCCGCATATCTCTGGAACACTTCTCGGGGTGGGCCATATTTCCTGTTGTCTTGCTCGGGCCCGTTTACTATGGACTCTGCTTCGAGTAGGATGCTGGGCATTGGTAACTCCAAGGACGCCCCTGGTATTATCCAGGGGCGTCCTTCGTTTTTAGTGGGCTTCTTCTCCAACTTATTCGGCGGCCTCTTCGCTCTTCGGAGCCTTCTCCTCAGCTTCCACTTCCTCAGGTACTTGGATGACCTTATAGGATCCGTCCTCCAGCTTCTCAGTTACCAGGCCGACGTGCTTTATGCCAGGGTCTCTGGTGATGAGCCCCATTTTGGTTCTGGCGACCTTTGCTTCTACACCCATCGCTGTGGCCAGCTCCTCAATCGTGAACACTTTACCGGCAGTCATAAATGCTCGGCATTTTCCCCTCATTCCGTCGCTCATTTTCTTCCCTCCTTTTTGCTTCTTCACCTCAGTGGAAGCGGGTTTTTCTGCCTTCGCGATTGTTTTCTCAATCGTGGGCAGTATTGCTTTGCACAGTTCCCAAACCTTCTGGGCCAGCTTCTCTTTGCTTTCCTTCAGCGGGTAGCCAGCTTTTGCGGAAGACAGCGGCCTCAGACCATTATACAACTCGGCCAAATCCTTGCCGCTGTACTCAGTAAGGTCAGCGACAGACTTGATCAGCTCGCAGGAGCCTTCAATGGAATCAACAACAGACTGACAGGCGTCCTCTTGATCTACAGCAAACTTGGCATGAACAGTGTTGTCCTTGATTATGAGTAACATGATAAGCTCCTTTAATGCGCCATCCGACAGGAGGCGCTGGTTGTTATTGTGGCTTTCCAGCCACCTGAATGCTACGTGGTCAATGGCAGTAGGCAGCGGGTGGTAGTCCTTGTCAAACTGGGAAGCAGAGAACTTCCGCACCCGGCGCAATTTACCGTCATGACCGAGGATTGCTTCCACCATCTTGAGACTGCGACCGATGCGCCGCAGCTCAATGGCGATGTGCCCTTGGTGGTTTGTGTGGATGGTGGGCATATTAAGCCCCAAAGGCAAACGAAGCTGATTCATCCGTTTCAACCAGTTGGCAGCGAGGGCATTCGACCTTTTCGTAAAGGGCTTTATGGGTAGTGGTGAGATACTTGTGCCCGCAGGTTAAAGTGCATTCTAACTGTTTAACTGTTAACCCCTGAAGGTTGTGGTAAGAACTTTTAATTTTGAGGATGGACTTTCGCATAGCATTCTCCTTTTTAATCCTTGAAATTCTGTAATCCTAAAATCAGTATATATCCTTCAAACAGAAAAGTAAACAATTATTTTGGGGTATGGTGAAAATAGTTTTTAGTTTTCGCTATACGGTTGATTTAATAGGACTTTCATCCGCTCCTCAGCATCCTCCAACCGTCGTTTATCCGCCGCAAGCCTGTTATTTCGGCAATAATCACAGCCACCATGGCAGCGGCACGAGCGGTCGAACCGTTTGCTCTTGGTGTATGGCTTCCGCCAGTCCTTGCGGTTAGGGTAGTGTTTGTCGAAGCTCATAACCGCACATCGTAAGCGATAATCTTCTCTAACTGGGCTCTACACGTGACCTCAGCCAAATGATGCTGGATATTCAATGGAAACGGAGTTACCCGAGCTAATGTCTGGTAATGCATAATATTTACTACCATCTCCGCTATTGCACGAGCTTTTTCAAAGCCTTTCTCGTGGTATTTTTGGTAGTGCTCTATCATTATCGCAGGTGTGGTGTTGAACCACTCACTGCAGACATGACATTTACGCAGTTGTCTGCTCACAATTAAACCTCCAATTGGGTGATTTTATCCCCAGCCCACCTGGGATACGCCGCAGCTTCGGCTTTCGACCTCCACCGTTGCTCCATCAAGGTGAAACGGAGGAAGTTCCGTCCCGTCTCTTCCGCCTCCACAGTAACAGACAAGGTCTGGTAGGTATCACAACAATCACCGCGTGTCGCTTCGTAGTGCTTCTCGGATAATTTTAATGACATACATCCCACCCACATTCCACACAGAAATAGCATCCACCCGCGGGCTGTATTCTACCTCCGCACTCGGGGCAGTTAGTTGGTACGGCCATCTCTTCACCTCCGCACTCTCAGATTGAATGATATCTATTATTTTAGAAGCAGTAAAGCCGCTTTTTGTAACATTGCAATCTCTAAGTCTTTGCGCTCCAAAACAAGACGCACCAACTCAGATGGTGCCGTTCCCCTAGGGCCATGTTTTTCAATCATACTGTCGGAGAGGTTGAGTTCGTTCACAACGTCTTCAAGCATGTTCTCGAGTTGTTCTTTCGTCCAGCAGCTCATCTCAATACACCTCCTCAGGCAATACATAAACTGGCTTGTGCTTCTCATCCAGCACCACCAGCAATGCTTTGAAGTACTGTTTCGGGTGGTAGACAATAGGCTCGTCACTGCTGTACTCAGACTCACCATTGGACAACGTCCTGAAGCCAATGACCACGCCAGGTCTGGGGTACTCGAAGCGGTCAATATCCCACTGCTTCTTGTTGTTGCCGCCACGGACAAAGGTCTCTGTCCGTCGGAGCTTGGATTTTACCATTACCTGGTCGAGGAATACAATCACTCTGTCAACTCCTTGCTCTCCACAGTATAGCGGCGTCTGCAGTAGACCTCTGTCATTTCAACCTCCGAATAAGATCCACCAGCAACTTCTCCATGTGCGTCACCGGCGTAAACCAGTCCTCGTCAATCCCGATCCACGGACAGATGAACGAGTCTTCCAGGCTTATCGTTACCTCGTGGATGCCACAAATCTCTTCAATCTCGGCCACTGCCTTGGCGAACCGGCGGAAAGCCTCATCGCTCTTGATCTGGATACCGTGGAAGTGCAGGCAAGACCGCAATACTTCCACGTACTCTTTGATGACTTTCGGGCGCTTAGTAACCATATTGGTACTCTCCACACTTGTAACAAAGTATTCCGGAAGTGGATATCATAAACAACTGGCAACCGCAACTACAGGCCCATGCGGCGCCTTCTGGCTCGCATGGGTATCTGAATAAACCTTTATGGGTATGGCAGGATGGGCACTCTACCTGGGTTGTGCCTGTGGGGGCCACAGATACCCACTCGTGGTGGCATTCTATGCAGAATGCTTTCCCTGATACGTGGGGTGATCGCTCTTCTTTGGTTTGGAATGCTATGACGTTACTCATCACACCCCCAACTTCGTCAGATTGACCCGCTTACGTGAGGCCATGTAATCTGCGAAGTGAGTCACCTGCTCCGTCCTGGAAAAGTCCTCGGGGAACCTTTTCAAACCTTGCTCAGCTGGGTGGCATTTGGTGGACCCTGTTGCCCATGGCCCCATGTGCCAACGAACTGCGGCAATAGTGCATACAACCAGCGGATTTGCAGACTTGCTCCACCTGAGGCTTTGTGCGGCTACAATGTCATGTGGCTCAGCAACAGCTTTGGCAATGTCGTGGAGAATGAGAGCTGCAATGACGATGTCTTTTTCTTCATCTGTTGCTGAGTACACTTCAAACAGCTCTCTCGCAAAATATAATGCAGCGAGAATGTGACGAATGAGACCACCCTCCCCTTGTGAATGCTCGGGGTGGTATTTCCCAGTAGAGCTTGCCGGGATGATCCAGAAATTATCTGGTTGTTTTGAAAGTTCTTGCCGAGTCCAATCTCGCAGCTCTTGGTTTTGTATTAGATTGACTGCATTGAATAGTTGTTCCTTGTCGGTCATTGTCCAGTCACCACCTTCACCCAAGATAACCAGTCGCAAGACCGGCCTTTACCCTTCCATGCTGCCACATCCAGCCACACTGCCTTCGGGTGAGTATCAATCACTTGTGCCCACCGCCAGTCAAACAACAGATAATCATCGTCAACTTGAATAAACAACCACCCGAGGCCACCAGCCTCACCATGCAACAATAGCCACAGTTTCTGTTCCCAGCTGAAATGAGCCACTCGCACCGGCGTTGCAGGGCGCTTCGGCCACGCTGGGAGGTGCTTGTTCTCCACCCAGGCATAAACGCCGTTGTGCAAGACACACATATCTGGGGTGCCGACAGAGCAACTGTTCTCCACCCGGTCAACCAGAGTGACTGGGATCTTGCGGAGGGCTGTTGTTACTCGGTGGTTGAGGGTGGATTCACGAGCCATTTAGTTAACTGGGCTCCAAGCAAGCCCACAGCATCCAACTCCAGTACCAGTCCACCGCCACATCATACATCGGTCACTGATACAGACATTAGGGACGTTCTCCAGTCCTCCAGCAAACGTATGAGTACAGCCATTTACACCCTTCACCATGGGACACCATTTCTCCTCTGCTTCAGCCCTTGTGAGTTGCATCTTGTCCCACCTCCAAATGAAATACCTTCCCCACCCAGTACCCAGACACCACGAGCCCTGCTTCAGCTGCCTTCACCACTCCACCCTTGGCCGTTGTCCGCTGCTTCAGCACCTTGGTGCAGAGCCGAGAGAGGAGGATGGTGGTTTCTAGGGGGTTAGGCACTGGACAAACCCGAACGACAATGCTCCGAATCGCATGTCGTTGTCAGTTTCACCTTTTTTGAATGTCTCAGTATCACCGTTAATATCAACTATCTTCAATCCATCTGGAACGTGATCATACCACTCGTGAGGATATAGCCAAGTTGTTTTATCATCCTTTTCTTCCCATATCTGACAACCAAACATTTTCAAGGATGCAGAGTCAAGTTGCTTCAGCCCCTCGTACTCCTCCACTGTGCTTGGGTGCCAAACTACCACCACCCCGTCAGTACGTTCAAACTGTGGGGTAGAAATACTGATCTTTTCTCCTGGGGCCACTCCGATTGCTTTTATGAGTTTTGCTCCAAAGTCAAGATCATCCATGTATAACACTTCGTTGAATCTTGGATCGTTTATCATACCTCATACCCCATTCTGCCCGTAGGCGCAATAATGTGAAGATTCTGCTTAGCCCTAGTACAACCAACGTACCAAACACGGTGTTCGGCACCCGGGTCTTGCTGCGCCCCATGCCACGTCCGGGCACTCATATCAGTTGACAGCAAGACGTTATCCGCCTCGCCCCCTTTAACGCTGTGAATTGTCCCAATCGAGATGCGAGGTGTCCGACTCAACTTCTCCCCGCGCCGCAGCATGGAAATATACCACTCGCGTTCATCCAGGCTGATCTTGGTCATGGCTTCATGCCAGATAACGTCCTTAGAGGCTCCAGGAGCGGCGTACTCGTCTGCCTCAGGGTAAGTACCGGGCTTACCAGCTCGACGAGCTTCCCAGGCTTGTATGGAGCGAATATGGCTACTATTCACTGCTGGGTCGCCTCTGAAACTATAGTTGACGCCTTGTGCCCGGCACATACCTACATATTGCTGCAACAGGTGGGTGTTACGAGCCAACAACAGCCAAGTGCCTGGTTGCGTCAGGTCTACGTCATCAGGTGACGCGTGATATTCCACTGACCCTGTGACACCTGCTTTTGGCAGGTAGGTCTTTGGCGTGCGGTGCTTTATCTGGTTGACAATACGTTCTGCAACTTTATGGACTGCACTCGGAACTCGATGCGACTGGTGAAGCACCGTTCGGCTACCGTTAAGGTTTTGAAACCCTTTAACGTCGGCGCCTGACCATTGGAAAATAGCTTGATCATCGTCTCCAGCGATGTAGATTCGTTTAGCGTTAAATAATATCCTCCTGGCGTATGCCCATTGTAGCGAGCTCAAATCCTGCGCCTCGTCAACGATCACCACATCTACATCCAGCGGAGCTTGGTCCATCTCCATCATGTCTGTAAAGTCAACCAGGTTACGCTCCGCTTTGAAGGTCTTAAGCGTAGCTTGAAACCTTTTAAACTCGTACCAATTTAGCTCGTCTGCCTCTCCCGCGCATTGATCCCAGGCTTGCTCTGCTGTTATGCAACGAGCTCGGGCGAAGCCATCAAGGAATGTATATCTGTCGCCAGTGAAGCGGCTCGTGGGCAATCCTTCTTCAATATCAGCCTTAGTGCCAAAAACCAGATTAAGGTAACGGCCAATCTCCCTGTAATGCTTGCCTTGCATGACTTCTTCACGTCGTAAGCCAAGCCGGGAGAAGGCCAACGAATGTAGGGTGCGGAACCATGGTAGGTCTGCTTTCTCAAAAGAGAAGCGTTCGCAGGCTCTATCCTGAGCCTCGGTCGCGGCTTTTTTGGTGAAGGAGGTAAAACATATCCGGTCGGGTGGCACTCCCGCCTCAAATTCTTTGTCTAAAATGTTAAGCAATTCGGTGGTCTTGCCTGTACCGGGCGGGCCTATCACTATTTTTACGTTGCTCATCGGGACCTCACCGCTTTTACTTTTTCAAAATCTCCGGTCTTTATCGCTGCAAGGAAAGCGTCCACAAATTTCTGGGATCGTTTTACTTCCCAGAAATCATAGACTGCCAGCGACACGTTTGTTCCATTTGTAGTGAAGACAGTAATATCGAAGTTAAATCTGTCAACTTGGAATTTTGCTGTAACATCAACAGATAGTTTGCTCTGTTTCAAATTGGATACTTTTGTTAGCGTATCCCGAAACATTTTCAGGAGCTGCTGTTGCTTGTGTTTTATCAGCACTAATTCTTCTTCTCTGGTGCGGAACATGGTCACTCCTCAAACTCCAGAATCATAGCTGTGAGGTCTGCTCCACAAACAGCTGGAACATTTTTAGTCGGCGCTGTGAGCTTCGTGTGAGCATAGAATTTTACACCGTCTGGCCACTCTTCTTCAAGCCGTTTCATGGTGTTTACACCGTTTAGCAAGGTTCTCAGGGTTGACCGTAGCTTGTCCTTGTCAAGTTCCAGCTTCCTCCGCTTCTCAACCAGGTTCATTATCCTGCGAACAACAGCATTATCCTCATTCTCGGGTACTACCCAGCAAGGCTTTTTGTACTCGCAATCCCTTGCAGCAACTCTGTGGGAAGAGTTCAGTTGGACTTGAATTTTGTCTCTGAAATTCTTCCCAGGTAACTGTGTATACAGTTCTGAGCGTTCGTAAAAGAAACCGTTCCCCAGAGCTTGCATCTTGTGCTGGTCTGTCGGCTCATATAAACGATTGTAAACCAGTTCAGCGATTGCATTCGACTCTGCTTTCAGCCATGCTTCACGTTTGGCAAAAGTCTTTTCCAGTGTAACTCTTCCGATATGGTCACGCAAATCGTTTGTTAGTCTCATGCCTTTTCCTCCTGCGGCTTTATTTTTCAAAATGGCTTATCCCCTTCACACTCAACCGGTATCTCCACCATATCAAAGTCCTCGGTCTGAGTAGCAAAGGTGCCTACGCCCCAGACAGCCACACAGGTGCCCTTCATCATGATTGTTGTGTGCTTGGCTCCTCGGCGGCGTATGACAGGGTATATCTCCTTGCTGGAGAACTCCCGAAAGTGCTGCTGGTCGAGGTATTTTACGAAGTCTTTGCTCCGGAACCAGCACATCGGGGTGACATGGTGGTCTTTTAATATTCCGGTGAACGGTTTACCTAGAATCAATTCTGTTCTGTCTCTGGCTTGGATCTTACCTGTGCAGAACGCCTCCAGGTGTAGCATCAGTTGGCCTTCCGGCCCTGCGTCCACAGGCGCTTCAATTTCTTCCACATCACTGAGCATGTCGTTGACAGCGTCAACCCAAACATCCTCCTTAACCAGTAGAATCAACCGGCGGAACACCCGCAAAAACTCTCGCATGAAAGCACGTTGGTTCATTAGCGTATCCATACTAACTGAGATAGCATGACCGCCCATCGTGAACTCCCAGACAGGCTCATCCCCACTTCCCTTAGATGGCACAAAGCATTTCCCAGGACGATCCATCTCATCCAAAATACATGAGCGGCCTTCGCGGGAGTTTTTCCGCCCAGGTTTGTCGAGACCGTATTTACGCTTGAAGCACTCCTCCTTATTGCAGTGCTGGTTCAGTGGTACGTCATTGCATTTGTAACAGTAACCTTTTTTGTGGAGTGACTTGACTATGGCCTGGACTTCGGAGAATGTGCCCGGTCCCATGAATTTGTGGTTATACTCACCGACCTTGTCCTCCCAGTTATTTGGGAACTTCTTGCGGGCATAAACACCCATAGAGAACAGGGCATTGTTCAGGCAGTCAGTGAAGCCAATCTTGGTGAGATGTTCCAAACACGGCGGCGCATCGCTGAAACCGGGATCATCAACCGGGGCAGCTAGCTGAGGTTCAAGTGCTAACAGCGTCTTCATGTCGATCTTGCGTTTCTCAGCAATCTCCAGGAACTGTTCAGCTGATGCCACTCTGCCGTCCTCACAGTAACAATAGCGGGTGGTGAGTTCAGCGTGGAAAAATGGCATGTTGAGCCAATTGCCAGAGGCAGTTGGGTCGTCCACATTGTCCTGCTTGGGGAATACTTCTGCCGCCGGATAGCTCAGGGCATGACAGAATTTAGTGAGCTTAGTACGCACCAGCTTGGCTGGCACTGGTTCACTGAAGAACAGATATAAATGAGCACCACCAGACTTGGTGCGGCAGAGGGCACAGGGTAAGCCAACCTCATGTGCTGTGGCCTCGAACGCCTTCAGGTCAATAGTGTAGTCATCTATGTCGATGGCTGCCCACAGACAAGTGCTATCGTCGCGGATAGGCACCAGGCCCAAGCTCTTCTTGCCATCAAGGTGCTGTTGCCACAGTTCCACAGTCGGGGGTGTAGGGTCGGTCCAGCTCTTGCCTTTTTTCTTGCCGGGATTGCCGGTGGTGTCCGGCACATGAACTCCATGCGCTCGGTCAAGAGAGTTGAATAGCTGGTGGAAGCGGTGGGCTAATTGCATCCTACAACCTCAACTCCAAAATCTGGGAAGTCTATCTGCGCCAGTTTTTCAGGGGTAAAGGCTGATTTCATAACTTCTACTGCTTCCTGCTCAGTGTGGAACCCTTCCGTTGTGGATAATTTCAAGAGCGGTCTGTCACAACCACTAGGAGTTGGACAATTCCGATAAAACATCCCATGCCATAATTTTGTTTCTTTGTGCTGTCCTGCGACTATATGGTCACGCATCCCACCCTCCCATAACAGTTAAAATAAGCGGAGGTGATCAGCCTCCGCTGTGAATCCGTCTGCTTCGGGGAGGGCTAGAACGGATCTTCTTCATCAACTCCGACAGGCATGGTGGCTTTGGCTTGGCCGGACAGGATCATTTCACGGAAAGACTTGGCTTCTTCGAATATCTCCATCGAAGGCACTGTGCCGGCATGCTTGAACTCCAGGCCCATCCACGAGCCTTTGTCGTTTGATTCAGGAACGGTAGTTAGCT
>Ga0208958_1003144_pt1 | contig 13195 bp, 9 predicted proteins | sample RifOxyB1_FD_184032 | JGI IMG/M metagenome (GOLD analysis project Ga0208958, IMG submission 184032) | Soil microbial communities from Rifle, Colorado - Rifle Oxygen_injection B1 (SPAdes) | ecosystem: Environmental > Terrestrial > Deep subsurface > Rock core/Sediment | place: Rifle, Colorado... | reverse complement strand
GAACTGCCGACCCCGCCGGTCGACGCCGCCACCGCCGGCTTCCTGGTCGCGCGCTGCGCCGGGCCGGACAAGTATTTCGACGTCGTCCACCAGCTGATGGCGACCCAGCAGGAGATGCTGACCTCCTCGCCGCGCGACTGGCTGCTGCGCACGGCCCAGGCCGCCGGCCTGTCTGAGCAGCAGTTCAACGACTGCGTCACCGACAAGGAGGCCGTCGCCGCCATGGAGAAGCGGGTCCAGGCGGCCCAGGCGCAAGGCGTCACGGGGACTCCGGCCTTCTACGTGAACGACACCCAAGTCATCACCCCCGGCGGCGAAGGCGCCAGCCTGGCCGACCTGTCCACGGCTATCGACGCCGAACTGGCGAAGTAAGCTGATGATCCGGCGCGCCGTCCTCGCCTTTGCTCTGACCGCCGCCCTGGCGGGTCCGGCCTCGGCCGCCGAGCCCCCGCCGCCGGTCACGGCCCAGGACCATGTTCTGGGTCGGGCCGACGCGCCGGTCACGGTGATCGAATACGCCAGCTTCACCTGCGCGCACTGCGCCGTCTTCCACAACGACGTCCTGCCGGCCTTCAAGGCCCGCTACATCGACACGGGCAAGGTCCGGCTGGTGCATCGCAACCTGCCGACCCAGCCCGCCAATGTCGCCGCCGCCGCCGCCGCCGTGGCCATCTGCGCCGCGCCCGGCCGCTATTTCGACGTGGCCGAGGTCTTCATGCGCGACCAGGCCAATCTGCGCACCACCGGCGCCAAGCCCTGGTTCGACGCCGGCCTCGCCGCCAGCGGCAAGACGCGCGAACAGATCGAAACCTGCCTGAACGACCCCGCCACCGGCGCCGCGCTTCAGGCCCAGATCGTCGGCGCCCAGGCGGCCGGCGTCGAGGGCACGCCCACCCTGTTCGTCAACGGCAAGCCTGTCGCCGGTTACTCGCTGGAAGCCCTGTCGGCCGCCGTCGACCCGCTGCTGCGCCGGTAAACGCCAGGACCGATGCAGTTCCAGCGCCTCCGGCTCGTCGGCTTCAAGTCGTTCGTCGACCCGGCGGAGGTGCATATCGAGTCCGGCCTGACCGGCATCGTCGGCCCTAACGGCTGCGGCAAGTCCAATGTCCTTGAGAGCCTGCGCTGGGTCATGGGCGCGAACTCGGCCAAGGCCATGCGCGGTCAGGGCATGGATGACGTCATCTTCGCCGGGGCGGCGGGCCGTCCTCCCCGCAGCCACGCCGAAGTCCAGCTGACCATCGATAACGCGGCCCGCCGCGCGCCCCAGCCCTTCACCGACAGCCCCGTGCTGGAGGTGTCGCGCCGGATCGACCGGGGCCAGGGCTCGACCTACCGGATCAACGGCAAGGAGGTGCGCGCCCGCGACGTCCAGCTGCTGTTCGCCGACGCCTCGACCGGCGCCAACTCCCCCGCCCTGGTCCGCCAGGGCCAGATCAGCGAGCTGATAGCCGCCAAGCCCCAGAACCGTCGCCGCATCCTTGAGGAAGCGGGCGGCGTCGCCGGCCTGCACACCCGTCGCCACGAGGCGGAGCTTCGCCTGAAGGCGGCCGAGGCCAACCTGGAGCGGCTGGACGATATCGGCCGCGAGCTGGAGACGGCGCTGAACCGGCTGAAGCGGGAGGCCCGTCAGGCGGAGAAGTACAAGAAGATCTCCGCCGAGATCCGCGCCCTTCAGGCCGCCCTGCTCTACGCCCGCTGGAACGACGCTCGACTGGCGGCCGAGACCTCGGCGGAAGAGCTGCGCGCCGCCGACCGCGCCGTGGCCGAGACGACGACCGCAGCCGCCGCCGCCCAGACCACCGCCCTCGCCGCCCAGGAGGCCCTGAAGCCGGCGCGGGAGGAGGACGCGGTCGCCTCCGCCCTGCTGCACCGCGCCAGCCTGGAGCGCGACCGACTGGACATGGCCGAACAGGCCGCCCGCGCCGAGGTGGATCGCCTGAAGGCGGAGGCCGCCCGCATCGCCGCCGATACGGAACGCGAGGCCAATATGGCCGCCGACGCCAAGCGCGAGCTGGACCGGCTGGACCACGAACTGACCCGCCTTCAGGCCGAGATCGCCGCCGCCCCCGAACGCGGCCCCGAACTGGACAAGGCCCTGGTCGCCGCCGAGGAGGCTCGCGGGGCCGCCGACGCCGAAGTCGAACGCCTGGCCGGAACCCTGGCCGCCGTCGAGGCCCGGGCCAACGCCGAGGCCGCGCGCCGCCGCGACGCCGAGACCCGCCTCTCCCGCGTCGCCGCGCAGCTGGAGCAGGCGACGCGCGAACGCGAGGCCCTGGGCCCGCTGGAGACGCCGGAACTGGAGGCCGCCCGTCAGGCGCTGGAGACCGCCCAGGCCGAACTGACCGCCGCCCGCGAGGCCGTCGAGGCGGCCGAGGCCAAACGCGGCGACCTGGCCCGCGCCGAGCAAGAGGCCCGCACCGCCGCCCGCGCCGCCGAGGACCGGTTGGGCAGGCTCCAGACCGAAGCGCGCGGCCTGGCCCAGCTGCTGGTCGGCGGCAAGCGCGACCATCCGCCGGCGCTCGACAAGGTCCGCGCCGACCGGGGCTATGAAGCCGCCCTCGCCGCCGCCCTGGGCGAAGACCTGGACGCGGCCCTGGACGCCCGCGCCGCCGCCTACTGGGGCGGGGCGGAACCTCGCCCGCCCGTCTGGCCCGCAGGCGTCGAACCGCTTTCGGATCATGTCCAGGCTCCCGACCAGTTGGCGGCGCGTCTGGCCCAGTGCGGCGTCGCGCCGCGCGCCCAGGCGGCCGAACTGGCCCGCACCCTGCCGGTCGGCGCCCGTCTGGCGACGCCCGAGGGCGACCTGTTCCGCTGGGACGGCTTCGTCAGCCGCGCCGAAGCGCCCCGTCCCGCCGCCGTGCGTCTGGCCCAACGCACCCGCCTGGCTGAGCTGGAAGCCGAGATCGACAAGGGCAAGCCGGCGCTTGAGCAGGCCCAGGCCCAACAGAAGGCGGCCGCCGAAGCCTTCCGCGCGGCCGAGGAGACGGTAAAGACCGCCCGTCTCAAGCCCTTCGCCCTCGACAAGGCCGTCACCGCCGCCCGTGACCACGTCGAAAGTCTGACGCGGGACCAGACCCGCCGCGAAGCCCGCGCCCAGGCGCTGGACGAGGCCCTAGCCCGCCTGGCGGCAGAAGTAGCCGAGGCTGAGGCCGCCCTGGTCGCCGCGCAGACGGTGGAGGCCCCATCGGAAACCCTGGCCGGTCTGCAGGAGGATCTGGCCGCCGCCCGCGCCGCCGCTGAAGCCGCCCGCTTCGCCGCCCAAACCGCCCGGTCGGACCGTGACGCCGAGGCTCGCGACCGCCAGGGCCGGGAGCAACGCTTGGCGGGCCTGACCCGCGCCCGCGACGGCTGGATCGCCCGATCCAAGGACAGCGGCGGCCGGCTGGCCACGCTGGAGAAGGATGCTGAAAAGACAGCCGCCCTGCTGAAGCAGGCCGAGGTCGCGCCCCAAGGGTTCGCCCAACAGCGCGGGAAACTGCTGGATACGCTGACCGCCGCCGAACAGCGCAAACAGGCCTCGTCCGACGCCATGGCTGTAGCCGAGAGCGCCGCGGCCGAGGCTGACCGCGCCGCCCGCGCCGCCGAGGCCGCCGCCTCCCAGGCGCGCGAAGCCCGCGCCGGTCTGGCCGCTCGGGCCGAGGCTGCGGCCGAGAAGCTGACCGAGGCCGAGGCGACCTTGCGCGAGACGGCGCAGATGTCGCCGGAAGACCTAGCCCGCAAGCTGACCGATGAGGCCGTGGCCCGGCCGCCGGACGCCGCCGGCGCCGAGAGCCTGCTGTACGGGCTTGAGCGCGAACGCGAGGCCCTGGGCGCCGTCAATCTGCGCGCCGAGGACGAGGCGACCGAATACGGCGAGCGGCTGAACAGCATGAAGTCGGAGCGGATCGACCTGACCCAGGCCATCGCCAAGCTGCGCGACGGGATCGACGAGCTGAACGCCGAGGGGCGCGAGCGGCTGATCGCCGCCTTCGATGTAATCAACGCCAACTTCAAGGCCCTGTTCGAGGCCCTGTTCGACGGCGGCCAGGCCGAGCTGAAACTGGTCGAGAGCGACGATCCGCTGGAGGCCGGGCTGGAGATATACGCCTGCCCGCCCGGCAAGCGGCTGTCGGTCATGAGTCTGATGAGCGGCGGCGAACAGGCCCTGACGGCGGCGGCCCTGATCTTCGGCGTCTTCCTGGCCAATCCCGCGCCGGTCTGCGTGCTGGACGAGGTGGACGCCCCGCTGGACGATGCGAACGTAGACCGGTTCTGCAAGATGCTGCACGAGATGCGGTCGCGGACCGACACCCGTTTCATCGTCATCACCCACAACCCCGTGACCATGAGCCGGATGGACCGGCTGTACGGCGTCACCATGCCCGAGCGCGGCATGAGCCAGCTGGTCAGCGTGGATCTGAAGCAGGCGGAGAAGCTGGTCGCATGATCGCCCTGCTGCTCGCCATGGCCGACCCTCAGTTGGTCGAAACCGGCATCGGCAGGTTCGCCGTCTACGCCGACGTCGCCTCCATCGAGCGGGACGGAGACCAGGCCCGGATGCGCGAGCTTCAGGTGACCGAGGCGGGGTTCAAGGTCGGGGATGTGACCTATGTCGGCGGCTGGTCCCGCTGGGCCTTCGATTGCCGGACACAGATGGCCGACCGGCTCGACTTCGCATCCTTGCGCGAAGACGGAACCGAAGGCCCCGCGACCCCAGACCCCGCCCCGGCCTATGCGGCGGCTGCTGGCGGAGATGCTGCGGAGCTGCTGGCGGTGGCGTGCGGGGAGGCTCCGGCGGGCGAGAGGCTCACGCTTGATCAGGCGATCGCTCGAGGCCAGGCGGCGCTGAAGGACTGACGCCGCCCCCACCCGGCCGCTGTGCGGCCACCCTCCCAAAAGGGGGGAGGGAGAGGGCGCCCCTTGCTTCTCCCTCCCCTTCAGGGGAGGGTGGTTGAGCGTAGCGAGACCGGGTGGGGGCGGCCCAGAATGGCCAGGATTGCCAAGGCCAGAGCCATGCGAAAATCCATGAGCCCCCCGGAAGCGCGGCTTTGGCTGTCGCTGCGTCGCCTGCGCGCATAGGGCTTTCACTTTCGACGCCAGCACCCCCTGCTTGGCTATTATCTCGACTTCGTCTGCCTCTCGCGAGGACTGGTGGTTGAGGTCGATGGGGGGTCGCACGAGGGGCGCAGCGACTGGGATCGACGACGCGACGACGCCCTGTTGCAGGTGGGGTTGAAGACGCTTCGCATCCCGGCCGTCGACGTCAGAGATCATCTGCCTGAGGTTTTGGACTTCATCATCCGGGAACTTCAGGCGGCCGCCCCCACCCGGCCGCTGCGCGGCCACCCTCCCCGGAGCGGGGAGGGAGATTAAAAGGCCGTTCCGATCCTTGCGGCCATTCCAGGCGGTCGCGCGGCAAGGCTTCACGGCATTCGTCGCGCATGAAGGCCATCAGCTTCTCGCGAATCTCGCAGCGGAGGTCGAAGGCCACCGGCGCGGAGCGGGCGCTGGCCAGGCAGCGGACCTGAAGCACCCGCTCGGTGATGTCCGTGACCTGCATGACCTGGACGTCGCCGTCCCACAGCTTGGACGACTTGACGATCCCCTCGAAGGCCGAGCGCAGCTTGTCGATCGGCGCCTCGTAATCGACGTAGAAGAAGGCTGTGCCGATCAGGCGGGCGTTCTCGCGGGTCCAGTTCTGGAACGGCGTCGTGATGAAATAGGACAGGGGCAGCACCATCCGACGCCAGTCCCACAGCTTGACCACCACATATGTGGCGGTGATCTCCTCGACATTGCCCCACTCGTTCTCGACTATGACGGCGTCGTCGAGGCGGATCGGCTGGGTCAGGGCGATCTGGATGCCGGCGACCATGTTCGTCAGGATCGGCTGAAGGGCCAGACCGGCGATGATGCCCACCACACCGGCCGAGGCCAGAAGACTGACGCCCCATTGGCGGAAGCCGGCGATGGTCATCAGGGCCAGACCGACCGTGACGATGAACAGGAGCACCTTGGCCACGCGCTGCAGGATGCGGGTCTGGGTCAGGTGTTTGCGGGCGAGCAGATTGTCTTCGACGGCGATATTGTACCGCTTCAGGTGCATCACCGACCACATGTCCAGCAGGCCCGAGGCCAGCCAGCCCAGGGTCAGGACGAACAGGAACTGCAGGATGTTGCGGATGTCCTGGGACGGACCGGGGTCCATCGGCGAGACGGTCACGCCGATGCCGATGCCGATGATGATGATCAGGACCCGCAGCTTGACCCGCGCGCGTTCGACCGCTCCGCGCCAGAAGACGTCCTTGTTCTTCACGACCCGGCGCAGAATGGCGAAGACGATCTTGTGGGTCAGCCAGCCGCCGCCGACGAAGACCAGCAGGACCAGGCCGATCACGGCCCATTCGGGCAGCCAGTCGAACTGGCTCCACAGGGCGCGGACTTGGCGGGTCAGGGCGATGATTTCGGGAGGCATGGGCTTCCTAACGCATCAGGGCCGCAAGGGTTGAGGTTTCCTCCCTATCGCGCAGCGGTTGGGAGGAGACATTATGGGCGCTTCGCCGTCGCCTCCACCAGGTCGGCCAGGCGTTCCGCAGCGTCCGGGATGGCGACCGAGCGGGCCGCCGCCGACATGGACGCCAGGCGGGCGGGGTCGGACAGCAGGGCGTCGAGGGTCGCGGTCAGGCCCTGAACCGTCAGGTCGTCCTCCAGCACCATCGCGGCCGCCCCGGCGTCGACCAGGGCCTTGGCGTTCAGGCGCTGGTGGTCGTCCATGGCGATCTTCAGCGGGATCAGCACCGACGGCAGGCCCGCGATCGCCAGTTCGGCGCAGGTCGAGGCGCCCGACCGGCCGACGATCAGATGGGCCTTGGCCAGGCGCTCGGCCATGTCGCGGAAGAAGGGGGCGACCTCGGCCTCGATCCCGGCCTCCAGATAGATCTGGCGGGCGGTCTCCAGGGTTTCGGGCCGGGACTGCTGCTGCACCTTCAGGCGGCGGCGCAGGGCTTCCGGCAGGGCCGCCAGCGCCCGGGGCGTGGTCTCGGACAAGATGCGCGCGCCCTGGCTGCCGCCGGTGACCAGGACATGGACGGGACCGCCCTCCACCGGGGCGGCGTAGGGACGGTCGAACAGGGCGCGGATCTCGGCCCGCACGGGCGAGCCGACGACATGGGATCGGCCCTGCACCTTGGCCGGCGCCTTCTCCAGCGTGGGGAAGGACGAGGCCACCTCGCCGACATAGGGGGCCAGGATGCGGTTGGTGCGGCCCAGCACCGCGTTCTGCTCATGAACGACGGTCGGGCGCTGCGACGTGACCGCCGCCACCAGGGCCGGCGCCGACGGATAGCCGCCGAAGCCGACGACCACGTCGGCGCCCAGCCGGTCGAAGGCCTCGCGCGCCTGCACCACCCCTTTGAAGATCTGCACCCCGGCCTTGATCAGGCCCAGGGGGCCGGAGCCGGTCGCCGCATCCAGGGCCAGACGTTCCTCGGCCGGGAAGGCGTGGGCGTATTGCTCGCCGCGATGATCGGTGGCCAGCACCACGCGCCAGCCGCGCCCGGCCAGCTCCCGCGCCAGGGCCTCGGCCGGGAACATGTGGCCGCCGGTTCCGCCGGCGGCGACGACGCAGAGTTTGGACATCAGGGACGGTCTCCGAAGGGCTGGGTCTGCATAGTCTCAAATGGCCGCAGGCACACGGGGGGCGTGGCACGAAAACAGGGTGACAAAGCGCCAAAAGCGCCACGTGCCGCTTGAATAGTCTGAAACCACGCCCTTGGTCCTCCACCTTCGAAGACAGCAGGATGGCATGGTTTTGGAGGGTGGTGAGGAGAAGGCGGTTGGGTGGGGTCAGCGCCTTGATAAGGCGGAGATTTGCGATCCAGATTGTGCGCGTTCCAGCTCCATCTCCTTTCGTCATCCTCCGACGAGCGTAGCGAGATCGGGGGACCCAGCGGCGCGCGAAAGCGCGAACCTGTCGCGGACACGAGCGTCAAACAGCCAGCGGCGGACGCATCGCCTTCGGCGCCTCCCCCGGTCCCGCTCCGCGGGCCGGAGGATGACGAGGGGTCCCCCGGTCTGCGCCGCGAAGACGCGGCTTGCCGGAGGATGACGAAAGAAGAGAGCCGCTTACAGCAACCGCCGTCCCGGCCGGGCCAGGCTGGCGCCCGGTTCGTAGGCGCCCGGCCGGCGCCGGGTCAGGGCCAGGGCGAAGCCCATGGTCAGGCCCATGGCGATCATGGAGGAGCCGCCGTAGCTGATCAAGGGGAGGGTCATGCCCTTGGTCGGGATCAGGTTCAGGTTCACCGCCACATTGATACAGGCCTGTAGTCCGATCAGCATGAACAAGCCCGCCGCCGCCGTCTGCTCGAACGGATCGGTCAGCTTCATGGCCCGGCGCAGGCCCCGCACCACGATGAAGGCGTAGAGGCCGATCATGGTCAGGCTGAGCACCAGGCCGAATTCCTCGGCGCCGACGGAATAGATGAAGTCGGTGTGCAGGTCGGGAACGTGGCGCTTCATCACCCCCTCGCCCACCCCGCGTCCGACCAGGCCGCCGGCGCGAATGGCCTCTGCGGCGGCGTCGATCTGGTGGGTGTCGGTGGTCTCGGGCGAGAAGAAGCGGCTGAGGCGGTCGCGCATGTGGCCGAAGACGAAATAGAGGGAGACCAGGCCCGCCATGCCCGCGCTGGCCAGGACCGCCATCCATTTGAACGGGACCCCGGCCATGAAGAAGACGGCCATGAAGGTGGTTGTGATCAGCAGGGTCTGGCCGATGTCCGGCTGGATCAGCAGCAGGCAGACGGTCAGGGCGTAGAATCCGAAGGCGATGGTGACCCCCGGCACCCCCTGCCCCTTCTGCGCCTCGGCGAACATCCAGGCGGCGAAGACGATCAGGCCGGGCTTGGCGAATTCGCTGGGCTGCAGGCTGAAGGGGCCGAAATTCACCCAGCGCGCCGCCCCCTTCACCGTGTCGCCGATGAAGGGCAGGGCCATCATCACGACGATGGCGCCCAGCAAGGCCAGAACGGCGATCCGCCGCACCCCGCGCGGCGACATCAGCGAGGTGGTCAGCATCAGGGTCAGGCTGATGCCGGCGAAGACCATCATCCGCCACGAGTAGTGGAAGGGATCGGTGATGGATTCATCGGCCAGAATGGCCGCAGGGCTGGAGGCGAAGCTGAGCGAGACGCCCAGGCCCATCAGGGCCAGGGCCGCGCCCAGCAGGCCGCGATCCACAGTCCAGAACCACTGTGCGACCGGGCTCTGGTCGTTGCGGGAGAAGGCGGGGGTGTAGGAGGCGCTCATCGGGCTGTCTCCGGGGTTGCGCCGAGGTTCAGCACGGCGGCGCGGAAGGCCTCGCCCCGCGCCTCGAAGTCGGGGAACTGGTCGAAACTGGCGCAGGCGGGCGACAATAGCACGATCTGGTCTCCGCCCGCAGCCTGGGCGTCGGCGGCGGCGGCGGCCACGGCGGCGTCCATGGTTTTCGAGATGACGTGGGGCGTGTCGCCCAGGGCGTGGGCGAAGGCCTGGGCCGCCTCGCCGATCAGATAGGCCTTGGCCACGCGCGGGAAGAGGTCGGTCAGATCATCGATGCCGCCGTCCTTGGGCTTGCCGCCTGCGATCCAGAAGACCTTGGGATAGGAGGACAGGGCCTGACGCGCGGCGTCGGCGTTGGTGGCCTTGGAGTCGTTGATGAAGCGGACCGGGCCGATATGGCCGACGGCCTCCATCCGGTGGGCCAGGCCGGGGAAGGTGAGCAGGCCTTTGACGGCGGCCTCATGCGACACGCCCAGGGCGCGGGCGGCGGCATAGGCGAAGGCGGCGTTCTGGGCGTTGTGGCGACCGGGGAGCGAGCGGGCGGCGGAGAGGTCTGCGATCAGCGCCCCATCACGGAATATCTCCCCGGCTCGCGCCACATAGCCTTCTCCCCTTGCGGGAGAAGGTGGGCCCGAAGGGCTCGGATGAGGGGTCGGTTCAGGCTCGACGACGGAGGACGGCAGGCGCTGGAGCGACCCCTCATCCGTCTCGCTTCGCGAGCCACCTTCTCCCGCAAGGGGAGAAGGAAGGGTGGAGATGCGGGTGATGGGGCGGCCGTTGTTGGAGAGCGTTTCCACGACCCCCCGCCCCCAGTCTTCGTCCACTCCGACCAGGGCCACGTCTTCCGGTCCCTGGGCGGCAAAGATACGCCGCTTCGCCGCGACATAGCCCTCCATCCCGCCGTGACGGTCCAGATGGTCGGGCGAGACATTGGTCAGGATCGCCACGTCGGGGGCAAACCGGGTCGTCAGGTCCAGCTGATAGCTGGAGACCTCGATCACATAGGCGGCGTCCGGCGTCGGCTCCGGCAGGGCCAGGACGCCGATGCCGATATTGCCGCCGACATAGACGGTCAGGCCCGCCTGTTGCAGCACCCAGCCGATCAGGGCGGTGGTCGTGGACTTGCCGTTGGTGCCGGTAATCGCCACCACCTTGGGCCGCCGCCCCTGCGGCAGGGCGTCCAGGGCGCGGGCGAACAGTTCGATGTCGCCGACGACCGGCACGCCGGCCTCGCGCGCCTTGTCCACGGTCCAGTGCGGTTTTGGATGGGTCAGGGGGGCGCCGGGCGACAGGACCAGGGCGGCGAAGCCGGACCAGTCGGCGGCGGTCAGATCCTCGACCACGAAGCCCTCGGCCTGGGCCTGAAGCCGGCCCGAGACGCCGTCGTCCCACAGGATCGGCGTCGCCCCTCCGGCCTTCAGCGCGCGCGCCGCCGTGATCCCCGACCGTCCCAGGCCGAAGACCGCGACCCGCCTGCCCTCGAAACCGGGAACGGGGATCATCTCTGACCCCCGTCATCCTCGGGCTTGACCCGAGGATCGGAGGATCCGCCGCTGGCGCGAAGGGTCGGACGCACAGTCCGGCCCACGCCCGATCCTCGGGTCGAGCCCGAGGATGACGAAGAGTGAGAGCGCCTGCTCATCTCAGCTTCAGCGTCGACAGGCCGATCAGGGCCAGGGCGCCGGCGATGATCCAGAAGCGGATCACCACGGTCGATTCCGGCCAGCCCATCTTCTCGAAATGGTGGTGGATCGGGGCCATCAGGAAAATGCGCTTCTTGGTCAGCTTGTAATAGCCGACCTGGATCATGACCGAGGCGGCCTCCATCACGAACAGGCCGCCGACGATGCCCAGCACCAGTTCGTGCTTGGTCGTGACCGCGATGGCGCCCAGGGCCCCGCCCAGGGCCAGGGAGCCGGTGTCGCCCATGAAGATCTTGGCCGGCGGGGCGTTGTACCAGAGGAAGCCCGCGCCCCCGCCGATCATGGCGGCGCAGAAGATGGCCAGTTCGCCGGCGCCGGGCACATGGTGGACCTGCAGATACTGGGCGAAGACGAAGTTGCCGGCCAGGTAGGAGATGACGCCGAAGGCGCCGGCCGCCATCATAACCGGCACGGTCGCCAGCCCGTCCAGACCGTCGGTCAGGTTCACGGCGTTGGAGAAGCCGACGATGGTGAAGGCGGCGAAGGCCACATAGAACCAGCCGATGTTCAGCAGCACCGCCTTGAAGAAGGGGAAGGCGATCGAGGTCTCAAGCCCCGGCGAGGTCGGCGAGGCCGTCATCCACAGCACGGTCAGCACCCCGGCGATCACCGCCACCACCGTCTGGGCCAGCAGCTTCTGTTTCGAGGTCAGGCCGGCCGAGGTCTGCTTCGTCACCTTGGCGTAGTCGTCGATGAAGCCCAGCACCCCGAAGGCCGCCGTCACGCCCGACACGATCCAGATATAGGGGTTAGTCAGGTCGCCCCACAGGAAGACCGCCACGCCGATGCCGGCCAGGATCATCAGCCCGCCCATGGTGGGGGTGCCGACCTTGGACAGGTGGGACACAGGGCCGTCGTCGCGGATCGGCTGGCCCTTGCCCTGTTTGGCGCGGATCCAGTTGATGAACCGGCTGCCCATGGCCGCCGCCACGATGGCCGCCGTCGCCAGGGCCAGGGCCGCGCGGACGGTCTGGTACTGGATCAGGTTCAGCAGCGGATACTGGTGCGCGACGTCGGCGTAATAGAGATACAGAAGGTAGAACATGCGGGGGTCTCTATCGGGTCGCGCGCGGCGCGTCTGGGCTTGAAGAGGCGGTTTGCAGGTCGGCCAGGGCCCTGGCGATCAGGGACGCCCTGGATCCGTTCGATCCCTTGACCATGACGATATCGCCGGCCTCCGCCAGCGCGGACGCCTCCGCCGCGAGTTCGACAGCGGTTTCGCGCCACAGGCCGCGTCGCGAGGCTGGCAGGGCGTCGTACAGGCGCCGCATCTCGGGGCCGGCCGCATGGACCAGATCCAGACCGGCGGCCTCGATGGGCTGGGCCAGACCCTCGTGCAGGGTGCGGCTCTGGTCGCCCAGTTCCAGCATGTCGGTCAGGACCACGATCCGCCGGCCGCCCGTCGGACGGGCGCCCAGGCTGCGGAACCCGGCGGTCATCGACAGGGGATTGGCGTTGTAGCTCTCGTCGATCAGGGTGAAGGCGCCGCCGAGGACGGCGACGGTGCGGGTCTGGCCGCGTCCCGCCAGAGGCTGGAAGCCGGCCAGAGCCTGAAGTCCCGTGTCCAGCGCCACGTCCAGAGCGTCCAGCATCAGCAGGACGCACAGGCTGTTCAGGCCCCAATGGGCGCCGGACTGGGCCAGGCGGTACTCCAGCGGCTGGCCGAACAGGTCTGCGAAGACCGTCGCCCCTTCGGCGTCCGGGCGGAAGTCCTTGAGGCGGGCGTCATGGCCCGGATCGGTCCCGAAGGTCACGAGGCGCGCCCCGACCGCCCTGGCCGCGTCGCACAGCAGGCCCGAGAAGGCGACGTCGCCGTTGGCCACCGCCGTCCCGCCGGGGACCAGGCCCTGGAAGATGGCGGCCTTTTCGCGCGCCACCCCCGCCTCTCCATCCGAGAAGGCCTCGATATGGACCGGACCGACCGTGGTGACGCAGGCCGCGTGGGGGGCGACGAAGCGCGACAGGGGCGCGATCTCGCCGGGGGCGTTCATGCCGATCTCGAAGACGGCGCGCCGGGTCTCGACCGGCATCCGCGCCAGGGTCAGAGGCACGCCGATATGGTTGTTGTAGCTCTTGATCGAGCCGTGGGCGGGGCCGGCCAGATCAAGCCCCGCCTTGATCGCCTGGGTCACGCTGGTCTTGCCGACGCTGCCGGTGACGGCGCCGCGCTTGACCTGGGGCGCACGCTCGCGGGCGGC
>Ga0208958_1003142_pt1 | contig 13199 bp, 14 predicted proteins | sample RifOxyB1_FD_184032 | JGI IMG/M metagenome (GOLD analysis project Ga0208958, IMG submission 184032) | Soil microbial communities from Rifle, Colorado - Rifle Oxygen_injection B1 (SPAdes) | ecosystem: Environmental > Terrestrial > Deep subsurface > Rock core/Sediment | place: Rifle, Colorado... | reverse complement strand
GAAGTAGAGATTAATGGCAAAACTTACCAGGTAAAAATTCCCGCTGGCGCTAACGATGGCACTCGCTTGCGTTTTAGTGATTTTGATATTTCTTTGGATGTAGCACCGCATGCCGAATTCAGACGCAAAGATAATGATTTATTTATCGATCAAAAAATCAGCTTTGCTTTGGCGGCTCTAGGTGGGAACATCGAAATTCCTACTTTAAATGAGCCATTGAAGATGAAAGTGCGAGCAGGGACGCAATCTCATACTCTCATCAGGTTGCGCGGTGAAGGGGTGAAGCACTTACGTGGTAGTGGCCACGGCGATCTTTATGTACGCTTGATTGTAGAGGTGCCGGAGCGCCTGTCTCGGGAGGAGAAGAGTTTGTTGAAGCGGTGGCAGGAGCTGGAGAGATAGCCTCACCCCCAGCCCCTCTCCCCCCGGTGTACACCGGGGGACGGGAGAGGGGTTGGAGGTGAGGTAAGTCAGCTTTAACAGTCGTTTGCATGGCTCTCTAGTTGTGTTATAATAACTCTCGTTAACTGATTGATTAAGGGGCGCCGCTTTGGTTAGCCCTTTTTTATTAAAATAAGTGAGGCAACAATATGTCCAACAGCAACATCGTTCGTACCGAATTCGCCGCCGCTATCATGCAGATCGCTAACGATCGCAAGATTAGCCCTGAGTCTATTTATGAAGGCATCAAACAAGCCTTAGTCACCGCCTACAAAAAACAAATGGGCGAATTAGAAGATAATTTTTATTATTACGCTACTTTAAATGAAGTCACTGGCGAATCACAGCTTTTCAAAGCTCCCGTCACCAAAAAAGACGAAGAAACTGAAGAGATTTTGGAGTGGGATGAAAGTAAAGCTGAAGAAGTGACGCCAGCTGGCTTTGGCCGTATTGCCGCCCAAACTGCCAAACAAGTGATTTTGCAAAAAATTAGAGAAAGCGAAAAAGACCAAATTTTGTCTGATTATCAGGACAAGATTGGGGAAATGATTTCCGCCCAAGTCCTGCGTATGGAAGGCGGCCGTACCGTGGTGCTGGATATTGGCCGCGGTTATGGCTACATGCCTCCCGAGGAGCAAATGCGCGGTGAGTTTTACAAGACTAACATGCGGGTGATGGTATTGATCAAAGATATTCGCGAAACCTTTAAAGGCAAACGAGTCATTTTGTCACGCGCTGATAAACTTTTGGTATCTAAACTTTTTGAAAGAGAAGTCCCCGAAATCGCTTCTAAAGCGGTAGAGATCGTGGCTATTGCTCGCGAGGCCGGAGTGAGGACTAAATTAGCTGTTCGCGCTTCTCAAGATGGCGTCGACCCAGTGGGCTCATGTGTTGGCCAGCGAGGTGTGCGGGTACAGGCTGTCATTTCTGAGCTAAATAACGAAAAAATTGACATTATTCCTTATGCTGATGATTTAAACTTGTATTTGCAGGCCGCCCTGTCACCAGCCGAAAATTTAAAAATTGAGATTAATCAAGAGAAAAAGTTAGTCACAGTCACTGCTCCTGACGACCAACTATCTTTAGCCATTGGCCGCGGTGGGCAAAATGTGCGTCTAGCCGCCAAATTAACTGGCTACAAAATCACTATTAAATCTGATGCTGGTGATGTGAAATCTGCCGTGACTGGCGAAGAGGAATACGAAATTGATACTTTTACCGGGTTACTGCCAGAAACTAGAGCTAAATTGATCCAATTCAAGTTGACTACTTTAAATGACTTATCTAGATTTAAAATTAAATGGCAAGAATTTGCCGAAATTACTGATGAACAGAAAAAGTTATTAATCGAGAAAGTAGAGGCTTTTGAAAAAGAACTAACACAAGAATTAAGAACGGAGAACTAAAACATGAGTTTGCATACTAGGCCACCAGTCATCACTATCATGGGTCATGTCGATCACGGCAAGACTACTCTGTTAGATTTTATTCGCAAAAGTAATATTGTCTCCCGTGAAGAAGGTGGTATTACTCAGCACATCGGTGCTTACCAAATTGAATTTCAAGGTAAAAAATTAACTTTTATTGATACTCCCGGGCATGCGGCTTTTTCTAAAATGCGCGAACGTGGAGCTAAAGTAACCGACATTATTATCTTGGTAGTGGCGGCTAATGACGGGGTTAAACCCCAGACCATCGAATCTATTCGTCATATTAAAACTTCTGGCGCTAGTGTGATCGTGGCTTTAAATAAAACCGATTTACCAGACGTGCATCCAGAAATTGCTAAAAGCCAATTGGCCGAGCAAGGCCTGATGATTACTGAATTTGGCGGCGATGTGGAACTGATAGAAATTAGTGCTAAGACTGGTAAGGGCGTAGATAAATTATTGGAAAATTTGGTGGCTATGGCGGATCTTTTAGAGTTAAAAGCCGATCCCACTGCTCCCCTGCAGGCGGTAGTGATTGAGTCTACTAAAGATGCGAAAAAAGGTTCGGTGGCCAGCGTCATCGTCCAGCAAGGTACTTTAAAATTGCGGCAGGATATTTTTACTGATGAGGTATCAGGGCGGGTGCGCGCTTTATTTGATGAAAATGGTAAGGCTTTAGTTGAAGTTTTGCCTGGCTGTCCGGCGGAGATTATTGGTTTGAAAGAAGTCCCGGCAGTGGGGAGTGTGATTGGCGATGCTAAAACACAGAATGTAGAGAGTGGAAAGTCGAGTATAGATAGCACGGTGCTTGATCAGTTTGCGGATTTAGATTTTGCTGCTGCTTTTGGTGATAAAGAAAAAATTAATTTAATTGTCAAAGCTGATGTGGAAGGCACGCTAGAAGTGATTCGCGAAAATTTAGATACGGAAACGGTGAATCTGATCAGTAGTGGCGTGGGGCCAATTACTGAAACTGATCTGGAGTCTGCTATTACTGGTAAAGCGGGAATTATTGCTTTTAGAGTGAGCGTGTCTTCTAAGATTAAACAAATGGCCAAACAATCCCGAGTAGTGATTCGTAAATATGACGTGATTTATAAATTAATTGAAGATCTACAAAAACAAATTTTAAAACTAATGGATGCGACGATTGATGAAGCAGTGACGGGTGAGGCGGAAATAATTCAAGTTTTTGCCATGAAGGGTGGGATGATTGCTGGAGTACGTGTCAAAACTGGAGAGATTAAAAAAACCGACAAATTACATTTAAAGCGGGGCGAAAATATTATGACTGATTTGTCGATTGCCTCCATGATGCACGGTAAGGTGGAGATTGAAGTGGTGAAGGATAAAAATGAGGCGGGGATTACTTTTAAACAGAAAAAGATTGATTTTCAAGCGGGCGATGTGTTGGTGGCGTACAAGATAGAAGAATGATATAATCCGTCTATTATAAGCCTACTTTAGCAGACAAGTTTTTTTACTCGCTGTCTAAGGGTTAGAAAAAAATATATGGCCTTAACTAAAATTCAAAAAGAAGCTATCATCAAAGACTTCGCTCTGTTTGAGGGCGATACTGGCTCTCCTGAGGTGCAGATCGCTTTGCTCTCAGCTTCGATTGATGAAATCTCTACTCATCTCAAAACTCACAAAAAAGACGATCACACTCGCCGTGGCTTACTCAAGCAAGTGGCCAAAAGACGCCGCTTACTCCGCTTTCTAGAGGGTAAAAGCAAAGAGCGCCATGAGGCGTTGTTGAAGAGGGTGGGGCTCATGAAGTAACCTGATAAGGTTACTTGGCATAATTTAAACCTTTTCCAGTTATCGTATATCGTGAGCCTTTTCTTTCACCAAATTGCTCGAGTAGTTCCAACTCAATCAGTTTTTGCAAAGCTTTATACACTCCCTTTTGACTCATTTTTAGTTTTTCCAAATAATCAGCCATAGCTGTAGTTCCTTTGTTGGCAGTTATTTTTAAGATGGTGCGTTGAGTATCTGTTAGAGAAACACCGCTTAATTTTTGCTGGGTGCTGAGAAACTCTAAAATACGACTTTGTGCCCGCTCCGCTTCTACTAAAAAGCCAGTGGTGAAGTATTCCAACCATGTAGTTAAGTCTGGCTGGCCGTTTTTAGTCCTGGCTCGGTCGGCAGTGCTCAGGGCATTATAGTAATTTTTGCGCTCGCGGTTATAATAACTTTCTAATGCAAATGAGCTAGTGATGTCGTACTCATTCTTCATCAGATAAAGAGTAATAAAGGCTCGGGAAGTCCTACCATTCCCATCTCTAAAGCCGTGAATCGCCACTAGTTGGTAATGAGCAATTCCGGCATAAATGATTGGCGACAATCCTTGTGGGATGGGCGCATTCAGCCATTCCACAAAATCAGCCATCAAGTTTGGAATTTGCCAAGCTTCCGGTGGCAAGTAATCACTTACTCGCACTTGGTTGTTGCGATATTTTCCGGCAATACTATCATCAATTCCAGAGAGTAAACGTTTGTGCAACTCTAAGATTGTTTGTTGAGAAAATATTTCGGTTTGTTTAGCAACTTCCCGAATGTGCTCAAGTGTTTCAAAATAGTTTTTAGCCTCACGGATATCTCGCTCGATGGCTTGAACTTTCTCACCGCCAATGACCTTTGCAACTTGGTCTTGCGTTAGCGTATTTCCTTCAATGGCGGTGGAGGCATGCACGGTTTCCGCAGCCACTTTCTTGATGTACTCTTGGCGATAAGCCTTAGGTAATTGAATAGCTTTGAGATAACCAAAAACTCGGCCAATTTCCTCGATATTCTTGAGGATAATGGGGGTGATTTGAAATGAGGGGTTGTACATAGCAGTACTGATATGGTACTGATATAGTACTGATATGTCAATAGGCAGTTAACAAATTTCTTTCGATTTTACTAGCCGTTTACACAATTTATTTTACGGACTCAGTTCTAAGTAAAATTCTCTTGACAAATTTTTAGGGGGATTTGGTAGAATCGAGCTATATGACTCGAGATTTAAGTGATTTACAAGCAAAAATAGCACCAGTGTTGAAAAAACACGGTATCAAGAAAGCTGGTCTTTTTGGTTCTGTAGCTAGAGGTGAAGAAGGTCCAAAAAGCGATATTGATATCCTGATTCAGCCTCATAAGAAGATGAGTTTGTTTGATATTTTTGATGTGCAGGAAGAATTAGAAAAATTAACTAAAAAGAATATCGATTTGGTTACCTATGGTAGTTTGCATCCTATGTTAAAAAAAGGCGTTATCGCTCATCAGCTACAGATTCTATGAATAAAACAGACAAGATTTTTGTTCATGATATTTTAGAAAGCATAGTTGCTATTGAAAAATATACTCAAGATTTAACCTATCAAGACTTTTTACATAAAAAAGAAACTCAAGACGCAGTTTTAAGAAGATTGCAGATTGTTGGTGAAGCCAGTAAAAAAGTTTTTCCAGAGACAAAAAAGAAATTTTATGATGTTCCTTGGCAAAAGATGATGGGAGTGAGAAATATGATTGTTCACCAATATTTCGGAGTAGATTTGTTGAACATTATTTTTTAATATCTTTTTTGAATTTAAAATCCAAAAACCACTCACCCAAAGTTTATCTTTTTTGGTAAAATAGCGTTATAGATTATGCAGGAAACCGACAAGCATCCAGAGAGATTTTGGGAGAAGAGAAAGTCAGTCTTTGATGATTTATCAAACATTGAAGACTTGAAAGGAATTTTAGAACCAGTAAGGGATTTGGAAAATAAATTGTTGGTTTATAAGCAAGTTAGCACTATAGCTCGTCAAAAAATGGTCAAGTCGTCTCTTGGGTCATCTATAGAGGCTTTACCTGATACTGCTGATATAGAAATTATGGTTACTACTCATAATTTAAGAGTAGGAGAAGAAAATAAAAAAAATCCTCTTAAAATAAGCAGAGCAGTTCGGACTTTGCGTGCCTACGCAGAGGCGGTGGTGGGGGGAGGAGAGAAAGCGGTGGAACCAGAAGTAACTCCGAGAGCTGAGTTATTGCGAAAAGCCGGAGTGAGAGATATTGGGTTGGGCTTTCTGAACATAGAGGGTATAGAAGTTCCCAAGGCTGGCAATACTGAAAAACATCAACATTTGTTGTTTAAGGACTTACAAAACTTCATTAATGCAATTATTACAGTTGATTATGGATCTGACTCTGAACAGACTGAACTCAAAAATACTGCGGATACTTATGTTAATTTATTAAGACTTTATTCAGAGCGGGTCGGCAATGAAGCTATTTCTGGCATTGCTGACTTTATTGAAGCATTAGGCCAATCTTATGCTTTAGGTGGATTTGATAAGAGAACTCTTAATTTCGACTCTGGTAAGGTTAGGTGGGAAGTTGTTGAGGTCAAATTCAAAAGTGAAAATGTGCACAGAGCCTATGATGCCATTCGTACGACTGGAGTTTGGCAAAAAGCGGTTGGCAAGCTCAGCGATTTATCATATGTTTTAATGCTGGATGGAGACTCCCCTTGGGATGCTGGTGACAGTTGGGCCACTACGGACAGAAATAGGGAGATTTATGAATTTGCTCACTCTTGTTTGTATTTTGGTTTTAAGGTGGTAAGCAGAACAGTTGAAGGTAAGGTGAAAAAGAAGTGGGTACCATTCACATCTGATGAAGAGAGAGCGCGTGAAGTTGTCGGTCGAGGAAGAACTGATGCTATTTATGTTCAAGATCCAAATCTTGACTATAGGAGCTTCATTGATCAATTTCCAGCAGAGGGTAGGTTTAATAAAAAAGAAGTAATCGGTTTTGTCCAAGAGTGTGCATGGTTTGACTCTTCTTACAATAATTTCAGGGGAAAGGCTGAATTACCCAATCTGGGCTGTAGAAAAAGAGCTATTAAGTCTCCAGGAGGGGAAATGGGTGGATTTGATGCTGTAGCTGCTATGTATAATGGTGGTTATAATAACAAGAATTTAGATCAGGGTTTTTGGGCCACGTTTTTTGGAGCCATTGCTGAAGTACCTACAAATATAGCTAATGGATCTTTTAAATTAAGTGATTATGTAGATTGGATTGCTCCAGGTTCGCCATTGGACAAGGAGTTTTTTGCTGGCGCAGAATTTCAACGTGATAAGCATGCCGCGTTATTTAAGACATATGTTGAAATGGTTGATGCTTATTATCAGTGGAGATTTGGTTTCAAGCTGAGTAAGTTCATAGACAAATGGCGACCTATTAAAGGTGAGGTTATTTTTCCTACTCTAGATGCCTTCACAAGAGCGCCTTTGATGGACGGAAAAAGGAATTCCAGGAACAACTGGAATGCTTTTTATCAAGCGCGACAAGCTACCTTATGGCTTATTGAAAATACTGCTGGAGCCTATGGTAAACAAATTCCTTGGACTGGAATTCGTTCAACTGACAGGCAACAAATGATAAAACTTGGCAAAGATCTTGGATCAGAATTAGCGAAAGCCATGGGCTGGCGGTGGTCATATGAATACCAGTTCCATGAGGTGTTTTTAGATGAGTCTGGCCACCCTATTCCCAATGACCCAAGAAACGACCCAAGAGCTGTTAGGAGGGAAGAAGATCAAAAAAAATTTTTTAAGACTATGATTAGGTTTTATTTGATTAGAGTTATTGATTCAATGCCATTTGATGACTTACTCAGAAACATTAATAAATGGGATGAATTTAAATCTTCTTGCATAGAGTATCTAGAAACATTTTCGGAAGCTGTAATTAAAGAATATGTTGAAGGTAACACTTCTTTCAATATTTGGGGAGGAATACTGCGTGAGACATACCTGGAAGTAGTTAATAGTTCTGAGTTTAAAGATAGACTTAAAAAAGTAAAAATCCACCCCAAAGATGGGCGAGCCGCTTTTAATAGAGTGAAGGCGGTGCTTTTAGAAGGTAAGTCTTACAGCGCGAGTCTAGACGCTAAAGATGCGGATGAAATGCCAAGATTCCCATTCACTAAAATTGAAGGATCTGATCGAAGTCCCACCGTTGAAAAGAAGCAAAATTAAAACTAAAGTAAGTTTTTTTTACTTAAACTTTTCTCTCTCCTTTTTTATTTTTTCCTGTTCCGCTTTTCTCAATGCCACTTGATCTTTATATAAACGTTTTTCTCCTAGAACAACTGCAGCCTGAGCTCCAGTATTTGCAACGCCAGTCTTAAATCCTGTCTTTGCACCTCCCCAAATTGATTGCAACCTTTGTTGTCTAGTGAGGCCTTCAACATCTATAGATTTAGCCATGCGACCAGCCCCATAAAGTCCTCCAGTTAATGCGGCTCCAGTAACACCAGTTACCCTACTAATATCCTTCCCACTACCAAACATACCCATACCCATCTTCCTCGTATCCGTCAGCCCCACCCCCGGGAACAGCTGTCCACCCTCCCAGCCCTTCTTCACCGCGCCAGCGAGCGCGGAGCCGAATTGCTCGAAGATGCTCTGGCCGCCGATGGCTTTTTTGGCTTGGACGACTAGGTCGGACATGATGAGGAGAATTGATAAACCAATTAAAGTAGTAATGGCACCACCACTGCCGCGACCAATCAAATAAGGTGGTAAAAATCCACCAGCTGAATCTACACTTTGAGTTTCAGTTAGGGCTCTAGATATGATCAACAACATTAAAACAGTAGGGAAAGCAATAAGATTGCCCAAGATTCCTTTCACCCACTTCCAAAACACATTTTTGCCCGGTAAAGCACCCATCATTAAAATCAATGGTGATAAGACCACGCTGATAATAATACTGACGTAGGTTTTTAATAATTCGAAGAAAAGTTTGAAAATAGCGAAGAGAATAGCTATGGCTACGATTACAGCCGCAGTAAGACCGGATAATGTGTCGAGAATCCCTCCATCGACGCTTCCAGTGAGATCTCCTACAAAATTTGATACCGCATGATAAGTAGTGCTAGCAATGCCGGCAGCGCCACCACTCTTAAACATATTATAACCTAACTCAATAATATTCATACTGATATATTCATCTTCCATGCCAAACAAACCAATCATCAAGTACATGAGTAGGTACATAAAATCGATGAGTAAGCCCGCAATCGCGTAAGAGAAAGTAATAGTAATCAGGGCGATCACCACCTGAGGAATAGCCTGCTGGGCAGTGACAGCCGCTTGGCCCATCTTTTGTCGCAACATGATCATAAAGCCAATCGTTAACATCACTAAAATCAAAAATAAGTAAGCTACGTTGCGAAATTTTTTCCAGGCTTCTAGCACTGGCTCGAGCGAAGCGAAGCCTAGGCCTTGGGCGTAGGCGGGCGAAGCGATCCCGATTTTGAGGTTTTTTAAGAGGTCGGCCACGTAGCGGTCGGTGGTGGCGGGTGGTTTGTCGTACATGTAGGCGATGTAGCTGGAGAAAGCTTGGATGGCACCAGTTGGTTGAGAGCCGTCTGCTTCTTCTATAGGGCAACTAACCATGCCACACAACAATTTAGCTTGTAGGTTGTCCATGCTGTAGTTGGTGTAAAAACCGTTACTGGTATTGCCAGTTTTAGAGCCAGTATTTACAGATTCTACGAAATTATCCAAGGCTTTAATACCCCTAACTTTATTTATTTCTTCTTGAGTAATTTGACAAATACCAGTGGCTCCGCAATAAGCTTGAAATTTACCATTTTCTTCATATTGATCACAATCAGCATCAGTTTCACAAACAGCGTTGGGGTTAACAATAGTGTCTGCTAAAACATTTTTCGGCCTGAAGAAAAAAGAAGCACTTAAAAGCAAAAAAACTAATCCAACTAGGGCAAGACGAAAACGACTCATGAGTTTATTTTATAACAGAAGGGTGAGGGAGTCTACTTGTGTTTCCTCAATTTATGCAATGTTCTTGCAATGTTCAGTTGCTATAACCTCTGGTAATTATAAATTAATTTTTTTCTCGCACAATTTAGACGAGTAAAAAAAAGGAGACTTTATGCAAAACAAAAGTTTTGTTGATCTGCAGGTGTGGCAAAAAGCCCATACCTTAGCCGTGGCCTTGTGTCAGCTAGACACTTTAGATCAGTTGCCACACTCAGCCGCCGGCGTAGCCGCTGAAATTGCCATTGGCTTTGGCCAATATAGCCACAAAGGCAAGCTGAAATTCTATTATCAGGCCAAAGATTTGGTCTTAGAGACGCAGAGCTTACTGCTTTTAGCTCAGGACTTAGGGTTAATTGAGCCAGAAAAGGCCAAAGAGCTGATGGCTGAATATGATAAATTGTTACCCAGCTTGGGGGCATTGATCAAAGCAGTGAGAGGGTTTGAACAAGCTAAAAAAGAAGAGAAAGCTGGTGAAAAGCAGACACTTTCAGCTTGAGCTCAGACAGAGACGGTATTTGGCTAGTTTCTTCAAAGAAACGGCCAATATCACTTTTGGGTCAGTAGTGGTCGCTGGTTTGATTGAAGGCAAATTAGCGACCACTTACGGTCTTTTAGGCGTAGTCGCTTATTTAGTTTTTTTAGTATTTGGAATATACTTAAATCGTGAATGATATGCTAAGTGTTTTTAATGAAAACCCCACATTTTTTATTATGCTATCTGGTCCGTTGTTGGCAGTTATTGTTACTTTCTGGTTTGCAAGAAGATAGTTTTTCTACCCCGGTATCACAAAGTTTGTCACCGTAATGCCGGTGAAATTGGAAATTAAATTCAAAATAATAAAAGAAGAGACGGCCACTACTAGGCCGATTACGCCATAAGTAAAGGTAGATCGGGCTGTTTCCACGTTTTTAGAGTTAGAGCCAGCCAACATCCATTTAAAAGAAGCATAAATAAACATGACAAAGGCGGCCAAGCCGATAACGGTGATGGCGACCGAGAGGATATTGGCGATCAGACAGCCGAAGCCTTGGATAGTGGCGACGTCTTTGCCAACATCTTCACCTTCTTTATTGAGGAGACCAATTCCAGTACATTTTAAACCCTCTCGTTGTGTCCACGGAACAGTTTGCGCATAAGTTGGGGTAGCGAACGTTTGCAGAAATATAGCGAAAAACAAAATTGCGCCAAAAACTTTTTCTTTCATCTCAATTATTATACACGAGAAATTTAAAACACTCGATCTTTGTTTTAATAAAATTTCTCCCCCATTGGTGTCATGAGGGAGAAATAATTTGATTGTTGTGTTAGTCTGGCTCTGGAAGCTCCCAGACCTTGAGAGTGTAGGGGTGCCACCACATTACAAGTCGGTGAGTAACCGGCGTGATCTGCATAAAGATCACTTGCTCATATCCCGCTTTGTAGGTTTTAGTTTTTGCTCCTGGAACCTCTACTTTCAATGTGTAATCGTCACCCAAATATTGGCCCGGTTGGAAAGTAACCGTAATGCCATCGCGACGAACAGAAGCTTCACAACTGAGCGCTCCGCTACTGGCGCGATTATTACGACACAACCTTGAATCACTGGAAAGGTCGAAGACAATCCAGTCGTCGTCAGATCTACTACCAACGTTTTTTCCAGAATTAGTGTCGAAGTAGGCACTTTCCATCTTTCCGTCATATCGCTCATCTCTAAGCTCTATGGTTTTGCCATCAGGGCTGAACGCTATTATTTCTGGATTAGTCCTCTCAGTCTTCCACAACTCTGGATTTTCGAATACCTCCCAATATAGCTGTTTGACTCCGAGAAACAGCAAGCCGCAAGCGATTACGATGGCTATTATCACTCCACCTATCGCTCCCAATACTCCTCCTGCATCCTCACTTATCTCAACTGGAATTATGAGTAATCCCTTTTTCGACATTTTGACACCTCCATGTCATAACTTATCGAAACTCGTGGAATTTTAACATTTTTTTGAAAAAAATCAATTATATCCCGCCCTTACTTTTGCCAATATTGGCATTGGGGTTACTACTAGGATTGATCTGGGCGCTAGGAGTAGCGGTGATGGGAGTGGAGCTATTGTTATTGATGGAACCGATCAGCTCATCTAGAGAATCGATCCCCAAAAAGCCGATGACTAAAGTAAAAATAGCATAGGCGGCCGAAAGAATAATCAACCCCACTACTGCATTGATCATCCGGTCGCGAGCTTTTTTAATTTTATCTTTGTCACCACCAGAAGTGATCCAATAAATGCCTCCTAAAATTAAATGAAATAAAGTAGCTAAGGCGCCAAAAAGCATGGCTGCAGTTAAGATCATATCGATTAAAGCGGCAAAGCTAGTAATGAAACCTTGAGGTAGAGTAAAGTTGAGGCCGATGAGAGAAATGCTACGGCTAGCCGAACGGCTAGCTTGGTAGCTATCTGGGCTATTGGTAATAGTACTTAAATAAGTGCCGCCATCTTCTTGGCTCACCACTTTCACTTCGCTACTTTTGGTACTGGCTTGCCCACCTAAGTTTTTCAGGCTGATAGCCTGAAAATTTTGGCGGGTAGTAGGAGATGCTTTAGCACTAGGAGAAGGTGACGTCTTTTCTAAATAACTCTCTCTGATTTTGCTTACTTGCTGTTTACTTTTGCCGATAATTATTTTGTAAGCAAAAAAGGTAAGTAGGACAATAAAAACCGCGCCGATGACGAAATACCAAAAGTCGCGGGATTTGATAAGATTTTGCATCTGGGGAATATTATAACACTAACAAAAACCCCCGGTGTACACCGGGGGGAACAAAATTTAGTCAAATTAAGTTTTTAAGAACCAGAAATATTGCCGTATAAAGTATTAACGTCAATTTTTAAGAATCCAGTCACCAAGCTAAAGATAGCGTAGGAAGCGGCTAAGATGATTAGGCCGATCACAGCAGCAGTGATTTTATTTCTGGCTTTTTCAGTTTTACCAGAGTCTCCACCAGAAGTGATCCAATCGATACCACCCCAGATTAAGTAGAGTAGAACTAATAAAGCGCCGATGACCATGACTACGGTCAAGATGCCACTGATTAAATCGGCAAAATTAGTAAAATACCCTTTCGGGACTGATTCACCACTGGTTCCCCCTGGCAAAATAGGTTCGGCTTTAACAATAGTGGCGACTAAGGGCATGCTAGCTAGGGCGCTGCTAGCGGCTAAAGTGATTTTTTGTAATGTTTTTTTCATAAACTCCTTTTTATTAATTTTAAATTTATAATTTTTAATGCTTAAACTTAATTATACTCTATTATTTTTCCCCATCTCAAGCAGGAAAATTGCTCTTTATTCATTTCCCTGATTGGGCTTAGGATTTCTCATTTTTAACTCAGTAGTTTTAGAACCGAATTTTAACGTATCAATGCCTAAAAAGTTTTGTACTGCCATAAAAATCGCCAAACTGGCTGACAGTACCACAATCCCAATAATCGCCTGCGTGATCATATCTCTAGCTTTACCAGTTTTAGCC
>Ga0208958_1003139_pt1 | contig 13220 bp, 17 predicted proteins | sample RifOxyB1_FD_184032 | JGI IMG/M metagenome (GOLD analysis project Ga0208958, IMG submission 184032) | Soil microbial communities from Rifle, Colorado - Rifle Oxygen_injection B1 (SPAdes) | ecosystem: Environmental > Terrestrial > Deep subsurface > Rock core/Sediment | place: Rifle, Colorado... | reverse complement strand
AATATATATTATATAATATATATATATTTATAAATAAAAAATCGAATATCGTCGATTCAATAAATTTTTAAGATATAATGTATAAGTAAATTTAAAAGTTCCATGAGAAACAAGAGGGGGAGAGTAAATTTCATATAAACCGAAAAATTACTTAATTTTAAGAATATTTTAATACCTAAGCAAAAAATCAAGGTTCGTTTAATAAAGATATAGAGATTATTACCTAAATAAGTTTTAAAATAAGTTTTAAATTAAAAACATAGATTTTAAGATATTTCAAAAAAAGATAAAAATCAAGAAAATCAAGAAAATCAATAAAAATTCTCTTAAAAATGAATCATATCTAAAATCATAGAAAAGTTTATAAATAAAATTTAACCTTTGTTTTTTAATTAAATAAACATATTAAAAAAGATGGCACTCGATAAAAGACCAGCAAAAGAACTTTTTGAAAAATTGGTTGTAACAAAAGAAGGGAAAAGGTTAGGTTTTGTTAAAGATATGAGCTTTGAAACAAGAAGCGGAGAACTTATTCACTTTGTAATGGCTTCACCTACAACTTATGCAATGGGATTGAATTTAGAAAAAACAAAAGATGGAATGTTAGTCCCATATACCGCAATTTTAGCAGTGGGTGATTTTGTTGTTGTTAGCGAAGAAGAAATGAAATAAGAACTCAATTAGATAAACCTAATTGTCTTATTCACACTTAAATAAAAGTTTAAAGGCTTAAAATGGCAGTATTTGGATTAAATTTTAAAAAGATACTTATTGAAAGAAAATCCCATGAACAAGGGAAGTTAAGCGTAGCTATGAATATAGATATTCAAGATATAAAGGCTGTTAAAAATTCTCCTATGAAAGATAAAGATCTTTTGAATTTCGAATTTATATTCGGGATAAAATATAATCTAGAGAAAAAAGAGATAGCAGAACTTTCTTTTCAAGGAAATGTTCTCTATATAACAGAAAAGGAATCCGCAAATACAATTCTTGAAGAATGGAAGAAAAAAGAAATCAAAGAAGAACTTAAAATTTTAATCTTAAATAGTGTAATGACCAGATGCAACATAAAAGCATTAGAGTTTGAAGAAGAATTAAATCTTCCACCTCATTTGAAATTACCTTTCTTTCAAAAGAAAGAAAATCAAAAGAAATAATTTCTAAAAATTCTTTATTTAAGATAACCCCTTATTTTTACAAACCATAAATTTAAAACGCTAAGGGGAGGATTCGAACCTCCGAGTCCGTAAGGACACCAGTTTTCGAGACTGACGCATTACCATTCTGCCACCTTAGCAGGATTATTAATAAAATAATTAATAGATATTAAAATGTTGGTTATTTTAAGAATTAACCAAACTTCGAAAGCTTTTCTCTGATTTTAATTAAATCTAAATTAATTTGCCTTAACTCTTTTGCAACCCAAATATCTTTTTTACCTAGGGAGAATGAGAGGTCATCAACGTTTTTCAATATTTTTTCAATTTCATTAAGACACAATTTTGCATTGAAGGGTCGACTTACTAATGAAATGTAAAAAGCTTGTTCTCCACCTGCCCTCTTTATTTTATCTAGAAATTTTTCCACATCTTCTTTCAATTTAATAAAACCCATAGATTCATTCATATCTAGAAGTCCAATTTTTTTATATTGAGTCATCTTTTTGATTAAACACCAAGGAATTTAAATCTTTTTATGAATCTATTTAGATACGGTTCTTATTTCTTTGATTGTACCAAAATCATAAAATTTTTTATCCTGAATGACAAATACCTTAAATTTTTCCACATCTTCTCTTGTTTGTTTTAAGAATGGGCTTAAAAATTTTTCTTTTAAAATATTTTCACCAAGGGTTGGAAGAAAACTAGGGACAACAACAATTTTGGTCTTTTTCCATTTTCCAAGCAAGAAACATTTATATTTTTCCTTTTTAACACCCTCCCGCAATTCTATTGCAGGATGTTCATGACCAATAATCATTATTTTTGCAGAATAAAGTTCCTTATCCGGCGTTATTTTATTTCCATGAATAAAAATAATTTTTTCTTTATCTAAGTAATAAAAAGGCAAAATTTCTAACCCCTTCTTTTTAGCAATTGGACCAAGAATGGTATCATGGTTTCCTTTGATTAAAATAATTTTTGCCTTTTTTGTTATTAAATTTATTAATTCTAGTGCATCTGACCATTCTTGAGCAGAAATTTGGGCAAATTCATGTTTTAAATCTCCAAGAATAATAATTTTTTTTGGTTTTAATTTTAACAATTCAATAATTTCTTTTTTTATTTTAGAAAAAATAACTCTTGGAATAAAAATACCTCGCTGGTTTAAAGCTTCTTCATAACCTAAATGCAGATCACTAATAACAAGGATCTTTTCTTTTTTTAACCAAAGTGCCTTGTTTTTTAATTCTATTCCTGGAAGAATTTCTATTTTATTCATTTTTTCTCTCTTTAATTTTATCTTTAATTTTTTTATGCATTCTTTTTAAGAATTCCACCTTATTTTCCATTTTCATCAGATCAACATAACCTTGAGTAATTAAATTTAGGGAAAAAGGGCTTGGAAATTCTGCGTCAATTGTTTCCACTTTTATTTTTTTATTTTTAATTTCCTTAAGTATTTTGATAGCATTTTCTACTTCCATAGCATCTTCTAAAATTTCTCTTCGGGTTTCTTTTAAAATTGGGAAATCATTATAACTCTTTTGTAAGCCAGAAAGCATAATATCTGCACCAACTTGTTGCCTTCCCGCACTTTTTGATACACCCTTATAATTTCTTAAAATCATTAGACTTCGAACAGCGCAATGTCTGAATCTTCTTTTAAAATATTCTGTTCTATCAATCGCATCAATTAAAACATTTTTCATTGAATCTGGATTTTCAATAAGTAAGGACAAGGCCTTTTCTATTTGTAATGGTCTAATACTTGCCAAGAAAAAACCATTATCATTTAACCCGATTTCAATATCCCTTTTAATTATTCCCCCTCCTGCTGCAAAAGCAATTGCCCTACTAAGGGCTTCATTTACCCTTCGTCCATAAAGTGTATGGAAAATAACATATTTTTTTTCAGCATCAGCATATCTTTCAATTAAAATCTTGTTCTCATGTGGGATTTTAGCGAAACAATACTGTTCATCAAAATAAGTATAAATAGAAGAAACAGAATTTTGGTCAGCATGAATATTTTTTTCTATAAATTCTTTAATTTCTTTGTCATCTTTCTTTTTTTCAAACATTTCATTAAGAACTCTTCTGAATTTTTGAATAGCTATAGCTAAATCAAAACTTAATGGAAGCATTTCAGAACCCCAGGAAGGAATTGTTGGAGGTCGAGACACAGAAGCATTAACATAAGTTTTCATCCCACGACTATACATAAATTGATACTTGCTTCCACCAAGGACAAAAACATCTCCTTTCTTAAGTCGTTCTAAAAAAGTTTCACTAATATTCCCTACGATTTCATCCTTTCTAGATTGGGGAGAAGCAACAACAACAAGGGAAGAACTTTCATCGGGAATTGTTCCAATATTAGTCATATAAATAATTCTTGCCATCATTCCCTTTTTTCCAACTTGTCTCGTTTCTGAATCATACCAAATTTTTTTGTAAATATTTCTTTTTTCTAGACCAGAATATTCTCCCGAAAGATAAGAAATGACTGAATAGAAGTCTTCTGAAGAGAGTGTATTAAAGCAATAACTTTGTCTTATTACATCAAAAAGTTCATCAATACTCCAAATTCTTTGAATAGTTGCACCCAAAATATGTTGACTAAGTACATCCAAACAATTTTTTTGAATCTGTATTTTATCAATGTGTTTTTCTTCTGCTTCTTTAAGTAAAACAGCACATTCGACAAGGTCATCTTGATCTAGAACAATAATTCGCCCTTTACTTATATCATGTAGTTTGTGACCTGCCCTTCCAATTCTTTGTAATGCCCTAGAAACAGCCTTTGGGCTTCCAAGCAAGATAACTAGGTCAACGTAACCAATATCTATCCCTAGCTCAAGAGAAGTCGAAGTAACCACGGCCTTCAATTTTCCTTCACGCAATCGTTGTTCAATTGAAAATCGAAGCTCTTTTCCAAGACTAGAATGATGTGCCCCAATTTTTTCATCAATATTTTCATAATTTTTTGGGAACATCTCCTTAAGATTGTTAATAACCCTTTCAGTGGCACTTCGAGTATTTGTAAAAATAAGGGTTGTTTTGTGTTCTTCTATTAATTTATCAATTAATGAATAAAGGGCATAAGAAATTTCCTTAGATGTCGTATTTATCATATCTGGCAATGGACTTAAAACTTTAATATCCATTTTTTTTAGATATTGAATATCTGCAATAACACAATCTCTTGGCAAAAATTTTGTTTTATTTTGTTTATCTTTAATTTTTGAAAATCCAACAAGATATTTAGCAACTTCTTCAAGGGGGGCAATTGTCGCACTTAAACCAATCCGGGTTGGAGGAATCATAGATAACTCCTCTAAACGTTCAATAGATAGGGAAAGATAAACCCCTCTTTTATTATTTGCCAATGAATGAATTTCATCAATTATAAAATATTCTGTTGATTTAAGATAGTCTACAAATTTTTTTGTTGTAAGAACTATTGCCAGACTTTCAGGAGTTGTAATAAAAATATGTGGAGATTTTTTAGCCATTTTTACTCTTTCTTTAGTGGGCGTATCTCCTGTTCTAACATTAACCCTTATTTCTTGTAATTTAATTCCCTTCTTCTCCGCGAGTTCGCAAATTTCTTCTAATGGTTTTTTTAAGTTAACACCAATATCATTATTCAAAGCCTTCAAAGGGGAAATGTAAACGCAATAAATTTTATTTTCCAATTCATTTTTTTTAGCTAAAGAGACAAGATAACTTAAGATTCCTAAAAAAGCAGTTAATGTTTTTGTTCCACCTGTTGGCGCACTAATCAAAATATTTTTTCTATGAAGAATATTCAAAACCCCAAATTTTTGAGAAAGAGAGTATCCACCAAATTTATTGTAAAACCATTCTTTTACAAGCGGATCTAAACTTTCATCAAGCTCGTTGATTGTTGCTTGAATTGCTTCTTGCATCATTTTATATGTTTTAGAACAAGTCAGCAGGTAATTTAAAGACTTTTGTATTTGTTATATTATTTATTATATTATTTATTAAAATAAATCTCTCTGAAAAAAGGTTCACTTTTGTATTTGAATTGAATATTGTTTCCAAGAGCATAATCTACTTTTGAAATATAACTTAAAAGAACCAAACCAAAAACTTCTGTATTTCCAGTATTGATATTTATTTCATAGGCCTTTACTTCAGGAAAACTAAACATTCTTATTGGAACCATTTCAGAAGAAATGTAAGAAACATATGCTTTCCCCTTAGATTTATCTCCAATTCTTGAACCATCTCCACTTGCTTTTGCTCTACTCACAATTCCAAAATCAAAACCACTAAGCAAGGTAATAAGATCTTTTTGTTGTTTTAGCCCAAGTTTTTTACTTACTTCAAAAATGATTCTATCTGATATTGAAAGAAGATTCTCACACATTTCTCCTTCACACGAAGATTCACCCAACTCAATTGAAGAAACATTTTTTCGTGCCCTGTCTAAAACAAGAGCTTTTTGGCTTGTGCCACTTTCTTTTGCTCCAGAGATAACTAAAGTGTACAGGCCATTTATTTGAAATTCTTTTTTTGCATCTTCATTTGCAACACCCATCAAAATTTTAATAGATTTTCCATTATATCCTATTTTAGTTCTAATTCTTACCATTTCTCTTTGATTTCCCATTAAAGGGATTTCTTGAGTTTCATTACAATAAATACCATATCCACTAGGCATTGAAAAAAATTCAGAATAAACTCGCTGTAATTTTGATTCTAATTGTGAATTATTTAATTCAGTTTCAAATTTTTTTGGATTTTCTGGTTTTGACGTCCCATATTGTTGTGCAACACCTAGAGAAGGAATTGAGAGAAGTCCAGCTAAGAATAAGGATAAAAATAGATCTCTTGAATCACCTCTCAAAACACCCATTCTATTGTTCATAATTCAAATCTATTTTTAAATTAATCGTTTTAACGAACAATAATCTTTATAAATCGAGTTAAATTTAATCAAATATGCCGAGAATATCAATATCAAAAGAGGAGAAAATTAAAGAAGCCGTCCTTCAATTACTTTTTCAGGAATCTCCAAATTCAATGTTTACATATTATATTGCACAAGAATTAGCTAGGGACGAAGAATATATGAAAAAGATCTTAGAAGAATTAGAATTAAAAAAATTTGTCTACTCTGTCAATAAAAATCCAAAAGGGGTTCAATATTCTAGAAGGAAAAGATGGGGGCTGACACCAAATGTCCATGAAGCATACAAGAAAATAAGTGAAGAGAAGGCAAAGTTAATGGCACCATTTACGGAATTAAAGGAAGGTCAAAAGTACTAAGATTTTTGTTTTGGAAAATTTAATAGGTTAAGGGAAAATGGATGAAAAAGTATTAAGAGAATCATTTGAAAAAATCAAAGAAGATATGCTGTTTCTGTCAAGAGAAATTTTAGATTTAAAAGAAGAATTAATCAAAATTAGTCAAACTCTTAGTGAAATAAATGTCAACAAAGATTCAACAAAAAATCAGCAAATCCAGCACATATCCAGCACAAATTCGAAGGTATATGGGGGAATTAAGCCTTATTTCAGAGAGTCCAAAGGAAATGATGGGGTTCCAGCAGACAGTCAACAAACAGTCAGCACATATCCAGCACAATTAAAGCGAACTTTTAATATGGGTGGGCAAACCATTGACAAGACTCGAATCTTACAAAAAATACAAGAAGAAATAATGGGAGAAAAAAATAAAGAAGAAATAGAATCTAAAAATAACATGGAATTAAAACAGCTTTCCGATCTTGTTTCGAATCTCAAAAAAGAGCTTAAAGATAAATTCAAGGGATTAAGTAAACAAGAATTTAGTATCTTTTCTGCATTATATTCATTAGAAGAGCAAAGTAAGGAGATAAGTTATAAAGATCTAGCTATATCGACGGGACTTACAGAAAGTTCGATAAGAGACTATATTTCTAGACTGATCCATAAAGGTATTCCAATCATTAAGGAAAAAGTTAATAATAAGACTGTTATGCTTAGAATCTCCCCGGAATTAAGAAATATTTCTACATTAGATATCTTATCAAGGATAAATTCCAGACAAATAAATTAATCATATTTTGAGATTTTGTCGACGGAAAAAGAAATAATATCTCTTTTATATAAAAATAAATAACCTTTTTTATCGACGTGAACAACAAATAAAGATACCCCTAAGTATGTTTATTCGTTATACCGAGTAAATATACCCAACTATGCTTAAGCTCACTTTTACCTGTTTTTTGATATGTTTTTTCTAAATCTTACCTCTTTTTTTAGTTATTCAGGACATATCTTCCCATTTTTATCAAATTTTGAGATAGTCTTATCCTGATTTGAACTGAACACACTTTTGGAGCATTTTTATATACAATATCTTGTTTTTTAGGCAATTTTTATCTCTTTTTGTCAAAATCTAGTATCAACCCTCACTTTTTAGTTAATTTTTTAGTCGTTTTCCAGATATTTGTGTCATTTACTCTTTTTTCCGATCTTTTTAGATTTTTCTTGACCTTTATCAAGTCTCACTTTTACGATTTTTGATCTAAAAAGTTCGCATTAATGCTCACTTTTACCTGTTTTTGACTATTTTTAATCATCTTTATCGCCTTTTTAGGCTTTTTGTCTTATTACGAACTTCCGAAAAGATCATATCTTTCATATCATCCTCTATCCAATATCTCTTTTTACCTTGTTTATCAATTGATTCGTTAATTAGATCTTCGCTTTTTTGTTTAATATTATTGATCTGCCCGCGAACCGTTGAAACATCTTTTCCTAAAATTACTGCAATATCTTGGTAACTTAATTTCATTCCAATGTCCGCATTTGCGAGCACCCAAACAATAGCTCTTTCCATCACACTTAAATGTTTCAAAAAGGCTGTTTGGACAACTGTTTGGACAGGTGTTTGGACACGTTCAACACGTGTTTGTTTACCAACAGCTGTTTGCCGTTGTTTGAACACCTGTTTAGAAATACGACTATCAAAGAAAGAAACAAAAGATTTTATATCGTTAATATCTGATTGAATATCATCTAATTTATCAAAAACATCTTCTAGCTGTTTGTCTTGTTTCTTATCTTGATCATTTAAATGATGTATCCATACACCAATTTTCTTTACATCTTGCTTTACAGACTCAAAAGAATTCTTAACATCTTCTTTTATCTTATGATGTTCTTCATCTTTACGTCGTCCGAACCATAGAAAACCCATAGTATATTAACCCCAATTATTCTTTATAAATATTTCCATTTTACTAAAAAGGCTGCTGTTTGATTGATGTAACTGGCTGTTTGGACACCAAACATCGACGATAAATTTAAATAGTTCAAACACCCCAAATTTTCATCAAAAAAGAGCAAAAAACACAAAATTTCACAAAGTTTTATAATCTTAGAAAAAATATCAAACAAAAAACTATTTAAAATTAAAAGATTTGAGCAAATTAGAACAGAAAAATTGATTGAAATCAAACTCAAATAATCAAAAGATTTAAGCAAATCTAACAGGTTTTTGCATGAAGAAAAAATGCAAAAAACCAACAAAAATAACAAAAAATGGAAACTCCAAAATATCAAAGTGAACATCAAAAATTGCATAAAAAAGTACTTGAAAAAGCACATCGAGCCGCATCACATTTTAAATCAGAGGTACGAAGCAAAACAGGAACAGCTATTACAACAGCTTTTGCCCTAGTAATTGCATTGGCTTGGCAAGATGTCATAAAACAAACAATCACAAAGATCTTAGAAGGCATGCAATTGAGTTCAACAGAACTAGTCAAAATGACCCTATTGTACCAGTCAATAACAGCCATAGCCATAACTCTTGTTTGTGTCTTAGGCATAATTATCTCTACACGATGGTCAAGCAAATGAGCAAAACGAGCGTTTTTGTTACAGAATATTGGCAAAATAATTACCAAATTGAAAGAATAGCAAATTTAATAGAAAGGTTAGGGGGTGTCCCTATAAATCAATTAGGGCATTTTGTTATAAAAAGAGAAGATGAATTTAAGAAACAAACATATTTACCTATTCAAAAAGAGAAAGCACTAATTGATAAAGCAGATGAATTTTGGATAGTTCAAGGAAAATTAAGCCCATATAATCAAGGAGCTATTCAAAAAATTACAAAAACATATAATCTATTAAAATATACAAAAAGATCAAAAAAGCCAATAAAATATTGTGCAGTAAACCATAGTGGAATACATGTGGGGCAAGGTCGTGAGGTAAAAGAAAGAGATATTTTCACAGAAGAAATTTTTAAGGAGATAGTGCAGTTCCAAAAATTACTCAAATAAATGATTAAAACTTCTAATCAAAGCTTAAAAGTTTCAACAAATAGAAATATTTGAGCAATAATTAAAACTTTTAAGCAAAAAATGCTTGAATAGGCCTAAAAGTTCGCACAACATGTATTAAACGAACCCCATATCTTGCTAAAACCTTTGATTAATTCTTAAAACTTTTAGCATGAAGGGTTTTATATTGAAAATAAACTTTTATTTATAAACAGGTCAAAAGATATTTAAAGAACAAGAAAAGACCTATTTTGAGAGAGCTGCCATTTTTCACTCTCTCTTCTTTTTTTATAAATTTAAAATAATTAAAGTTTTATTATCCGGTCAATTTCTTTTTTGATAATCTCACTAAAGGTTATTTGAGCATCACCAATTCTTTTTATTTGATCTCTCAAAAAAGTAGATTCAATATTTTTATGTTTTAAGTAGTCTAATTGTGCAAAAACGCACTCTTGATGATATGCTTTGATAAATTTTCCATCAGTATAACTAAAAAACTGCAATTTATGATCAACAGCAATCCTTGTACCCACCGCTGACCAAATATGGTCCAAGTTAGGATAGAGATTATAGCTATACAATGAGATTCCTTCAATTTTTTTATCAGAAGTTAAATTAACATAAACTCTTGTATTTTTAGTTAAACAAAGACCATCTATGTTATTCCCTGGAATATCTTGTGAATATTTTGATTTAAGTTCATTAAACCCGTTTTCAAGTTCATTTAACTGATCTTCTCTAAGAATTTTTACCAAATCATTAAACGTTTCTATCTTTCCTTTAGCCATTTTAAAGATATTAGATTTACATTTAAATAGATTATTGCAGTTAAGAATAACAATAAAAATAATAAAAAAGAAAAAAAATAAAAAATAAGGTTTTTCAGAAATTTTTACATTTCTTCTTCAGTTTCTTCTTCGTCTTCTATTTCTTCTGTTTCTTCAGAAGCTTCTTTTTGTTCTGCAGGTTGCGTGTTTGTTTGTATTCCTTTCCTTTTTTTGAAGCAATCAAGACAATAAACTGGCCGTAAATTACCTTGCGCATCTTTTCCAGGAACAAAAGGAACTTCACAATCTTTTCCACAATCAGAACATTTTGCTTTGTGCATTTCTCGTGGACCGAAACTTCTTCTTCCGAAGCTACTTCCTCCACCCTTGAAACCACCGCCACCAAAGCTACTGCCTCTGTCTCTGTTTCCAAATCTTCTTTCCATTTATTTCTCCTATATTTTGATAAGCAAAGCCCATCAATTTCTAAATAAATTAAAAAGTTATATCCTTTTAAATCTATCTTTAAAAGGAAAAGCTTTTAAGAGTAAAAGTTCGTTTTAATTTATGGATGGAAAAGCAATCTTCGATATCCCTGAAGTAAAAAAATTGAGGACAGAACTTAAATTAAAAGGTGCGAGTGATTTAACTATCAGAAATTATTCTTTTTTCGTCGGGAAATTATTAGAAAAAATTAATAAAAACCCAATGGAAATCACAGAAGACGATGCAAAAGAATTTCTTGCAGAAATGTTTGAAACAAAATCAAGAAGCACAATTGCCTTGGCTTCTAGTTCAATAAGATTTTTCTTTAATATTTTAGGTAAAACAGATATAAAAATAAGCTTGCCAAAAAAAGAACAAAAATTACCAAATGTTTTAACGAAGGATGAAGTATCTAGATTAATTAGGGCAGCAAATACAAAAAAATCGAAACTAATAATTTCAATGTTATATTCTACAGGAATGAGGGTATCTGAGGTAGTGAACCTTCAAAGACAAAATTTAGATTTAGAAAATAACGAGGGCATGGTTAAATCAGGAAAAGGGAAAAAAGACAGATTATTTATAATAAATTCTGAACTGTGTGTGGGATTAAAAGAATATCTTGAAGATCATAAAGAAAATATATATGTTTTTTCAAAAGAAGAAGCATTAACCCCAAGAAATGTACAAAAAATAATGAAAAAAACAGCCTTTAAGGCAGGAATAAAAAAAAGAGTTACACCCCATACGTTAAGACATAGTTTTGCTACGCACCTTCTCGAATCTGGTGTAGATATAAGGGTCATTCAAATGCTTTTAGGACATGAAAATCTTCAAACAACACAGATATATACTCATGTCTCTAGAGAAACCTTAAGAAAAATAAAAAACCCCTTAGATGATATTGTTCTTGGATTTGAAAAATAAGGGAGATTTTTTAATAAATTATCACAAAACCCTTACGATTAAGGTAACTTTTTAAACTGTCAAACAATAATTTTGATAACTTCTAATGGCGTCAGAAAATTTTAAAGAGACACTCGAAGAATTAAGAGAGGTGATTAACACAATTATCTCGAGAAAGTTAGATTTTAATCCAACACCTCTAGAGAAAAATTCTAATTTTAAAAATAAAGAAAGAGAATACTACCAAAAACAAATTTTACAAGCTTTAAGAAAAGTAAGGAATGCAATTTCCGATGGATTTTTGATTGGATCAAAAGAACAAAAATCACAATTATCAAAAATTACAACCGAAATAAAAGAACTTGAAAAACAAATAGATTCTCAAAATTTCATAGGAGCACTAAATGTAATTTTGGAAATGGAAGAAAATGCACCGACAATAGATGTGGAAATTATTTCAGAGGAAAGATTTTATTTACCACATGTTCCAAAAGAAATTTTCCCGGAAATTAAAACAAATTTTGACGAATTACAAAAATGTTTTGAAACCCATTGTTATCGAAGTTGCATTATTCTATGTGGGAAAATATTAGAGGTTGCATTGCATATGAAATATTACCAGGTTACTAAAGTGGATTTATTGGAAAAAAGTCCAGATATTGGGTTGGGAAATCTTGTTGCAAAACTTGATGAAAAAGGATATGAAGCAGACCCTGGATTAATGCAACAGATTCATTTAATTAATCAATTGAGAGTATTTTCAGTCCATAAGAAGAAACAAATCTTTAATCCATCACAGGCACAATGTCAAGCAACAATTTTGTATACCTTAGATTCTCTTAAGAAACTATTTAGAGACGATAAAGCATAATTTCTTCGTTTTTCGGTAAAACAAAAGACTTTTAAACGCAAAATTCAACCTATTTTTATGACTGATGAGAAAATCAGAGAAGGAAACATTCAGTTGGTAAACTTTGGAAAGCTGGATGAAATTGAAATTAAAAAAATAGAGACATTATTATCGACAAGAATTAAAAAATTAAGACAATTTACATTATTGAAACTTAATTTAAGAATGCATAAACACGCCACTCAATTTATTCATGAAATTGAAGGAGAATTGCATGTTGAAAAAATAAAAAGAATTGGCGCAATAGCCTCCGATAAAAACCTATATAAGGCCTTGGATGGGGTAATGCATAGGCTTACAAGTGAACTAGAACATTTACGTAAGGATAAACATAAAAAATAAAGCAAAAATAAAAAATGCCAAAAAAAGGAAAAACAGCAAGAGATAAAAGAAAAAAGAATTTAGCTAAACATTTTCCAATAATCAATGAAGGAGATAGTGTTGCATTAGTCAGAGATTTGAGTTCAAAACCATGTTTTCCAAAAAGATTTCATGGATTAACTGGAAAGGTATTAATAAAACAAGGGAAAGCCTATGTTGTAGAATTTTTTGATCAAGATAAAAAGAAAACACTCGCAATAAATCCAGTTCATTTAAAAAAGATACAAAATAAATTAGAAATTAAAAAATTAAAAAATTAAAAAAATAAAATGATAGTAGAAAAAAGTTCAAT
>Ga0208958_1003130_pt1 | contig 13243 bp, 8 predicted proteins | sample RifOxyB1_FD_184032 | JGI IMG/M metagenome (GOLD analysis project Ga0208958, IMG submission 184032) | Soil microbial communities from Rifle, Colorado - Rifle Oxygen_injection B1 (SPAdes) | ecosystem: Environmental > Terrestrial > Deep subsurface > Rock core/Sediment | place: Rifle, Colorado... | reverse complement strand
TTGATGAGATAAAGACAGACAAGAATTCAGAGTTAGTTGATCTCTTGAAAGAAGTTGTAAAAAAAGAAAGCAAAGGAAATTATAATTATGATTCTTTGATTTCAAGATTGGAAAAAAATGAGATTGTACCAGCCCCAGTAGTTAAAAATGAAGCGATTGCAATAAATCCTTCTCTAGAAAATACGTTATCCTTATTGTTTGATGATGAAATGATAATGCCTAAAGGCTACTCTTCCGAAGTTGTCAAGTGGTCCAAGATGAATAAAGAAGATTTGATAAGCGAAATTGGTAAATCTCATGAATATATCACAATTAATGAAGCCAATATACCCGTTGGAGTATGTTTTGCTGGTGTACTAGAAGCGGTTGTTGGGGGGGCTATTTCTGATTTTCCTTTTCCTGAACTTGGTTTCCTTACAATGGTTGGCGCACTCATTACAGGAATAATAGGAGTACCCTTACAGATTATATCTTCAATTCCATCAATACAAGATTATTTAGGGATATACAAAAAAATACCAAGAAAAAAAAGGAAGTTACTGAATAAATTTAGAAAAGACTTGGATAAAAATATTGACCGTGAAATAAAAAATCTAGAGGGATTCAGTTACGAAAAAGATTACATTCAGGCCATATCAATAAAACAAGGAAATATATATTATATAGAAACCGAACCAACAATTTATGGAAAGTCCTATTATGGTGGTTCTCCATTGTCTTTCTCAGTTGAAATAGACTTCAATGGAAAAATAGTTGGTCCCAGTTATAATAAAGATTCGAATCTGCAGGTAAGATTAAATAAATTCATAGAAGAAAATAAAAAAGATATCCAAAATGAAATGAGAAAATATACGGCAGAAAGAGAATCTGATACCAATACGCGTGTAATAAAAATCAGTGATGCAGTTCGAAACGAATCCCTGGGTGAAATTCTAGCAAACCCCCCAAAGTGCCCTCAAAACTTCATAGATAAATATTAAACCAATTTAAACTCTTTAATCAGCTTATGTTCCGCTTTTCCAAGCTTCAAAACGCTTTCATAAAGCCTAAAGCTTTTTACTTCAAAAGTCCCAGAAACTTGAGTTTTCTTTATTTTTTCCAGGAAAGATTTTTTATTCTTCAAAGATTTAACTCGTGCAAATGTAACATGCGGTTTAAAATTTTTTTCATCTCCGCATATCAAACCAACTTGTTTTATCAGCTCGCATAAAAAGCCGGAATCAACCAAACCAACCCATGCCACATTAATAACCTCCTCAGAAGGAAAAACACCTAAATCGGCTATGTGCAGATGAAACTCAGGCACCTTAATTTTTTTTAATTTAACAATTAATCCTTCAATTTCCCTTTCAGAAATTTCTCCAAAGAATTTTAAAGTCATATGATAATTGTCAAGTATCTTTACGCCGGGCTCTTCAAAATCTCTTGCAAAGCTCATCAGATCTTCAGGCACATCTATTGCAATAAATGCTCTCATCAGGGTAATTAAATCAGAGAAATATTTAAATCTTTGTTCAAATCGTTTAAGTTATCGAAAACCTCAAAATGGCGGCAATCTTTCCCAAATCTCTTAATTGCATTCCTTCCATTGTCCCTATCGATATGGTTTCGACTTTAGCCCCGAATCTTATTCCCAAATCTTCTAATCTTTCAGCTTCAGCATCATTCAAATCTTCCGATATCAATAAAGTATCAACTGCCCCCATGTTTAGAGAATTTTCAACATTAACAACCCCATAAGCCACTCTTCCAGGATTTGTAGAAAGTATTTCAAGGAATTTTCTCATCAGATTTTTTTCCTTAGTTATAATCTCCTGTGCTAATAAATCCTCACTTCTATCAACCATCTCCCTTAATCCTTCCTCGCCAGAATAGCACAAATCTTTTATCCCAATTATTTTATCTTTTAATTGCTGATTGATGTAATTTCCATTAACCATATTCTCTTTTGTGGGCCCTGGACCCCCAACAATAATTCCTCTCAAATTATTTCCTAAAGGCAGAAATTCTTGGTTCATTGCATCTGCAATTCTTTTAAAGAATTCTATTGTCATCCCTTCTCTTATTCTTGCAAATCTGGGTGCACTCTGACCACCCGCACGGGTTTTTCCCGGAATTCCAGAAGTCATAACCGTTAAAACTTGAATGTATGATCCTTTCAATAATCCTATCGATGCCTCTTGCCTCTCAACAGTTACCAAACCATAGCATTCCTTTGTTTCCATCATTTCTTTTAATGGTTCCGTTACATAAGTCTGATCGCATCGGTACATTCTTATTTTAAGGGGTATAGGGGGTTCAATAGACCATACTTGAATATCCACTTTGTCCTCTCTTTCAGAAGCATTTCCGGAAAAAACAGCAAGCCCATTTTCGGGAGTTTTACCAAAGAGTCTCAAATGTCTAATCATTCTTTCTAAAGAATCAATAACATTTTGTCTTGTATTCTTATCTTTGATATTGGCAGCAGTGCCCTGTTCTTGAGATAAGCTGGTGATTATTCTGTTCAGGTCATACCCTGCAGGAATGTAGACACTAACTAACTCTGTGTGCCTTCCTCTGGCGCTTTCCAACTTCCTTATGAACCTTTTCAGTTTCGTATTGTCTACTGCCATTTTAATCAATAAAATGATAAATTAAGGATATATAAAACTTATGCCTAGAAACTTACTTTAACTTGTATCTCAGTACCTGGAACTTTTTCAGCTTCTAAGCCTTCAACGAATAGAACATCTTTAGCCTTGGCCACAGCCCTCAAATCTTCAATTATCGCTTCAATATCAAAGCCCTTAGTATCAAGTTCTATTTTTACTTCCTCTTTCAAAGATTTGCCATTCTGAGATTTAAATTTTCTTGCAATAGAAGCTATTTCGACTAAAGTATCTCCTAATTTTTCAGCATCTTCATCAACTTGCTTAGAATCATACATAGGCCACTCAGTCACATGGATACTTTCTTTCTTCTCTAATTTCTTAAAATAAGTTTGATAAAGATCTTCAGTTATAAATACCATTACGGGAGCAAATATTTTTATCACATTGAGTAAGGCATGGTATAATGTATATTTGGCTGAAAGGACTTCGTCTTCAGAATATTTGGCTGAATTATATAGCCTGTCTTTTACTATCTCAAGATAATTGTCACAGAAATTTCTCCAAAAGAACAAATCAACAGCAGATTTAGCCTTAGAATATTCGTAGACTTCAAACGATTCGGTTGATTCTTTCACAGTTTTCTGCATTTTGGACAATAGCCATCTGTCAACTAAAGTGAATTTTTTAGGCTTAGCTCCATTATAACCTTCTAAATGCATAAAAACAAATTTGGAAGCATTCCACATCTTGGTCATTGTTTTTGTCGCAGTCACAAGCTCTTTTTCCTGGAAGGGCATGTCATCTCCTAGTTTAGAAGTTCCAGCCAAGAATCTCAAAGCATCCGCCGAGTATTTATTCATGATTTCTAAAGGAGCAATCACATTTCCTTTGCTTTTAGACATTTTCTTTCCATGTGGGTCTTGTATATGGCCTGATATCGCAACATCTTTCCATGGATTAATATCATCATGGAGTCTTGATTTCACAACCGTATTAAATAACCAAAACGTTATTATATCGTGCGCTTGCGGTCTCAAAGACATAGGATAAAGTCTTTTTCTCATCTTTTCATTTTTTACCAATTCAGTAGATAATCTCGGAGTCAAAGAAGACGTCGCCCATGTATCCATAACATCTCGCTCAGGAATAAGCTCTTTGCATTTACATTTAGGGCATTCTTTTACTGGGGCTTTGTCTTTCAGAGGATCAACAGGTAAATCCTTTTCATCTGCTAAAATCACTTCATCACATTTCTTGCAATACCACACAGGAAAAGGCACGCCAAAGAATCTTTGTCTAGATATCAACCAATCCCATTGCAAACCTTTAACCCAATTGTCATATCTTACTTTCATATGTTTAGGATACCAGTTTAATGCTTCAGCCCATTTCAACATATCATTTTTCAAATCTAAGTATTTTATGAACCATTGTTTAGATTTAATAAATTCAACTTCCGTACCGCATCTTTCATGCACATTAACTGCATGTCTTATTGGTTTCTGATTTAATAATAATCCTTGCTCACGCATATCTTCAATAATTGCTTTCCTAGCTTCTTTTATCGCCATCCCTTGATACTTGCCAGCAAGCTCAGTCATTTTTCCTGCTGTTGAAATTGCCATCTTTATCGGTAAATTATGCGCCTTCTGCCATTCCATATCTGTCTGGTCACCAAAAGTGCAGCACATAACAATGCCCGTTCCTTTTTCAGGGTCGGCTCTTTCATCAGCTAATATTGGAACTTCAAAATTAAACAATGGTACTTTTGCTTTCTTGCCCTTATATTTTTTATATCTTTCATCATCCGGATGATAGAATATTGCTACACAAGCAGGTAATAATTCAGGTCTAGTTGTAGCAATTAATAAATTCTTGCCGTCAACTTTGAAAACAATGTCATTAAAGAAAGAATCCATTTCTTTATCTTCGCATTCGACCTGTGAAATTCCTGTTTCGCATGTTGGGCACCACATGGTAGGTGCATCTTTTCTATATTCTCTTTTTTTATGGTATAGATCAATGAAAGATTTCTGCGAGATTTTCATGGAATGCTTGTCTATCGTGTCATAAAATATTGTAAAATCACAGCTTAAACCTAATGTTTTCATATCATCGACATATTGGGGCATTAATTCTTTCTGCACAGTTTCTAAACAGATTTTAACAAACTTATCTCTATCCATATCTTTGGCACGTATACCTTTCATTTTTTCTATTAGCCTTTCAGTCGCAACACCATTATTATCTGTACCAAAGGGATAGAAAATATTTTTACCCTTCATTCTTTGATAACGAACAATGAAATCCTGCTGTGAATAACTAAAAGAATGACCAATATGAATTCTTCCCGAAATCGTAGGTGGGGGAGTGTCAATTGAGAAAACTTCACTTTTTAAGTCCTTCTCATTAAACTTAAATATTTCTTTTTCCTGCCAATATTTCTTCCACTTTGGCTCCGAAACCTTTGGGTCGTAATTATCTGCCATTTTAAAATAAAAAGAGTTATGAAACGATATTTAAATCTTTTCCCTATTCTATCGGTTTATCCTTAACAGAAGCTAAAAACTCAGAAAGCATACTCTGTGGTCCATCGGCAGAATATGATTCGGGATCAAGTATCAGACCATCATGAGCAGCAACAACATTGCTTCTCGTATTCCTTTGTATTCTTCTCGCTTCATATAACGGATTTGCTTCAATCATTTTTATTCCAAAATGGGTCATCAATGTTAATTTCGGCCTTACTTCATTGATTATAGTCTCAACATCATCAGAGCATAAATGCCCTGCAACTCTTAGGTCTCTTGGCCTCATTACATTAAGTATCAAAACACCGGAACCTTTGTATTGACCTACAATATTCTTAGAAAATTCTGTATCTGAAGAGTAAGCTATCGTCAAGTTTCCAAAAAAGAATTTTATTCCAAATCCGGAAATGCTATGTTTAGTCTCTATTGGTTCTAATCCAAAATCATTTGATATTCTAACTTGCTTTCCCTTCTCGAGTTTTACAATCCTATCAAACCAGTCAACATGCTGTTTCATTAGGCAGGAATTCTCATGATCAAACAGCTCTTCATTCGCAATTAAAGTTCCTTTCTTGATTCTTCCACCATGAGTCATGCCATTTATTAATACATTTACATCGGAGCAGTGGTCTACATGATTGTGTGTTATCACAATATCGGTAATTTCTTCAATATCAATTTTATTTTTAGCTAAGTTAACTAAAGCGCCTGCTCCAGGATCAACAGCTATAGTTCTTTCATTGGTTTTTATCACAAAACCGCCTGTTTCAAGAAGCTGTTTAGAAGTCGCATATCTTCCCCCTGCAACGCCTAAAAAAATTATTTTTACCATTACAAGCAGAAAACGATATCTTGATTTTAAAGCTTTCCCTCCGAAAGATTTAAATAACATTTATAATCTAACAAAATTTATGGTAAAGGTACTGGTAGGATGTCCCACTTCTGATTATAAGGCATATTGCCTAAAAGAGTACCTAAATTCAGTAAAATCCTTGAATTATGATAATTATGATGTTCTTATTGTTGATAATTCTAAAACCGATGATTACGCTGGTAAAATTAAAGAATCGGGTATTAAAGTTATAAAAATGCCGTACCATGAAAGCGCTAGACAGAGAATTATTGATTCTCGAAATAAGATACGTGAAGAATTTTTAGCAGGAAATTATGATTATTTTTTAAGTTTAGAGCAGGATATAATCCCCCCAAGAGATATCATTCAAAGACTGCTCGCATATAACAGAGACGTAGTTGCAGGTTTGTATTTTACAGTGCAGAATAAAACACTCTCAAATGGCCAAATTATTGAAACATTAAGGCCATTAGTCTGGGTAACCCTTCCAGATCAAGACCCGAATAAAATGTTTTATTTAGATGAAAAATTTGCAGAAAAAAGCAATGATTTCATACAAGCATACGCTACAGGTCTAGGCTGCATGTTAATTTCAAGAAAAGTCCTAGAAAAAATAAAATTTAGATTTGAAGGTCCTTCTGGATTTGATGATGTTCATTTTTGCAGCGATTTAGAAAAAAATCACATCCCTTTATTTGTTGATCTTTCGGTAAAATGTAAGCATAATATTACTAATTGGTGCTGGAAGGGCATAAAACTTTAGTTAAAAATAAATTTTATTCTGTTTTTAAAGTCTATGAGATAAAAACTATTTTTTATCAGATTTATCTAATGCATTATTTATTTTATTAATTTCCTTTGTTGTTTTCTTAATCCAATTATCTATTTCACTTAATGAAAATTCATTTTTTATTTTTACAAGAGGTATAGATTTAACATTATTTTTTTCGAGAGGGGATATCAATTCATTATTTTGTTTCAACTCCATTTTCCTTTCTCTCTTTCGACTTAATAACAGCAATATAAAAATAATTAATAAGAATAATAGGGGCATTATCAAATTCCAGTAATCAATTGAATAAGTTGGTTTTTCTAAAACAACAACTGAACACGATTTACAACTTGGTCCGCAATCTATTCCCTGTTCATCATAATCCTGCCTTCCATTGTAACACCAAGGGCAATAAACCGAACCATCTTCACTAAGATCAAACTTAAAAAGAGGCAATCTCCCAAAAACTTGCATAGAAAATTTATAATCGCCTGCAAAAATTTGTATTCCATTACAAATTCTCCTAGAACCCAAAATGGGCATCCCGCCAATATCAAACTGATCCATAGTACCACCCAAAAAAAGAATTTCTGGTCCAGCTATTGGTTTCTCAGGAACTATTCTCGGAGGAATAGTGGGCCTTATTATTCCCCCATCAGGAATTTGGCAATTACCACAATCAACTGAACATGTTGAACAAGTTTCCCCATTATTACAAATCCCATCACCACAAAAAAGCGTAACAGAAACAATACCAAAAGTAAATGTTAACAGTTTATTACTTGTAATGTTCCAAGATTGGGTTAATGTTTCGGTTTGATTAACTCGATTTATATCCAAACCTGATGCATTAAATGTATAATTTGGATAATAGATAAAATCAACTAATCCAAATCCAACCATAGATTTACTTCGAAAATACCCTAAAAGAATTTGTTTTGATATTCTCCCATCATTTCCAGTAATATTAAAAAATTGCATAACTCCGCTATTATTCCAAGCAGTTATATTTACTCCAACGGCATTACTTGAATTGGTATAATTTGCATAAGCCTCAAGATACCAGTTAATATTCAATATTCCCGTTCCAGTTGACCAATTAATCCCAATTTGAGAACCATCTAACTTTGTAACGTTTGTGAAATTCCAAACTGAATCTATTGAAGAACTTTCAACAAACAATTCAGACATATTTGAATCAAATGAACTATCAATAACCCCTAAATTAGTCATTCCAGTGGTTCTCATTACATGCCCGTTCAATCCAGTGGTTCTCATATCCACGTTTGATAATAAAATCTCCGATGAATAATGAATATAAGCACCTTGACCTTGAAAACCTGTTGTAACAATTTTAGTCTGACTTACATTTATGTTAACACTTCTGGAAAAAAACAATCCCCATCCCCTGTCAGTAGAAATATTACAATTATAAACAGATGAATTGGTTGTATTAAAAAGATTAATTCCATCCATGCCCATAGTAACATTATTATAGGTCACATTGTTGCATCTTGCACAAATTAATTGTCCATAAATATCAGATACATCGGTATTTGAATATAAATTTTCATTTATAATCGAAAAATTATACACCGTCGGCAGCCCTTCTGCAAGGTTTGAAACATCCATCGTATGGTTATAATGAATAGTTGAATTTCCATCAAAAAAGTAAGAATTTGTTTTAGAAGAATTGACCTGATTGCTATAAAGGGAATTAAAAGAACTTTCTGAAAAAAAGACCCCATACCCAGATGTTCCATTAATATTAATTATATTCGAATTTAAAGTTGAATTTAAACTTTTTGAAAAATATATCCCATGCGCACTGCTTCCAAACGTATTAATCCTATTTGAATTGATAGTTGAATTTAAAATAGAAGATAAATAAATTCCGTAGCCAGATGTACCTGTCGTATTAATTGTATTTGAATTTATGGTGGTCCAATTTGAACCAGAAATAACAATGCCTGCTCCAGAGGTACCATTTAAATTTATTAGGTTATAACTAACATTAGAATTATTAGATGATGTTAAATACACCCCATATCCACTTGTACCCGTTGTATTAATTGTATTTGAAGTTATGGTGGAATTTGAACTTGAAGATAAATAAACCCCATACCCATTGGTGCCTAGAGTATTAATCCTATTTGAATTTATGGTAGAATTTGAAATTGAAAATAAATAAATCCCATATCCACTTGTACCAGTTGTATTAATTGTATTTGAAGTTATGGTGGAATTCGAACTTGAAGATAAATAAATTCCAAAACCATTATCCCCATTGGTATTAATAATATTTGAACTTATATTCGAATTAGAACCAGATAAATAAATACCATATGAACTATCAATCGTTAAATTATTCGAAAGAACATTATTTGAATGAGGATTTTGTGTCATATAAATACCCCACCCGACAACATCAATTTGATTAGAAGTGATATTATTTAAATTTGATTCTCCCTCGAATTTTATCCCATAACCAAAAAAACTTTCCGTCGATCTATTAATAATATTCAAGGTTAATATATTCAACGTTGAATTCAAAAGTTGAATTCCGTATCCTAAAGTACCAGCTCCTCGAACAACAAAATTATTTGAAGAGATAATAGAACTTGAAGACTTTTCAAGCAAAATACCTTTTGCATTTGTCAAATGAGAAATAAAAATCAAATTCGAACTAACATTTGAAAAATTTGTTGAACTTAAAAAAAGACTAACTGATGCATAACCATAATTATAAATTGTATTATTAAATATAGTAAAATTTGAGGCATTATAAAATCGAAGCCCATGTTTATCCGGAACTGAAGTTCCCCCTCCCTCAATAATTATGCAGTTTTGAATAGTTGTCAAATTAAAATAAGGATTATTAATTCCGTAACCTAAAGCCCCATTAGTAGAGTAATTAATTTCAAATCCCTTACAATCTAAAGTTACATTATTAGCAAGGATACTGAAACAAGTTGAATTTGAAGTCACATTATTTTGTAATTCATAAACTGTATCAGTCAGATTTAAATCAGTGCAACTTACAACAGGCGTAGCCAACACATGGGGTTCTTTAAATGGCATTCCATTCAAAGTTGCAAAGGAAGAAATTTGATTTAAGTAACCCAAAGATAATAAAAATATAAAAAATCCTAAGACTATAAACATCAAAAACCTACGCACCTCTAATTCAACCATGCTATTTAAAAACATACTTTAAACGGATTTAAAGCTTTCCATCCGAAAGATTTAAAAGCAATATATTGTTTTTATTTGGATATTTGGGGGACCGTAGCTCAGCCTGGGAGAGTACTACGCTGAAGACGTAGGTGTCCGGGGTTCAAATCCCCGCGGTCTCATTTTTAGGTTCACAGAATTGCTTGCATAAATCACAGGAATAATTTTCTCTTAAAAGGCAAGATTTCAGCTCTCCATTCTCATCTATAAATTTACAGCATTCTTTCAGGTCATTAAGCTCTAATGAATTACCAGAAATAGTGTTTTCTTTATTGCACCCAGATAAAACAAATATTAAAATTAAAATAAGAATCAATGCTTTAATTTTTACCATGGATAAAAACGAGATAAAAATTATTAATAAAACTTCCGTTAAAAAATGAAAAGCTTTTTAAACAGTTGCCCTTTTTATAACATAAAGTGCCTCAGTAGCTCAGTCGGTAGAGCACCCGACTGTAAACGGAGGCTTAACATGAAAAAGGATTTATGTTAAGCAAAAAATAGCAGCTTCTGTTGGAAACAGCAGAATGAACAGCGAGTAAATTCAGGGAAACCCTAAAGGTCATGCTGAGGGCAATCCTGAGCCAAGCCCTTCATCATGAAGGGAAGGTGCAGAGACTAGACACTCGCCACCTAACGCCTCAAATGGCTACGGTGATGGTATAGTCCTACCCTCTAAGAAATTGGAGAAGGTCGTAATCGGGCGGTCACAGGTTCGAGTCCTGTCTGAGGCGCTTTTTTTTACAAAAGCTTTATAAATTATTCACAATTTTAATAAGGTTATCCTGGGCCTGTAGCTTAGCCTGGCTAGAGCACTCGACTGATAATCGAGAGGTCCTGAGTTCGAATCTCAGCAGGCCCATTCTTACACAAAAGAATTAAATATATCACAAATATAATAATAGATAAATGGATCCAATACTAGAGCTCAAGGGCATTTCAAAAAGGTTTGGTAATAAAGTTGTTTTAGAAGATATTAATTTAAAGATCTTTTCTGGCGAAATTCTAGGTTTAATCGGCAGATCAGGCTGCGGAAAGTCCACCCTAATAAAAATTTTAGTTGGTTATTATCAGGCGGACAAGGGAGAGATAATCTTTAATGGCAATAAAATCAAACGCGACTTCAAAGAAATAAAAAAAATCGTAGGCTATACCACGCAGGATAATTCATTCTATGAAAAACTTACTATACAGGAGAATATGTATTACTATGCAAATCTTTACAATATAAACAAAACGACAAGGAAAAATCGTATTCAAGAGATTCTAAAAGAAATCGATTTGTATAATAGTAAAGATACTTTAGCTGGAAGAATCTCCGGTGGCATGAAAAGAAGGTTAGACTTTGCAATATCATTATTGCATAATCCTAAAATCGTCATCTTAGATGAGCCAACAACAGGATTAGATCCAATCTTAGTTGAAAAATTCTGGGAAATGGTTACAAAAATTTCAAAGAAAGAAGGAATCTCCATTTTAGTTTCATCCCATATCTTATCTGAGTTAGAATCTTACTGCACTTCTGCTGCTTATATGGAAAACGGTCGAATAAAGCACCTAATAAAGATAGATAATAATACAAAATTGGAAAGGGAATTTAAAAAATGAACAAAATAATTTACGAAGTTTATAAGAATATAAAAATTCTATTCCGGAACTGGAGTTCTTTAGCTTTAATCATTTTAGCGCCACTATTCTTGATTTTAATGGTGGGCTATTCATTCAGCGGAGAAACGCTTCATGATGTTAATATTGGTTTAGTAACGGAAGCAGGCACAGAAGTTTCTGAATTAATAGGAAACTTAAGCAGTTTCGCAAAAGTCAATTCTTATGAAAAGATAGACGATTGCATACTTTCAATGGCTTTAGAAAAAACGCACTTATGCCTGGAGATGAAAGGCAATTTTAAAACAGGAGAAGACGAAATTCCCACCGGCGAAGTGACCTTCTATTATGACAACAGAAAAAAGACTTCAAGTTTATTGATACTCTCAGAAATAAAAGACTATTTTGGTCTTACTTCAGAAAGAATCAGTTTGATATCTACAACAAAAATTATAGATAATATACAGAACCTTTTGACTTTCCTGAACGATCGTATTGAAGATATTGACAACGTTAAATATGAAGCAGAAAGCATAAAGCAAAATCTTACATTAAGACGAGCAGAATTAATTAAAATAAATGAGAGTTTCACGCCAAAATATAATTTAATAAAAAATTTACAGTTGAGTATGCACAATTACACAGATACTATCAGCAATGATACAAAACAGATGACAATTTCAATTTACACCGTCCTTGCGGTAACTTCTGAGCTTAAATCATTATTAAACACTTCAATGACTCCTGCCCTAAGTCTGGCAATTTCAAACTTAGAATATTCTGTTATTAAATTGCAGAACACATCAAATACATCAATAAATAATATGAATTCGTTTATCGAAGAGGTTGATTCTACTGTAATTGAGCTCGATGCAATAAATAGCTATCTTAATAATGAAATCTACCGGACTGATGAAACCATTATCTTAATAGATTCTAGCCTAGCTAAAATAACTAATATTTCCATAGAAGCAAAGGACAAAATGGGAGATCTTTCAAAAATAGATCCGTCGTTGGCCTCAAAGCTAATAAGACCTATCACCCAAAGTTTCACAACTTTAATTAATAATGTTTCAAATGTTCAATTAGCATTTCCCATTCTTTTGACCACAGTCATAGTATTCATAACTTTATTATTTTCGAATATAATTTCTCTGTCAGAACTGAGAGATAAGGCATATATCAGAAATATCTTGGCCCCGGTTAATGATTTAGTTTATACTTCTGGTTTGATATTAACAAATTTCTTAATAATCGCTCTACAGGTTACAGTCTTAATGTTTGTTGCAGAAATGAAGTTTGGTCTGAGTATTGTTTCACATCTTTCTAGTTTAATTCCGGTTATGATTCTTTTGGTGTTAATGTTTACATTCTTGGGAATGTTAATTGCTTATATGTCAAAAAGCACAGAGACTTCAATTCTATTGACTACATTTATTGCACTAGGATTCTTTATGTTCAGCGATTCTTTAAATGCCTTAGAAATTATGCCTAAGATAGCATATCATATTGCCTCATTTAATCCAGTCGTTTTAGTGAACAGTATGTTTAGAAAAATAATCTTCTCGGATGTGGTTTTATCGCAGATAAGCCGTGAATTAATGATTTTAGGCCTTTACACCATAGCTATGGCTTTAATTCTAGTCATAATATC
>Ga0208958_1003125_pt1 | contig 13260 bp, 16 predicted proteins | sample RifOxyB1_FD_184032 | JGI IMG/M metagenome (GOLD analysis project Ga0208958, IMG submission 184032) | Soil microbial communities from Rifle, Colorado - Rifle Oxygen_injection B1 (SPAdes) | ecosystem: Environmental > Terrestrial > Deep subsurface > Rock core/Sediment | place: Rifle, Colorado... | reverse complement strand
TTCTAGAATTAATATATTACGAAAGCTTGCCAACATGAAAGCTGAAATTCACTCACCACTAAAGTAGAGCAGTTTTCTTTCAGCAGGCAAGCTTATAAAGAACCAATGTATAAACAGATTAACAGATTTAAAGGATTATAATCTCTTTTATTTTCAATTATTTATGCCCGAATCTGCTTCCTAAAACTCTTGCTAAATAATATGCAGAGCCGAATAAGATTATTCCGGGAAGAAGAGTTATTCCAAGTGTTGGCGCAAGAATCCCTGTGCCTATTGCTCCAACAGTTCCTGCACCAACGCTTTCAAGAATATTTGCTGCCTGTGGAACAGATTTTTCAACATTCTTCTGCAAAGCATCAACCTGCATAATTATTTTTCCTTCTTTTAGTATTCTTATCTTTTTGTCTTCTTCAGAAATCACAACAACCAAATTTCCTTTTTTTAGTGATGCACTTACAGCAGCGCTGTGTCTTGTACCGAAATTCTTGAAAACTTTTTTTGATTTAATCATAACTCCGTATGCTTGAACTATGCCTTTTTTATCAAGAATAACTGCGCCGTCCATTATTGCAAGTGATTCCAGTAATTTTGGATTTTTAAAAGAATTAAACTGAGGAACTTCCTGTGCAACCAAGGGCTTGTATTCAACTTCTCCGACTACAAATAGGGCTCCTTCCCCTCTTTTTGCAATTTTTAATCCAATACTGATTAAAAGCTCGTCAATTTTTTTGTACATCTGTATATCTTTATCCATAGAATAAATTATAATTAAGCATTTAAAAAGCTATCTTAAAGTTCAAACCAATTTGAACTTCAATAAAAACAGAAAGGATTATAAAAACTCCGCTCCTTTAGATTTATCAAAGCCCCCATAGTTAAGCCAGGATATAATTTCTCCTTGCGGAGGAGAAGTCCGAGGTTCAAATCCTCGTGGGGGCATATTACCTAATGTTCAAGAAGTCCTCAAGATCGCCTTAAAGCTGAGGTTCTGGGGAGCACTTAATGGGTTAATTATTTTCATCTTTGAATATTATTCAAACAACCAGAAGAAGCTGAAGCAGACATCAATTTGCATATTGCTTCTGCCTTTGCTCTGTCAGAACTTACAAATATTTCTGAAGTTCTTCTTAAACAATCATCTTTCTTTAATGTTAAAACATTGCATAAGCTTATTGCAAAGTCATAATTCTGCAAAATAATAGAAACAAAAGAAAACCATGCATTTCCGTAACAATTTGATATTTGCACATCATCAGACAATTTTTGGCAGATTAATACTCCTTGTTTTGGATCACTCCCGCTTAATGTTTGTGCAAAATTATTATAACAGTTGCTTTTCATTGATAACGAAGATGAACTGCAAACTTCTTCTGCTATAGTCGGATTTGCCTTGATTAATTCAGGCGAGCCCATAAAATTGTTTAAACACCCGTTTTTTGTATTTGAATCAGATATTTTTTTGCATATCTCAAGGCTTTTTGATGGCTCTGTTTCCCAAAGTCCGTCTGCAATTCCCCGATAGCAATTATCTTTATCTGAGCCAGTTCTAGCATCACAAACTGCGAGCCGAGTATCAACACTCAAATTCCCAGAATTAGTATCTATCTTTCCATAACAATGTTGTTTAAAACTATTATCACTAGTTATTTTGTTGCATATCTCTACTACTTTAATTGGATTTTCCTCTTTGTTAGCCAAATCTTCAATACACTGTTTCTTAAATCCATCATCAGAAATAGCTAAACATGCCTGAATAGAAACATCTGTATTGTTTAATGCAAGGACTTCAGCTATTTTAAGGTAACAATTAGATTGTTTGTCTCCTAATGTTTTTTGACAGAAAGTCATGGCTGCAGAGGGGTCTTTTAATATGGCTTTCTCAGAAAATTTAGGGGGAGCAAATATTATAAATAAAAATACAGCTAATACCATAACTACCAATATAATGGTTCCTATTATAATCACACTCTTTCTTTCCATATTAACAATAATCTTTGTTTAATTTAAATAGTTTTCTAAGTAAATTTTTTGTAAATTAAAGATAATATTCCCCCAAACAAAGATGCAATTATAAATATAACAAGATTCGCAATCAGTAAAATGCCGTAATTAATAATCTTAAAAATTATAGGCATTTGAGGCAATATTGGAGGAATGAAAAATATTATTAACAATGTAGAAACAAAAAGAAACATTGAACTAATAAAATTATGTCTTAACTTAAATTTCTTTTTCAGAACAAGATAAAACCCGCTTACAAAAACAATGATTATTTCCAAAAGTCCAATAAGGGTAACTGGATTAAGGTAATTCATTTTGAAAATGCCCATAGTTTCAGAAATATTAACAAGTTCTATTCTAGGAAAATAACCCAGGATAATTAAAATTACCTGAATTATAGAAAGAAGGAATATAACGAACATAAATATTTTTGCCGAATTAAAATACTCTTTTAAGGATTTATTAAATAGTTTCATCTTCACTCTTTTCTGATTATTATAAAGAGCCCATCCTTAAAAATCCTTTGATATAGAAGGATTTAAAATATAGTGTCCTTCAGCCCCACTCCCTTGATGGCATATCTTTTTATATCTCTTAAACTTAATTATTTCAGTATGAGAAAAAGCTTGCATAAACAAAGGGAGATGATAGAGAAGCACTCGAGGGTTGGTGCTTTATTTAAAGAGTTTATTCTCGGCGGGCAGGACGGACTTGTAAATGTTCTTGGAGTTATCTTAGGAATAGCAATTGCTACTTCTGATTCAAAACTGGTTATTATTGCCGGCTTGGCTGCTGCATTCGCAGAATCGTTCTCAATGGCTGCTGTTGCATATACCTCTGCAAAAACAGAAGAAGATTATTATAACAGCCAGAAAAAGCAGGAGGAATATGAAGTAAAGACAATTCCTAAAAAAGAAAAAGAAGAGATTTATGATATTTTTTATAAAAAAGGATTTAGAGGAAAATTGCTTAATGATATTGTAAAGCATGTGACTTCTAATAAAAAGGTATGGATTGATATTATGATGGCAGACGAGTTAGGGCTATCAAATGAATTTATAAATCCTGTTAAAAGCGCAATTGTTGTCGGTTTGGCTGCAATTCTCGGCTCATTTATTCCTTTAACTGCATTTTTCTTTATGCCTATAAATTCTGCGATTATCTGGAGTTTAATTATTTCTGCAATTGCCTTATTTATTACAGGCGCAGTTGAAGGAAAAATTACAATCGGCAAATGGTTTAAAAGAGGCATTCAGCTGGCTGTAATTGGAATGGTTGCTGCAGGAATTGGCTTTTTGATAGGAAAAATTCTTGGAGTACAGGTATAAAACGCGGTCAGTACTTTCCTTTATTTATTCTATTTTCATTTCTCCATTTTTTATTTTATTCTTAATACCAATTAAAAAATTATAAAGAACCAATGTACAAACGGATTAAGGATTTGAAGAAGATTAAATAAGCGCGCGAAGCACACCATTTTTTAGGCGAGCGAGGCGAAGCCGAGCGATAATTGCTTTCTTTAAACATCTCATTCATTTCCCCTATTTTGCATCTTTTCATCTCTTTCTCCTTTTTATTCTTAATATAAATCAAATTATTTGAAAAATCAGTGTGTAAATAGGGTAGGATTAGCAGAATAAACAAACGCGCCGAAGGCGCGCTAATAATCATTAAAATACAAATAAATAAAAAAACAAAAACAAAAATAAAGCCAATTATGGCTTGTTAGAATCGTCTTGGATTCTTTTTAGCATAGCATTCTCTGCAGTAAACCGGTTTTCCTTCAGTTGGCTTGAAAGGAACTTCGCATTCCTGGCCACATTCAGAACATTTGGTTTTATGCATCTCTCTAGGTCCGAAATCTCTTCTAAATCCTCGATTGAATCCGCCGCTTCTTCTGTCGTTTCCTGATCTTTCCATTTTTCCTCCCTTGTGGGTTTTATAAAAAAATAAGAAATCTGGGGTTTATAAACCATTGTATTCTGAATTTCAAGTTATTTTTCAATATTCTTGCAATTTATTTGAGAAGTGCACAATAAAAATAATTAAAAACCCCTTATTGCTCTAAATCATATGGAAACATCAAGTTATGGACAAATCAAATGCGATAAGTGCAACGGCACAGGCGTTGTAAGAGAAAAAAACGGAGAAATCCATACTTGCTGGGACTGCCTTGAAAAAGGCAAACTTGATGTCCATTCAAAAAGCCTACCGAAGAATAATATAAGATTATAATCAAATTTACCTTGGCAAACCTATTAAATTATCAATTAAATATCTTATTTCTGAAGCTACCTGATCTTTAGGGGCATTGCCATCTATTCTTTGAATTGAGCCAAAATGTTCTAAATATAGCCGAGGACGAGGTTGACGAGCAAGTTTAAATAACCTCCTATATTCAGCAATTACCTTTATTATGAATTCCCTATCTCTTTCAAATTTTTCAAGAGGCTCTCCTCTTAAACGAACTCTTTGTTCTGCAATTTCTACATCAATATCAAGAAACAGAGTAAGGTCAGGATTTGGTATCCCCCTATGAATGTGCATATTTCTTATTTTATTAAAATCAACTCCCTGCGCAACTTGATAGGCATATGTTGAAAGAGCATATCTATCACAAAGTACAATTCCTCCTGCACTTGTTACAGGCGCTATTAATAAATCCGCATGGTTCTGCCTGTCTACAACATACAATTCTGTCATCCGGGTCCCATTAGAATAAGCCTCTGGATCTTCCTTCTGCATCTTTTCTATCTCTTCACCATCATATGGCTCTCTTGTAACAAGAATGCTTCTCTTTGGCAATGCTCTCCTTAGATGCTGAAAAAGTCGGGTGACCTGATCTGTTTTCCCACTTCCATCAATGCCTTCAAAAGCAATAAAATATCCTTTTTGCATATTAGAAATCTTTAACAGGCATTTATAAAGAATTGTATCTTGTAGGTGAATAACTCTTTTTCTAACACTCTCATAACTTTCCCTTATTTTAGATTTGTCCATTAGTGTTTTTTCTTTTTTATATTTAATATCAATTAAAATAATTAAGTAACCAATATATTCATGGATTGCAGATTAGCAGAATAAAATAAAACAAGCGCGAAGCGCACTATCTTTTTTCTTTAAACATCCCATTCCTTTACCGCATTTTACATCTTTTTAGTTTACTTTATTTTTTCAATTAAATTTATTCAATATCCAATTAGATTATTTTGATTTGCAAAAAGATTAAATACAAAATTGTTGAGAAATATTATTCTTCCTTCATCTCTATTTTTATATTTACGCTCTTTGGTATTGCGAGGCGCATTATTGAGCGCAGAACTTTGTCATTTGACGCCAAATCAATAACTCTCTTATGTATCCTCATTTCAAACCTGTCAAAAGTTGCAGTTCCGTTTCCGCACGGAGATTTTCTTGTTGTAACTTTTAATCTTTTTGTAGGCAGAGGAATAGGGCCTCTTGTTACAACTCCTGATTTTGATGCAATATCCTTTATTACACTAAGAACTTCGTTAAGTTTATCTATATCTATGCTGCTTAGTTTTATTCTTACTGTTGCCATTGTTTGAAAATGTCTATAAGTTTTATGAACCCCGCTGCCAAAGCGTTATTCTAAATTATAACGTTAAAGTTGGTTTAAAAATCTTGCTAATCCTTTTGTAAGCAATTTGAATTTTAGGCGGACAGTCTGCGCCGCGTGCAGACTGCCCAATCATCACAGCCATGTGTGATGATAAATATACCAGAAATACGATGCTTTAAAAGATTATCTTTTTTTCAGATAAATAAAACTCCAAACAAAAATCATTCCGGCAATAATCCCAAGAGAATCTATTGCAATATCCGCAAAAGAGAGGTATCTTCCTGGAACAAAAAACTGGTGCAGTTCATCCAAAAAAGCATATAAAAGGCACGTAATCAGTGTTAAAATAATTATGCTGTAATTGCTAAATTTTTCAGTATTTGAAAGCGCGAGCATTAAAAAAGCAGAAAGAAAAAAGAATATTGAAAAATGATAACCTATTGATTTTAGATTAATTGCATAAATTATTGTTTCCTCGCTGAAAGAAATTGAAGATACAACAAAAATCGTTATTGCTATAAGAATAGACACAACAATTGGCATATATTTTAATTTATTTTCCATAAGCATAATAAAAATAAAAATTGCGCTTAAAAATATTTATGCATTGGATTTATAATATTTAATGTATATATGGGCGCGCGGAGCGAGGGTGTAGAGAATTGCCCGCGCGCCCTGTTTCGATGTTAAACAAAAACAAGTATGAACTGGGTGACGTAAGAAAGTCTGCGGTGGAGGATGGACGCTTATGATGCCTGTTTCAGGGTTCTTTGGTAGATGTTTTCTTTGTTCTGGATGGTTTTTTTGTTTCATAGATGTATCCTCCTCTTTCTGGATTACTAATTCTAAGAAAACCCTTTATTAATCGATTGTTAAAGAACAATCAAGAAAGTTAATCAGGAAGGAAAATTCATAAGCCTTAAAAAGCAAATTACTTCATATACATATGACTCATATTTATTTAACTCCAAACTGGTTCTTTTTTTACAGCATATTGTTTGAGATAGCCTTTGCATTAATTACTGCCTTTGTCTCATTTTATTCTTTTAAAATTTATAATTTAACAAAACAAAAAGAATATAAGATATTTGGGGCAGGTTTTTTGTTTATTTCTGCATCATATTTATTATGGGCTGTAATCAATTCATTTTTGCTCGATAAAATAAATGACGGAATTCAGGCATTAACGCTTCAAGAATTTGTTTCAATAGGCGCCGTCGGAATCTGCATTTACATGTTCCTATTTATCACAGGACTTGTTACTATAACTTATACAACTTTAAAAGTAAATAATTCAAAGATTTATGCATTGCTTCTTATAATCTCAGTTATTGCTGTTGCTTTCAGCTTAAACAAGGCACTTGCATTCCAGCTTCTGTCTCTTGTGTTTATCTCTTTTCTTATACTTCATTATTTCTCCCAGTTTAACAAAAACAGGGATTCCAAAAGATTTATAATCTTATTAGCATTTATTTTATTATTCATAAGCAGAATTCAGTTTATCCTATCAACAACAAATTATATTTATTATGTAATAGGGCATATTTTTGAATTTTTTGCCTATCTTCTTGTTTTGCTTAGATTAATATTCATAAAAAAATGAACAAAAAAAGAAACAAACTGGAGATAATTCGGGACATTCTCCAAGTAATAAGCGCCAGAAATAATAAAATTAAACCAACACATATACTTTACAAGTCCAACTTATCCTATCAAATGATGGATGATTATCTGAAAGAACTGATAGAAAAAGGGTTTATTTTAAAGCATCGATTAAAGTCAGGGAAAACATACTCTATAACTGAAAAAGGAGTTAATTACATAAAGCAGTATTCAATGATTCTTGATTTTACAGAATCGTTCGGGCTGGAGTAAATCGTTTTAAGAATCTTTTTCTAAAATAAAAAGAGAATCTTTTTATATGGGCTTTCTATTTTAATATTAAGATGCCTACATTAAACTGGATTGGAAAAGAAGCGGTTGTAAATCACGATAAAGAAGTGCCTTTTAGACTGCTGAAAAAGGTTAAATCTTATTCTGTTGGAGAGAATTCTCAAAACCTTATTATTAAAGGAGATAATTTAGAAGGGCTTAAAGCACTTATGCCTTATTATATTGGAAAAGTGAAATGTATTTACATAGACCCGCCGTATAATACTGGAAATGAAAATTGGGTTTATAATGATAAAGTTAATTCTCCTAAGATAAAAAAGTGGTTGGGAAAAGTTGTCGGAGGAGAAGCACAGGATTTATGCCGACACGATAAATGGCTTTGTATGATGTATCCTAGATTAAAACTTCTTAGAGATTTATTAAGTGAAGATGGTGTTATTTTTGTTAGTATTGATGATAACGAGCAAGCACATTTGAAATTGTTGATGGATGAGGTTTTTGGAAGTGAAAACTTTGTCGTTGAAATAACAAGAGAAGCAATAAAGGGAGGCAGTCAATCAAAACTTATCCGAAAAACTCACGATTATGTTTCTGTCTACGCCAAAAATATTGATTTGATAAATTTTTCAGGTATTGAGCAAGAAGGAGTAAAATTAAATTTAGAAGATGAAAAAGGACCTTACGCAATCGGAAGAGAATTAAATAAATGGGGGGCAGGTTCTCGTAGGGAAGATGCCCCAGGAATGCATTTTCCAGTTCCCGGACCCAATGGGGAAGAGGTTTATCCAATACGAAATGATGGTAGTGAAGGCAGGTGGCGTCTTGGTAAAAAAAATATGTTAAAAAAAGTTAAGGATGGAGATGTAATTTTTAAAAAAAGAGAAAATGGCACATATATCGTTTATGAAAAATTAAGAGATAATTCTCCGAAGATAAAACAATTTATATCAATATTTAAGGATAATTACATAAATGCAAAAGGTTCAGAAGAATTAAAAAAATTGTTTGGAACACAGAGAGCGATTTTTGATTATTCAAAGCCTGTCGAATTAGTTTTAGATTTAATGAGAATGGCAGATTTAGATAAAGATAGTATAATTCTTGACTCATTCGCAGGTTCAGGAACAACAGGACACGCAGTTTTAGATATGAATAAAGAAGATGGCGGAAACAGAAAATTTATTTTAATTGAAATGGAAGATGATATTGCTAAAAAAATAACAGCTGAAAGAATTAAAAGAGCAATAGAAAAATATGATTACAAAGATGGTTTTGAATATTGCGAATTAGACAAGCCATTATTTGATGAAAATGGACAAATAGAGGAAACTTGCGACTTTAACCAATTTGCAACCTATATTTATTTTACTGAAACTCAAACAAATATAGACAAAAAACAAATTGATAAAAATTTTATTGGAGAAACTGGAGAAAATGAATACTACTTAATTTACAAAGAAAAATACAAAAATGTTTTGGATAAGAAGTTTTTATCAAAAATAAAAAAGACAAAATATAAGAAGATTATTTATGCTGATTTTTGTATGATTGATGAAGATACTTTGAAGTTACACAATATTCAATTTAAACAAATTCCCTATGAGGTTAAAGTGTATTAAAATGATAACTTTCATAAAAGAAAATCCTGCTTTGTCCACGGCAATTTATGGAGCCGTTGTATCCAGCGTTGCTTTAGGTTGGAATATATATAAATATCTTCAAGAAAAACCAAAAATAAAGGTAGATGTAAATTTTGGGGGTATCATAACAGAAAAGGTTAGTGATACTCTTTTGATTGTTTCAATAATAAATCGGGGTGGAAAATCTATTCATATATCATCTATGGGCTTAAGAAGTGGAAATGATGATTTATTTAATCTGCATACTGTTGGATTGCCTTGCGAGTTAAAAGGCGGATGTTCTCATAGTGAATGGTTTGAAGTAAAGAAATTAAAAAGAGATAGACAATATGATTTTGGATGGTATAAAGACGCGACAGGGAAAATGTATAAAAGCAAAAGTATTAAGAAAAAAATAAATAATTATTTTAAAAGTGAAAAGGGAGAGCAAATAAAGGAAAAATAAAATGGTAGAATTGAAAAAATATCAGCAAAAATCCGTAGATATATTGAAAGATTACCTGAAAGAGTTGGAAACTTCGGGAAGCAAAAGAGCTTTTATGTATGTTACAGAAAAACCCTATAAATCTGAATTTTTTAATGAAACTCCTTTTGTTTGTGTGAAAATACCCACAGGAGGAGGAAAAACTCTTGTTGGTTGTCATTCTGTTGTTGAAATTATGTCCTCTATTCTAAAGCATAAAATGGATAGAGGAATTGTTATGTGGTTTGTCCCATCAGAAACAATAAAATCACAAACACTTAAAAAATTCAAGGATAGAAATGATTGGCACAGAAAAGTTTTAGACGAAGCATTTGACAATAATATAAGAATTTTCTCAAACGAAGAAGCACTAAGAATAAGAAAAGAAGATGTTGATGATAATTTATGCATAATAATCTCAAGTTTAGAAGCATTTAGAAAAGAAAAAGCAATACAAAATAAATACAAGGTTTATCAGGAAAATGGAGCATTATTAAGCCATTTTGAGAATTTAGAAGAAAAAGACTTTTTAGAAAAAGACGAACACAACACAATAATAAATTCTCTTGCTAATGTTATCAAATTATCAAATCCTTTAATTGTAATAGATGAAGGGCATAAAACAAAAACAAAACTTTCTATTGAGTTTATGAAAGATTTAAACCCAAGTTTCATAATTGAATACACAGCAACACCAAGGCCAGAAAGCAATGTTTTGGTGGAGATTCATTCTTCTGAATTAAAAGAAGAACAAATGATAAAACTCCCTATTGTTCTTGAAAGTACAGCACAATGGCAAAATTCAATTTTAAGAGGAGTTTTACAAAGAGATGAATTGGAAAAGCAAACAAAGAAGAATAAATCAGAATATATTAGACCAATAGCACTTTTACAAGCAGAACAAGAAAAAGACTCGGATAAAAAAGTAACTGTCCAGAAAATTAAAGACTTTTTAATCAAAGAAAGAAAAATCTCTGAAGATGAAATCGCAATAAAAACTTCAAGCACTAATGAACTAGAAGGAGTTAATCTTTTTAGTCAAAAATGCAAAATAAGATATATAATAACTGTTAATGCTCTTGCAGAAGGTTGGGATTGTTCTTTTGCTTATGTTTTAATTTCTGTCGCAAACATCGGCTCAAAAATAGCAGTAGAACAAATTATTGGGAGAATTGTAAGAATGCCCAACGCTCAAAGAAAAGAAAATGAAGCATTAAATAGAAGCTATATTTTTGCATCAGCAAGAAATTTTCAAGAAGCAAGTGAGCAAATAATTTCAGGTTTAGAAAGTAATGGATTTAGTAAATTAGATTTGATAAACGCAACAAGCAAAGACCAAACCTATGAATTAGATGTTGAAAGGGCAGTAAAAGAAGATTTATTTGTTCCTCTTATGTCTTTTGAAAATGAAAAGCTATCTTTTGAGGATTTAATTGGGGAAGATTTTGAACTCTCAAAACAAAATGCAGAATTTGACTTTACTATTCATTACGATAATGACGGAAGAGCATTAATTGATATTCAAGACCAAGATAAATGGGTAAAAAGTGCCCAGCAAATCTTAAAGATAACTTACAAAGATAAAAATTTCTCAAAAGAAGAACTTATCCAATGGTTAGATAAAAAATTAAGATTTACTATGTTAGAAAAGCCAGACAAAATCAAATTTATACAAAAAGTTATAGAATACCAATTAAAGAAAAAATCTCTTTCTGAAATTTCAGTAAATAGATATATTTTAGTTACAAAATTAAGTGAAGTCATAAACCAAATTTTAGAAGATTATGCTAAAAAGAGATTTGATAAATTCTTAAAAGAAAAAAAGATAATTGTTAAAGGATTAGAAAAATTCTCTGAAAAAATTACACTTTCCCAAGAAATACCTCAAGAATTTAACAAAAACTATTATTCAAAAATAGACAAACTGAATAAAGAAGAATTAAGATTTGTTGAAAGATTGGATTTAGAAACTCTACCAAATATTAAATTTTGGGTAAGAAGCAGAGAGAAAAAAGACCCTTTCTTTATTCAAGGTTGGAAGAAGAACAAATTTTATCCTGACTTTATCGTCGTTACAAAAAAGAATAATATTGTTGCTTTAGAATGGAAAGGAGAAGATAGAATAAGCAACGAAGATACACAATATAAAGAAGAAATCGGAAAAATCTGGGAATCTCTGAATAAAAATTTACACTTTTTCTTAGTCCATAATGGAAATGTTGGAGAAGTTTTAACAAAATTGAAAGAACTTTAAAATACAAACTTTTATTTTATTTGATTAAGTGTAAAAACTATTAAATAGACAGATTAAGAATTCCCAAAAATATCACCTAAGCGCGGAGCGCACAAATCTCCATATCCTTAAAAACCTTTATATATCTGCTCTCACATTTATCTCTATGCTTGACATTAATCTTATAAGAGAGAAGCCTGAAGTTGTTAAAAAAAACCAGATAAAGGCAGGAAAAAGCCCAAAAGATGTTGATGAACTGCTTAAACTTGACAGAGAGTGGAGGAGCAAAAAAAAAGAAGTTGATGATTTAAGGGCAGAAAGAAACAATATTTCTAAAGAAATAAACAAACTGAAAAAGAAAAAAGAGGATAAAAAAGCAGAAGAATTAATACAAAAAGCAAAGCTGATTCCAGACAGAATAAAGGTTCTGGAAGAACAGGCAGATATTTTAAGAAAAAGAATTGATGAGATTATTTTTTCTCTTCCAAATATCATTTCTGAAAAAACTCCTGTTGGAAAAGATGCTTCTGAAAATATTGAGATAAAAAAATCTGGAAAGCCAAAAAAGTTTTCATTTCCTGTTAAAACCCATGTTGAGCTTGCAGAAGCACTGGGAATAGCTGACTTTGACGCTTCTGCAAAAGTTTCGGGCAACGGATTTTATTATCTGAAAAATGAACTTGCTATTCTTAATCAGGCATTGATAAGATTTTCAATAGATTTTATGAAAAGCAAAAAATATCAATACATAGAAACTCCTATTATGATAAAACAGGATATTTTCGCAGGCTCAGAAGGAATGCAGGCATTTGCAAATTCAATTTATAAAGTTGATGGCACTGATTTGGCGCTGATTGGAACAGCAGAGCACGCGCTTATGGCTATGCATAAAAATGATGCTTTTCAGGAAGCTGAATTGCCAAAAAAATATTTTTCTTATTCAATGTGCTTTAGAAAAGAAATTGGCAGCCACGGAATAAATGAAAAAGGGCTTTGGAGAACGCACCAGTTTAACAAGATAGAGCAGTTTATCTTCTGCCTTCCTGAAAATTCTGAAAAATATTATAATGAATTAATGAAAAATTCAGAGGAAATTCTTAAAAAACTTGGGCTTCCATATAGGATTATTGAAATATGCACAGGGGATTTAGCGTTGTGGAAACATAGGAGCGCTGATTTTGAAGTATGGCGCCCGACAACAAAGGAATATGGAGAAGTAATGTCTTTGTCAAATATAACAGATTATCAGGCACGGACGCATAATATAAAAGTTATCCGAAAATCAGGAGAAAGACAAGTAGTGCATACATTAAACAACACTGCATTGGCAACCTCGAGAATCTTAGTTGCAATTTTAGAAAATTTCCAGAATAAAGACGGCAGTATAAATATTCCAAAGGCGCTTTGGAAATATACTGGATTTAAAAAGATACCTGCTAAGAAATAA
>Ga0208958_1003122_pt1 | contig 13274 bp, 20 predicted proteins | sample RifOxyB1_FD_184032 | JGI IMG/M metagenome (GOLD analysis project Ga0208958, IMG submission 184032) | Soil microbial communities from Rifle, Colorado - Rifle Oxygen_injection B1 (SPAdes) | ecosystem: Environmental > Terrestrial > Deep subsurface > Rock core/Sediment | place: Rifle, Colorado... | reverse complement strand
GGGGCTGCGGGATATGAGATCGGGCCTCGGAGAAGTCATATTCCTGCGACATCCCCGTTTGTGCAGAAGCATCATCAAAACTGGAGGTTGGAAGCGTTTCAGAAGATGCGGCAAAAGAATTCCGAAGATCTCTTTTTTACATTTCCAATGTCATTGTCGCAAAAGGACTCCGAAAAGATCAGGGGGATGCTTTTGCATACGATCGAAGAAATCCACAAAGTCGTCGGACCTTCTCCCTCCGAATGTGTTCGATGCTTGAATCTCGATTATTTTGAATACTGAATCCGTTGCCGAGCGACGAATGGAGCTCGATTCTGGGAGCAGGTCATTCATTTTGTGCCTCGCTGTCGAGCAAACGGCGCGGATATTATGTCGGTCACGATTTCCCACTATGGAAAGTCGGTTCCAGGCTGCCGCGTCGGATCCCGTAAGAGCTTTTCATTTTTCGGCAATGTGATCTGAAATACTTTTGGCCCAGGGTGAATGTCTGAGAGAATTAGGCTGAAAGTTCAGTCGGATTCTTGCGAATGGAAAGATTAATCTTGTTGTTTTGGGACTGTAAGCACCGATTTGGCTCATCACAAAACAAATAGCGTGTATATAAAATTCGGCGTAATTTTAAAGGATGTTTAAAAGAGATTCATCGAGGCGGGCTTCAGCGCGTTAAAATATTTAAGTATTTGTTGTTTTTGAGGTGACTTGATTGAACGATCGTCCCATTACGAAAAAAAAGAATGCCCCGCCAATGCCATCGTCCGGGGAAGCAGAATATTTAAGAAGTCCCTTTACCTGGTTATTTATTGTTCCTGCTTTGGTTATTGTTTTGATGTTATCATCCGTGCTCCTGGCTCCGGACTTGGCTTTAAACTTTGTCCTGTTCATTGCCGCGCTATTCACAACGCCTTTTGGAATTGCTGTAGTAATCGGATATCTCTTATTTGCTGCAATTATCCATGTTTTACCCGGAGCGCTGGTTCGGGTCGCGGGTCTGCTGATGCTTATATTTGTCGCGTTTCTTATCCTTGCCATTTCCACGCTGAGTTTTAGGATGTAACCTCCGTCCCCCTGCGGACTTTCTTTCGATCGTTCGTGCTCGGTTCCAGGTCTCAAAATCCGTTACTGCGTCCTCCTGCGACATCTGCCTTTGTGCAGAAGTGAAGCCAAAACTTGTCTTCCTAACTCCGCGTTCACCGAAAAGTTTTATTGGTGGCTGAGGGCGCAGTCGCACTGCCGCCCGATTCGGATATATAGCGGGAAATGCGGGGAAAAGCAACGTGACGTGGCTCAGGGCGCGCGCGGATGGCCGCGCCCGAAAACGAAAAAGCCCGCGATCCGGGGTGAGCGGATGCGGGCTGAGTGAGATCCGTGGTCTGTTTGGGAGTTGAGGGTTGATGGCCTGGTCAGGCCGAGGCGGGATGAGGACGCGGGAAGGCCGCGCTTAGGATGAACGCTGGCAGTGCGGTAGGAGTTGGAAGCGGGATTGAGGACAGCGGAAAGCAGAAGGCACCGCGAACTGACCAGCCTGGCCGATGACTTCGGGGCCAGGGTTAGATCAACGCGAGTGCGGGCTCACGTTACCTAACTGGGCCAGCTCGGGTGATTTTGTCGCACTCAAAGAGGCGTTACCCTGCTGTTCACGACCGCGGGTTCTCGCTGTGTCGTGACTTCGCTCCAGGTGCCCATTCCGCTGTATGGCAACTCCGCGGGCGCCCTGAACGCTTAATCCGTCTAAATTGTCCGCGGGTATCATGCCCCCGCTGGCCGCACCCCGCGAATCACTGGCGGGGTTGTCTCGAGCGCTCGCAGCGCGCCGGAGGGATCAGTTCGTGTTTTCTCGGCCGCGGTGAAGCGCGAGCCAAGTCCACCGCGGGTGAGGCTTAGATGCTGCACGCCGAGGCCCGCGGTGCAGCTTCAGGATCGCTGTTTTCAGCTTTCCCGGTCAACGATTTCTTCGACCGGTCCGAGGCTGTCCCAAAAACACTTGATAGAGAAGTCGCGCTGGAAATGGCTGACCCCCGAGATCAATGAAAGGGCCTATATCGCGGTTATCTCTTAGCGTTCTCTTATCTGTCCTAGTACGGGATACGCCCACTGCTTAAACGTTATACAGCGCCAGCCCTCGCGTTGGCCGATCCCTCCAAGCGCGGAGCGCGAACCAGGCGCACCCGGTGAGCTTCACCAGCGAACGCAGTAGTCAGAGTGGGCGCTGAAAACTCCCTTGCGAGTTCGCGAACAACTCGTGCAAGATCGAAATTATGCGGTGCGGTAAAGCGCAAGAAGGGCCCGTTTTCCAGCCGATCCGATGGGCGCGCGAACTGGATGAGGCCGAGGGATTTCGCTACGACTTGACGACGACCACGCCCCCGGCGCTGGAGGACCAGCTCCTCCAAGCGTTCTTGGAGGCCAACCCCCAGATCACCAAGGTGAAGCCATACAGGCTCGCGCTCCGGTTGATCCTCCTCAACCTTCGGGCGGTAGAGTGTACGGGAGTGCCCTACCTGATGGTCAGCTTGACGAACGCGAAGCCGCCGAAGAGATACAACCCGAGCGCGGCGACCGCGCGCACGCTCAGGGCGTTGTTTGACTGGATGGTCGGTGCTGGCCTCCTCGAATTTCACCGAGGCTATTTCAACCGTAGCACCCGCCGCGGGAGGCGCACCCGGATAAGGGCTACCACGCGCTTGAATCACCTGCTCGCGGAAGAGACGGCGACACTCCTGGTTGATCCGCGGGCCGACACCATCGTACTTAAGAACGACGCCAAGCACCTGATCGACTACCAGGACAGCGCGAGCACTCGTGCGGCGCGGGATCTCGTCATGCGCTTGAATAAGCTCCTGGCGGCGTCTGAAATCGTACTCGACGGCCGCCGTCTGGAAGGCATCGGTTACCGCCGAGTATTCAACGGCTCCTTCGACCTTGGGGGGCGCTTCTACTCCGCGGTCCAGCAGCTCAAGGCCGACGACCGCTTGCGCCTCCTACTCAACGGCGAGCCGGTCGTCGAGATCGACTTCTCCGCCCTCCATCCACGCCTGCTGTACAAGACAGAGTACATGGGCGATCCGTATGCGGTCCCTGGCTTCGCCCGCGAGGCCGTAAAGGCGGCGTTCCTTTGGGGGTTGAACGCGAGGAGCCGCATGGGCGCGGTGAAGGTCGCGCTGGAGCACGCCGGTGACGAAGGCTTCTCCCTGGCGTCTCGGCCCGAGATCGAGAAGCTCTTCGACGCCGTGGAGCAGTTCCATCAGCCCATTTCGCGCCGGTTCTTCACCTGTCCGGCGCTCCAACTCCAGAACATCGACGCCAAGATCGCCGAGCTGGTCATCAAGGAATTTGTCTCCCGAGACGTCCCGGTCCTTGCCATCCACGATTCCTTCATCGTGCCCGCGAGCTTCGCCCACGACCTCCGGGCGGCGATGCTGAGCGCGTATACCGCTATAACGGGCAAGTCCGATGCGGTGATCAAGGTGAAATCGCAGTCTCAGCGCCAGACGCGCGATGTTGCTTGAACAGACTTCGTTGAGAGCTTGCCCGGTCTCGCGTCCTGATCCCCAAAACTGCCTAGTATAGAACTTCCGAGGGACTGCACCCGAACGCAGCCCCTAACGAAGAATGCGGTGGATCATGTATCGCGAAAGCATAGACCTAACTCAAGCCTTCCACCAGAGGACCACCACGCAGGCGGCCTCTTCTTCGGGGCAGGGCTGTTCGGCGGCAACGCCGGCGGCCCTGCATCTTTCCATCAACAACTCTGACGACAGCACGACCGCTTGGCCCCGGCCGTGTGCGACGTCTCGGGCCGTGGTGCCTGTTCCGGTGTCACGGCCCGATCTTCATCCCGAAAGGTGAAAGCCATGAAGCAGTCCCAAGCATTCCAAAAACTACAGCGATTAGTCGAGAAGGCGAAAGCCGAGGACGACACAGCACTCCTCGACGCAGTCAAGATCTTCGAGGAGCTGAGCGCGGATGTGGCCACGCCTGGCTCCCAAGGTGTCGGCGATCCACAAATTCACAAAATTTCCGAAGCGCTAAAACGTCTCGAAGCCAAAATCGACAGCCTGGGCCAGGCCCTCGCTGTCGCGCTCGATGAGCGCATCGCCGAAATGCAGGCGGAACAGCAAGAACGGAGCTGATCATGAAGAGGAATAGCACTGGCTACTTCGGAGTAGAGCGCTTCAGAGATAGATTCAGGGCCCGCTATGAGCGCTTCGGCGCGAAGCGGACAATCCTCGAATCGCCAAGCGCGGAAGCATGTGCTCTCGCCTGGGATGACTTCCAGTTACGCAAGCGTGGCATCCGGTCTCTGCCGAATCTGAATTTTCCCGACCGCTTTCAAGAGCAGATCCGCGAGTTACGCATGAAAGAAGCCGAGCACCAGGCGCGCGAAGCCTCGATCCGAGAGAACGCGCGTAGAACTGAGCCGCTCACCGAGACTGAGAGAGCGGAGGTCGCGAAGCTCTCATCGACTGGAACACTTGCAGACGTCATCTCGAAAAAGCTAGCGATCCACATCGACGTGGTGCTTGAGGAGCTGCAACGGCAACGCGCGGGACGCGAAGCGAACGAGCGCTTGCTTGCCGAATGCGAAGAGGCCGATTTCGATGGCGACGAGCAGGTTGAGCGCGTCCTCGAGCGCTACGGCGCAAGGAGGCCAGCGTGAAAGAGCGCAGGCGCAAAGCCAAGTCGGCATCCAGTGATCAGCTCCAAGAATTGGCAAACTCTGTGGTGCTCGAGATTCAGCTCAAGCAAGCCCAGATGGATGATGGCTCGCCCAGTCCTAATTCAGATGCACTCAGGGCGATCCGCCGCGTCCGCGACATCGCAAACGAACTACTCCGCCAGGCTCGGCGCCGACCGCGGAGGTAATGAGCCATGCGGGTCAGCGGATGGGCGAGCACTCCAAATAAGGATCGCATCGGTGACATCATCTTGCCCGAGGCGTTCGTCGGAGCCGTTTTCGACTTCGCCGAACGCGCTCATGTTCGCGAGAACCACTGCAAGCACTGTGTGGTTGGCCGCGTCCTCAAGATGAATGTCACACCAAAGGGGCTCTACATCGAAGCCCATATCAACGAGGATGCAGTGGAAGTCCGAAGGGCTGTCAGAGAGGGCAAGCTCCATTCGTTCAGCGTGAGCATCAAGACCCTGAAAGCTCGACGTAACCGGGCCACGGGAACTCGGATCATCGAAGCAGTGAGGCTCATTGAGATTTCGCTCGTTGATGATCCGCTTTGCCCGGGAACTGAACTCCAGCTCATGGAAGAGAGGGGCTCATCTAATCCGACCCTCGCTACGCTCAACGCCAGAATCGAAGTTACCAGTGAATCCTTGCCCGAACTCAGGCGCGAAGTGATCGTGCGCGAGCTTCTGAAGTTCGCCAGCCAAGGCCGCACCGCAAAGGAGATGTTGTGCTTTCTCAATCAACTCCGGGCCGCCTAACGCCAGACGCCTACGGGCGGCCTCAAGGCGACTTGGCCCTGGTGAAGGGCACGACACCGACCGCGGGCCGAGAGGCGCGCTTTCGGCCCATACAGGACTTTGGCGAATGCATGCCCAATCCATGGTCAGAAATTGTGTTAAGCGCGCGATCCCTTTCAAGAAGCCCTGGTGGACGCCCTGACGAATTTAGAGGGGAAGCTGCTCATGAGTAAAACCAAGGATCAGGAAAGCACCGCCGAGGCGATTGAGGAGCTTGAACGAAGTGCGTATCGCGTTGACCGACGGGCGATCGAGATTGCGAAGCTCTACTTTCAGTTCTACAAGCTCGAGGAAATAGCATCCCGTCTCGGCGTCTCGTTATCCACGGTCACCCGCTCGATCCGCCGCTTGGGGCTCAAAAGGATGAGAGACGAGAGGATTTCAAAGCGAGATCTTTTTCGTGCAGCTCGAGAAATCAATAAGGCTCGAGACCGAGAGATGGCCGCGGCTGATGCCGACGCTCGCGCTGGTATACAGTCGGATGAGAGGGGGCGCTTTACCGAAGTTGAGGTCTGGCAAAACGGGCGACCTTGGGGCGATGAGCACTTTGGTGTCATGCCTTCCATGGACCGAAGCGTAGTCGAAGCCAGAGATCCAGCTACAGGCGCGCTTCGTCTGCGTCGTTATCTTCCAGATTCAGCCGCGGAACACGGAGCGGTTCTTGACCACATTGAGCCCCTTTTGTCCGTGGACGCGGATGAACAAGACGACGACCAAAGTGACTGAGGATCTGTAAATCAAACACTTCGTGATCTGACACAGGAGCGCGCCGCTAACTCGCTGATTTCCTGATGCGCTCGGCCCGGCTTCTGGGTGAGGGTTGTTTTACAGCGTGAGCGCGCATGATCTCGGCGACTTTCGTGTGAGACGGCCTTCCTCCGAGCCGCTTCGAGATCTGACGAGAGGAAAGCCCCTGCACGGCCAGGGCCTTCACCTGGGCTACGATCTCGGGCGTTCCGGTCTCCTTCCGACCACATCGCCAGCCGGTGCCATCGCGCTGGGCCTTGAGCTTCTTCATCGCAAGCGCAGTCTTGATCCGATCCGCAATGAGATCGCGTTCGAGTTGACTGACGATTCCGACGAGCCCGAGCATCGCGCGACCGATAGGCGAGCCAAGATCCAGGCCCTCACGAAGGCTAATGACAGTAACGCCATAGCTATCCAGCTCGGCCATCAAGTTCAGCAGGTGCCGAGTGTTCCGGGCAAGTCGATCCAAAGCGGTCACGATAATGACCTTGAAAGCCCCACGGCTCGCGGCCTTCACCAGCGCATCAAGCGCCGGACGCGATTCCTTAGTGCCGCTGACGCCCTCGTCAACATGCTCGCTCACCAAGGTGAAGCCCCTGGCTTCCGCGGCCTGCTGGATCGCCGCTACCTGAATGCCTGGATCTTGGCCTAGAAGAGTGCTCACCCTGACATACGCACTGGCGCGTATATCGCGCTTCCTTTCGTGGCTCGACTTCATACAACACTTCCTCACTTCTACACGTGACCGCAAGTGCGGCTCGTGCCCTTCAATTTTATCACGCGCGAGAGCCACCGGGGGGCTTTCCAAAAATCACGGCTATGTTCGAGAGGGGCTTTTGTAGTCGCTATCCAGCCATGATGTGATTTTCAAGGATGCGCGAAAAATACAGATCAGCCGCAATACTGCTTCACGATCTTGAGCAGTACATCCAGATCCACTGGCTTCTTGATGAAGCCCGTCGCCCCTGCTGCTTTCACCTTCTGATCAGCGACCGCTGAGACGACGATCACTGGAATGGGCGCCAGCGCCACGTCGGTCTTTCTGAGTTCGAGAAATTCCCAGCCGCTCATAACAGCCATCATGAGGTCGAGAAGAACCAAGCAAGTGTGATCCTGGGACTGGGAGTGCAGAATCTCGATTGCTTCTCTTCCATTCGTCGCGGTCACGACGTTGTAGCCTTCAGATTCTAAGAGGAGTTGGATCGTCTCTCGGATCGCGGTGTCGTCCTCAACGATGAGAATGCTTTCGCAGCGGCTCATTCTACTTGCAGTTCTCCACCACCTTGAGAATCGCAGCAGAGGTCAAGGGCTTGGTGATCGAGCAGAAAGCTCCTTCCAGGCGCGCTTCGCCAGGGCCTGAAATCTGCACAACAGGAATGGAGCTTCGTTCTGGATCGGACCGAAGCACCGCAAGGAACTGCTCGCCATTCATCAGCGGGATGCTGGCATCAAGAAGGATGATCGAGGGAAGGCTCATCTTCTCCAGGAGCGACAAAGCGTCGGCCCCGTTTGTCGCTGAGATCACGAAGTGACCTGCATCCTCCAGCGCTCGCCGGATAGAGACGCGGGTCTCATGGTCACTCTCGATCACTAAAATCGTTTTTCTAACTACCATTCTTCCCATTCCACACGCTGCTACACTAGCGCGTTCGTGCCATCTCTTCAATCAAGCCTGCCCCGGCAATCGCACGTTCCTCCGATGAAGCATCGCCCAGTGCGCACTCTCACAACCATTATCAGTTCACGATCGTAAATTCACGATCGAAAACGAATTGTTAGCCTCCCTATCTGTGCAGAAGAAGGGCAACGATCCGTTAGAACAGATGAGAACTCAGGTTCGGGAGGCCATCTCCAAGGCTTATCCGACCGTCGAGGACTTCTGCTGGGAGAACGAGCTAAGCAAGGCGACGCTGTCCAACTTTCTGAACGACAAAAAAGACTTTCAGATTTCTACGCTGATCAAGATCGCAAACGCACTGCGCAAGAAGCTCACCATTCGCTTGGATTGACGAGCACTCAGTTAGTCCTTCTCCTTTCGATCCTGAAAGTCGTCGATGATCCGCGTGATGCGATCGGCATCTTGATCCGCGCCGCCTAAGACTTTCTTGAGCTGCTCGAAGGCGTCAGGTGAGGGCACCGCGTTACCCAAGATCCTGTTCGCAAGCTGGAGCTTCAACTTCAGCGACGTCACCGGTGTTTTGAGTTGGTGAGTGAGCAGGGCGAGGAACTCATCCTTTGATGCGTTGACGCTAGCTGTCAGTAGATTCTGATCGTGCTTATTCTGCTCATTCACTGCTCCCTTTCATAACCAGCTAAGATCAGAAAGGAAACGACTAAATAGCTACCTATAGGTAGCTGGTTACATACGGTAGCAGTGCCTGACCCTTGAGGTTATGAAGGGCAAAGATCCAAGGGGCTATCGTAAAAAGGGACTGCTATTTTCCGACATTGAGTTCTCAAGCAAAGGCGAGCGTATGTTCGTGAAGCAGCAGGTGGAGCGGCTTGCGGAGAAGATCGCAGAGATGAGGAAAGCTCGCGGCATCTCTCAGGAGAAGCTAGCCGAGCTTGCCTCGGTGAGTATTTCGACAGTCAAATTCATCGAGCAGCATCAGCGAACTCCGAGCCTGGCGGTGCTCCTCAAGATCATATACGCGCTTGATCGAAATGCGGTGATCTGGAAGTAGCGCGATTTCGATCAAGTAGCGTGCACTAGTCTGTCGCTGAAAACCCTGGCCTATTACATGTGCCAGGCGCGAGTGCTATCACGCCTGGCACGTCCCAACATTAGCGATCAGTGATCACGGTCGGCGGGTGAAGGTAACCGCACCGTGGTTTTTCCTTCCCCGACCGTTGTAGTAATGGCCGCGGAGACCCATACCGGCAACGTCGAGTTCCAGCTCACACGTCCCATCGTGAACGACAAGCGCGTCCGGTGCCATAGCATCGGGTGCGTTCGTATACGAGTATAGGAGCCTCGGGCCCGCTCCGTCCTCGCAGATCACGGAGGCCGCGACGCTCCTCGAGATCGACATCGGTCCCTCCCAGCGGACCTGCATCCGGTCAAACTCCTGGACGATCCGCATCGTGACCTCCCGTTCAACTTCATCGTGCGATGTACGGAGCTTGCCGGTGTACGATCCAGCGAAATCCGGCGTCGTAACAACGCCGATCTTGCGCAGGACATGGAGGCGCCAGCCCCATTTCGAGAAGCCCTTGCACAAGGCAACGTAGATGCCCCAGACCGCTGGCGCATCCAACCACCACAGTTCCCAGCCCGTGGCCTTCAAGGCGCGACCGAGAAGCCAAGCCAACGGGACGGAGCAGATGGCGAAGAAGAAGTGGATGCGTTTACGTTCGTCTTGGTTACCCTGATAAGCGTGCATATTCGTCTCCTCCTCACCGGCTCGCCAGGTCGCGGAACACGCTCGAGATTGACGCGCGCGCGAGGCCGTAACCATAGAACTGGAATGCCTTAATCTCCTCCGCGATGGGAGCGATCTCGGTGACCAGGCGTTGAAGCGCCGACAGCTCGATCCCCTTGAACAAAGGCTCGTGCCCGTTCGGTGTCATGAGCTTCTCGCGTGCTGGCTCGTTGGCCAGGAGATACTGGGCGTAGCCGTAGAAGTTCGTGACCAGCTTCAGCTCGTCGCCGAAGTCAATCATCAAGTCCGCTGGCGCCATGCTACAGGCCAGACCCGCGATATGGTAGCTTGAGACCTTGATCTCGACGTCGGCGTCGGCCTTCACCGACTTCACGAAGCGGATGATCTTCTTCAAGCTCCCATACACAGCGCGATCAACATCATCGAGGCGCCGCTTGTGAAGGAACGGATAGTTCGTCACTCGCGTCGGGCCCGAGGTGTCGAGAATCTGGATGCCGCGCCAGTCGCTCCCGTACATGCGATAGTGCTCGGTATCGAGCCAGTTGCAGAACACGACATCTACCGAACGCGTGAGTGAGCCCTCCGAGATCGCCACAGCCTTGGAGCCCGTCGTGTCCACCTTGGCTTGCGGGAACTTCTCTTTCAGCACCCGGGTGCCGTGGCCGCGCAACTCCATCAGGTGTTGCACCGGATCTCCAGCCCACGGGAATGTCGGCTGAAGCGGCTGCTTCAAGCAGTGGAAGGCTTTCGCGACTGTTAGCAAGTCGATGTCGCTGTACAGCTTGATGTGGGTATCGGTCGTGACCGAGCCCTGGTAGGCGAACTCCGCCGCGTGCGTCGAAGGCAGGTTGTTCTCGAGCTGACCACGAACGCGCTCGCCCTGTTTGAACGTGTTGGCGGTGTACTCGGGATCGACGGGCGTCATGCTGCCTAGGACGTACTTCACCGTCTCTGACGAGAGCGAAGAATTGCGGATGCGCTCGTCGAGCCGGATGTTGCCTCCCAGTTCACGGGGAGTGCGACGATCAATCAGCTTCTGGTAACGGGATTTCGGATACAGATAGGAACTCATAACTCTTCTCTTTCTGGCCTGCGCGTCGTGCGCACGGCCGGGTCATAGTTGGGTGCGTCGAAGTTTTGCTTGACCGCAAGAGGAGAGCTGGCAGACTTGATGTTCTCAAGACCAAGTGCCGCCTGCTCTCAGCGCGGAAAAGCGCCTCGATCGCGACTTGCGATTGGGGCCTTTTTATTTCTGGGTATTGACCATCAAGATCCTCCTCCTTGAGCGGTGCCATCGCCCCATCTCCATGGGCGACTTCCTACGGGTAATGCTTAGACCGTCATAAAGCCTACGCGCAGCTTTTGGCGGTGTCAAACCAGGCGTCGTTACGCGATGCAGAAAGCACAGGATGTGGGGGTATTAAGTGCGGGCGGCTACAAGAGATAGTATACCATGCGGCCTACCAAGTTGACGGATGGCCTCATCCGCCGGCTGGTCTGCCTGGAGGGGGCTGAGGCGGCTCGGTCGCCTGGACTTCTACAAACTTGATGTGCACGTTCGTTGGTCTCTCTCCCCTGGTCTCAAAGTCCTTGAACGTGTCCTCCTTGGGGATGCCCCAAAGATGCGAGGAGTAGTGGACGTGGTTGCCGCCGACCCAGTGCTCATCTTTAGTGTCGGCGAAGTCAAAGAAGATGAAGTGGTGCTGGGCCTCGTTCTCGAATAGGTGAACGTGGATCTGCTGTCGCTGAGTAAAGACATGCCCCATCTGCTTGAAGAAGCGCTTGCCGGCTTCGGTTAGTTCCTTGCCTCCTTCCGCAATCATGTCGACCGGAGGTTGGAGACCCTCAGTTCCGGGTGGTCGGAACTCCTTCGTGAAGAGGTGATGACGAAGGCCAAGATCAGCGCAGTTCAAGATGAGGCCAACCAGGTCCCGTTGGGTCATCGTTAGAGTTCCAGCGATTCGCACCGCTTCCTTCTTTCGCGTGGCTGAGAACAGTGCTTTCAGTTCGTCCTTGATGCCGTGGTTTTTCATTCGATCGAAGATGGCTTTGGCCTTCTGTTCAGCGCGAAAGAAGATGTCTATCTCCATATCCATGTTGGGTTGAATACCATGATACCGAAGGCGCATTCGCATTTCATCGCGCAACCCGTCTCGGAGGGTGCTGATGCGCTCTTCGAGTGTTCCACTGTTGCCGTTCGACAGGATCATGTACGGCCCGATGCGGGAGTATTTCGGCCTGCGCGGCGGCACCGAGGTCACGGTCAGGCCGCTTCGGGGCGCTGGCGGTCCTTGTAGGAGCGCCACGTTCGCTCGATCGAGGAGTGTCCCATCCACTGGGCGATCGTCTCGAGCTTGTGGCCGAGGTCGAGCATCATGTCGACGAAGTTCTTTCGCCCGCCATAGCCGGTGATCGCATCGTCGATGTGGGCCCGGATCGTCTTGTTCAGCGGACGCTCGACGTTCTGAGTTGCGATGATCTCAATGCCCTTGAGTTGAGCAGGATGCAGACATGGAATCACCTTCCAGCGCTTGGGGCGAGGGACGCTCCTGAGCTTGCTTTGATAGACGTGCAGCTCCACGCGCTTCCCGGTGCGAACGATTTTCGTGTGCTTCGGATTCTTGACGTTGTCGGCCTCGAGAGGACGCAGGCCAAACCATACGGTGAGATAGAGCCAGTTGTACTGGGCGGGCTTGAAATTCGATTTCGCGGCTTCCAGCTTTTTCGGATCGAGCGGTGCGGAGACGAGGCCATCCTCGTTCTTGTCGAAATAAGCATCCGCGATACGCTGTGCCTCGCGGCCGCGGGGGGCCGGGATCTGGAGGAAGGGGAGGCCACGCTTTGTCGCGAGGAAGAAGCCGTAGAGGTTGATGAGCTGGAGGAGCTTGCGGACGTAGGACGGGCTCATCTTCTGCGCGGAAAAGTGGTCGTAGAAGATGTGCTTTAGGGCAAACCACTCGTTCGGGGGTAACTTCACCGCGCAGATCACGCGCTTCGCTGCTCGCCAATACGAGTTGACCTTGTGGCGCCCGCGCTGCTCGACCGGAATGCGAGAGAAAACGTACTTCTCCTCGAACTCCGCGGTGTCGATGGGAGATAGGAACGCTGTCTGGGTGAGTTCCTCTTCAGCCAAACGCTCATCGATGGCGCGGCGCTTGACTGCTCTCCGCCGCATTTCTTCCTGCGCGTTTAACTGATCTCTTCGCGCGCGAGCTTCGTCGACCGTCATGCTCGGCAAGAAGCCTAATTCGAGCCATTGTTCGCGCGGAATGTCTTTCGCTTTTCGAGTTCCGTTCGTGCGATCCTCGAACTGGACTTTCCAGTGCGGCGTTTTCTTTTTCTTTGGTAGAGGAATTACTCTGTAGCCCACAATCGCTCCTTCGCATTTCACTCTTCGGAAAATCGAAGAGTTGAGTTGAAGGCGACATGCGACTGCGACGTCCGAATCGGACGCTTTTCTCAGCCTAACTTATTGTTTTTAAAGCGAAAATGGTGGCTGAGGGCAGGATCGAACTGCCGACCTGCGGGTTATGAATCCGCCGCTCTAACCATCTGAGCTACCCAGCCGCCCGTAAGAGAAAATCTCATACCTTACTTTAGGGCAGGGGATCAACAGCAGATTTTTTGACCTGATCTTGCTTTTTTTTCTCAGGCAAGAAAAGGTGTGCG
>Ga0208958_1003111_pt1 | contig 13301 bp, 13 predicted proteins | sample RifOxyB1_FD_184032 | JGI IMG/M metagenome (GOLD analysis project Ga0208958, IMG submission 184032) | Soil microbial communities from Rifle, Colorado - Rifle Oxygen_injection B1 (SPAdes) | ecosystem: Environmental > Terrestrial > Deep subsurface > Rock core/Sediment | place: Rifle, Colorado... | reverse complement strand
TGGCTGGCGGCGGCCGTCGCGGCCAGCGTGGTCGCCGGTCTGGCGACCGGACCCTTCGCCATGCAGCATTTCAACCGGACGGCCGTGTACGGCCTACTGGCCAATCTGGGTACGGCGCCGGTGGCCGATTTCGTCCTGATGCCGACCCTGGCCCTGGGGGCGGCGCTGGCGCCCTTGGGGCTGGGCGGACCCTTCCTTGCGGTGGCGGGGTGGGGCGTCGATCTGATGCTGGCGATCGGAACCTGGACCGCGGGCCTGCCCGGCGCGGTGCGGACGGTCGCCAGCGCGCCGGACTATGTGCTGCCCGTGGCCTTTCTAGGCGTGCTGTTCATCTGCCTGTGGCAGGGGCGGCTGCGGTGGCTGGGCCTGCCCCTGGCGGCGGCGGTGCTGGTCTGGCCGCGCGCGCCGACGCCGGACGTCTGGATCGGCGACGGCGGGACCAATGCGGCCTTTCATCGGGAGGGCGAGGCGATCGTCGTCCGGCCCGGCGTGCGTGAGTTTGCGACGGACCTGTGGTCCCGGCGGCGCGGTCTGACCTTGGCGGACCGGCCCGAGGCGGGCTGGGCCTGTGACCGCGCTTCATGCCGTCCCGACGCCGCCGAGCCCGCTCCCGTCGCCTTGTGGTGGGGCCGGCGGGCGCCGGACGCCGAACAGATGGCGGCCCTGTGTCGCGCCGCTCCGGTCGTCAGCGTGCGGGCGGTGGTTCAAGCCATGCCGAGCGCTTGTGACGGGCGGCTGGTTCTGGACGGGGCGGATTTCGCGCGCGGCGGGGCAGTGGAGTTGTGGCGCGACGGAGCGGACCGCTGGAAGGCGGTGTGGACGGCCGACGTGCGTGGGAATCGACCCTGGGCGCGTCGGCCGGATCCGGATCAGTGATAGCGGCGCATGAGGCCGACCAGCTTGCCCTGGACCTCGACCTGGTCGGGGCCGAAGATGCGGGTCTCGTAGGCGCGGTTTGCGGGCTCCAGGGCGATGGAGCCGCCCTTCCGGCGGAGGCGTTTCAGCGTGGCCTCTTCGCCTTCGACCAGAGCGACGACGATCTCGCCGTTGTTCGCCGTGTCGCCGCGCCGGATGACCACCAGGTCGCCGTTCAGGATGCCGGCCTCGATCATGGAATCGCCCTCGATCTCGAGGATGTAGTGATCGCCCTTGCCCAGCATGGATTCGGGCACCGAGAGGCGTTCCTGCTCGTGCTGGATCGCGGCGATGGGGGTGCCGGCGGCGATCTTGCCCAAGAGCGGCAGTTCGCGCGTATCGTTGGCGGCTGAGGCCGCAGCGACGGGACGAGCGCCGCCGCCTTCGATGACGTCGGGCTTGAACCCGGCTCGGCCGCGCGGGGCGCCGGCTGTGGCCTGTTCAGGCAGTTTGGTCACTTCCAGTGCGCGGGCGCGGTGAGCGAGGCGGCGGATGAAGCCGCGTTCCTCCAGCGCCGTGATCAGCCGGTGAATGCCCGACTTGGACGCCAAGTCCAGCGCCTCCTTCATCTCGTCGAACGAAGGGGATACGCCCGTCTCCTGAATCCTTTCGTGGATGAACATCAGCAGTTCATGCTGTTTGCGCGTGAGCATCGCCAAGCCCTCTTAAGCCCCTTCCTCGAATCGGAACGGGCCGTGAACATTGACGATGTTCTGTAAGTGTTCCTTCCTAATGTCAACTTAACGGCGTCGCTTCACCATGCACCGTGCGGGATCAGGCCGCCAGAAGGGCGCGGGTGGCGGCCTCGACGTCGGCTTGCCGCATCAGGCTCTCGCCGACCAGAATGGCCTGGGCGTGGGCGGCGGAGACGCGTTCGACGTCGTCCGGTGTGAAGATGCCGCTCTCGGCGACCAGGAGGGCGCGGACGGGGCTGAGCATCGCCAGGCGTTCCGTCGTGTCCAGGTCGACCTCGAACGTTCGCAGGGACCGGTTGTTGATTCCCACCAGATCGCCGCCGAGGGCGCAGGCGCGGGCCATTTCGGCCTCGTCGTGGGTTTCGATCAGGGCGTCCATGCCGAAGCGCTCGGCCTCGGCCAGCAGTTCGGCGGCCAGGGCGTCGTCGATCATGGCCAGGATGATCAGGATGCAGTCGGCGCCCAGAGCCCGGCTTTCGGCCACCTGCCAGGGGTCGACCAGGAAGTCCTTGCGCAGGCAGGGCAGGGCGGTCGCCGCGCGAGCCTGGCCCAGATAGGCGTCATCGCCCTGGAAGCTGGGGCCGTCGGTCAGGACCGACAGGCAGGACGCGCCGCCGGCCTCATAGGCCCTGGCGAGGGCCGGGGGATCGAAGTCCGGACGGATCAGCCCCTTGGACGGGCTGGCCTTCTTGATCTCGGCGATCAGGGCGGGGCGGCCGGTTTCCTCGACCGTTCGGTCCAGGGCGGCGCGGAAGCCGCGCGGGGCCGAGGCGGCCTGGGCCAGGGTCTCGATCGCGTCCTGAGAGGTCGCGGCCTTGCGGGCGGCGACGTCTTCGCGCTTGTAGGCGGCGATACGGGCCAGAACGTCGGTCATGGGGTGTCTTCGGTATCCAGCGGCGTGGAGGTGATGCGGGCCAGACGCTCCAGAGCCTGGGCGGCCCGGCCGTCGTCGACGGCGGCGGCGGCGAGGGCGGCGCCTTCCGCGAGATCCGCCGCCCGATCCGCGACCACGAGGGCGGCGGCGGCGTTCAGCAAGACGATGTCGCGGTAAGGGCCGGTCTGACCCGCCAGCAGGGCGCGCAGGGCGGCGGCGTTCTCCTCGGCGTCGCCGCCGCGGATGGCGTCGATGGAGGCGCGGGGCAGGCCGGCGTCCTCGGGCGTGACCTGGAAGCGGCGGACGGCGCCGTCCTTCCATTCCGCCACTTCGGTCGGGCCTGAAGTCGCCAACTCGTCCAGACCCTGGCCGTGGACGGTCCAGGCGCGGGTCGCGCCCAGCCGGCCCAGCACCTCGACCAGAGGCTCGAGCAGTCGGGGGTCATAGACGCCCATGACCTGGCGTTTCGCCTGGGCCGGGTTGGACAGGGGGCCCAACAGATTGAAGACGGTGCGGAAGCCGATCTCGGCCCTGACCGGGCCGACATGGCGCATGGCGCCGTGATAGGCGGGGGCGAACAGGAAGCAGATGCCGGCCTCGTCCAGGGCCTTGCGCTGCTGGGCCGGGCTGGCGGCCAGGTTGACGCCGAGAATCGACAGGACGTCGGACGAGCCGGATTTCGAGGACATGGCCCGGTTGCCGTGCTTGGCGACCTTCAGACCGGCGCCGGCTAGGACCAGGGCGGCGGCGGTGGAGATGTTGTAGGTGTGCTGGCCGTCGCCGCCGGTGCCGCAGGTGTCGATCACCTCATACGGATGATCCAGGGTCAGGGCGGCTTCGCGCATGGCCTGGGCGAAGGCGGCGATTTCATCGACCGTCTCGCCCCGAATGCGCAGGGCGGTCACGGCGGCGGCGACCTGGGACGGGGTCGGTTCGCCGCGCAGGCAGGCGGCGAAGAAGTCGTGCGCCTGTTCGGACGTCAGGGGATGGCCCTCGACCAGTCGGGCGAGGATCGGCTTGAAACCATCGGCCATGGTCAGGCGGCCATGATCAGGCGGCCGCGAGGCGCTTCACGCCGGCGATCTGGAGGAAGTTGGCCAGCATGTCGTGGCCGTGTTCGGTGGCGATGGATTCCGGGTGGAACTGGACGCCATGGATCGGGCGGCTGCGGTGCTGGAGCCCCATGATCTCGCCGTCGGCGGTCCAGGCGGTCACCTCGAGACAGTCGGGCAGGGTTTCACGCTTCACGGCCAGGGAATGATAGCGGGTGGCGGTGAAGGGCGAGGGCAGGCCGGCGAAGACGCTCTTGCCGTCGTGATGGATCGGCGAGGTCTTGCCGTGCATCAGGGTCTTGGCGCGGATCACGTCGCCGCCGAAGGCCTGACCGATCGACTGATGACCCAGGCAGACGCCCAGGATGGGCATGGAGGCCGGGGCGCTTTCGATCAGCGGCAGGCAGATGCCCGCCTGATCCGGCGCGCAGGGGCCGGGCGACAGCAGGACGGCGGCGGGGTTCAGCGCCCAGGCCTCGTCCGCCGTCAGGTCGTCGTTGCGCACCACATGGGTCGGCGCGCCCAACTCCGCGAGGTAGTGGACGAGGTTATAGGTAAAGCTGTCGTAGTTATCGACGACGAGGATCATGATCAGGCTTCTAGGCGTGACAGGCGTCCGCGCCAAGCATATGCGTCGCTAAAGCGCATCTTAACGGTCATGGGGGCAGGTGGAGGGGTGAAACTCGCCGCCGAACAAGAGATCGCCGACAAGATCGCCGCCGCAAAGGCGAAGCTGGTCATTGTCGAGCCCAAGCCGATCAGCCCGTATGCGGCGCTAGGCGCCGCCGCCCTGGCCGCTGCGGCCGCCGTGGTCATGGCCGGGGTGGTGGTGCTGGGGCCCGGCGTTCGTTTCGACCAAGCCCCGCCGACCTACACGCCCTAGCGGTTGCCGGTGCGGAAGCGCCAGGCTTCTTCGGCGGCCCGCATGGGGGCGCGGGCCTTGTGACGGGTCTCGGCGTATTCGGCGGCAGGATCGCTGTCGGCGACCACGCCCGCCCCAGCCTGGACGAAGATCTGATCTTCAGCGAACAGGGCGGTGCGCAGGGTGATGCAGATGTCCGCCTCGCCGCCCGCCGAAATATAGCCGACCCCGCCGCCGTAGCCGACGCCGCGCTTTTCGGTCTCCAGCTCGTCGATGACTTCCATGGCTCGAACCTTGGGCGCGCCCGACAGGGTGCCGGCGGGAAGGGCCGCCAGCAGGGTGTCGACGGCGTCCAGCTTCGGATCGGCCTTGCCGCGCACATTGGAGACGATGTGCATGACCTGGCTGTAGCGTTCGACGACGAAGCTCTCGGTCACCTCGACCGTGCCCGGCGCGGCGACGCGGCCGACGTCGTTGCGGCCCAGGTCCAGCAGCATCAGATGTTCGGCCCGCTCCTTGGGATCGGCCAGCAGTTCGGCCTCCAGAGCCTTGTCCGCCTCGGGCGTGGCGCCGCGCATCCGGGTTCCGGCCAGCGGGCGGATGGTGACCTGGCAGTCCTTGAGCCGGACCAGGATCTCCGGACTGGACCCGGCCAGCTGGAAGCCTTCGAAGTTCAGATAGAAGAGATAGGGCGACGGGTTCTGGCGACGCAGGGAGCGATAGAAGGCGAACGGATCTTCGGTCCAGGGGGCCGAGAAGCGGTGGCTGAGCACGACCTGGAAGATGTCGCCGGCGGCGATGTAATCCTTGGCCCTGGCCACCATTTCGCCGAAGCCGGCCTCGTCGACAGGGGAGACGAAGGTCGGGGCGGGCGTGGGCTGCGGCGCGGCGCGCGTCGGAAGAGGCTCGCGCAGGCCGGTCTCGAAGGCGTCCAGCCGGGCGACGGCGGCGTCGAAGGCTTCGCGCGCGTCGCCGCCCGTGTCGGGATAGGCGGCGGAGACCAGGATGATCTCCTGGCCGACGGAATCGAAGATCGCCACCAGGGACGGTCGGGTCAGGACCGCGTCGGGCAGGTTCAGCGAATCGGGATTGGGTTCGCCCAGGGGCTCCAGCAGACGCACCATGTCGTACCCGAAGACGCCGAACAGGCCGGCGGCCATCGGCGGCAGATCCTCGGGCAGCTCGAACTTGGAGGCGGCGATCAGGGCGCGGAGCGACTGGAGCGTCGCAAGGGGCTCCGGCGTGAAGCGCCCTTCGGCCACAGCGGGCCCGCGCGCCAGTTCCGCGGTGTTCGCCCGGCAGCGCCAGACCACGTCCGGATCCAGGGTCAGGATCGAATAGCGGCCCTTGACCGCGCCGCCCTCGACCGATTCCAGCAGGCAGGCGTAGGGGCGGTTGCGCCCCAGTTTCAGATAGGCCGAAACCGGCGTCTCCAGATCGTCGATCACGCGCCGCACCAGCACCTGGGGCCGACCGGCCGAGAGGCCGGCGGCGAAGGCGTCGAAATCGGGTTCGCCGGAAGCCGTCCGGGTCATTGGGCCGGGGCGGCGGGGGCGGTCGCCTCGGCGGGCAGGCCCAGGGCCTGACGCGCCAGGCCGACGTCGTTCCTGGCCTTGGAGCGTTTGGCGCCGGCGGTCATCTCCGCCTGGACCATGGCTTGGATCATTTCCTGGGTGATGCGCGGACGGGCTTGTTCGGCCAGAGGGCCGGCGACGGCGGGGTTGGCGGCGTGAATGTCGTCCACGCGGCCGACCAGATATCCGCCCTGGCCGGGCTGGGAGAAGACCTGTCCCTTGGCCGGGCCGAACAGACCCTGCAGAACGCCTTCGCCGAGCGACTGTTGGGTGGACTGGTCGCGGACGACTCCGGTGCGGACCGTCAGCGGCGCATTGATCGAACGCGCGACGGCGGCGATGTCCTGGCCCTGGCGGACGCGACCGGCCAGTTCCTCGGCCTTGGCGGCCAGACGGCGCGAGATCTCGCGCTGGGTCCACTGGGCGGCGAGCGGGGCGCGAACCTCGGCCAGTGTCGGCAGGGCCGACGGGCGGATGTCGTTCACGCGGACCGCGAAATACTGACCCTGACCAGCGTCGATCACGTCGCTCTCGCCGCCCTTGGTCAGGTTCCAGGCCGTCTCGAAGACCTGGGGCGGCGCGTTCAGAGCCTGGCCGTTCGGCAGTTTGCCGTCCTGGGTGAAGGGGGGCAGGTCGACGATGCGGGCGCCGGCTTCACGCGCGGCGTCGGCCAGATTCTTGCCGGCGGTTCGGGCGGCCTCGAACTTTTCGACCTTGGCGTAGGTCTGACCCTTGACGTCTTCTTCGCGCAGCTCCTGCACGATCTGTTCCCGGGCGCTGTCCAGCGTCGCCGGCTGGCCGGGCTGGATGGCGGTCAGCTTCACGACGGCGAAGCCTATGCCGGCTTGAACCGGGTCGGAGACCTGGCCGGCCTGCAGGCTGAACACGGCGGCGGCGGTCGCAGCGTCGCCGATGGCGGCGCGCGGGGTCGCATTGAAGTTGGCGGGCTGGAGGCTGTTGGCGCGGCCGACATTCTCTGGCGACTGACCGGAGCGCAGGGCGGCGGCGATCTTCTGCGCCACATCGCGGCTGGGCGCCGTCAAGGTGACGAAAGTGCGGGTCTCGGGCTTGCCCAGGCTGTCCTTCTTGAACTCGAAGCGTTCGCGTATGCGCTCTTCGGAGATCGTCGGAGCCGCGCCGGCGTCCGGCGTGAACAGCACGACCGACACCATCCGGAACTCCGGCGCGCGCAGGCGGGCGGCGTTTTCCTGGATGAAGCCGTTCAGCTGGGCGTCGGTCGGCGCCGGTATCTCGCCGACCATGGCGGGCGTGACCTCAAACCAACGACCGTCACGGGTCTCGAAGGCGGCGCCGGCCAGAAGGGCGCCGTAGATGCGGGGCGCACGGGCGCCGGCGAAGACGGCGGAGCCGAAATGCTCGGTCGCATATTGGTCGCGCAGGTCCTGCTCCAGCATGGCCGGCGTCAGGTTCTGCTGGGCCAGGGCGGTCTCGTAGGCCTGCTGGTCGAACTGACCGGTCACCGAGTTGAAGAAGGCCGGGATCTGGCGGATCTGTTTGACGATCAGCTCCTTGCCGGGGCGGATGCCCGCCTTCCAGGCCCAGTTCAGGAAGCCCAGCTGTTCGGTCTGGCTATCCAGGAAGCGGGTGTGGATGTTCTCGGCGATCAGGTCCTCGTTGGTGACGGGACGACCAGCCTGTTGCTGGATGTTTTCACGCACCCGCCCGAAGGCGGCGCTGAACTCGGCCTCGTTCATCGAACGATCGCCGGCGTCGATCACGTGTTTCGGACCCAGGTTGGCGAAGACGTCCATGCGGGCGCCCACGATCACGAAGCTGATGGCGATCAGGACGAGCAGGGCGGCGGCCCACTTGGAGCGCGAGAAGGCGCGGAAGGCGGTGATCATTCGAAGACCCGGAGACTTGCCGACGGTGGCGTCGCTTCGGCGTATAGTCGGCGGGAGCGCGCCCCCGCAAGGACGGCGTGATGTCCAGATTGCGGCGCCCCTCTTGGCTTGCCGGTTTCCGCCCCCTAGAGAGGCGGCATGAAACAATCCGTGAAGTTGATCGTCGGCAATTGGAAGATGCACGGCGTGGCGGCCGATCTGGTCGAGGCGCGGACGCTGGCCGAAGGCGTGCGGGACGTGCGGACGGATTGCCGCATCGCCCTGTGTCCGTCGGCCACGCTGATCGATCGCATGCGGCATGTCCTAGCCGGCGGTCGGGTCGAGCTGGGCGGGCAGGACTGCCATCAAGCGCCGTCGGGCGCCTGCACGGGGTCTGTCTCGGCCGAAATGCTGGTGGATGCCGGGGCGACCCTAGTGATTCTGGGGCATTCCGAACGCCGGGGTGCGTTTGGTGAGACGGACGCCGAAGTGGCGGCCAAGGTGGAGGCGGCCATCGCCGTGGGGCTGGAGCCCATCGTCTGCGTAGGCGAGACTCTGGAGCAACGTGATGCGGGCCAGGCGGCGGCGGTCGTCAGCGCCCAGATAGGGGCTTCTCTCGCCGACAGCCTGTCTGAACGGCCGTTTGCGGTCGCCTATGAGCCCGTCTGGGCCATCGGCACCGGCCTGACGCCCAGCCTGGAGCAGATCGCTGAGGTCCACGCCGCCGTGCGAGCCGCCATGATCCGCCGTCTGGGCAAGGCGGCGCGACGGGCGCCCATTCTGTACGGCGGATCGGTGAAGCCGGATAATGCGGGCGAAATTCTGAGGGTGTCTGAGGTCGGCGGCGCCCTGGTCGGCGGGGCGTCTCTGAAGGCGGAGGATTTCCTGAAGATCATTCGGGCGGCCTGAGCGCAGCTTGAGTTTGCCCCCCGGCGGCTTCGGTGATAGAGGCCGCCGCTTGATCGGCGCAGCTCCGCGCCCACATGAATGTCGCCATGCTCCAGACCATCCTGCTCGTCGCCATCATTCTGGTCGCCGTCGCTTTGACGGGCGTCGTGCTGTTGCAACGCTCCGAGGGCGGCGCCCTGGGCATGGGCGGCGGTCCCTCAGGTTTCATGACGGCGCGCGGCGCCGGCAATCTGTTGACCAAGATCACCTGGGTTCTGGCGGCGCTGCTTTTCGGTCTGACCATCATCCTGACGGTGGTCGGCAATATGGAGCGCGCCTCGGACTCCGTCATCGACGCCGACGCCGTCGGCTCGCTGGCGACGACGCCGCAAACCCAGCAGCAACAACCGGCCCAGCAACAGCCCGCCGCGCCGACCACGCCGGCCGCCCCGTCGCTGGATGATCTCGAGGCCAGCCTGCCTTCGGCCTCGGCGACGTCGGCGGCCGCTCCGGCGCAACAGCCTGACCAGTAAGGGGCCACGCCCGACCCGAGTTTCCGAAAGCGCGCCGCAGGGCGCGCTTTCTTCTTTTGATCAACAGTTCGATTCGCGTCGGGCCATGCGCCGTTTGCGAATCATGGAGTAAGGTGTTCGCCCATGGCTCGCTATGTGTTCATCACCGGCGGCGTGGTTTCCTCGCTGGGAAAAGGCCTCGCCTCCGCCGCTCTCGGCGCTCTTCTGCAGGCGCGCGGCTATAAGGTCCGCCTGCGCAAGCTCGACCCCTATCTGAACGTCGATCCGGGCACGATGAGCCCGTACCAGCACGGCGAAGTCTTCGTGACCGACGACGGCGCCGAAACCGATCTGGATCTGGGGCACTATGAGCGGTTCACCGGCGTGTCGGCGGCCAAGTCAGACAACATCACCACCGGCCGGATCTATTCGACCATCCTGGAGAAGGAGCGGCGCGGCGACTATCTGGGCGCGACTGTCCAGGTCATTCCCCACGTGACCGACCAGATCAAATCCTTCTGCCTGACGCCCGCCCTCACCGACGAGGGAGATGAGGTTGATTTCGTCCTGGTCGAGATCGGCGGCACGGTCGGGGACATCGAGGGTCTGCCTTTCTTCGAGGCCATCCGCCAGCTGGGGCAGGACCTGCCGCGCGGCCGATCCTGCTTCGTTCATCTGACCCTGCTGCCCTTCATCAAGACGGCCGGCGAGATGAAGACCAAGCCGACGCAGCACTCGGTCAAGGAGCTGCGCTCGATCGGGATTCAGCCCGACATTCTGCTGTGCCGTTGCGAACAGCCGATCCCGGCTGAGGAGAAGCGCAAGATCGGCCAGTTCTGCAACGTCCGCGAAAGCGGCGTCATCCAGGCGATGGATTCGGCCGACATCTACGCCGTGCCGTTGGACTATCACCGCGAGGGGCTGGACAAGGAGGTCCTGGCCCATTTCGGCATCGAGGACGCGCCCGAGCCCGATCTATCGCGCTGGCAGGAGATCGCGCGCCGCCGCCTGCACCCGGACGGCGAGGTCACCATTGCGGTGGTGGGCAAGTACACGGTGCTGAAGGACGCCTACAAGTCCCTGATCGAGGCCCTGCACCACGGCGGGGTGGCGAACAATGTGAAGGTCAATATCGACTGGGTCGAGGCCGACACCTTTGAAGGCGATCCGGAGGCCTGCGAGGAGCGGCTGCAGGGCGCCCACGCCGTTCTGGTGCCGGGCGGTTTCGGGGAGCGCGGCTCGGAAGGCAAGATCGAGGCGGCGCGGTTCGCCCGCGAGCGCAACATCCCCTATTTCGGCATCTGCTTCGGCATGCAGATGGCGGTGATCGAGGCGGCGCGGAACCTGGCCGGCTATCCCAAGGCCTCGTCGACGGAATTCGGCCCCACGGCTGAGCCGGTTGTGGGCCTGATGACCGAATGGACCCAGGGCAATCAACGGGTTCTGCGTCAGCAGGGCGGCGACCTGGGCGGCACCATGCGTCTTGGGGCCTATGAGTCGACCCTGGCCGAGGGGTCAAAGATCGCGCAGATCTATGGAACGACGATGATCAGCGAGCGGCATCGTCACCGCTACGAGGTCAATATCAACTATCGCGAGGCGATCGAGGATAAGGCGGGGCTGGTCTTCGCCGGTCTGTCGCCCGACGGCGTCCTGCCCGAGACGGTCGAACGGCCTGACCACCCTTGGTTCATCGGCGTCCAGTATCACCCGGAGCTGAAGAGCCGGCCCTTTGCGCCGCATCCGCTTTTCGCCAGCTTCATTGAGGCGGCGGTGGTGCAGAGCCGTCTGGTCTGAGCCAACCGCGTTCACGGAGCTGCGATTCCGACGGGCGCCGTTTTTGCGATAAAATGCCTGGAACGGATCGAAATGGGACGATCCGACAGGATGGACCGTCGATGATCGGCGCCTTGCTCTATCACCTGCACCGCCATGTTCGGCTGGTGCTGATCGCCGGAGGTCTGGGGCTGGTCCTGGGCCTCGGGGCGGTGGGCTATGAGCTGGCGCACCGTCTGGAGGCGCCGTCGGCCCGACCGGAGGAGACCGGCCGGGCCTGAGCCGTCAGTCGATCTTCAGCCGCATGAAGACCATGCCGCCGTCCGGATCGCCGCCGTAGATCGGCTCGAGCGCGTCGGGCACGCGGTTCACCGCATAGAGGGCGCCGAGGCCGAAGCGGACGCGGGGGGCGATGCGCCAGTCGCGGACGGCGCCCAGAGAGGCCTTGCCGACCGTGTAGAGGGGGCCGTGGCCGCCGTGGTCGCCGGGGACCAGTTCGTCGGTCTCGATCCGTTCGGCCCGGGCGAAGACGGTCCAGCGCTCGTTCGGATGGACGGCGGATTCCAGCAGCCAGCCGTCCTTGGACTCGTTGTGACTGTTGGTCTTGCGGCCCCAGGCCAGGGTCGAGGACCACCAGCCTGTCTTGCCCAGGCGACGGGTGTGGATCGCGCTGGCCGACCATTTGGTCTCGTCCTCGTCGGGCTCCAGCTGTTCCGGGGCCGAGACGTCGGCGTAGGAGGCCTGGAGCGACCATTGGTCGGTCGGGTTCCAGGAACCCCGCACCGACCAGCTGTCCAGTTTCGGCGTATCTATGCCCCAGCGTTCCTCGTCCGGTTCGCGTCCCTTGAAGGCCGAGGTCTCGATCTTGAACCGGTCGTGGGCCCAGCCCAGGGTGGTGACGCCGAAGACGATATGGGTCGAGTCCAGCCAGTGGTGGGTGATGGGCGCCTCGGGACTGTCCATCGCGCTCATCCGGTGCATGAAGGCGGGCGGGCCGAAGGCGGGCTCGCCGGGAAGGCCGATGTAGCCGTAGAGGCTGTCCTTGTCGGACAGGCGTTTGGAATAGCTGGCCGACAGCTCCATGAAGAAGTCGTGCGGATGCTGGCGGTCGACCAGGGGATCGACGCCGTTCGCCGTTTCGCCGGCGGCGAGCAGCAGCGGATAGCCGGACTTGCCCATCAGGGGGTCGGGGCTGAGCATGGCGCGCAGGTTCAGGGTCGAGCCGTCGTCGAAGTCGCGGCGCGCCGTGGTCATCAGCATGCCCGAGACGAAGGTCTTGTCGCCGCCGCGGGGACCGGACTGGGTGTCGTAGGTCAGGTTCAGCAGGGCGTGGGTCATGACCGTCCAGTCGCCCCGGACGGTGTGGATGCCGGCATGTTCGCCGGAGTCGGGCTGCCAGCTGGTGCCTGAGGCGTCGCGGCTCATGGGCCAGGCGCCGTAGGGGCTGGTCATGATGTGGGGCATGTCGGCCATGTTGTGGCCGGCGTGAGGATCGGCGGCTGGCGCAGTCTGGTGGTGGGAATGGTCTTGCGCGCTTGCGACCTGAGCGAGGGCGAGCAGGGAGACGCCGGCGAGGGCGCCGACGAGGGTATGAGGAGCCATGATGGCCTCCTTGAATGATCGTGACTGAGGGCGCCGCGAGGGGCGCAGGGGTTCAGGCGATCAGGAGGCGGGGCGGGCCGGGCTCGGGCGAGAGCAGGCGGCCGGCGGGGAAGTCGATCAGGGGGGCGGTGAGGCGAGCGGGAGCGACGCTCGGGCCCGGGCGGGCGGCGGGGTCGAGCGCCGGCGCCGTTACGCAGGCGGCGCAGCAGGCCATGGCCTTCATCGCCTTGTTCTGGTGAGCGGGCGTCTGGTCCGGCGCGGGATGGCGGGCCTCGGCGCTCTTCTCGTGGCAGGGCGCCTCGGCCATGGCCGGCCCTGCCGAGACGCCGACGGCGCCCAGGGTCAGCACCGCCAGGGCGCCGATCAGCAGCAGAAGGGACGAGACGATCTTCACGCCGCCAAGGATAGGCGTTGCAACCCGGCGCCGCAATGTATCGCCCGTGTCATTCACCGCGCCGGCTTCTTGTCGATCAGGGGCAGGCCCGGCGCGTCGGGCGGGGTCCGGCCGCCGGCGCCCAACTCCCGCTGCATGAAGACGACGTCGCGCCAGTCGTCGTGTTTCCAGCCCGCCGCCTTGAACACCCCGGCGTCGGCGAAGCCGCGGGCGCGGTGCAGGGCGATGGAGCCCTCATTCTCGGAATCGCCGATCACGGCGACCATCTGGCGCAGGCCGAGCCCCTCGCAATGATTGATTAGTTGATCCAGCA
>Ga0208958_1003107_pt1 | contig 13311 bp, 16 predicted proteins | sample RifOxyB1_FD_184032 | JGI IMG/M metagenome (GOLD analysis project Ga0208958, IMG submission 184032) | Soil microbial communities from Rifle, Colorado - Rifle Oxygen_injection B1 (SPAdes) | ecosystem: Environmental > Terrestrial > Deep subsurface > Rock core/Sediment | place: Rifle, Colorado... | reverse complement strand
CACCGAGTCGCCCCCTCCTGGCGCTCGCTGACGCTCCCGCCTGTCCTCCCCGTCGGCCTTCGCCGACGGGGAGGTGAATGTGGTGCTCGAGACCTTCCCCTGCTGGCGGGGGAAGCAGCAGCTTGTCGAGCGGAGCGAGGCGGGCGACGATGGAGGAAGTCTTCCTTTTGGCGACACTCCCCCCTCCGACCCTGGTCCGCTGCGCGGACGCCGGGCCACCTCCCCCGCAGGCGGGGGAGGGTCCGGGTCAGCCCCGGAACAGCAGCGATCCGTCGCCGTAGGAGTAGAAGCGGTAGCCGGCGCCGACGGCGTGGGCGTAGGCGGTCTTCATCGTCTCCTGGCCGGCGAAGGCGCTGACCAGCATGAAGAGGGTGGATTTGGGCAGGTGGAAGTTGGTCATCAGCACGTCCACGGCGCGGAAACGGTAGCCGGGGGTGATGAAGATGGCGGTGTCGCCGTGGAAGGGGCGGATCTCGCCGGCCTCGGTCGTGGCGGATTCCAGCAGGCGCAGCGAGGTGGTGCCGACGCAGACGATGCGGCCGCCGGCGGCGTGGACGGCGTTCAGGGCGGCGGCGGTCTCGGGCGAGACCTCGCCCCATTCGCTGTGCATCCGGTGTTCGGCGACGTCCTCGACCTTGACCGGCAGGAAGGTGCCGGCGCCGACGTGCAGGGTGACGGCGTGGGTCGAGACGTCCCTGGCCCGGATCGCCTCGAGCAGGGCGGGGGTGAAGTGCAGGCCCGCCGTGGGGGCGGCGACCGAGCCGTCGTGTTCGGCGAAGACGGTCTGATAGTCCCAGCGGTCGCGGTCATCCTCGGGCCGTTTGGCGGCGATATAGGGGGGCAGGGGCATGACGCCGACGGCGCGGATCGCGTCGTCCAGGGCCGGGCCGGACAGGTCGAACTTCAGGGTGATCAGGCCGTCGTCGCCCTTGGTCGCCACGGTGGCTTCCAGCGTCTGGAAAGCGATTCTGTCGCCGGGCTTGATCCGCTTGCCCGGCTTCATGAAGGCGGACCAGACGTCGGGGGCGTCGCGGTGGTGAAGCGTGGCTTCGACGGCGACCGTCAGGGTCTCTCCTTCGGGGCCGGGACGGGTGCGGACGCCGGACAGGCGGGCGGGGATGACGCGTGTGTCGTTGAAGACCAGGGCGTCGCCGGGCCGCAGGAAGTCGGGCAGGTCGCGGATGATCCGGTCGTCCAACGTCCCGTCCTTGACCACCAACAAGCGGGCGGAATCGCGCGGATCGGCGGGACGCAGGGCGATGCGGTCCTCGGGCAGGTCGAAGTCGAAATCGGCGGTCTTCATCGGCGGGGCAAAGGCCATGGGGGCGCGGCCGGGTCAAGGTCCGCGCTGAAGGCCGTGACCTTGTGTCCGGCTGACGAAGGCGGAGCGGTCGGGCAGGGTGGCGAGATGAAAATCCGCACCGTCGTCGCCCTCTCCGCGCTCGCCTTCGCCGTCTCGGCCTGCGAGATCGACACCTCCGCCCTGGAGGAGATCCAGGATACGGCCGCCAAGGCCCAGGCGACGGCCGATCAGATCAATACGCGCTCGGCCCAGGCGCAGCAGATCATCGAGAACCCGGCCAGCGCCTTGCAGGCCGTGGTCGGGGCGACCCTGTCGAAGACGGCGACCGACCAGCCGGGCGTCTATGTGCTGACCGATCTGCAGACGGGGTGTCAGTTCCTGGCCACCTATGGCGCCGACGGGACGACGGTCAGTTCGGTGGCCCCGCGGGTCGAGCCGGCGCCGGGCGGCGGGACGCGCCAGAGGTGCGTCGCCGTGCCGGGGCTGACGGGCGGGCAGGGCGAGGCGGGGGGCGAGGCGGGGGAACAAGAGGGCGCCGAGGGCTGAACCTCCGTCCCCTTTCGGTGTTGATGGGGCATGAAAACCCTCGCACTCCTCCCCTCCGTCCTCATCGGCGCCGTCGCCAGCGCCCGGTCCATGACGCCCATGGCGGCCATAGCCGGGGCCCGGCTGGCGCATCGGAAGACGCCGGGGCGCTTGCTGCTGCTGGACCATCCGCTGTTCAAGTTCGGCGGTCTGGCCATGGGCGCAGGCGAGCTGTTCGGCGACAAGATGAAGTCGGCCCCGGACCGGACGGTCTTCCTGGGCCTGCTGGCGCGGGTGATGAGCGCGGGGATCGCGGGCTCGGCCCTGGCGCCGCGCGGGCGCGAGAAGCTGGGCGCGGCGCTTGCGGTCGGGACGGCCGTGCCGTTGGCCTATCTGGGGCTGGCCGGGCGGAAAAAGGCGATGAAGCGGATCGGGCAGACGAAGAGCGGTCTGATCGAGGATGCGATCATCGTGGCGGCCGGAGCGGCGGTGGTGGCGATGGCGACCGGCCGACGTCGTTGAGCCGTTGACCCGGGGGGCGGGACAAGTCAAACCGCCGCCATGCTTCAGAACCTCGAAACTCTCGCCCGCGAGGCCAAGTCCTGGCCGTTCGAACAAGCCCGTAATCTGCTGGCCCATGTGCTGAAGAAACGGCTGGGCGAAAGCGAGCGGGCCGAGGCGCGGGCGCTGATCGACGCGGGCAAGGCCGACGAGGCCCTGGCGAAGTTCGAGGCCCTGCAGAAGCCGGTGCTGCTGGAGACCGGATACGGGCCGTCGGGTCTGCCGCACATGGGCACCTTCGGCGAGGTGGCTCGCACCACCATGGTGCGCAACGCCTTCCGCGCCCTGACCGGCGACCACTGGGCCACGCGGCTGGTGGCCTTTTCGGACGATATGGACGGCCTCAGGAAGGTGCCGGAAGGGGTGCCGAACCCGGAGATGCTGCGCGAGGATCTGAACCTGTCGCTGACGCGGGTGCGCGATCCGTTCGGCACGCACGACAGTTTCGGGGCGCACAATAATGCGCGGCTGCGGGCCTTCCTGGACTCGTTCGGCTTCGACTACGAGTTCATGAGCTCGACCGAGACCTACAGGTCCGGCGTGTTCGACGCGACGCTGCTGACCCTGCTGGAGCGGTTCGACGCGGTCATGGCCATCATGCTGCCGACCCTGGGTGAAGAGCGGCGGGCGACCTATTCGCCCTTCCTGCCGGTCAGCCCGATCACGGGCCATGTGCTGCAGGTCCCGACGCTTGAGCGGAACGTCGAGAAGGGGACCATCGTCTTCGACGACCCGGCGGGCGGGCGCACCGAGCTGCCGGTCACGGGCGGCCATGTGAAGCTGCAGTGGAAGCCGGACTGGGCCATGCGCTGGACCGCCCTGGACGTCGACTACGAGATGTCGGGCAAGGACCTGATCGAGAGCGTGCGCGAGAGCGGCAAGATCTGTCGCGCCCTGGGCGGGACGCCGCCGGAAGGGTTCAACTACGAGCTCTTCCTGGACATCGAGGGCAAGAAGATTTCGAAGTCCAAGGGCAACGGCCTGACGATGGAGGAATGGCTGCGCTACGGCACGCCGGAGAGCCTGAGCTGGTACATGTTCCAGTCGCCGAAGTCGGCCAAGAGCCTGCACTTCAACGTCATTCCGCGCGCCATCGACGACTATCTGGCCTTTATCGAAGCCTACAAGACGCAAGAGCCGGCCAAGCGGATCGACAATGCGGTATGGTCGATCCATGCGGGGAACCCGCCGACCCATACGTCGCCGGTGTCCTTCGCCCTGCTGCTGAACCTGGTCGGGGTGGCCAACGCCTCGACCAAGGACCAGCTGTGGGCCTATTTCGCCAAATATCTGCCCGAGGCCACGCCGGAGAACGAGCCGCTTCTGGACCGGCTGATGGACCATGCGCTGAACTACTACGAGGACTTCGTGAAGCCCTCGAAGTCGTATCGCCTGCCGGACGACAAGGAGAAGGCGGCGCTGGAGGATCTGGCGGAGCGGCTGAAGGCCCTGCCGGCGGACACCACGGACGGCGAGCTGATCCAGAACGAGGTCTATGCGGTGGGCAAGGCGCATGCGTTCGAGCCGCTGCGGGCCTGGTTCGCGGCCCTGTACGAGGTGCTGCTGGGCGCCAGCCAAGGGCCGCGCTTCGGCTCGTTCGCGGCCATCTACGGCCTGCCGCAGACGATCGACCTGATCGAGAAGGGCGCCCGCGGCGAACTGGCGCAGGCTTGACGTAAGGTCATATTTCTTAACTGTAACGCGATCCTATGACGACGTGGCCGGGGAGGCGACGTGCGGTACGAGATCGACGAGCAGGCGCAGATCCTGTGGGCGGACCTGGTGTCCGCCGGATCGGCGGACAGGGTGCTGGAGGCCATGCTGGCCCTGATCGGGGCGCGGCCGGAGCTGTGCGGCTGGGACTGGATCATCGAATGTTATCCTCTCCCGCAGGACGCCACGGCCGATCATCTGAAGATCCTGTCCGAGGCCTGGGGGCCGCCGCCCGCGGTGGAGGCGATCACCGTCTTCGTCACCCAGGACAAGCTGCTGCACCTGTGGGCGCGGGCGCTGGACTTTCAGTTCACGCGCCGCAAACACCTGATCGCGCGGGACGTCGACGGCGCGCGGGATCTGATCGAAAAGCGGCGCAGCCTGCGGCGCGCAAGATGAACGGAAAATAACGGCGAAGCTCCGGGAGCCTTCAGGTTCGGCCGGGCATTGTGTCCTCATCGGCAAACCCGATGAAGGAGATACAGTGATGTCGAGCAAGTTTCTGAAGACGGGTCTGGCCACGGCTGCAGCCTTGGCGGCCCTGGTGACCGCCGCCCCCATGGCCGCCCAGGCCCAGGCCAATGGCGTGACCAACTGCGACGCCCCCGGCGGTCGCCAGCGCGCGGGCGCCCTGATCGGCGCGGTCGTGGGCGGCGTGGTCGGCTCGAACCTGGCGCGCAACGAGCGCACGGCCGGGACCATCGTCGGCGCCGGCGCCGGCGCGGCGGCGGGCTCCTATATCGGCTGCAACCAGCAACGCACCCGCGCCGCGGCCGAGGCGAACGCCAACACCTATCGCGCCGGAACCACGCTGCGCATCCGCAGCGGCCCCGGCACCGGCTTCCGCCAGTCCGGCAGCCTGTCGGCCGGCCAGCCCTTCACCGCCGTGGCCCGCCAGGGCGACTGGATCCAGATCGCCGGCGGCGGCTGGGTGAACGCCAACTATGTGACCCGCTGATCGGCGTCACGTCCAGAAAGACCGTGCCGGCGGGGCCGTCTCCCCCGTCGATCACCCGCCGGGACGGTCGTCAGGCTCGCGGTTCCCTGCTTGAGCCGAGGCCCCGTCCGGTCCGCCGGGCGGGGCCTTTTACTGGCTGACCCAGAGGATGCGGGCCATCCATTCGATCTCGCGCCGGGGCACGACCCGGGGCGGATAGTCGGGATTGATCGAGGACAAGGTGGCTGTGCGGGCGTTCAGCGCCGTCAGCTCCTTGGCCACCACCTCGCCCGAGGTCAGGCGCGCCACGACCCGGTCGCCGCGCCGCACGGTCGGGTCGCCCCGGTCGACGATGACCCGGTCGCCCTCGCGGTACAGGGGCGCCATGGAATCCCCGCTGATCCGCAGGCTGAAGGTGGTGGGATTGACCTGCGGCAGCTCGGTCTGGTCCCAGCCCTCGCCGGTCGGCAGACCCGCCTCGTCGAAGAAGCCGTCCAGACCCGCGCGGGCGAGGCCCAGCAGGGGCACGGTCGAGGGCGAGGGCGGCGCGTCCTCGGCCAGGGCGGCGAACTCGGCCAGGGACACCCCGGCGGCCTGCAAAATCAGGGTCAGGCTCTCGGTCGAGGGCCAGCGCGGCCGCGGCGGATCCCCGGCGCTGAACCGCTTGGACGGATTGAAACTGGTGGCGTCCAGCCCCGCCCGCCGCGCCAGCCCCGACGGCGACAGGCCCTCGCGCCGCGCCAGGGCGTCCACGGCTTTCCAAAGCTTGGCGTGCGAGAGGGGCATGGGGGTCCCGACGGTGAGTCGGGGGGAGTGTAGGGGATAGGGTTAGGAATATCTACCTAGAGGTCCGCTCGTACTCGGCGGCGATCTTGCGTTCCTGCCAGGTCCAGAAGGTGCCGACGATGATGCAGAGGATGATCAGGTAACCGATCAGATTCATGGCGGTGTAGATCGAGGCGGTTGGGGCCCGGTTCGACGTCAGGATCATGATGTGGCCCATTACCGCGATCAGCTGAAGGCCTGCCGCCCATGTCGGCCAGGATTGAGGCGCCCGCCAAGCGATGGCGATGAGGGCCAGGAGGGCTGCCGTATCGATTGCAAAAAGGCCGTAGGGCCAATCCCGAAAACCCGCGTTTTCTTGGGCGATAAGAGAAGCGAACCAGGCAGCCAAGTAAACGCTTGCGCCGAGTTTCTCTCGCGATCCCCCCTTCAGGAAAGCGAAGAGGCCCATGCCGACCATAAAGACCGCGCCGACGATCACATAACCTATGTTCAGCATGCAAATCGCCCCCGCGCTGAGTGCACGGAGGCGATCATGACCCAATTCGAGTTAAGCGAGAATGTCAGTAAGCTAAGCTTACCAAGAATTCACGCAACCGAACGCAGACGGGCGGTCGCGCGCTCGTCCTTCGGATCAAGCCAGTCATCGGGCTTGGCGATCGGACCGGCGGCGTAGGTGCCGAAGCCGAGGCGGCGGTGGTCTTTCTGCAGTTCGGCGTGGCAGGCGACGATGGATTCGCGGGCGGCGGCCAGGGCGGCGATGGTTTCCATGGCCTTGGCTTGCGAGGCCGTGGCGGCGACCGGCGAGAGCGAGAGGGCGGCGCGGGCGCCGATGAAGGATTGCACCAGAACGGTCGCCTGGGTGATGGCGGCGTCGATGGCGTGTTCCGTCGCGTGCAGATCGCCGGCGACGCTGGCGATGACTTCAGTCCGATCCATTAGAAATCCCCTCAAAACAAGGTTTACAATGGATGAATCTTAACACGGCTTAACCGTATTCGATAGAGTCTTGTTAACCTTTTAAGCAATCGCGCGTAGACGCGCCGTCGTTCGACGATCCTTGTCTTGTAAAGCTTTGGCGAAAGCCGATGGAAATCCTCAGGGATTGTCCAGCAGGAAGTGGGCGGTCAGGGAGGCGATGGGTTGGCTGCGGGCCTCCTGCCAGGCTTCGGCCTGGACGTGGGCGACGCGGCGGCCGGCCCGGCTGATGGCGGCGCGGGCGTAGACGTCGACCGGACGGCCGGTGCGCAGATAGGCCACGGTGACATTGATCGGACGCGGCAGGCGGGGGCTGGGAAAGGCCAGGGCGACCTGGGCCATGGCCGTCATTTCCAGCAGGGCCGCCGTCGATCCGCCGTGCAGGGCGGGCAGCATCGGATTGCCGATCAGCCGGTCGGCGAAGGGCAGGATGACGGTGATTTCGTCGCCGCTGACCAGGGTCTGGAGGTTCAGGAAGCGGGCGTAGGGGATGCGGTCGAGGAGGTCGCTCATGATTGGGCTTCCTCGCGGGCCGGGCGGATGCGGTTCACCACATAGGCGGACTGGGCGGCGGCGACGGGGTCGGACGAATCGACCTCGAACGCCCAGGCGCGGACGAAGGCGATGGTCGGCGTCAGGCGGAAGCATTTCGCCTGGGCCATCAGATCCATGCGGGGATGGGCCGCGCGCATATAGTCGACCCGCAGGTCGAGGGTGGCGACGGGCTGGAACTCGTCCATGGCGGTCCAGACCGCCAGGCCGCCGATATGATCGAGCAGGGTGGTGACGAGGCCGCCGGCCAGCACGCCCGTGTCGGGATCCCCGACCAAATCCTCGCGCCAGGGGACGCGGATCCGGGGCTCGCCGTCGTGGAGACCGTCGAAGACGAAGCCGAGGGCGCCGGTGTGGGCGGAGCCCGCCGCCAGCTGGGGCAGGATGGTGTCGACGAAACTGTCGTGCATGCGAACGGACGCTCGTGAAGCCGATGATCCCCTCCTGTATGGAGGGGGGACCCGACGGCGTCGAGAGCGTTACGACCCCATGATCCGACCCGAAGACCTGCTGCACCCCACGCCCGCCGGCCTGTATTGCCCGCCGGGGGACTTTTACGTCGATCCCGTACGGCCCGTGGATCGGGCGGTGATCACTCACGGTCATTCGGACCACGCCCGGGCGGGGCACGGCGTGGTCCTGGCCACCCGCCAGACACTGGCCATCATGGCCGAACGCTACGGCGTGGACTTTGCGGGCCGGGAGCAGGCGGTCGAGTACGGCGAAGGCGCCGCGATCAACGGGGTGGACCTGAGGCTGGTCCCCGCCGGCCATGTGCTGGGCTCGGCCCAGGTCGAGGTGAAATGGAAGGGCCTGACCATGGTGGTCTCGGGCGACTACAAGCGCCGACGCGACCCGACCTGTCCCGCCTTCGAGCCCGTGCCCTGCCATGTCTTCATTTCGGAGGCGACCTTCGGCCTGCCGGTGTTTCGCCATCCGCCGACGGAGGAGGAGATCGGGCGGCTGATCCGGTCTCTGGGCCAGTTTCCCGACCGGGCCCATCTGGTCGGCGCCTACGCCCTGGGCAAGGCGCAACGGATCATCGTGAGCCTGCGCGAGGCGGGCTGGGAGCGACCCATCTATGTGCACGGGGCGATGGAGCGGTTGAACGCCCTGTACGAGCGCGAGGGCGTCCCGCTGGGGCCGATCCTGCCGGCGCGCGGGCTGGGCAAGGGCGCCTTGGGCGGCGAGGTGGTGATCGCTCCGCCCTCGGCGATCCAGGACCGGTGGTCGCGCAGTTTCGCCGATCCGGTGACGGCCTTTGCGTCCGGCTGGATGGGGGTGAGGGCGCGGGCGCGGCAGAAGGGGGTGGAGCTGCCGCTGGTGGTCTCGGACCATGCCGACTGGGGCGAGCTGATCGCCACCTTCGAGCAATTGAAGCCGGACGAGGTGTGGATCACCCACGGCCGCGAGGAGGGGCTGCTGCGCTGGGCCGAGCTGAACGGCCAGACGGCGCGGGCGCTGCGCCTGGTCGGCTATGAAGAAGAGGACGAGGCGGACGCGGGAGAGCGGCCGGACTGACGACGGCTCAGCCGGCCTTGCGCCTGGACGACGGCGAGGCCTGGCGGGTTTCGACCTGTTCGGCCTTGGCCAGGGCGGCGTTCATGGCCATGCGCAGCCGTTCCGGCTTGATCGGCTTTTCGACCACGGCGGCCATGCCGACGGACAGATAGTGTTTGGCGTCTTCCGGATCGGCGTTGGCGGTCAGGGCGACGATCGGGATGCGGCTGACGGGACCTTCCAGGGCGCGGATGGCCTCGGTGGCCTGGACCCCGTCCATGCGCGGCATCTTGATGTCCATCAGGATCAGGTCGTAGCGGTTTTCCTGAACGGCCTGGAGGGCTTCCATCCCGTCCTCGGCCAGTTCCGAGCTGCAGCCGAACATTTCGCACAGGGCCTGGGCCACGACGCGGTTGGTGGCGTTGTCGTCCACGATCAGGATGTGAGGGGCGGACTGGAGATCCAGGGCCGAGAGATCCGAGACGTTCGAGGGGGATTCGACGGCGGCGACGGCGCGGCGCGCGGCCAGGTCGAAGGCGAAGGTGGCGCCGCGGCCCTTGTTGTTCTCGGCCCAGATGCGGCCGCCCATCCGATCGACCACCTGGCGGCAGATGGACAGGCCCAGGCCGGCGCCGTCGGGGCCGGAACCGTGGACGAAGGGTTCGAAGATGGAGTCCACGCGGTCGGCGTCCACCCCGGGGCCGTCGTCGCGGACGCGGGCCTCCATATGGACCTGATCGCCCTCGACCCAGGCCTTGAGCCCGGCCTCGACCAGGCCGTTGCGGGCGAACTTCAGGGCGTTGCCGATCAGGTTGCTGAACACCTGTTTCAGACGCATGCCGTCGATGACGGCGGCCAGTTCGGTGTCGCCCTCGTAGCCCACCATCAGGGTGACGCCGTCCTGGGAGGCGCGCGGCTCCCACAGGGCCTGGATGTCGTCCATCAGGGGGCGCAGGGGGGTGGGGGCGGGGTTCAGCTCCAGCTCGCCGGCCTCGGCCTTGGACAGATCGACCGCGTCCTGGAGGATGCGCAGCAGGCTCTCCGACGAGTCGACGATGGTCTGGACATGGGCCTGGGCCGTGGCGTTCAGGGGCTGGCGGCGCAGCAGCTCGGCGACGGCGAGGACGCCGTTCATCGGGGTGCGCAGCTCGTGGCTCATGATGGCCAGGAACTGGCTCTTGGCGCGGGCCGCGGCCAGGGCCTGGGCGCGGGTGTCGTTGAGAATGGCGGCCTGGTCGGCCAGCTGGGCGTCATGGGCGCGCTGGCGGTCGGTGGCGACCTTCAGCAGGGTCGCGGCCGTGCCGACGCCGTGATAACGGCCGTTCTTCGTGACGATGAAGCCGCGCAACAGGGCGGCCGGTCCGCCCTTCAGAATGATGTCGCAGAAGGCGTCCATCTCGACATGGCCTTCGACCACCACCGGCTCGGGGTCCATGGCCAGGCTGATGGGGCGTCCGTCGTAGAGGGCGTGGCCGAAGCGGCCGGCGATCTTCTGTAGAAAACTGGTGCGTTCCACGAGACCCAGGGGGCGGTCGTTCTCGACCACCGGAATCACCAGGGTGTCCGGCTCGCGTTCGAACCGGGCCAAGACCTGGCAGCCGAGGGTCGAGGGAGCGACCGGCGGCGCCTGTTCTGAAAGGGTCTCAATCGTCGGCATACTGCCTGGAACTCCTTACTCGCCTCCCATATGCAGCAGTAGCGCTTGCCGATTAGTTAAGCTGGATCAGAAAGTTTCGGCCTGTACCCTCGGTGTCATCTCAGGCGCGGGCACGGGTCTGTTCCAGGATTTTGCGCCGGGGGCGGGTCTGGTGTAGAAGGCCCGCCCGACCCATCTGAGGTCCTCATCCCTTTGTGCATGCGCGCGGCCGACCGGCCGACCGCAGATTCGTCATGAGCGTCATCCTGGAAAAGTCTACGACATCGGCCCTGGTTCTCTTCTCCGGCGGGCAGGACAGCGCGACCTGTCTGGCCTGGGCGCTGGAGCGGTTCGAGCGGGTGGAGACGGTCGGCTTCGACTACGGCCAGCGGCACGTCGTGGAGATGGAGGCACGCCAGGCCGTGCGGGCGGGGATGAAGACGGCCCTGCCGCAATGGGCCGACCGGCTGGGCGACGATCATGTGGTGGACCTGACCGGATACGGCCGGATCGCCGAGAGCGCCCTGACCGCCGACCGCAAGATCGAGATGGATGCGCGCGGCCTGCCGACCACCTTTGTCCCCGGGCGCAATCTGATCTTCCTCGTGGCGGCGGCGGCCCTGGCGGATCGGCGCGGGCTGGAGGTGCTGGTCGGCGGCATGTGCGAGACGGACTATTCCGGCTATCCCGACTGTCGCCACGAGACCATGGAGGCCATGGCGCGGGCCCTGTCGCTGGGGCTGGACAAGCCGGTGGTGATCGAGACCCCGCTGATGTGGCTGACCAAGGCCCAGACGTGGGACCTGGCGGATACGATCGGCGGGGCGCCGCTGGTCGAGCTGATCATCGAGGACAGCCACACCTGCTACCAGGGCGACCGGACGCACCGTCACGCCTGGGGCTATGGCTGCGGCGAATGCCCGGCGTGTGAACTGCGCGCGGCCGGCCATGCGGAATGGGTCGCCGGTCAGTGACCTATTCGGCCAAGGAAGTGTTTCTGACGGTCCAGGGCGAGGGCGGACAGGCGGGCCGGCCGGCGGTCTTCCTGCGCTTCGCCGGCTGCAATCTGTGGAGCGGGCGCGAGCAGGATCGGGCGAGCGCCGTCTGCAGCTTCTGCGATACGGACTTCGTCGGCGTGGACGGGGACGGCGGGGGCAAGTTCGCCACCGCGGACGGGCTGGCCGATCATGTCGCGGCGATGTGGCGGGGGCGCGAGGGCGATCCGAAACTGGTGGTCTGCACCGGCGGCGAGCCTCTGTTGCAACTGGACCCGCCGCTGGTCGCGGCCCTGCACGCGCGCGGCTTCGAGATCGCCATAGAGAGCAACGGCACCCTGGCGGCGCCGGACGGGATCGACTGGATCTGCGTCAGCCCGAAGGCGGACGCAGACGTGATCCAGATCAAGGGGCAGGAGCTGAAGCTGGTCTATCCGCAGCCCAAGGCCCCGCCCGAGCGCTTCGAACACCTGGCGTTCGAGCGGTTCTGGCTCCAGCCCATGGACGGCCCCGACCAGGCGGCGAACACCGCCGCCGCCATCGAATACTGCCTGACCCATCCCCAGTGGCGCCTGAGCGTCCAGACCCACAAGTACATCGGCGTCCGCTAATGCCCGTCTTCGAGATCACCAAACAGGCCACCTTCGACGCGGCCCACCACTTCCCCAACGAACCCGAGGGCAGCATCTATCGCCGCGTCCACGGCCATTCCTTCACGGTCGAGGCGACAATCCGGTCGGAGACCCTGGACGCCGAGCACAACTGGGTCGCGGACCTGGGCGCGCTGGACCGGGCGCTGAAGGCGGCGGCGGAGCAGCTGGACCACGGCATGCTGAACGAGCACGAAGGGCTGGAACTGCCCAGCCTGGAGAACCTGTGCCTGTGGTTCGCCAAGACCCTGAAGCCGGACTGGCCGGGGCTTTGCCGGGTGCAGGTGGCGCGGCCGACGATCAACGAGCGATGCGTTTTGAGCCTATAGGCCCAGCTTGCGGCGGATCACGCGAAGCGTCGGGTCTTCCGCCTTGCAGGCCGATTTGACCTTACGCCAGTCCTCGGCGGACAGGGCGGGGGCGCCGGGGCGTTCGGCGGCGCGGGCCTCGCGGGCGCGACGGCCGGAGGCCGGGTGGGTGGCGGCGAACTCGGCCGCCTCGGCCAGCTTCTGATCCTCCATCTTCGACAGGCGGTCGAAGAAGGCGGCCATGCCCTTCGAGCTGAAACCCGCTTCGTGCAGCAAGGCGCGGCCCCGTTCATCGGCTTCGTGTTCGGCCGCGCGGCCGTAGCTGAGGTCGGTCGCCTGGCCGGCCAGGATCACCGCCTGCTGGCCCGCGCCGGAGCCGCCGCCGACCACGGCGTCGAGGATCAGGCCGAAGCCCAGGCTGCGCCACACCGCCTGCATGACGTGGCGCTTTTCGACGTGAGCGATCTCGTGGGCTACCACGGCCGCGACCTCGTCGGGGGTGTCGGCCGAGCGGATCAGGTCGTCGGTGACGATGATGGAGCCGCCAGGCAGGGCGAAGGCGTTGATCATCGGGGCCTGGACGGCGCGGATGCGGATGTCGAACACGGTGTCGGCGTTGGCGGCCAGACGGTCGGTCATGGCCTGGAGCGCGGCCTGGCCGTCCTCGCCGTCGCAGCGGGGGAAGAGGGCGTTCATCTGCAGGTCGAAGTTTCGACCCATGTTGCGCTCGTATTCGACCGGCGTCGCCCGGGCGAGCGGACCCGACAGGGCCGGTATGCCGATGAAGACGAAGCCGGTCACGGCCGCCGCCACGACGGCGAGGGCCACGGCCAGGCGCCGCTCGCGCGAACGGTCGCGGCGGGCGGTCTG
>Ga0208958_1003096_pt1 | contig 13337 bp, 22 predicted proteins | sample RifOxyB1_FD_184032 | JGI IMG/M metagenome (GOLD analysis project Ga0208958, IMG submission 184032) | Soil microbial communities from Rifle, Colorado - Rifle Oxygen_injection B1 (SPAdes) | ecosystem: Environmental > Terrestrial > Deep subsurface > Rock core/Sediment | place: Rifle, Colorado... | reverse complement strand
TGCTCGACCCGCGCCCCCACCACCAGGATCCCGTGGGCTCGCCCGTACTCGACCGTCGCGCCCGCGGCCTCGACCGCCAGCGTGTCGGTCGGGGCCTCGAGCTCGATCACGACCCGGAACGTCTGCCGTTTCTCGTCAGTCACCGCTGCCTCCCGCCCCGAAATGCGGGCAACTGTACGCTGCACCCTCATGTCCCGAAATACGGGCGCACGTCATGTATCCTCGTTCAGGACGACACGCCCGCCTTTTGACCGCAAGTCCATCACCTGCCCCCAGTACCCGTTCTCCTGGAGCGCCCCGTCAATCGTCTGGAGCTCGGCGATCAGGGCGTTGCGCCGCGTCGTGAGGGCCTCGGCCCGCTTCCGGAGCTCCGTCATCCGCAAGAGCCCGCCGTTCGGCTCGGTCTCGTATCCGTAGCGCCAACGCTGCTTCAGCAACGCGCACTGCTCCGGGAGCCTGACCGTGATGCCGCGCGCGTGCGCGACGCCCAGCAGATACTCGACGCACGACTTCTGCCAGTCGTACTCGGTCCCCACGATGAGGTCGATCCCGAAGATCCCGAGCTCCCGCACGCCGTACCGGCCCGCCAGCCAGCGGCGGAAGGCCGCGGGGTCCGCGATGAGGGACTTCGCGCTCGCGTTGTCGAGGCCGCCGCGCCCGTTGTTCGGCAGATCGTTCTCCACGACCCCCAGCGCCCCGACCCGCGGCTCCTCGCCCGCCGCGCGTCGCCCCAACTCCTCGACCTCGGCGTCGACCTGCCGGTCGAACTCGTAGATCGCGGCCGCCACCATGAAGGCGACCGTGGAGGTGAAGTAGTCGACCCCCGCCACGCGCTCGATCACGCGCGCGAGCGGGTAACAGACGCTGGTCGGGACCGAGGGCTCGTGCCCCGACATGTAGACCGGGATGCCGCACTGCTGGAGCCACGCCGGGTGGTCGGTCCCGGGGACGTTGTCCTCGCGCCAGTTCGCGTGGATGTCGAACCATCGCGTGGCGCGCGGGATGTGGCGGTAGAGCTGGTTGAGGCCCCACACCTCCCACTCGGGGTCGTCGAACGGAGCGAGGTTACGGCTCGAAGCCGCGAACCCGCAGACCGCGATCTTCTTGCGCGCGGGTTCCGGGACCTTGACGACCCCGTCCGGGCCGTCGACGACCGAGACCCTGTACCCGGTCTCGGCGGAGTGGTTCGGGTCTACGCCGGTCGCGCCCGGCGCCTGCTCTGCGAAGGTCTTGTGGGAAGACATACGGTCGGAGCCTCCTCGATGTCTCCTGGGTTCACTGCTCGCTCCGGCCCTTCTTGGCCGGCGCACGCGCCACCATTTTGTGGGCGGGTGGCCCCTCGACGAGGGGCGGCATCTTCGCCACCCCGCGCTCGACGAGCGCCCGCGCCATCCAGTCCTCGAACGACGCCGTCTCGCCCGGGTGCCAGAGGGCACCGGACTGCGGGTCCGTCAGGCGCCGCAGGAGGACGACCTCCGTCACGCGGCCCACGCCTTGCGCCTGAGGCCGATGCCGACGAGCGGGCCCCAGAGATGGGACCCGCCCGCCCTCACGAAGTCGGACATCCTACGTCGCGCAGCCCGAGGTGACGAGGATCCGCTTGCTCGGGCTCGTCGAGGCGGGCGCCTCGCCCGGCTCGCCGAAGATCGCAGCGGCCGAGAGGTTGATGTGTGAGACACCGTTCACGTCCGTGCTCCCGCCGGTCGACCAGGTGTGGAACCGGAGGATCGGCCGGAGGTACCGCTTGGCGCCCGAGAGGTCGAACACCGCGCCGGGGCCCGCGTAATAGGCGATGCCCGAGGACGTGGTGCCCGACACGATCGACTCGCCTGCCGACGTCGAGGTCGCGGTCGACGCCAGGACGGCGCCGTGCCCGATCTCGGTGCTGTTCCCGACGTCGCGCTGGACCTCGGTGTAGAACAGGCCGCCGGTCGAGGTGCTGGTTGTCTGGCGCCAGAACCCCGAATTGGTCAGGAAGTCCTGGGTCGAGTACGCAGTGAAGGTCCCGCCCGACGCCGAAGCGTGCTGGACGCCCGCCGAGAGCGCCATGTAGGTCACGAGCTTCGTGGCGGTGCTGCACGCCACGACCTGCCCAACGGCGACCGGCGCGATTAGGAGAGAATTGTACTGCCGCTGGAGCCCGAGCCGATCGATGATGTGGCCAGGGAACCAGCCCGAGTCACCGAGCGCCGAGGTCTGACCGGCTTCCGCGCAGGTGTAGGTGTCGATCGCGCAGGAGTAGATCTTGGCGCCGTGCGTGAAGCCTGGCACCACCTGCATCTGGTGTGCGTCTCGAGTGATCATCTGCTCCCCCTCCGCTCCGTGTTCGTGCCCGGGGCGTCCCCGCCCCGGGCGTTTCTCTCGCTCACCTCAGCTCAGGTCTCTTACACGCTGCCCGGCTGCCAGGCGACCTGCGTCAGGACCGCGACCGCCTTGTCGTGCCGGAGCCCGAGGTCGTGCTCCGCGATCGCCCGCACGACCGTCTGGTCCTGCGAGTACGCGGCGATGACGCTCGAGCCGTCGTGGTAGGCCGCTTCCTGCGAGGCGTCCACGATCAGGTTCATCGCCTCCCCGATCACCACCTGGGCGAAGTCCACCAGGTAGATCTCGGACTTGTTGCTGCTGGTCCCGACGTTGACCGGGACGCCGGTCGTCGCGGCGAACGGGAAGCCGAAGAACCGGCCGGTCGCCATCTCGTCGCGGAAGACCGAGAAGCCGTTCGTGTTCTGGAGCGTCCGGAGGTACATCTCGGTGCGCGGCGCCCACACCCAGCCGGGCGCAATCATCGGGATGTTGGCCTCCAGGAGCTTGAGGATCAGGCTCCCGATGTCGCTGAACGTGTTCGCCACCGACGCGGTACCGTTCGCCGCCAAGATGTTATCGGCGTGCGCCCAGTACCGGAGGCCGCGCGGCGTCGACTGCGTGCCGTCGTCCCGGATGAAGGCCGCGTCCTCGCGGACCCGCATGGCGTTCACGACGTCGTCCCGCACCATCGCGTCGGCGCCGGGGCTCGAGTACCGGAGCAGGTCGTTCGACATCGGGACCAGCGTCACGAGCTTCTTGAACGTCAGCGTGAGCTGGCCCGTGCTGGGCTCGCTCTTGGTGGCGTTCGTATTCTCGCCCACGTAGTAGGCCGTCGCCCCGCCGCTCAGCTTCGGGATCTTGAGCGTGCCGGTCGGGAGCGGGATCGTCCGGGCGTTCAGCCGCCGGATGACGGCGCGCGCCCGCAGGAACTCGATGACCTCCTGGCTGAACTGCGTCGGCACCAGGAAACCGCCCGCCGTGGCGTCGCCCGCCGCGAGCGCCTTCTCGCGGGCCTCGCTCCACTTCTCGGCGAGGTCCGGGCGGTTCCACATCTTGAGGATCCCGATCGCGCCGTCCACGCCCGCGCCCCGCATCTTGGACGCCGCGGTGGCGCGCACGCAGGTCGCGAAGTCCAGGCCCTTCTCCTCGAACGGCCGCTCGCGCGCCGGCTCCCGCTGCCCGGCCCCCGCGAGGCGGCTCACGAGGTCGGTCTGCTGCGCGCGGATCGGGTCGACCTGCGCCTTGACCGCCGCCTCGACGGTCTCCGCGACGATCGGGCCGCAGATGTCCTTGATGGTCGCGACCAGTAGGTCCTTCTGCTCCTTGGTCATGTTCGGGCTCCTCCGCCTTCTCTCTTTGGTCTCTCTAGTCCAGCCTGCCGCGCGCCCTGCTGATCGCTCCGCCAACCGCCCGTTCGACGAGCGCCGGGAGCGCCTCCCGGAGCGCCTGCGCGATCTCCTCGGTCGTCAGCTCGGCGTCTGCCGCGTCGCCCAGCAGCGCCTCGAGGTCGAACTCCCGCTCGGCGTCGCTCAGCAGCCACTCCAGCTCCACCTCGCCGATCGCCCCGACCCTCGCGGTCCTGGGCGCGGGCCACAGCGCCGCCAGCTCCTCGGGCGCGTAGGCGCGCATCTCGGGGGGCTCCTTGTCGAACTCCCGGTAGTGGGCCGCGAGGTGCCGGTACACGCGCGGGCGGTCCTCCTCCGGGATCTCGACCCCGCCGCGCGCCCCCATCAGGGCGCCCATCGCGGCGCGGCACGCCGACCACACGACGTCCCCGTCGCCGGCGCGGTGGTGCGGGAGCTTGAGGTCGTCGAACGACTCGGGCGGCATCGTCCGGGCCCACGCGAAGTGCCGCGCGACCCGGCGGCGGTCCGCCTCGTCGAGGTTCTCCCACTGCTTGCGGGTGAAGTCCTCGAGCGCCGGGGCGCTCCAGGCCGCGCCCTCCTCTGCCACCCCGTAGTCGGCGGGGCTCGGGGGCGAGACGCCCTTCTGGGCGCCCGGCTCCGCGGCGGCCGGGATCTGGATGACCTCGCCGGCCGGGGCCGCCGAGACCGCCATCAGGCGGTGCATGTGCCCGTCGCTCGGCTCGGTCTCGCCGCGCGAGAGGCTCGCCTCGGTGATCCGGTGATTGTGGTCCGCGATATCGAACGCGCGGCCACCATCGAACGTCGTGACGCCTGCTGAGGTCGTGTAGACCCACAGTGCGTAGTCGTGGACGTGCTCAGGCGAGGTCATGCCTTTCGCGGGCTGCGTATAGCCACTCGTCTCGTACCCGGCGTAGCCCTTCGGGACCATGCCCTTCTGGATGCTGCCACGAGTCCGCTTCTGCATCGGGCACCCGCGGTGCGTGCAGTCCGCGACCTCGCCCTCGGTCCCGCGCATCGGGCACCCACTCTCGTCGCAGTCCTCGGGATCGTGCTCGGGCTGCTTGGCCTTCGCGGTGGCCTCGGCCGGCGGGTCCACGGGAGGGGCGGCCGTCTCGGCACTCTGCCCGCTCGCCGGGTCGCCGGCCGGTGCCGGCGCGGAGTAGAAGACGTTCGTCGGGCGGCCCGCGGCGTCCAGGACGGCCCGGACGTACCGGACCGCCGAGGCGTCGAGGAGCGCGGGCTCGGGCGCCGCGAAGCGCTCCAGCGCCTTGGCGGCCCACTCGCGCAGGGGCTCGACGTCGAGGCCCGCGGCCCGCGCCTCGACCAGGCACTCGGCGTTCGCGGGGACCGGGACGATCGAGTACTCGAGCAGCTCCTGCGTCAGGTAGTCGACGCCCTTGCGCTCCTCGTTGTAGTTCCAGGTGAGGGGCCGGAACCCCACGGACGTGGCCCGCAGGGCCCCCAGCTTCAGGAGGGCCGCGATCGTGCCTGCGAGCGGGTAGGCGGCGGGGTCCACGAGCTCGGCCTCGCTGACCAGCGCATTCTCGACCCGTTCCATGGTGCGCGCTACCCCGACGGGCGGCATCGTGTAGTCGTGCGCCCACAGGACGGTGGGGTTCCGCATGAAGCCCTCGAGCTGCCAGCCGTCGGGCGCGATGACGTCGCGCTCGCGGTCGGGGTTACCGGTCGTGATGGTGAAGCGCCAGCGGCGGTCCCCGTCCGCGGCCTTGACCTCGGCGTCGAACGCCTTGAGCAGCAGGGCGCCGGGCTCCAGCGCCTGGCCTGCGGAACGCACGTGCTCGGACGTGACGATCTTCCTCATCGACTACTACGGTATAGCCGATCGGCACGAGGTAAAAACCGAGGAGGGAAGGGGGTGGGGCCCGAGGTGAGTGGCTCATTCGGCAGACGGATTTCACCAAACGTAGTACGGGCTCGCCCCCCTCGGGGTTCGGCCGTCAGTCCGACGAGCGCGGCTCAACCGTTCTCCGGATTTCACAGCAACCCCGGGCTCGCGCTCGTCAGACTAACGGTTTCCTCTACAGGATTACATACTTACTTCCTTCTTGGAGGGTGGCTAAAGCGATCCACGGAATTCACAAGATGCCCGGGCTCAAGCTCTGGTGGTGCGGCTAAAGCGCACCACGGATTTCACTGATCGCCCGAGCTCGCACCACCAGTCTTGATTCTTTCAGGGCGGCGGCTAAAAAGAACCACGGATTTCATCCCATCTACGGGCTCGCCACCCATATCTTCTCACTTCCCCACAGAAGCGCGGCGGCTCATGCGCCCGGCGGATTTCAATCGGGCTACGGGGCTCGCCGCGCCCCCGGGAGACACCCTAGTTGATCGCCTCCGTGACCCCCTGCAGGAGGTGCTTCCGCTCCGCGAGCGAGAAGGCCTTGCCGAACGTCCGGCGGTCCCCCATCCGGGCGGCCGTCTCGCGGATGAGACGCCCCCACCACTTCTCCCGCGAGACCATCGCCTCGGCCCGCTGCCCGTACCCCTCCCGGACAGCCTCCAGGTGGCGGGCCAGCATGTCGTTGAACTTCATGAACCCGTACCCCGGCACGCTGAGTCCGATGTTCCCGGGGTCGTCGGAGAGGCTCGCGATCGCGGCGTTGGCCCGTGAGGCGGCCGGCCGCTTCTCTGGGGTGCCCGGCGGCGTCGTGGAGTAGAGCACCATGTTCCGGTAGGTACGGTGCACGTCCAAGTAGAACTGCCGGAGCGCTTCGACCCCCAGAACGTTCACCAACAGGTCGCGCGCTCGCGCCGCCGTGTCGGCGAAGTACCGGAGCCCAGCCTCGGCCGCCTCCCCGGTTGTCTTCCCGCCATTGACCTTGGCATCCATCCACTCGAAGACCTCTTTCGCGTCCATCGCGTCGGCCTCCTACTCGTTGAAGTTCACTGCATGAGGGTGTGGCTAAACGCGGCCTTCGGATTTCACCCGACGCTCGGGCTCACACCCCCGTCTCTCCACCTTAACAGCGCGGCTAAAGGCATCAGCGGATTTCACCGGCAGTACGGGCTCGCGCTCCTGTTTCACTTTCGTGGTGCGGCGGCTTAGAAGGTTCCCGGTTTTCAAGCCGCCGGTGCGGGCTCGCCGCACCGAGAGGATGAGTGCCGGGGGCCAAAGCAAGGTACGGATTTCATGCGCGTTTCGGGCTCCCCAGCGGTCCAAGCTCACCGGCCGAGCTCCGCCCGCTCCGGGTTGAACGCGATCCACAGGTCCTTCAGGATGCGCTTCGCCACGATCCGGAGCACGTGGGCGTGAACATGCCCGCTGTGCTCGGCACCTGGCGGGCACGCCTCGTGCCCCTTACGCTTCGGGCCCGGGCAAGGCTGGAAGCACGGGCGCACCTTCTTCGAGTCGTCCACTCGGCGGCGCTCCACGACTCCGTCGGCGCTCACTTCCTCCTGCCGCTCGAAGCCCGTATGCTCGACCCCGAACGGGCACTCGGAGGGCCCGACCCGGGGGCGGGCCAGCACTGCGGCCCGGGCCTGGTCGTACAGGTCCCGGTACGGTCCCGTCCCCCGCATGGCGGTCGCGGCCTGCCGGTAGAGAACGGTCCGGGCCTTCGGGCTGTAGCTCATGCCCCCCGAAACGCCCCGCAGGCGCTTCGGGGCCCGGCCCTCCGCCGTGACCCCGTACCCGCAGTAGGCCCAGAGGGCGCCGGGGCTCTTGAACAGCGTGAGGTCACCACCCGGCAAAAAGGCCAGGATCATCCCGAGTCCTTCGTAGCCGATTCCCCGGTGCCCGTCGACGAACGCGCGGGCTACCGGATAGTCCTGGACGTGGCCCCGGAGCCGCATGGAGATTTCCTTTTCCCCTTTCTCGAGGGCCTCGAACGCCGCGCGGTACGAATACGTGAATGCCTCGACGACGAGGGGGTCAGCCCTCCACCGCGCGGGCACCTCCTTCGTGCCCCGGAACTTCCGAAGCATTGCCTTGAGGTGGTTGCCCTCCGCGACACGCCCCTGTTGGAAGTCGAACCGGATGCGCCCGAGCGTGATGATCCGGCTAAGGAGGAGGTCGGTGACCTCGGCATCCTGCGCTTTCTTCCTCATGTGGAGCCTCCCGTATGGTGTTGGGGATTGCGCCCTTGAGCGGCGGCTAAATCGGGCTACGGATTTCATGCGCCCGCCGGGCTCGCCGCTCTTCTTCTCTTATCCCACCGGGCGATGATGACTCCCCTTGAGGGGCGGTCCCCAGCCATCCTCATGCCTGTGGCTCACAGATGGCCCACACGCGGCCCTGACTGGCCCGGATGAGGGTATTGGCCAGCTCCTGGCACTCTGCACGCGTCTCGACAGGCACGGCACGGATTTCCAACGTGCCGGGAGACACCACCATGATGAGAAACAGGAGCCAGGGCATCAACCTAAATCCGCGTGACCGTGACTGTTGACGGGCCCTCCGTGTGACGCCGCGCGTCTACAGCGCCGCCACATGCCTCCAGACCCGGACGGTCCGCTTCTCGCTCCAGACCCCCCAGTCCCGGTACTCGAGGTCCGGCAGGGAACCAACCTCCTGCGGCGCGCAGCACGGGATCGCGATGACCGCGAGCTCCGGGGCCCGGACCCGCAGGACCGCCTCGCCGAGCGACGCGTGGGAGTGAACCGCCACCACGACCGCCGGGCCGTCGAGCGTGAGGGACCAGTCCTCGACCCGGAACGGGACGACCGTCAGGCGCTCGACTCCGGCCCACCCCTCGTACTTCCGGAGCTGGGGGTCGACGCTATAGACGCGCCAGCGCGTCCGGAACGCCAGGACGGCCGCCGTGCGGGGCGTGCAGCCATCCCCCACCACCACAGCGGTCCGGCGCGGGTCCCCGAGGTCCCGGACGTCGCCCAGCGTCCGCTTAACGGCGTGGTAGGCCGCCAGGCTCTCGGTGATCTCCTTGGCGTTCGGGAACAGCCCGAGCCGCAGGAGGTCGTCGCGGCACTTGAGCCCGAGGAACTCGTCCAGGTACCGGAGCGTCGGGGTCGGGACCGTGACCGTGACGGCGCGGGCGCTCTGCCGGACCTCGACCTCGCGGGGCGACGCCCTCACTGGCCCGCCCGCCGCTGCTCGGCCTCGACCGCCAGGAGGGCCCGCACCTCGGCCCGCGAGTCCAGGAGCTCGTCCTCGTAGTCGTACCCGTAGAGGCGCGGCTGCCACGCCAGCCCGCTGTCCTGTAAGACCCGCAGACCCCGGCCCTCGGCGTACCCGAGCCAGTAGTCAACGCACCGGCGCTCCACCAGGCGCTCGCGCGGCGTCCCGAGCTGGAGCTGGACGCCCCACAGCCCCAGCTCCTCGAACCCCTCCAGGACCGCGAGCGCGACCTGGTACGCGAACGTGCACGAGAAGTACCGCCGCATCCCGGCCGCCCGCAAGCGGTCGAGCGGGTACCGCGCGGGGCTCGGGACCTCGCCCGGCCCCCACTCGGCGGGGTCCAGCACGTAGCAGGGCTGCCGGATCGCGGCGAGCGCCCGGAAGTCGTGCGCACTCTGGACCCGGCGCGGGTGGAGCTCCCAGTGGCGGGTGAAGGTCGGCTGCCGGATCTCGTTCAGGGCCCAGACGCACCAGTCGTCCTCCAGGTACGGGGCCCCCTCGCGCCCCGGTCCCGTCCCGATGATCGCGACCCTGCGGTGCCCGCACCGGACGTCGCCGCGCTCCGGGTCCTCGACGACCTCCTCGCGGCCGTAGTGCGCCTTGTCGTAGGTCATCGCCCCTCCGGGAACAGCTTCGCCGGGCCGTCAAGGCTGGGCGCCGTGGGCCCGGACGGGTCGCGCACGAGCCGGGTCCCCAGCAGCCGCGCGATCACGTGCCAGAGCGCCTCGACCGGCACGCCGGCTCGGCGCAGGGGCTCGAGCTGGGAGGACTGGACGAACCGCTCGCTCACCGCTGCTCCGGGTGGAGCCACGGCTTCTCGGGCGCCAGGCGGGCCGACGCCGCGGCGAGCAAGATCTCGACGTCCCGGCGCCGGACCGCCACCTCCGGCTCGCTGCCCCGGGCGGCCGCCAGCAGGCGCCGGACCGCGGCCCGCAGGTCGGCGCGCGCGTCGAGCTCCCCCACTACGGGCAGACCCCGGAGCCCCGGAGCCACGCCGCCAGCGCGTCGGCGAGGTCCGGCTCGTCCGCGAACAGGATCCACGCGACGCCGGCGAAGAGAACGGCCAGAGCCTCCGGGACGTACCTCACGGCCGGAATACCACGAGCTTCCGGGGGAGCGGGTAGCTGGGGCTCCAGCCCATCGGGGCCCACCGGCCGGCGAGCGTGCAGCGTAGAAGCGAAAACCGAAAAGCGTTCTGTGCCGCCTGTTTCGAGATCCGGGCCCGCTCGACGCGCTCCGCGAGCGCCGGCGGCAGAGAGGACGGCGGCGAAGGCGGCGGGTCGGGCGGGATCGTCGGCCAGCTCCGCGCCCTCACGGCGCGGCCTCCTTCTCGGCGAACGGGTCGGGCACGTACCCGCCACGCGGCTCTCCGGCGGTGTCGACCTCCATGAGGTGGACGGGAGCGAAGATCATCATGCTGGACTGCGACCCCGGCCCGGCGTCGACGATCCCGACCAGGGCCCGCTGCCGGACCGACACCACCCCGGACCCGCTGTTGCCACCCGCGACGAACACGTTCGCCCCGTAGTAGTGGTTCCACACGTACTGGCTCAGGCTGACGTCCAGGCTCCCGACGATCCCCTGGACCGCCAGGAAGTCCATCCCGAACGGCACCCCCACCACCACGAGGTCCTCGCCAATCGTCAGCGCGCGGGCGTCGCCCAGCGGCAGGGTCGGGACGGGGCCGATCTCCGCACGGATCACGGCCCAGTCGTTGCCCCGGTAGTCGTCCAAGGACGTCGACATCGCCTTGTCGGGCCCACGCGCCCGGAGGCCGGTACGGTGGAGGTTCGCGCGGACGAAGTTCCGGTGGTCTTGCGTGACCAGGAAGTCGGTCCGCAGGAGGTCTGACCCGAGGAAGCAGTGCCCGGCCGTCAGCATGTAGGTCGCGCCCGCCCGCGAGCTGTAGGCGCTCGCGGAGCAGATCGCGTTCATCCCGCCCGAGGTCCGGACGTACACCGCCCACGCGGCGGCCCGGACGTCCCGGAACAGGTCCTCGTAGCCCGCCTCGGCGGGTAGAGGAAACACGAACGCAGCAGCGAGAACGAGCAGCGCGAGCACCGACTTCCTCATGGCTTCCTCCTCGGTGGACACCACCGCATTATGGCGCCAAACACGAACGCAACGATCAGGACTCCCACAAGCACGATCGCTGCCATGAAACCCAGCAGCGTCAGGGCCTCCACCCAGGTCATGAGTTTGTACCGGACGTGATATCGGGAATCACCAATTGCTTCGTCGGCACCATCTCGATCACGTCCGACTGCCCGGCCGCCACGGCCCCGCACGAGGCGCACTTGTCCGGGGGCGGCGGCAGCACGGAGTGCCACGCGCCCCGGTACCCCATCACGAGGTATCCGCCTCCGGGACGATGACCCCGCCACGGGGATAACGGTACCCCCATAGCGAGTGGGCGAACGGGGGTCCGGCGCGCCACGCCTCGTCCCCGCCGTCAAGCGGGGCGCCGGGCGGGTCCGCGGCCCGCCGCATCTCGGGGACCCGCGGCCCGAGCGCCAGCTCGACCTCCCGGCGCTTCCGGTCCGCGTCCTCGGGCAGGGCGCCGCCCTCCCCGTCCTCGTCGCCCCACGGCACCCGCACGAACGGGAGCGCGAGCGGCAGGAGCGCCCACGGGGAGCCCGTCAGGTACACGCCCCACCCGCAGGCCGCCGCCACCAGCGCGACGGCCAGCAGCCAAGCGCCGCGCGGGCTCACTCAGAGGCCTCGAACTGCTGGCGCAGCAGCTCGTCTTTGTACCACTCCGCGAGCCCCGCCGTGAGGCCACGCTGGAGCTTAGGCCACGCCCACGCGAAGAGCCGCTCCTTGATCTCGCCCTCCAGTTCCCGCCGCACGTCGGCCGGTACCTCCCGGAACAGCGCCTCGATGTCGCGCGGCGACTGCTCCAGGGCCCCGGCCTCGCGCAGGTGCTGGACGGCCTTCTGCCAGCGCGCGGGCGTCCGGTAGGCGGCGACCAGCGCCCGGACCGCGTCGCCGGCCGCCGGGTTGCTGACCCTCCACTCGCCCGCGTGGACCTCCTTGAAGCGCTCCGAAACGTACTTCGCCATCAGGGCCCTCTTGTCGGGCCCGAAGAGCGCGTAGTTCTTCACGACGACGCCCTCGACCGGCTGGCCCCCGAGAATGGAGGTACGCGACAGCAGCTCGCGGAATACCTCGATGTCCGCGACCACCCCCTCGTGGAGGCACGGTACGGCCTCAAGCCGGAGCCGCTCCGCCTCCTCGCGCACAGCATCGTAGGGGAGGTAGTCCTCGTGCCCCACGTTGATATCGAACAGGATGATGTGGCCCGCCGGGACGCGGTCGTAGGCGAGCGCATTGTGCTTCGGCTTCGCCAGGTATTCGCCACGGTAAGTCCACCCCTCGTGGAGCGGGAGAGCCCGGATGACCTCGACGGCCCGCGCGAACATCTTCTCCGGCGCCAGCACGTTGAGCTGGGCGCCCTTCGAGCGCGCCCGAAGGGGCTCGGCGTCGCCACCCGGGAAGAAGCCGAACGAGAACTGGCTCCCATCAATTTTCTCTTGCACCGTCACCGGGCCCGAGAGGATGTCGCGCACGGCACGGTGTCCCATCGCGTAGACGGAGGGGTAGGAATGCCAGGAGTCCATTGAGATCACGACTGCGGCTCCTGCGTCCAGCCCGGCAGCTCGGAGTCCGGCGGCTCCTCGGCTGCGGGCGCGGCGGGGTCCGGCCTCGGCGGGGGCGGCGGGTCGCAGGGCCGCAGGACCTCGTGCTGAATGGTGGCGCGCTTGAGCGTCTGCACGAACCGCCCGCACGCCGCCGGGCTCTCGAACGTGAGGTCCCGCGCCACGATGGTCGGGCCCCCGAACGAGGCCGAGAGCCACAAGATGATCGAGAGCGTGGCAGTCACGAGTCCTCCTCCGTGTGGGTCGAGAACCCCTCGACTGTGAGCGTCTTGTCGATCCGCATCACTCGTCCTCCCCTACGTTCCACACCAGCTCGAGATCGTCAAGCGGCTTCGCGGCGGCGTTTCGCACGAGGCCAGCCACCATCTCCGCGACCTTGTCGGCCCGCCCCAGCTCCTCGCGCAGCCACTCCCGGAATGTGTTCGAGACCACGAGCGAGAAGTCGCCGTCGTTCCGGAACCCCATCACCCCCACCACCAGGAGGCCCCTCTGCTCGGCGCCCCGCACCAGTACCTCGCCGTTCGTCATGCCGCCCCCTCTTCCACGCGGCACCGCAGGGTCCCGTGAGAGTAGGTCGCCACGCGCCGGAGCAGCGGCTCTTCGGCCGAGGCCACCAGCTCCACGACCACCGCCTGGGCCGGTCGCCCGCAGGCTGGGCACGACGCGTATCCGGAGTCCGGGAGGCGTTCCATTGATCTCTCTTATCCCGTTGAGACAGGATGACTCACTTGATCACCAGGCCAGTCGCGCAGCGGCACGCCGGATGGAGGGGAGGGTCCATGACCCCGCCCGGGAAGGGCCCGCCCAGCTCGGCCTCCTCGCCGTCCAGTGCCTCGCACAGTGGCTCGAGTCGGTCGTCGTGCGTCGCGATCCAGACCCGGCGCGTCCGGCCGGGGTCGAGGTCCCCGGCCC
>Ga0208958_1003092_pt1 | contig 13350 bp, 15 predicted proteins | sample RifOxyB1_FD_184032 | JGI IMG/M metagenome (GOLD analysis project Ga0208958, IMG submission 184032) | Soil microbial communities from Rifle, Colorado - Rifle Oxygen_injection B1 (SPAdes) | ecosystem: Environmental > Terrestrial > Deep subsurface > Rock core/Sediment | place: Rifle, Colorado... | reverse complement strand
GCGGATGGTCTCGACCATTCGGTACTCCGGAATGGGGCCGATCCGTCAGGCGGATGCGACCGGGGCATCAGGCGTTCATGCCGCCATTATCGCCCGGGCTGCGCGTTATGGACACCCCGTAACGCCGTCGTAGGAGATTCCGCGCGTTTGTAGGAGCGCCCCATGGGCGCGATGCTTTTCGCAAGAGATCCGAAGCAACAGCATCGCGCCCATGGGGCGCTCCTACAGAGAGGGTCAGATGGATGTCGCGGCCTTGAGCCAGCGCTCGATGCCGGCGCGGTCGCGGGCCTGCAACAGTTTCGCCGCGCGGGACTGAAGGTCCGACAGGTCGCTGTCGCGGATCGCCTTGCGCAGTTCCAGCAGGGTCGCCGGATGCAGGCTGAACTCGCGCAGGCCCAGTGCCAGCAGCATCGGCGCAAGGGTGGCATCGCCGGCCATCTCGCCGCACATCGCCACCGGCACCTTGTGCTCGGCGCCGATGCTGATCACATGGCGGAGCAGGCGCAGCACGCCGGGGTGCAGCGGCGAATAGAGTTCGCCCAGGGCCTCGTTGTTGCGGTCCGCCGCCAGCAGGTACTGGACCAGGTCGTTGGTGCCGATCGACACGAAGTCCACCACGTCCACGAAGCCGTGGAAGGCGATCGCGGCGGCGGGCACTTCGATCATCGCGCCCAGTTCGACATGCCCGGCGATCTCGTGGCCCTGCTTGCGCAGCTGCAGCCCCGCACGACGCAGGCGGCGACGCACTTCCAGCAGTTCCTCGCGCCCGCTGACCATCGGCACCAGGATGCGCACCGGTCCGTAGGCCGAGGCCCGCAGGATGGCGCGCAGTTGGGTGTCGAACACCTCCACGTGCGCCAGCGCCAGGCGCACGCCGCGCACGCCCAGCGCGGGATTGTCCTCGTCGCCGATGGCCAGTCCGGTGCGGTCGGCCTTGTCCGCGCCCAGGTCCAGCGTGCGGATCGTCACTGGCCGCCCACTCATGCCGAGCACCAGGTCGCGGTAGACCTGGAACTGCTCGTCTTCGCCCGGCAGTTCGCGGCGCTGCAGGAACAGGAACTCGGTACGGTACAGCCCCACGCCGGCCGCGCCCAGGGCATGGGCCTTGGCCACATCCTCCAGCGACTCGGCATTGGCCCACAGGGCCACGTCGACGCCGTCGCGGGTGCGGCTGGGTTTTGAGCGCAGGCGACCGAGTTCGCGCTGCTCGCGAGCCGCATCGCGCAGGCGCTCGCGGTAGCGGCGCAGGTCGCCGGGGTCGGGATTGACCACCACTTCGCCGGTACTGCCGTCCACCAGCAGCACGTCGCCGTCGTTGATGCGCTGCAGGGCCTGCGCGTTGCCCACCACCAGCGGCAGGTGCAGGCTGCGCGCGAGGATGGCGCTGTGCGAGAGCGCGCTGCCGGCGGCCGTGACCACCGCGACGACGCCCTGTTGCTGGAGCTCGGCAAGTTCGGAGGGCGCCACGTTGTCGCTGACCAGGACCTCGCCGGCGACGCCGGGCGTATCGGTCGCACGTTGGTGCAGGTGCGCATGGATCCGTCCGATCACATGGTCCAGGTCGTCCATGCGGCTCTTGAGGTAGGCGTCGTCCATGCCGTCGAACACGGCGGCCAGGCGGTCGCGTTGCAGCCTCAGGGCGTAATCGGCGGTGTAGCGGCCGGCGCGGATCAGCTGGTCCAGGCCGTGCAGCAGTTCGGGGTCGTCCAGCAGCAGCGCGTGCAGGTCGAGGAACTCGCCGACTTCCTGTGCCAGCGCCCCATGCAGGCGGGCGCGCAGGCTGTGCATCTCGCGGCGGGTGGCGTCGACCGCCTCGTGCAGCCGGGCCAGTTCATCGTCGATCTGGTCCTGGCGGATGTGCTGCTCGGCCACATCCAGGACGTGCGGCAACCGGACCCGTGCGCGCCCCAGCGCGCTGCCGCGCGACGCCCCGTGCCCCGGCAGCAGGGCCCTCAAGTCACGCGTCCTCGTCGAATCGTCGCTCGAACAGCGAGACGACTTCCTGCATCGCGGCGGCTTCGTCCTCGCCGTCGATACGGACGGTCACCGGCGTGCCCTGGCCGGCCGCCAACAGCATGACGCCCATGATGCTTTTCGCGTTCACCTCGCGGCCCTTGGCTGCCAGCGTGGCGTTGCAGCGGAAGCCGGACAGCGTCTGCACCAGCTTGGCGGTGGCGCGCGCGTGCAGTCCGAGGCGGTTGGAGATGGTGAGTTCGCGTTCAAGCATCGTCGTGAATGACTCCATTGCGTGCGCCGGCGGCGGCGATGGCCGGCAGTTCGTCCAGTCCCTGTTCCGAATAGTTCATCACCCGCAGCAGCATGGGCAGGCTCAGTGCCGAGACGCGCCGCACCGGCGTGCCCAGGCGGGCCAGCCGGCCCGCCAGGTTGCTGGGGCTGGCGCCGTACAGGTCGGTCAGCACCAGCACGCCGTCGCCGCCATCCACGCGCCGCAGCGCGGCGGACGCCTGCGGGAGCAGCGCCTCCAGGTCGGCGTCGAACGGCACCTCGAAGGCCTCCGCCTTCAGGGGCAGGTGCCGCAGCAGCGCGGTGGCGACCGCCAGGATCGCCGCGCCCACGCCGGGATGAGTCACAAGAAGAATGCCACAGGCCATGCTGGAACGTTAACAGACCGGCATGACGCGCTGGAAGCGGCGTGATTGGAACGGTAAGGACGGTCGGCCGTCCCGCCAGGCCCCGTGGAGCGGAGCTTGCTCGGCAGCTCTGCTGCCCGAGTCGGGAACCGTGAGCCGGTCAAGCCCGGCTGCACGACACCGGGGGTCAATCCAGTTCGCGGTGGAAGGTGGCGACTTCTTCCCAGCCCTGGTCGCGCGCGTGCCGGGCCAGGGTTTCCGCCAGGTACACCGAGCGGTGCTTGCCGCCGGTGCAGCCGAAGGCGATGGTCACGTAACTGCGGGTCTCGCCGCGCAGGCGCGGCAGCCAGGTGTCCAGGAAGCCGCTGACCTGGCCGACGTACTCGGCGACCTCCGGTTGGGCGTCGAGGAACGCGCGCACCTTCGGGTCGCGGCCGGCGTAGGGGCGCAGCTCCGGGTTCCAGTGCGGGTTGGGCAGCACCCGCGCGTCGAACACGAAGTCGGCGTCGGCCGGGACGCCGCGCTTGTAGGCGAAGGACTCGAACAGCAGCGACAGCTGGGTGCCCTTGTTGAAGGCGAACTCGGCGATGATCCGGCGCCGCAGCTGGTGCACGTTGAGCTGGGAGGTGTCGATGACGATGTCGGCTTCCGCGCGCAGCGGCGCGATGATGGCGCGCTCCTGGCGGATGGCTTCCTGCAGCGACAGCCCGCCATGCCCCAGCGGGTGGCGCCGGCGGGTGTCGGAATAGCGCCGCAGCAATACCTCGTCGCTGGCGTCGAAGAAGACCAGCCGGCCTTCGAGCCCCAGCTGGCTCAGCGCCGCGCGCCACTGCGCCAGTTTGGACAGGTCGTTGTGGCGGCTGCGCACGTCGATGCCCACGGCGATCTTGGGCGGAAGTTCGTCCTCGCGCACCAGGCTGCGCACGAACGAGGGCAGCAGGTCCACCGGCAGGTTGTCGACGCAGTAGTAGTCCAGGTCCTCGAAGGTCTTCAGCGCCACCGACTTGCCCGATCCGGACAGGCCGCTGACGATGACGACCGTGGGCGCGGGCGGGGGCGGCGTGCCGTTGTCCTCGTCTGCGACCTGCGGGGTAGCCGGATCGGTCATGGCGTGCTGCGCTCGAGCAGGTTGCTGTGGCGTGCGATGAACATCGCGGCCGGATCGATGCCCTTGGTGCGCAGGATGTGCAGCCGCGTGGCGGCTTCGGTCAGCACGGCCAGGTTGCGGCCGGGCATCACCGGCAGGGTGATCAGCGGCACGTCCAGGTCCAGCACGTGGCGGGTGCCCGAATCGCCGGTCAGCCGTTCGTAGCCGTGCGGGTTGGGTTCGGTCATCGGCCGGGTCAGGTGGACGATCAGGCGCAGGTACTTGTTCTTCTTCACGGCGGTGTCGCCGAACATCTCGCGCACGTTTAGCACGCCCAGGCCGCGCACCTCCAGCAGGTCCTGGAGCAGTTCGGGGCAGGTGCCGTCCAGCACGTCCGGCGCGATCTGGGTGAACTCGGGCGCATCGTCGGCCACCAGCCGATGGCCGCGGCTCAGCAGTTCCAGCGCCAGTTCGCTCTTGCCGGATCCGGCCTCGCCGGTGATCAGCACGCCGATGGAGTAGATCTCCATGAAGACGCCGTGCAACGTCACCCGTGGCGCCAGCGTGCGCGCGAGGTGGTAGGAGAGGTGGTTGAGCAGTTCATGGCCGCGCTTGGGCGACACCCACAGCGGTGTGTCGTTCTCGTTGGCGGCCTCGCGCAGGTCCTCGGGGCACGACTGATTCTTGCTGATTACCAGCGCCAGCGGCCTGGCCTGCACGATCTTCTCGATGGTTTCCCAGCGCTGGCGGGAATCCAGCGAGTCGAGCCAGGTCAGTTCCTCGGTGCCGAGGATCTGCACCTTGTTGGGGTAGACGGCATTGAGGTAACCGGCCAGTGACGGGCGCCGCGACACGGTGTCGCCGGATTCCAGCACGCGCTTGTCGCCCTTCTGTCCCGCCAGCCAGCGCAGGGCCAGCTTGTCCTTCTGCTGGTCGAACAGTTCACGGGCGGTGATGCTGGTATTCATCATGCGGAAGCAGCCGGCGGAAAGGGAGATGCCGGCCCGGAAGGCGGCGTATGCCAGTGTAATGGCCCGTTCGCGACCGCGCGACCGCGCGGAGCCTGATCGCGCGCGGCGTCGGGACAGGACGTGAGGGCCGCCCCGCAGTGCGGAGCGGCCTGCCGGGGCATCACCCGGCGCGGTGGTCAGCCGATCAGTTCGCTGCGCGCGCCTGCGCGCTGCACGTCGGTGCGCTTTTCCTTGTGCTTGACCAGCAGGCGGTCCAGCTTGTCGGCGAGGATGTCGATGGCGGCATACATGGTCTGCGCGCCGGCATCGGCATGCAGGGTGCGACCGGCGATGTTGACCGTGGCTTCGGCCAGGTAGTCGGGCTTGCGGGTACCCAGTTGCGTACGGACTTCGAAGGGTTGTTCGAAGTGGCGCTCCAGCCGCTTCAGTTTGGTCTCGACGTATTCACGCAGGGCGGGAGTGACTTCGATTTCGTGGCCGTAAGTCTCGATACGCATGTGTGCCTCCTTCGGTCGGTAGAACCGCGCACGGGGCGCGGAAAGCGTGTCAGCAATGACAACGCGGCAGGGGTCTGGGTTCCGCAGTGCTCCTTAGTGCCGGTGGCGATGGCAGGCGGGTGCCTGCAGGACAAAGATGGACCCGTCCGCGGCAACTATCAACCCGTACGCATGCGCTTTTTTTGCGGTCGCGTCGAGGTGTTAGGAAAACGTTCTGCGCGTGTGGAACGCGGTCACGCTTGGTCTCGCGAAACGGCGCGAGGTTCAGGCTATGCGCACGCGTTCGTGCGAAGACAGGATGTTCAGCGCCTCGCGGTACTTGGCCACCGTGCGCCGCGCCACCGGGATGCCGGAGGCCTTCAGTAGGTCGGCCAGCTTCGCATCGGACAGCGGCTTGCGCGGGTTCTCGTTCTCGACCAGGCGCCGGATCATCGCCTGGATGGCGGTGCTGGAGGCTTCGCCGCCCCCGTCGGTGTCGATGCCGGACGCGAAGAAGGCGCGCATGGGCAGGGTGCCTCGCGGCGTCCTGACGTACTTGCGCGCGATGGCGCGCGAGACCGTCGATTCGTGCAGGCCGACCTGTTCGGCGACATCGCGCAGTGTGAGCGGACGCAGCGCCTGTTCGCCGAACTCCAGGAACCCGGCCTGCTGGTGCAGCAGGCAGCGCATCACCTTGAGCAGCGTCTCGCCCCGCGCCTCGACGCTCTTGAGCAGCCAGCGCGCTTCCTGCAGCTGCGCCTTCAGGTAGCCGGCATCGCTGTCGCCGCACTGCCGGATCATCTGCTCGTAGCCGCGGTGGATGGTGATGCGCGGCAGGGTGTTGCCGGCCAGTGCTGCGCGCCACACGCCGCGCTGGCGCCACACCACGCAGTCCGGCACCACGTAGGTGTCGTGCGACAGGTCGCCGATCTGCGCGCCGGGCTTGGGGTCCAGGGTGCGCAACAGGTGCACCGCCTCCTCCACCTCGGCGAGGGGGCGCTTCAGTTCCTGGGCGATGCCGGCCACACCGCTGCGCGGCAGGCGCTCCAGTGCGGTCTCGGCGATCGTCAGCGCCAGCGCCTTGCCCGGCGTGTCGTCGCCGAGCACCGACAACTGCAGCTGCAGGCACTCGCCCAGCGAGCGGGCGGCCACGCCGACGGGGTCGAAGCGCTGCACCTGGTGCAGCACGACAAGGATGTCTTCTTCCGCTGCCTCGATCTCCGGCAGCAGGGTCTGGGCGATCCCGGACAGAGGTTCGCGCAGGTAGCCGTCGTCTTCCAGCGCGTCGATCAGTGCGGCGCCGATGCGGCGGTCGCGCGCGGAGAGGTGCGACAGGTGCAGCTGCCACAGCAGGTGGCCGTGCAGCGTATCGGCTTCGGCCACGCGCTCGGCGGGGCTGCCGCCGTCGTCGTCGTCGAACGAGCCTCCGCCGCCGGACGATGTCCAGGGCCCTTCGTCCGGCGACCAGTCGTCGGGCTCGCCGGCGGCTACCCGTTCGTGGTCCTGTTCGTCCTGGGCCTGCGCGCGCTCGTCACGCTGGTCTTCTCCCGGAGCAGCCGCGTCGTCGGCACCGCGCGGCGGGCCCGCGTCCTCGCCGGGTTCGCTCCAGTCCAGCAAGGGGTTGGTTTCCACCGCCTCGGTCAGCTCGATCTCGAGTTCGGCGGTGGACATCTGCAGCAGTCGGATGGCCTGACGCAGCTGCGGCGTCATGACCAGATGCTGTCCCAGCGATGTCTGCAGGCGTGGCTTCATTCCCGACCTTGGAAACCCGTAGGCGGCCAATGCCGCCGGCGGGGATCACAGGCGGAAGGTTTCGCCCAGATAGACCCGTCGTACGTCCGGATTGGCCAGCAACGCGTCCGGGGCCCCCTGCGCCAGAACGCTACCGGCATTGAGGATATACGCCCGGTCGCAGATTCCCAAGGTTTCGCGCACGTTGTGGTCGGTGATCAGCACGCCGATGCCGCGGTTCTTGAGGTGTTTCACGATGCGCTGGATTTCGCCCACCGAGATCGGGTCGACGCCGGCGAAGGGTTCGTCCAGCAGCATCAGGCGTGGGCGGGCGGCGAGGGCGCGGGCGATCTCAACGCGCCGGCGCTCGCCGCCGGACAGGCTGGCACCCAGCTGGTCGGCGACATGGGTGACCTGCAGTTCGTCCAGCAGCGAGGCCAGCTCGCGGTCGATGCCGGCCGCATCCAGGTCCTCGCGCAGTTCCAGCACCAGGCGGATGTTGTCGGCCACGCTGAGCTTGCGGAACACGGAGGGCTCCTGCGGCAGGTAACCCACACCGAGCTTGGCACGCTGGTACATGGGCTGGGCGGTGATGTCCTGGCCGTCCAGTTCGATCGTGCCGGCGTCCGCGGCCACCAGGCCGACGATCATGTAGAAGCAGGTGGTCTTGCCGGCGCCGTTCGGGCCCAGCAGACCGACCACTTCGCCCGGCTGCAGGGTCAGGCCGAAGTCGGCGACGACTTCGCGCTGCTTGTAGCGCTTGCGCAGGCCCTTGGCGGTCAACATCAGTTCTTGCCCTGCGCGGGTTGCGCCGACTTGGGCTGGATGACGGTGCGCACGCGGGTGCCGTCGCCGCCGCTCTGCATGTTCCCGCTCTTGGTGTTGTAGACCATGCGCTGGCCGCTGTTGGAGCCGCGATCGGACTTGACCGTGTAGTTGCCGATGAAGGTGATGGTCTCGGTCTTCATGTCGTATTCGACGCGGTCGGCCTGCGCATCCATCCAGGTGCCATCGTCCATCTGCTGCTTCATCTTCACCTGTTTGCCGGTGAAGACCGAGCGCGACACCTCGCCGTCGGCCATGTAGATCTCGGCGGCCGCCGAGCGGATCTCCAGCGTGCCTTGGGTGACCACCACGCCGCCACCGAGCACGGTCTTGCCGTTGCCTTCCATGTTGCCGGACTGGCTGCCGGAGTCGATGGTCATGGCCTGGTTGCGGTCGGAGGACTTGGCCACAACGTCCGCAACGGGCAGCAGGAGCAGCAGCGCGGCACTAGCGAGCAGAGCGCGGTTCATAGATGGATCTCACCTGGGATTTGAATTGGTAGTCCTTGGTCTTGAGGTTGGCCTCAAAACCGCGCCCGCTGAGTCTAGAGCCGGGCTGGGTGACCGTCACCACGTCGTCGGTCATGGCCAGGTCGCGGTCGGGGAAGACGTTCAGCGTCTGCGTACGGAAATCCGCCTTGCGCGCGCCGCCGGCGGGGGACGTGCCGTGCACATCGCCCTGCAGCCTCAGTTCTTCGCCCTTGGCGCTGAGCCAGCCGGTCCTGGAGCGCAGCTCCCACGAGCGGCCCGCCTCTTCCGGCAGCAGGAACAGCGGGGTGGTGATGGTGTAGGTCTGGTCCTGGGGATTGCGTTCCATCAGGGGCGCGCGAACCGCCACCGCCTCCCGGCCGTCGCCGTTGAGGGCGATCATCTCGAAATCGCGCATCACGTAGTCGGAGCGGTCGACGACGACCCGGCCGGGCGCTGGCACGTCGCGGTTCTTCCAGGCCGACCAGCCGCTCAGGATGGCCGCCAGCAGCAGCACAAGGCCCAGCGTGGTGCGCCAGCTCATGCGGTACCGCCTTCGAAGAGGGGGGCGTGGCCCTGCGTCCCCAGCAGCAGGTCGCAGGCCTCGCGAGCGGCGCCCTGGCCGCCATGCCGACGCGTGCGCCAGTGCGCGTACTGCGCCGTCCAGGGATGGGCGTCGGCAGGGGCGATCGCCAGCCCTACTTCACGGAACGCAGGGACATCCGGCAGGTCGTCGCCCATGAAGGCCACCTGCTCCATGCCCAAGCCCAGGCCGGCGCCCAGTTCGCGCACCCTGGCCAGCTTGTCCTTGACGCCGGTGAACACCTGTACTCCCAGCTCGCGGCCGCGCGCTACCGCCACGGTGCCGCCACGCGCGGTGATGAAGGCCACCTCGATGCCTGCGCGCTTCAGCAGCACCAGACCCTGGCCGTCCTGCACGTGGAAGGTCTTCTGTTCGCGCCCTTCGCTGTCTAGGTAGAGGCGCCCGTCGGTAAGCGTGCCGTCCACGTCGAAGCACGCCAGCCGGATGCGCGCGGCACGGGCCAGCACGTCGTCGGTCAGGTCGTGGAGGTGGCTCAGGGGCATGGGGACAGGATGGGTGGCGGAAGGAGGAACGGCAAGGGCATGAGGCGGCAAGCCCCGCGGTTACACCACGCGGGCACGCAACAGGTCGTGAATGTTGAGGGCGCCGACGGGGCGCTGTTCATCGTCGATCACGATCAGGCCGCTGATCTTGTGGGTTTCCATCAGGCGCGCGGCCTCGACGGCCAGTTGGTCGGCGCCGATGGTCTTCGGCTGACGCGTCATCACGTCGGCGATGCGCGCCGTGCGCACGTCCAGCGCCGGATTGTCCAGCGTGCGGCGCAGGTCGCCGTCGGTGAAAAGACCGGCCAGGCGACCGTCGCCATCGACGACGGCGGTCATGCCAAGGCGCTTGCGGCTCATCTCGACCAGGGCCTGGCTGAGGGTCGCGCCCACGTCCACGCGCGGCACGTCGTCGCCGGCGTGCATCACGTCGGTGATGTGCAGCAGCAGGCGGCGCCCAAGGCTGCCGGCGGGGTGCGAGCGGGCGAAATCGTCGGCGGTGAAGCCGCGGGCGTCCAGCAGCGCCACGGCCAGCGCGTCCCCCATCGCCAGCGAGGCGGTGGTGCTGCTGGTGGGCGCCAGGTCGAGCGGGCACGCTTCGGCCGGGACGCTGATGTCCAGGTGGAGGTCGCTTTCGCGCGCCAGCGTGGACTGCGGGCGGCCGGTCATGGCGATGACGGTATTGCCCTGGCGCTTGAGCACCGGCAGCAGCATCAGCACTTCGTCCGACTCGCCCGAGTACGACAGCGCCAGGACGACGTCCGCATCTGTGATCATGCCCAGGTCGCCGTGGCCGGCTTCCCCCGGATGGACGTAGAAGGCGGGCGTGCCCGTCGAGGCCAGCGTTGCCGCGATCTTGCGCGCCACATGGCCGGACTTGCCCATGCCGGTGCAGACCACGCGGCCCCGGCCGGCGAGGATGGCCTGGCAGGCGGCCGAGAACGAACCGTCGATGCGGGCCGCCAGCGCGTCCAGCGCACGCGCCTCGATCTCGATGACCCGACGGCCGCTGGCCGCCAGGCTGGCGGGCGAGACGGACAGGGTCAGGGGGGAGGGCTGGGGCATGCGGGCGGGGCGCCGACGGGTAGAATGGCAGGGTATTTTATTAGGAAAGCCCGTTGGACGCCGAAACCATCCGTAAACTGATCGAATCCGGCCTGCCGGGCGCCCGCGCGGACGTGCAGGGCGATGACGGCGTGCACTTCGAGGCCACGGTGGTGGCCGAGGCCTTCCGCGGCAAGCTGCCGCTGGCCCGCCACCGCATGGTCTACGCCACGCTGGGCGACCTGATGGGCGGCGCGATCCATGCGCTGCAATTGCGCACGCAGACGCCGGACGAGGCTGGCGCCTGATCCTCCGTCGGCCGGGAGCGTTCACGGGAATGAAGCGGATGCATGCGGTGTCGGTCGTGCGTGGTGCCCTCCTGGGGGGCGGATTGGCATGCGCAGGTGCGTGGGCTTCTCCGGTCATCCCGGCCAAGGCCAACGAAGCGTTGCTGGATGGCGTTTCCGAGCCGTGGCGCGCCTACTTGGTCAAGGCCCGCGAGGCTGAGCGCATCGAGGATCCGCTGCAGCGCTGCCTCGCGTTTCCGGACCTGCCGGACAACAACTGGCCCGTGGGCCACGCCGCCGCGCATTGCCGGCATCACTTCGGCATCCGGCGGCCCTCTCTTGAGGATATCGAGGGCATGGTCCAGCGCGGGGAGATGGCCGACATCGAGGCGCTGTTCGACGCGAGCCTCGCCCGGCACTACTCGACGGAGCACTTCAGCGACGACATCCATGACACCTTCAACTATCTACTGACGTCCAAGGCGGACTCGGAACGCGTGGGTGCGCTGACGGAGGCGTGGCTGCGCCAGGCACCCGAAAGCGCCTATGCGCACCTGGCGCGCGCCGCCTACTTCAATGGCGCGGCCTGGAAGGCGCGCGGAGGCAAGTACGCACCCCAGACGCCGCGCGAGAACATGAGGCGCATGAGCGAACTTGCCGGGCAGGCCATCCCGCATTTCGAGAAGGCGCTCGCCCTCAATCCCCGCCTCATTCCCGCGTACACGGGAATGATCGATATCGGCATGCTGGATTCCCGTCCGGAACTGGAAGCGCGCGCACGCCGTGCCGCCGAGGCGCTTGACCCCGCCTGCCCGGAACTGGCGAACGTGACCATGCGGTCGCTGTTGCCGCGTTGGGGTGGCAGTTACGAACAGATGGTCGATCATGTCGGCACGCTGTCCCGCTTCATGATGCAGCGCCCGCACTTGGCCATCTATCGGGCCCAGCCGCTGGGTGACGTCGGCGAGCTGCTGCTGGATCGTGACCCGGTGCCCGAGCAGGCACTGGAGGCGCTGGAAGCGGCGATCGCGATGGGTAGTGACGAGGATGCCCTTGAGAATGCCGGTACGGCGGCCCGTAATCTGCTGAGCGGCCCGTCGGGAGACGCCCGACAACTCGCCTACTATCTGCAGGCGGCCCGCTTCCGGATGCCGGATGCCTGGGAGGCGAGGGTCCTTGGCTCGCTGCTGGTGGCCACCGAGCCGGAATGGAGCCTCAAGTACACGCTGCGCGCGCTGGAACTGAAGCCTGATGATGCGAGGGCGCATTTCAACGCGGGAGCCGGTTACCAGAACATGGGCCGGTATGACGATGCCGTGCGCGAGTTCGACATCGCGACCAGGGATGAGGCGCTGAGGCAGGCGTCCCTGGTCACCTTGGCCGAAGTCCTGCTGTTCCAGGAGGGCACGGCCAGCGCAAGCGCACGCAAGGCCAATGCATCACGCGCCAAGCCTTACATCGACAGGCTCAAGGCCGAGTATCCGGACGATGGCCGCTGGAGCGTGCTGTCGTTCTACCATCGCGTCATGTCCGACTCGATCCTCGATGAGGCGGATGTCCGCGCGACGCTGTCCAAGCTGGACCGATCCGATCCTTGGCAGGCGCGACATGCCGAACGCCTAGAAAGAGCGCTCAGGCAGCCTGCGCGCCCCGCCAAACGCCCGTAGGCGCCGCCGGCGCTATTCCCTTTTTCCCGACAACGAACCCGACATGCAGAAGATCATCGTCACCGGTGGCAACACGCTCAACGGCGAAGTCACCATTTCCGGCGCCAAGAACGCCGTGTTGCCCATCCTGTGCGCGACCCTGCTGGCGGATGCGCCGGTGGAGATCACCAACGTGCCGCACCTGCACGACGTGGTGACCACCGTGAAGCTGCTGGGCGAGCTGGGCGCCGGCATCACCATCGACGAGGGCACGCTGGCGAAGGGGCGCGGCATCACCGTCGATCCCACCACGGTCAGCCGCTTCGTCGCGCCGTACGAACTGGTCAAGACGATGCGCGCCTCGATCCTCGTGTTGGGCCCGCTGGTCGCGCGCCACGGCGCGGCGGTTGTGTCGCTGCCGGGCGGTTGCGCGATCGGTTCGCGCCCTGTCGACCAGCACATCAAGGGCCTGCAGGCGCTGGGGGCCGAGATCACCGTGGAGAATGGCTACATCAAGGCGCGCGCGGCGCGCCTGAAGGGCGCGCGCTTCGTGTTCGACATGGTTACCGTCACCGGTACCGAGAACGTCATGGCGGCGGCCACGCTGGCCGAAGGCACCACGGTGCTGGAAAACGCCGCGATGGAGCCGGAAGTCACCGACCTGGCCGAATGCCTCAACGCGCTGGGCGCGAAGATCGAAGGCGCCGGTACGTCGCGCATCGTCATCCACGGCGTCGAGCGTCTGGGCGGCGGACGCCACTCGGTGGTGCCGGATCGCATCGAGACGGGCACTTTCCTGGTCGCCGCGGCGATGACGGGGGGCAAGGTCACCGCGCGCAACGCGCGCCCCGACACGCTGGAAGCCGTGCTCGACAAGCTCACCGAAGCCGGCGCGAAGATCGAGACCACGGCCGACAGCATCACCTTGGACATGCAGGGCAAGCGTCCGAAGGCGGTCAGCCTGACCACCGCGCCGTACCCGGCGTTCCCCACCGACATGCAGGCGCAGTTCATGGCGTTGAACTGCGTGGCCGATGGCGTGGGCGTGATCAACGAGACGATCTTCGAAAACCGCTTCATGCACGTCAACGAACTGCTGCGCCTGGGCGCGGACATCCGCGTCGAAGGCCATACGGCCA
>Ga0208958_1003083_pt1 | contig 13370 bp, 8 predicted proteins | sample RifOxyB1_FD_184032 | JGI IMG/M metagenome (GOLD analysis project Ga0208958, IMG submission 184032) | Soil microbial communities from Rifle, Colorado - Rifle Oxygen_injection B1 (SPAdes) | ecosystem: Environmental > Terrestrial > Deep subsurface > Rock core/Sediment | place: Rifle, Colorado... | reverse complement strand
TTAGGAAGCGGCAACGTCGGCATCGGGACGACGGGGCCAGGGGCTAAGTTACATATTATGGACGTAGCCACTACCCTTCCAGCTATTAGTAGCCACACTAAATTACTTATTCAAGATTCAGATTATGCCTTTTTAAGCATCAATGCGCCCACGGCTGGAAGAATATATTTTGGTGATGCGGGTTCCGAAAGTTCTGGCTATATTTCTTATGCTCATAGTACGGATGTAATGACATTGGGAGTAGGTGCTGGTGGGTTGGCTTCAACAATTGATAGTTCTGGCAATCTTACTCAAGTAGGAACTCTCACTGTCCAGGGTACAGGGAATAGTTCAATAGCTGGCAACGTCGGCATCGGGACGACGGGACCGGGCAGATTACTACATCTCTCATCGACTCAACCAAGAATTAGGATGGAAGATACGAGTGCCGCAACGGTTGCAGAGGCATCCGCATTTATTGAATTTGGCAAAGGTTCAGGAGGTTGGGGACAAAAGGGTTATATTGGATTTGATTCTTCGGCAAATGATGATTTGAAAATTGATAATGAGTCATCTGGCGGAAACATATTGTTATTAACAAATGCGGGCAACGTCGGCATCGGGACGACGGAGCCTGGTTCATGGAAACTTTATGTAAATGGTAATACGTACTCTAGCGGGTATTTTAGAGTAGCGGCCGGTGGCGGATATTATGTAGACGGTGGAGCAGCTATAAAACTCGGGGGTTCAACAGGTGGTGACGATCTAGGTTTTTTCACAAATTCTCTGGAAAGGATAACGATTAATAGTAGCGGCAACGTCGGCATCGGGACGACGGGACCGGCAACATTATTAAATACAAAGGGCACGCTTGCGACGGCTTATGTTCCCACAGCTAATGTAATAAACGCCACTGGCATTTATATGCAAAATACGTCAGATGCACTTGGTGCATACGCCCAGTTGGGATTTCAGGTAGGTTCATCATACAACCGTTTAGCCTATATTTCCGCAGTTGCTGAGTCGGCAACAGACAGTAATTCGGCATTAACATTTGCCACTCGCCCTATCTCAAGTGGAGCTGTACAGGAAAGGATGAGGATTAATAGCACAGGCAACGTCGGCATCGGGACGACGGGACCGGGGTATCCATTGGCTGTTTATTCAGGTGGGGCACCCAGTACAATTGAGGCTCAAAAAATAGGTTATTTTGCTGGTTCGACAGTAGGTTATTTAGAATTTAGTGGGAGCACAGGTAATACAAGTTTAGTTAGTACTAACGCTGCTGGTGGCAATATATTTATCACACCGTATAACTCTTCTAGGGTTACAGCGATTACTCAAGGCAACGTCGGCATCGGGACGACCAGTCCCCTTGCAAAATTACACATTGCCGGTTCGTGCGTTACAGGCGATACTTTACTACCTATTAGACGAAAAAAGAAGAAGAAAAATAGTAATCCTATAATTGGAGACGGAAATAATGATGAAGAAAATGGCTATATGGTTAATAACCATTCTGATTACGACTATCTACTCTGCCGTATTGATGAAATACTACCGGGAGACGAGGTACTGTCACTAAACGAGGGACAATGGGACAGACGGGGCTCGCTATCAAAAGATCAAGACAATACCGGCAGCGGGACGCTACAATACGCCAGAATCAACGCTTTGAAGGATATGGATATCCGGGAAGTCTATGAGTTGACAACCAAATCAGGAAGAAAGATAAGAACAACGGCTAATCATCCGTACTTAGTACAAACAGAAAATAATCCTGTAGTTAGTAAAGGAAAAATAAATATATGAAAAAAATTTTAAACAATTTTTTGACTAAATTTCTCACGATTACAAGAGGAAATACCGAAATCTCCAAAACTCGTGAGATTTCAACCCCCCCAATCCGTGAGACGGGCAAACCTTCAGCCGACTCTTTTGCCTGTCCTTACTGCCTAAGTAAAAACTTTGTCAAAAGAGGTTTTAGACAGAAAAAAATGGAAAAAGTTCAACTTTATCTTTGCCTCGCATGCAACAAAACTTTTACCCAGCATATAACCAAAGGAAAACACTACACTCTTCCTGTTATTTTTGACGCTATCAGCATATATAATCTAGGGTATTCATTGGAGGAAACGTGCAGAATCGTGAATAGACGGGACACGTTATCAAAAGATCTGACAATTTCGGCAACGACACTCTCCAACTGGCTCTCCGAAACCGGGGAACTCTGCAGATTTTCCCGCATGCGCGAATATGCCATTAAAAAATACGCGCCAAAAGATATGGTCATTTCCGCCACTCTCGCCCACCGCCAGCTTTACCACTACCTTTTCCACCGTGCCAAATGCGAACTCATTATCGAGGAGGATTTTAAACATCACCGCTTTGGGCCCCTGCAGGAATTTTTGGAAATGGTACCGGGCGAATGTCCGCACCAGTATTTTCAAGAGGGATTAAGAGCCAGTGAAGCACCTTTAACTTTTTCCAAAAGAGAAATGATTGTAAGATCCAAGCAAAATTTTGCTACCCGTCTGGCCGCCTTTGTCCTGCAGTCGGTTAAGGACAGAAAGCTCCGCCACGATGCTCTGCAAAAGTTTATGCTGGCCAATGACACGGTAACCGTCGCCACCGAAGTGCCGGTCTATATCACCCGTGACGATTTGGAGCATATGCAAACACAACTGGGATTTGAGATATATAACTCCACCATCCGAGGAGTCCATTCGGCCACCTCGGAGGTGAAATTGCCGAAGTTGATAACAGGTCATATTGACATTTTACAGATCAGAAACGGCCAGATTCATATTCTCGATTTCAAACCTGAAGCCGCCAAAGAGCGTCCGATTGAACAATTGACTCTCTACGCGATGGCCCTGTCAAGGCTAACAGGTTTACGGCTGTTTGAATTTAAGTGCGCCTGGTTTGATGAAAAAGACTATTTTGAATTTTTTCCCCTGCATGTTTTGCTTAAACCAAGGAAAAACAGAAAATGCCGAAAAATATATACCATGGAAGGAGTTTACAAAATTAATCAGGATGAAAAAAAGATAACCGCCGTCAGGCCAATATGAATTTTTAATTTGAAATTTAAAATTTTTAATCAATATCAAATATTTAATTTTTAAACACTATGACAAATAAATACGATTTAGAGGAAAGAACCGCCAAATTTGCTGAAAATGTTGTCTGTCTTTGTAAAAAGACAAATAAGAATGTTGTTACAATGCCAATAATTAACCAACTGGTGCGTTCTGCATCCAGCATCGGTGCTAATTATTACGAGGCTAACGGGGCATCAAGCAAGAAAGACTTTATGAATAAAATTTTTATCTGTAAAAAAGAAAGCAAAGAAACCATGTACTGGCTTAAACTTATAGCGGGAGCCTTAGATGATGAAATGCTTAAAGGCGAATACGGATCACTATGGAAAGAAGCACATGAGTTAACTTTAATATTTTCGACAATTGCGGCGAAAACGAGTTAGTTTAAAAATTGAGAAATTAGATATTAAAAATTGAATAAAAATTAAAAATTTTAAATTATAAATTAATTATGAATTATCAAAAATCATACTATCCTAAAAGACCGGTAAAAAGCTTCCAGGATTTGGAAGTTTATCAAAAGCTCCTGGCGGTTTCGGTGGCAATTGCCAAAAGGGTTAAATCCGAAAAAGTGACTGCCATGGCTTTGGATTTGCCGGTTAAGGTGGCCGCAGCCCACAGTTTGCGTTTCGGCGACCAGACAAGGGCGATTGAAGCTTTGGAGGATGTCATGCTGAATTGCAATCTTCTGGTCGTCTATCTGGAACAGTATCGGGATATTGAGAATAAAGAGGTAGAGCCTGAATTTTTTGAAGAACAGATCAAAAATCTTCTGTCAACCAGAATGAAAATTTTACATTTACAAATGTCATGGAAAAAGTTCACCCCGTTAGAGGCAGGACGCGGAACACGTCCGCGGCCTCTAACGGGGTAAACCAAAGAATATGAAATACTATTATACATACGTCCTAATGAGTGAAAAAGACCATAATTTCTACACAGGAAGCACTAAAGACTTACGGAAACGTTTTGCTAACCATAACACCGGAAAGGTTATTTCCACTAAAAATCGAAGGCCTTTTAAACTTATATATTATGAGTCCTGCATCAACGAGCAAGACGCAAGGGCTAGGGAAAAATATTTAAAGTCTGGAATGGGTAAAAGATATTTAAAAAATAGATTAAAACGTTTCCTTTTTCTAACGGGGTAAATGCTCAATCTAAATAAAATTACCGATTTTGTAGATACTCACCCTGTGGGCCGGGTCTTTAATCTTGGCGCCAAAAAGGCCGTTTGGAAAAAAGTTACAGAACTTGCTACCGGGGTAAAAATCGCCGTTGAAAAAGACGGAGTGCTTGACTGGGATGAAATTGTCGAAATAAAGTCTATCGGTCGCGAAAGGGTTTATGACATTGAAGTTGAAGGCACCCACAACTTTGTAGCCAACAGCATTTTGGCCCACAATACTCTGATTACCGGCAACGTCGGGATTGGAACCACCAGTCCTTTGGCCCCTTTGCAGATCGGAGCCGGAACAAACACCCACACCATGAGTACGGGAGATGCTTTTATAACCTCTGATCTGGAACTAGACGGAAATTTATATCTTGACGGAGGAACTTTGGCAAACTTTGCAGGAACCGCTTCTATAATTCTTTCTTCAGCTCCAACAACTGTCGCCAACACCCTTTCCGCTTCCAATTGGTTAATTGAAAATACGGCCAATTTAGGCCAAGCGGCTTTAATGGTTAATAATACCAAAGCAGGAGATCTATTCACCGCATCAGCTTCAGGAACACCTAAATTCACAATATTTAATGACGGCGCTATTCGCCTGGCAAGCGATATCTCTTCCACTTCAAACACACTTGAAGGTACCATTTTTTATGACAATAATTCGGCCGGAAGCGCCTCAACCGATCATCTATTTCTCCGCGGCAGCGACTCGGCCTGGCATCGCCTTGCCCTGGACATGACTAAATATTCTGCAAATAATGCATCTGTGGCAAATTCCAGCTATGTTGAAATTGCTCACAATCAAGGAACTAATGATCTTTCCTTAACAGGTTGGGTCTATGACACCATCTCCTCTTTATGGAAAAATATCTCTGAGTACTCGCACACCATTAAACACACCCTTCAGAACGAGTTTGATGACGCTTCCGGAAAAAATTTTGACGTCGACACCAGCGGGACTTTATTAAATAACCTTATTGCTTTCTGGACATTAAATGAAACAAGTGCGACCCTTACCACAGCCGTCTCCCGCTACGACTCATATGGATCAAACACGCTTACCGATAATCCCGCCACAACCTACACTTTAAGCGGAACAGGTAAAAGAAATAACGCCGCTGATTTTGAATCGGGAAACAGCAACTTTTTGGAAATTACTGATAACGGTCAGCTTTCCACTGGAGACATAGATTTTACTGTTACATCTTGGGTTAACTTGGAATCAACCGGAGCTAACCGCATGATAGCCACCAAATCTGAAAGCGCCTCGGTTGCCGAATATGAACTTTATTACAATAATACCGGCAGCCGATTTGAATTTGTAACTTACAACTCATCAGGAACTGCTGTTTGTACAGCAACGGCCAATAACCTGGGGGCACCGTCTACTGCTATCTGGTATTTTATCACCGCCTGGCATGATGCCACTGCTAATACCTGTAATATTCAAGTAAATAACGGAACAGCAGATTCAGCGGCTGAATCAGGGGTTCCATCAGACACCGCCGCTAACTTCCGAGTCGGAGCCCGCTATACCACTGAAGCTCTTTTCTTTGACGGACTTATTGATGAAGTTGGTTTCTGGAAAAAGACTCTTTCCACCCAAGAAAAGACCGATTTATATAATTCCGGTAACGGTAATTCTTACACAACACATGGAAACGTTGTCAGAACACAAACAGCTTTGACAAGTATTTCTCTCCAACCGGCAGTCGATGTTGGAACAGGAGCCGACGGAGCTATAACCATTGCTGCTAATACGGATATAAATGTCACAAACTCAATCGTTGGACGATCTTGTTCCGACGGTGGTGATGCGGTTAACTACTCTGTTACCACATCAACTTCAACTACCGCCACTCTGTCTACTACCCCATCAACAGGGTGTTTAACCGCCGGAGACGAGGTCCTATTAATCAACTTACAAGGAACAACTTCGTCACAAGTAAACTTAGGAAATTATGAAACATTAAAAATCTCCAGTGTATCAACCAACGTTGTCACCTTTAAAACAGCCAAAACTAAATATTACGGCGATAACGCAACTGATGACACCAATATTGGAACGGCTGCCGGGACTCAAAAGGTAATGCTCCAAAGAGTTCCTAATTACACAAATGTCATTGTTGATGCAAGCATAAATTTTACCCCCACCGCATGGAACGGTACAAAAGGTGGTGTCATGTTTTTCAGAGCAAGTGTAAGCGTGACTGTTTCCGGAAACATCCATGCAAACGCACTCGGATATCGAGGAGGGACAACAGTACAAGTAGCAGGAGAAGCATTTTGCGGAAATCCTGGCGGGGGAAATGGAGGGAACACGGGACAAAACGGATCTAACGGGAATTGTGGTGGAGGTGGAGGTGGAGGTGCAGATTCCTCCCCTTCACTTGGTACGGGTGGATCAGGATCTTCAAGCCTTGGTGGTGGGGGTGGAGGGGCCGGAAGCATAGGCAACGCGTCAACAAGTTATGCAGGAGGTGGAGGTGCAGGCGGACATATTACCGCGGGGACAAAAGGAACCGGAGTTAATTCGGGTGTTGATGGAGGAACCGGAACAAGCGGAGCAGGAGGTACCGCAGATGCCACTACCCGAAGTGGTGGAGGAGGAGGTGGAGGGACTTATGACAGCACAACAGATTTTACCAAGTTAATGTTCGGGTCTGGTGGTGGAAGCGGAGGAAATTATTTAGCATGTTTCGGAGCAGGTGGCGATGGTGGAGGTATTGTTTCTATCTATGCGAATACTTTTTCTGTAAGCGGAACTGTCGGTACGAATGGTGAGAATGGATCTAATTCTGGGGCTACTTGTGGACCTGGAGGAGGCGGGGCTGCAGGAAGTGTTATGTTAAATGCACAAACCCTAGTTCTTGGAACAAATCTGGTAAGCGCAACTGGAGGATCAGGAGGAACTGGAAGTGGTATGGGTTATGTAGGAGGAACCGCGGGTAATGGAAAAACAGGAATTTACTACACCACCTCCTACTCCGGTTCAGCCAGTTCCCCTAGCCCAACTTATACTTTATCAGGTTATAACACCTATGGTCTATATCACTCACTTGTCATTAACACTCCCAATGCCGCAACTTACGAATCATTGCGCTGGGAATATCCTACTATCCCCTACACTAAACTTTCCTTCCAGACAAGAAGCGGTGATACTCCTTCCCCAACCGACGGGACTTGGGAAGACTGGAAACCGTTCACAGCCACCACTAATTACCTGACTCTTCAATCTGCCGACACGCATACTGACTGGACCGGCACCAATGCGACCGTTGCCGAGGGAGACGTTGCCCGCAATGTGGATCAGTTCGAAGACGAAGACGAGGCAACCGCCGGCAACCTCACAAAAATTACTTCCTCCACCAGCGGCGGTTATGCTGAAGCAACGATTTCTTCAACCGATATTTCTACCTATGACTATATTACGGCCTGGGTCCGCTCTTCCCAAACCGGCAGCACTGTCAAGATTGGCTTTGGCGAATCGGCGGCCACCGAGCAGGAAGAAACCGTCAATGTTGACACTGCCGGCACCTGGCAAAAAGTCTATTGGGACTTATCTGATATCCAGTCGGCCCAAAGAGACGCGGTGACTAAGCTGCGCTTTACCAATCTGATCGCTGCAGCCAATACAATTTACATTGATAATGTCCGAGCGGAAAGGTTATTAACCAACGGCAGCCACGCGGTTGTTTCCTCAACACCTAATAATTATTTCCAGTACAGAATTATATTTTCTACAACCAATACTTCATATCAGCCTCAGGTTGAAAATATCTATTTAGTCTACAACGACGGATTTAAACTGGTTCAAACCGATACCAATACTGTCAGGCTATACAATAATTCTGGACTCACTCAAAATCTCCGCTTGGATGCCACGGTTTTTGGTGCTGACTTGGCCGAATGGTACACAGTTGATGATCAATCGATTAATCCAGGAGATCTCGTCGCCACAACCGGACAACTGGATGAAAACGGCGTCCCGATTCTACGAAAAACCAATCAAGTAAATGACCCAATGGCCGTGGGCGTAATCTCAACTAAAGCCGGACAAGCTTTGGGTGTTGAAAGAGAAGACCGAAGACTTTTGACTCTTGCCGGAAGGATCCCTGTTAAGATTGATTCCAACTCTCCGACCATAAAAGCCGGCGACTATATCACTTCATCTTCCCTGGCAGGTTATGGAAGAAGAGCTAAATGGACGAATATCGCCATTGGTAAAGCTTTTGAAAATTGGGATTCTAGCTCTGGTAAGACAACTGTTTTAATTTTAGTCAACAATCAGCCGGCAAGGGCATATCAAGTTGCAGCAGAAGATATCTTAAATATTGTCAATGACTCGGTCAATGGCGGTTGGACAATCGTCAGTGAACAGACTGGTGAGGCGATTGATGCTATTGGGGCTTTTGCGGACTTGATTGCGGCAAACGTCAGGGCCGGGGCAATAACAACCAGACAGCTGGCGACTGACAGTTTGACAGCTTTTACGGCAACCATTGACAATCTTTTAATCAACAACGGTTTGGTTTCGCCTGTTGTTCAAACCAATTTTATCTCTCCTCTGGCTGATGAAACCGATGTGGTAATTAAACTAGGTAAACAAAACACCTCGGGAGAGTCAAAGCCCACTCCCGAGGTGGGATCGGCCGAGGAGTCCTATGGAAAACTGGCAATACAAAACGCACAGGGAGAAGAAGTGGCAAGTATTGATTCAAGCGGCTCGGCTGAATTTAAAAGTGCTTCGATAAGCGGAGAATTGTACGCCGAAAAAATAACCTCACCGGAACTTGATAGAATTGAAGAACTATTAAAACAAGTAAAAGAGGATCAGGATCTTTTAGCTCAAGCAAAAACGTGGACTACAGATACCGCGACAGAATCCACAACGGAAAATCTCTATGTCACCGGACAGGCAGCAATCAGCTCTCTTTCTATCTCTAATTCTCTATCTATCGGTACCGATTTTGTAATCAATTCCACCTCGGGGGAGCCAGGGCTCACCCCCGAGGTGTCTCTCAACACTCTCTCTGCACCCCTTAAACTTCAGTCTCTGGCCATGGCCCCGGTTGAAATAATGGCCGGGAAATTTAGGATTGAAACTAATGGAAATGTGGCGATTAACGCCGATTTAATCGTTTCCGGCAAGATTGAAGCCGAATCTCTTAGAGCCAAGGAGATAACTACCGAAAGGTTAGTAATTGCCATGGAGGCAACTTCCTCGGCCAGTTTGGAAGCCTCAAGTTCGGGAATAATTAAGACAAATGCAACCGCAGGAACGGCAACTATTACGGCAGAACTAAGTGAGTTGACAATTGAAAATTCTAAAATTGAAACTTCATCTTTAGTTTATGTCACTCCAACTTCCACCACCAACAACAATGTTCTATATGTTAAAAGTAAAGAAGCGGGTAAATTTGTGGTCGGATTTAATCAAGCTTTGGATATCGATGTCACTTTTAACTGGTGGATAATTGAGATAAAATAGGCATATGGATAAAAAACTAGATAAAGCCAGAAATATTATCCGCAATAACCCCGGTCTCATCTGGTATACCACAAGTTATGAAAATCTTTCGGCTGAAGCCATTACCGAAGCTATACTTAATTATGGCTCATGGGAAAACTTCCAAGAACTCCAGAACCTACTAGGTATCAAAACTCTTGCCCAAATATTTCAACAATTGGTTCAAAAGAAACGTTCAAACATCCACCCCTTAGTGAAAAATTATTTCAACAATTATTTTACCAAATATGCATTCTGATATTCTTACCAAAACCCAAGCCGATCTCCTACCTCTTATAAGGCAGTTTAACTCTTCTTTTTACTTGGTTGGGGGTACCGCTCTGGCTTTGCAACTGGGCCATAGAACACCAGGCCAATTTTGAAAATATTATTTCTTTGCCGGACATTCTAACAATCGCCGCCATGAAGGCTTTCGCTCTGGGAAAACGGGCAAAATGGAAAGACTATATCGATTTATACTTCATTCTTCAGCATCATTCATTAAAAGAAATAGTTAGTAAAGCCCATGAATATTATCCTGCCGGGGAATTTGACGAAAAACTTTTTCGGGAACAACTTGCCTACTTTAAAGACCTTGATTGTTCCGAAACGATTGAATATATGCCCGGGTCTGCCGTTGATGATAACGTAATCAAGCAGCAACTTGTCGAAATTAGTTTAATCTAAATATTTGAGGCAAAGATTGCCAGTTGACACAGGCTTGATTTATATCTAAATTAGATATACCAAATGAAAGTTGTAAAAATCATCGAAAAAATCTTAATTTATGCCTGTGTCTTTTTAATGGCCCTTTTTGTAATTCCTTTCCTTCCTGCTTCATTTATTCTCCCCCGCGAATTATTACTGGCCGTCTCCGTTATTCTTCTTCTTATTCTTTGGTCGGTAAAACTGGTTTTGACCGGCTCTCTATCTTTTGCTAAAGGAAAATATGATTTGCCGGTTCTTTTAATTACTCTCGCCTATCTTATCTCTGCCATTTTTATCACCCCTAATAAGATGGAAGCTTTTTGGCTTCCCGGCACCGCTACTTTTGTTGTGGCCTCGGCTCTACTTTACTTTTTTACTAACCAGGTTAGCAAGGAAGAAAAAGAAGGCGTGGCTATTTCACTTTTCTTTTCGGGAGTGATCCATTCACTTTTAATACTGCTCTCTACCTTAGGTGTCTTAAAAGCGGTCGCCATTAATACATTGGGTGGCACAATTCCCAGTATCATCTTTTTAGTTTCCATTCTGCCTCTGGCCGTTAATTTTGTTTTGAAAAACAAAAACTTGGCGATGAAACTGTTCTTTTCTGTTTCTTCCATAATAATTGCTTTCGGACTTTTAATTTCCATTAAAAATACTATTCCCGTTAAAGGCCAGACTCTCGGACTTTTGGACTACAATACCTCGTGGCAGATTTTGGTCGATACTTTGAAATTTAGTCCCATTTTAGGCAGTGGTCCCGGAAATTTTGTCACCGCCTTCAGCCGTTTTAAACCGCTTGCATTTAACGGTTCGACTTTTTGGGCCAGCAGCTTTAACGCTTCGAGAAATCTTTACCTGACGGCAATTACCGAAGCCGGTTTTGCTGTTGCCATTGGTTTATTTTTACTTCTTTTAACTATCTATAAGTCTGATCTTAAAAAAAGATTGGTTGACATTAAAGTCTGGCCTTTAATTTTATATCTTCTTTTGGCTTTTATTTTTCCGGTGGCATCTTTCACCACGACTCTTCTTTTTCTTCTCTTGGCTCTTTTCTCCGAGTCTAATGAAAAGATATTTAATGTTAATTTCTTAGCGCAGGGAGAAGGATCGGCATCCTCTATTTCTTCCCGCCTGCCGTCTTTAATTATCGCTTTACCGGTTGTCCTTTTGGCTCTTGCCACTGCCTATTTCGGCTCCCGTTACGCTCTTGCCGAATACCGTTTCCAGGAAGCGGTTAATGCTGTCGGTAAAAACGATGCCAAAGTCGCCGTTGAGAAAATGGCCGCCGCGATTAATTTAAATCCAAAGGTTGACCGCTACCGTTTGTCCTACTCTCAGATCAATCTGGCCATTGCTCAAAATATCGCTTCCCAAAAAGATCTTACTGAGACTGACAAAACCAATATTTCCTCTCTTATTCAAACCGCGATTGCCGAAGGTAAAAATGTGGTTTCTTTAAATCCGACCAGAGCCGATAACTGGGCCTTTTTGGCGAATATCTACCGCTCCGTGATGTCTTTTGCCCAAGGAGCGGACCAATTTGCGATTCAGACCTATACTCAGGCAATTGCTCTTGACCCGGTTAATCCTAATTTAAGAATTGCCTTGGGAGGAATTTACTACGCTTTAGGTCAATATGACAGCGCCATTGAATCTTTTAAACTGGCGACGATGGCCAAACCTGACCTACCAAACGCTCACTTTAACCTAGGGGTTGCTTACCGCGACAAGAAAGACTATACCAAAGCGTTAGATGAAATGAACGCTACTATGGCCCTGGTTGACAAAGAATCGGCAGATTATAAAACCGTAAAAGATGAAATTGATAAACTTGAGCCTTTGGTAAAAGAAATCCAAGCCGCCTCCACCAAACAGGGAACTTTAACCGCGCCTCAGAAAGCGCCTGAACCGGTAGTCCAACCGCCCCTTGAGCTTCCTAAAGAAGCCACTCCTCCGGCAACTCAGTAATATTAAGCCTAGTGTTATACAATTTAGCACTAAAGTGTATAACGCGTTTCCACTTTTAGGAAAATCAACAAAATCTTTCCTCTACCTCACAAATCTATAATAATTACAAAAGAAAACTTTATTGATAAACTACTTTAGTGGACTGTGGGGGAATCGAACTCCCGTCTCCGCAATGCGAATGCGGTGTACTACCGTTGTACTAACAGCCCTTCTATCTCGATTTTTAACTTTTTGTAACCGTGTTTATTTAACCCAATTTCGAGAGCTTCTACTCTTTCATCTAAAAAATTAAGAAAATGGGCAAATTGCTTTTCCAAATTATAATCTTTTTTAATTTTACTGATCCCAATTATATCCCCCACTCCGCTTATAAACAAAGAAAGAATGTCTAAAAAATCCTTTTCCCCTTTGGGGGTATTTGCACGGATATTAAAAACGTAAATTTTTAGACAAATAAGCAATTCTTTTTTAAGAACCTTAAATCCTTCCAAAGACATCAAACTACAAATTAATATATCAACAGGTATACCAATTTCTGAATAATGCGGCAGATAGATATCAATTTGTATCTCCCCTTTCCTCGCCTCATACTTTTTTAATCGATCATTCTTAATTACCTCATAAGATTCTTTTAATTTACCCAATTCGTCATAATTAATTAAAATATCAATATCTTTAGACTTAAGTTCTTTGGTATAAAGATAAGTTGCCCAACCGCCGATAAGAACAAATTTAACTTTTTTGTTAAGTGTTTTTAATTCTTCCCAGCTTTTCTGGGTGATAATATCATGGTAGTATGCCATCAATCTTCCTTTCTAGCGCCATTACAAAATCCTTAGCGTACCAGTCGTTTAGGTTCCACAAATCCACGAAAGTTTGAGGTAAAGTTGTGACATTTCCATAGTCTCTCTGTTTAGGATAGGTT
>Ga0208958_1003082_pt1 | contig 13373 bp, 12 predicted proteins | sample RifOxyB1_FD_184032 | JGI IMG/M metagenome (GOLD analysis project Ga0208958, IMG submission 184032) | Soil microbial communities from Rifle, Colorado - Rifle Oxygen_injection B1 (SPAdes) | ecosystem: Environmental > Terrestrial > Deep subsurface > Rock core/Sediment | place: Rifle, Colorado... | reverse complement strand
CGGTAAACATCACTCTAAAAAAACGCCAAGCAACCATTGGTGGGTGTTTGGCGTCAATTAATAACTTAGCTTCCGTATTCGACCATCTGTTAGTCTTGACTGCCATGTCATGTAAGTTGTCGTGTTTTAGATGAATCATGGGATTGGTCAATAAACCGATCTTTCCTACAAATTTAGGCTCTTCGTGCAAATCCCCCTGCCAACCCAAAAGTTTTTCTTTCAAAAAAAGCCGTTTGACATAATCCGGCCACCAACCACCGTACCGCATACGCCGACGAAGAATGATATTTTCGCGGGGAATAGCGTAAGCCCCATTTGTCATCCCGTGCTCGACACGGGATCCAGTATTTTTTTGTATAGATTCCCGATCAGGTCGGGAATGACAAGAAGTAATCAGGATAATTTCATCACGTAATTCCGGGGTTACTCGCTCATCCGCATCCAGATAAAAAATCCACTCATTTTTAGCTTGTTTTAAGCCTTCATTACGTAAGTCTTTATATGAACCAGTAGTCTTGGAAAAAACTTTAGCCTTGCGTTGTTTGGCAATGGCAACAGTTTTGTCCGTCGAACCATTATCAATCAAAACTATTTCATCAGCCCAAATGGCTGACTGCAGACACTCACCAATTTTATCCTCCTCATTTTTGGCAATCACCACCACCGTTAGTTTGTTTCTTTTCATTTCCAACTTCCTTTTCCGAAACTCCTTTTCACAAAATCAACCACCCCTCTTTTCTGCCAAACTCGACCACCAACCAAGAACCCAATAGCCTCCCTAATCAAAGCCAGCTTGGTTTTTATTGGGGCATAAGTTAAACCAAACAACAAGCGATTTCGGGTGATGAAATAATCGTTCAGGTCACTTCCCACTCCGGAGCTTTGGGCCACCTTGTGCCAAATGATGCTCTTGGGCACATAGAGAATTTTGTAGTTTGCTTTGAGTAATCTTTGGCAAAATTCAACATCCTCAAAATACAAATAAAACCGTTCGTCAAAAAAACCAATCTTGAAAAAAATATCTGACCTAACCAACAAACAGGCTCCGGTGGCAAAATTAACTTCTTTAACTTTGTCATACTGACCACGGTCAACGTCGTCAATTCCCATATTCTTACCAAAGCAGTTAGCCCAGTCCATCTCTCCCCCGGCACTCCAAATAACTTTGCCCAAAACACCTTTGGGGTAGCGGTCTTTATGAAACTCAAAGCCAGGGGCAAAATAAATTTTGGGTGAAATCAACCCCACTTTTTTGTTTTTGTCGGCTTCAACCAACATTTCTTTCAAGAAATCCCTGTCTACCAAAGTGTCATTGTTTAAAACCATCACCCAGTCACATTTTTCTTCCAAACAAACTTTTACCCCGACGTTATTTCCACCAACATAACCTAAGTTAGCTTCATTTTTTACTAACCTAAAGGCTGGGGCTGATAGCTTATGCAATAAACTCAAACTGTCATCAGTGGAGGCGTTATCCACCACCACCGTCAATATTTCTGTTTCTTTGGGCAATCTGATTTTATCCAAGCTCTTTAAGCACGCCACCGTGTCCGCTCCCCGATTCCAGTTTAATATCACCACCCCCACCTTAACTTGACTTTTGGCTTCCATATACCTATAATATCATCAAATTGGCATTAGCCACGGCCCCGCTTCTGCGGGGAGAAAGAAATCATTTTTACAACTCCGTCTTTTACCTTCGAAACCCACCAGATATCTCGCTCTTTAAACATTGGGGGAACAGGTTCACGGTAATGACAATCTTTTTTCTTCTCAATCCACCCATCAAAATCTTTGGGAAAGATTTTATTCATGTTTTAATTCTATCATTCTGCCATCAGAATCTCACCAACAAGTTGACGCCTATAGTATAATGCCATCATGAAAGACTGGCAGATTTTGACGAAAGTAAATCTGGGCCGATTATCTATCCCTGCTGGTACATCAGTCTTTGATTTGGAGCATGTGATATTTAACCATCTAAAAGAACAGGGGAAGATAAGACAGTTTCCAAAATGTAGTGATCCTGAAAATCCACACCAAGGCAAACCCGTAAAGATATATTTGCACGGTAGCTCCGTTTCGTGGAAAGTAGTAGAGAAATAACCGGGTTCCACTCCCAAAACTTCAACTACTCTGATTTATTACAGTTCTCTTAATCCCTCTTCAGCTCTTAAAACTTTGGCGGAACGGATACCGTCGACGGGTTCCGATTCCTGTAGAATAACAGTGTACGGTTTATCTACCGCAAAATCTCTCTTTTTCCACTCCTCCATCATTCTTTTTGTCGTAGGGATAATATCTCGCGACAAAATCTCATCTGTGATTATCCATTCCAAACTTCCATCAGCCGTTTTTGGTAGGTCGCCACTAAATAGCCCGTAAAAATAATACAACATTAAATCGGGCTTAATATGAACTCTGGCAAATTCAGTTAATGGCAACCTCAACCCGGTTTCTTCCTGCATTTCTCTGTTGGCCGAGGCCAACGGGTCCTCGTTTAACTCAATCTTTCCTCCAATTCCCGTGTACATATTTGGAGCGAAACTCTTGTTTCCAGCCCTTTTTAACAACACAATTTTCGTTGGTGGAACCTGGTCCACCAAAAAAATCACATTCCAAGCTTTGCACTCTGATTCAAGCATTTAATTTCTTAATCTTTTAAGCACCTGGATCACTTCTGCTTCATTTTGAGTTCGATAAGCCCTACCTCCAAGGCTCTCAAACAATCTACAGTTCGAACCACTGTCGTCGATCAGGGCGCAACTACCCATCCCTATGCCCAATCTTGTAGCAGTAGTTACAAAATATTTTCCACCGTCTGTTTTTTTAAGTTGGCGAAGCGAGTAAGAACAGTGCACTTCGTCAAAAGCTTCAGCTAAATGTGGATTAGCTGGCAACGTAAATCTATCAAAAGTATCCATATTATCTGTCCGTAAAATGCAGTGCCAGTTTTTTCTCAATGCCTGTATGCCCTGAAGTATTGGTTTAGAAATATCCAATCGCCCGCAATCTTCACAAAAAAGCTCGAATATGGGCTGGTAGGGAGCCCCCGTTCTTTCTGATAAAAGTTGGTGGACCTGCTCACTGGTGTATTTTCCCAACATCCAATCGTCAACCAAGCCTTCAATTTTATTTTCACCTCTAAAAAGCAAGCCTTCAATTGGTTCATAAAAATGATGTAGTGGGTGGTCCTCTGCACACATGCTTTTCCAGAAAGGTTCATAGGAAATAACACCGTTAAAATCGACAAACAATATCTTCTCAGCCATCTCCTAAGATAATAATCTAAACCTATAAAAAGTCATTAAGCAATTTTACTTTTTTTGCGGTTTCGTACCTTGCAGGGAGCCTCCTTACAGGGTCGAGGGCTTATTAACAAAAAATGTAACCAAAAAACGAGGCTAAAACCTGCCGGCAGGCAAGGCAACACTCTCCAGTTTGACCTTTAAGGGTGGCACCCTGCAAGGTATCACTCAAAATACCTTCCGCGGGTTTTGACAACAAAAATCAAGGCGACGACTGACAAAATTCCAGTCAAAAATAAGTTTTTCCCGGAAAAAATATTATTGGCCAAAACAAACGAAGGTACTCCAACTACAATATGCGATAGGGTAGCCCCAATCAAAAATTTACCAAATGGTACCTTTAAAAAACCAGCCCCGTAATAAACGGCTTCGAGTATGGTACTACCTAAAAGTAGACGGAAAGTAAAAACCGCTTCAATTTCCCGTCCCTTTATAATTTTTGTCTTCTCGATTCTTTGAATGATATTTTCCGTAAAGATTTTCCGTAAAACGGATTTACCGTATTTTTGCCCCAACCAGTATGCTACAGCACCACCAACAATACTTCCGACAAGATCAATAACGTAAGCAAGAAACCATCCCAAAAAAGGAATTGAGGCCATAGTTACTAAACCGGCTGGCAGAGGGGGAAACAATACCCCGATTGCTTTGTAAATTAATAACGAACACGCAAACAAAACCATATTGGCCTTAACCCAAGTATTCACTATTAAAAAATACGGGGATTTAAAAAACCAATAAGCCGCAGCAAGAAAGATAATAAAAATTAATACTAAGGTCGCCGAGTACCAAAATGATTCTCTTTTCATTCTAAATACTGTTTTAACAACTGATTATCTCTAATAATTATTACCGAAGCTCTGGTTCCGGTTCTGGCCATACATACATTATACCCCACCAGCATTTATAAAAAATGTAACTAAAAACGAGGCTGCAGGGCGACGCCTCTACCTGCGCAAACGGGTTGGAAGCATGATTTTAAGATAGAAGATGGGTATGTTTAACTTCCGAGATTAAACTAAAAGTTAACTAACCCCACCCGTTTTCTTTTATCAAATCAATACCTTTCTGCTCCAAACTGTAATCTACTGTTCCATCTTCAAAATGTCTCTCTTCAATCCAATCATTTTCTTCCAAGTAATATAAATGGAGTTTTAATTTTATTATTTCGTCTTTTTTCCACTCCAAACCCAATTTTTTCTGCAATTCCACAAAAGATAAATCGTCAGAGTTAATCAAAATTAACAAACGTTTCACTAATTCATCATCTAACTTAGCACTGTAAGATATTGTTGTTGCCACTATTCAATTATATCATTAAATTTAGCCTTAAAAGGCGACGCCTTGGAGGCACGATTTTGACGTAGTTTGGGCACGTTCTAAACCAAAGATTTGAATAGTACCTCTGAGGTTAAACGAGAGGTTAACGGGGTTAAACTTCGTATGGGTAATAATAACGAAGTCGTTATTGGTTAACTCTCAATGTTGACAAAATTTTGTCCATAATAACCATATTCTCATCAGTAGTCTTATTAGTGGGAGTCATATAGATAATCCTATCAAAACCGTTGGTTCCCGTAAAAAATTTACTTTTTATAGTGGAACTTTCTATGCACACCTCCCACCAGTAAGCACTTTGAGATTTCTCTAAACTTTCTTTTTTTGTTCCTCTTCTTATTTTCATTGTGGAATTACTAATTGATCGATATGTATCATAGTAGGAAATAGAATTAATCTCTGGGAGATTGGAGTCTTGAAAATAGCACTCATTCGAAGACATAGATGTAATTATATTTAATCTATAATCTCCGCTAAAAACATTAATCTCCTTTTCTGGATATGAGGTAATTGCTATTTTCCAGTCTTTGGGATATTCAAAAGAAAAACCGTCCACCTCATAAAGTTTCCACTCTCGAATTTGTGTTCCCTCTTTTTCAAGTTCTTGATTCAAAGACGGCAAAGCTCCCCCACCAAATTTTGGCAATGTATTTTTCTTAACATACCAAAAAAGAAAACCAACTCCCGTAACTAAAACAGCAGTCAGTATGATTAAAACTTTTTTAAACTCTCTTAGCATTTCTTCATTCTATTAATTTTACCATGTTTTTTAGTGTAAAACTACAACTTAAATTTGCGGAGTAAAATTTGAATCGGGTTTTTGGTAACCTTCAACAAGGTGTCGGCTTGCCAGTAGTGGCAATCACGTTCTACTTTTTTCATTTCCCCCACCACTTCCCCGACTTTTAACTCTTTTTCTTCAAAATTTCCCAGCTCCCAAACTTTCAGATAAACCGACAATTCAGAAAAAGTTTGCAGTAGAGAGACGGCCAGGCCATGTAACCCATCTTTGTATCCCGCTCCAAAAAAATACCGACTGAAAAACTCACCTGACGGCTTGATTAAAACATCCTTCCAATTAAAACGGTAACCGTCTTTCAGCAGTCTTTTGGCATATAGTGTGGTATACCGGTTCATTCTTTCTAAATATTGTTCCAAAGAGTCATAGTGGTAATGAATAATGGCCAAGTTTTCTTCAGCTGGAAGTTCTCCACCCACACCTTTGCTCTCCGGAACACTGTGGATGGCTTCATTCCAAGTAACTGCCCCTTTTTTGAAAAGACGAATATTGTAGTCTGGCCACCAGCGGGCGTGCCGCATCCATTTGCCAAAAATTATGTTTTTCCGAGGGATTTGGTAATAATCAACATCATTATCATTCACCACCTCTTTAATTTTTTGACTCAACGCTTTCGAAATTTCCTCATCCGCATCCAGAATCAACACCCAATCGCCCGTAGCCTTAGATATGGCAAAATTCCGAGCCGGTTCAACGTAATTGGTTTTTTTATGACTGTAAACTTTTGCGCCCAATCCTTTGGCAATTTCCACTGTTTTGTCAGTCGACTCCATGTCTACTACTACCACCTCATCGGCAATACCCTTAACCGAATTTATGGCTCTGGCTATATTAGCCTCTTCGTTTAGAGTATTAATCACTACCGTTAACTTCATACTTTTATTGTACCACCTTGTCACGACCCAAAAGAGATCTCACACTCCGAACGATATCATTGACAATCTCCACTCCAACCAAGGAGTAAACAGAGACCAGATAGACCAACATGCCCCCTAAAATCATCATCCAAACAGTCGAGGCAGAGACTGTCAAAAAAGGCCTGGCCACCAGTAAACAAATAAACATTAAAAGCGATGAAAACAAAGGCTTCACAAAAGAACGGTTAAAAGAAAAATTAATTTCCCGACGAACCAGATAAATCGCCACCACAGAACTCAGACCCACCATAGCGTAAGCCATGGCTGCTCCATTCACCCCAAACTTGATGGCCATCACAGGAACCAGAGCCCAAGTGAGCACTGTCCACATCACCATTAAGCCAAAAGTGGTTTTAATTTTTCCCACCGCGTTTAAATAATTGGTCAAAGGTGTCGTTACCGCCGCAAATATGGTGTTAATGGCCACAAATCCCAGGGGGATTAAGGCCGGTTCCCACTTTTGATAGCGGGGAATAATAGCAAGTAAAATTGGGGCAATAGCCACTAAACCCAATAGGCTGGGAAAAACTAAAAAGGCGATAAAAAATAGCGACCGCTCCAGGCTTCGTCTCAAATGATCCTTTTCGTTCTGCATTCTGGCAAACGCCGGAAAGGTGACTTTAATAATATGATCCATAAAAAACCTCAAAGGAGCTTGTCCCCACTTTTGGGCCCAGCCCAAAAAACTGAAAGCACTCCCGCCGAGAATTCCCCCTAAAACCGAAGTCATTCCATCGTCTTTGGCCACTGCCAAAAAGGTGTTTAATTGATACGGCAAACCGTACGACAAAAGCCGTTTCAAAGAAACAAACGAAAAAGCCAATTTGGGTCGCCAGGGTCTGATGACATAGGTCACCAATAAACCGGACACACCTCTCACTAAAACAGCAATGGTATAGCTGGTCAGCCCCCAACCCTTCCAGGCCAAGTAAACAATCACCAGATTGTATAACAGATTTTCTACAATCTGGGGAATAATCAATCTTTCAAATCGCAACTCCCGCTCCATTAAAATAGAAGGGATTGTCTTTAAGGAGGACAAAAAGAAGGAGATACCCAGAGCATAAACCAGATACATTCCAGCCCCGGACAGATGGTAAATCTGTCCTAATTTGGGTGAGACAACAAATAAGATTGCCAACAGTAGAATAACTAACGTTTGCTGAACCCAAAAAGTGGTGTGTAAATCAACATCCTCCAGTTTGTCTTTTTTTTGAATTAAAGCGCCCGCCAAACCAATGTCACCAAAGTAGGCCAGAACATTGACTACCGCCGTGACAATCCAAAAAACCCCAATTTCCGATGGCTCAAGAAAAACGGTTAAAAAACCTGTGGCCACCAAAGACAAAACATTAAAAATGAAGGTTCGGCCAGTTAAAAAAACAACCCCTTTAACTGCCCGGGATTTGACGGTTTCAAGTCGAATTTCACTCTCCACAGCTTATTTTACCACGTTGGTGAGTTCATAAAACATCAACGATTCCTGAGGCCCCTGAAGGTAATACTCTCGGGTATCAAACTCTCGTAAACCCTTAGGGTAAGCTTTAATTAACTTTAGACCATAATCTTCCGGATTTTTTAATTTAATCCTGGTGTTGTTAGCCAAAAGATAAACCTTGTTGCCGGCTTTTTTGGCCTCTATTAACTTTTTAGGAATATCCACAAACTTTACCTCAACACCAACCACCACGATTTGCGGAATATTGTTCAAGTAAATCTGCAAACCATCTGGTAAGGTACCAAAGTAACCCTCCGTACCAACGATTACCTGTCCAGCGAAAGCCGGATCTGTCGTAAAAACTGGGTCTGCCACCAAAGCTTTTAACCAATCAGCAGTTTCTTTTATACCATACCCCGAAGTCCATTCTTCCAAATATCCCGACCGCTCACTTCTGGCTAAATTGGCCTTTTGCGGATTGGTTAAATACCAATAATTTTCTCTGCCAGCTAAGACAAACATCAAAAAGGTCAAAACCACCGCACCAAATTTAACCCAGAAAGACCTTGCCCACAACCAAGTGGTTGAGAGAACGATCATCGGAGGCAAAGTAAACAAAACGTATCGCGCAGTAAAGACTTTGGCAAATTCAGACTGGACAAGCAAAGGAAATAACACCCAAACCAGCAATAAAGCGGTAGCTTTAACTTTTTTCTTGATACCCACTGCTAAACCAACCAACACCAAAAATACAAATGGCTTGGTTCCCATTCTGGTCAACCAATCTGCAATATCTTTAAAATGAGGAACTAGCGGATCAAGCGGTCTCTCCCAAAGATTACTAATTGGAAAAACATAATCAAAGTTACGAGACGATAAAAGCTGAAAATTAGGCCCGAGTCGCAAGATGTTATACATTACTTGAGAAATGCCGAAAACTATGAAGGTTAACAGAGCTAACCTGAACAATAAGAAAAGATTTTTCTTGACACCTTCAGACCAGTCGGCAAAAAGCCACGTTGTTGGCAAAAGAATGGTAAAAAACAAAGCCGGCGATTTGGTTAACCAAGCCCCACCCAAAGCAAAACCGGTTAACATGGCAAAATCAAACCTCGTTGTTTTAGCCATTAATAAACCGAAAATTAATGTCCAAACACCAAACATCGAAAGCATTGAGTCAACCAAAGCCATGCGGTCAAAAAAAACCACGAAGGGTAGAAGGCTGTAAGTTAATATCGCCAATAAAGTTTGTTTTTTGGATTTAAAAAGTAGCCAGGTCAGAAACCCCACACCCGACATGGTTCCCAGACCGGAAAAAACAGACACTAGGCGTCCAGCCACCAGCGGATCGCTGATAATTTTGAAAAAAGGAATCATTGTCCACATAAAAAGCGGAGGTTTGCCGTCAGACAATGGTAAAAATCGCAAAGTGGATTCAGCTCTCATAACCTGTGCCCAACGAATATAAATGGCTTCATCAGCAAAAATGGGAAGTAAATCCAAGTGGTAAAGTCTAAGAGTAAAAAAGATAGCCACCACCAAAAAAACAAGTGGTAAAAATAACCACCACCCAATTAAAGTTTTTAGTTTATTAAAAATCATCATACATTCCCCTTAAGTCGTTCAACTTAACCCTAAGAATTTGAAAAATCATTTCTTTTGACTCCTTGACATACTTTTGCAAAGCTCCTCCTTTGCTGGTACTGGTGTCCCGGTCATTCCAAACCACCTCTACTTCGGCTATTTTACAGCCCATCTTTTTCAAGATATGCAGAAGTTCCACGTCAAAAGACGTTACTTTCCACCCTACTACTTTCTTTGTATTTTTGAAAAATTCCAGCATGGGAAAAGCTTTTTTCAAATCAGTCGCCTTAAAAAGTTTAAAACCACACTGAGTGTCTTTGATTTCCGGCAAGATCATGATTCTTCTGAAATTTGAAAAAACGGTAGCCCCTAGTTTTCTATACCAAGGAAAGTTCTTTCGTTTTAATCCTCTCGAACCAATAGCTACTTCGTGGTTTTTCAGGTTGGGTAGTAATTTTTCAACTTCTGAAATCGGAGTTGATTGATCAATGTCTGTAAAAAGAATGTGTTCACCCCGTGATTTAATAAGACCTGCCAAAAGAGCGGCCGGTTTTCCTCCGTGAGGATTTTTCAAGTGAACAAAGTTTTTTAACTTCGGCATTCTTTTTTCAACCAAGTCCCAAGTTCCGTCCGTCGTTCCATCATCCGAAACAATCACCTCATAGGAGTAGTCTACATTTGATAAATAAGTATTTATTTCCTCCAACACACCACGTTTGACATTCTCCGCTTCGTTGTAGCAGGGAATAATCACCGAAAATAGTATTTTTTCCATTATTCCATTCTATCCTATTGTACGAATCCGTGCATCGGGTCAGTCAAGTTACTATCTTCCCCAGAGCAACTCTTCTCAACATCTTTTGGATCATATTTTGAATAATCAGGAAAGATTAAACCCAACGAACCAAATCGTGTATCAATCCTGTCAACTATTGCCAGAGGAAAAACAATTGAGTAAACCGGCGCTCCGCTAATGGGCGTCAGCACCTTCAAACCCTGATACCAATAAAGGTATCGGTAACCCCTCTCATAGCCCGGATTGGTGATATATGAAATCGCCACACAGGAATAATTATGTTCTTGGGCGTCAGCTTTAATGAAATTAATCAGGTCTCTTTTTTCAACATAACCCTTAGGCTCAACTTTTTGAGTTAAAAAGCTCACAACATTTAACGACACAAAAGTAGCCATCACTAAAAACAGCCATCTGTTTTTGAACTTACCTAGTATCACAAATAGAGGGGTCAAGAAAACAATCAATGAACCATTAATATAATATTCCGACATGACTTTTGAATAGTTGGCAAAAAATAAAAGATACAGGATAAACCAAACAAACAACAAACCCAAAAGCTTCGATTCCAAATTTTTACGAATAAAAACCATAACCCAAACACCAAAAAGAAGTACCAATACCAGACGGTAGTTAACCGAAATCAAAGGCCCCAAAAGCATAGATTTTAAATTATTACCCATGGAAATTAGTACCTTTTCGTATCTATACGTTCCCTCAATTACCCCGCCCTGATTTGTAGTTAGCGAGGTCAAAAAAGCTCTCGTTTGCACACCACCGTGTCTTATCTCAAACAAAACAAGTGGTAGCGACAAGACAGTGGCCAAAACAAAGCCGATAAAAACATTTTTCCACTGAACTTTTTGTTTTGAGAACAATATGGCTAAAAGTAAAAGAGGTAAAACAATAATTAAAGCCATATTCATATGCCAGATTAAGCCAATCAAGATTCCCGCAACAAAATAACCGGTTTGCTTACCTTTCAGCAACAAGAAGATTGTGTACAAAAACCAGACAGACCACAAGATAACCGGCATGGTGGGAAAAACCTCTCTGTCGTTGCTTACCATGTAATAACTTACTGCAGAAAAAAACATGGCGACAGTACCAACCCGCAGACTAAACATTTGTCTAAAAACATAATAAAAACTCCAGACAGAAAAAATTGATAATAACAAAACGCCAAAAACCCCACCAATGGGGTTTAGGGAAAAAACAAGATAAAACAACACTTGATAATAATAAAACAGAGGTCCGATAAAAATACCGGGTGTTGAAGTTTCTTGACCAATTAATCGAAAATGTCCGTTAACAACCACATCCTTCACAAACCAACCCAAAAGATCGTAGTCATGACCATAAGCGAACCAGGTTTCATACTTATAAAGTCTTAAAAAAACACCCAAGGCGATAATAAATCCTGGTAATATCAACTTTTTCCATTTATTTTGCATATCGAATTCTCTTCTCTACCGTTATTCCACCAAACTTTTGTATTTCAACTGATTTGGCTATTCCATCCTGTCTCTTCATCCAAGCCTCAAGTCTTTCCGGATGAGGGGAGTCAACTTCATAAACTAAATACAACAAGGAAATGTTTTCCTCTTTGGAAACATAACCATATTTAGTATTACCCAACCATTTAAACAAATAGTTATAAGCGTAAGGGATAACCGGCGGAACATAGACATCAACATTAAAATCCTTACCTCCAGCGTTTTGGAAAATCCAATCAATAGCCAACCGTTGATTTTGGTGAACCACACTTCTGAAATCATTCCCACTATCAAGCATCGTTCCCCTGATAATCCCCCAGTTGGTAAACAGAAACAATAATCCAAACCAGATGATAAACAATTTGTAAAGCAATTTTTGCTGCCACAAAAAATCAACCACCACCGCTACCAACAGTAAAAAAGGTAAATAATACCCTGTTAGGTAATAGTCATAGATGTTACCATAATTACCCTTAAAAAAAACCAATCCCAAGATGGGGGAGGCTAGAATAATCAACAACACTTTAACCAAATCCTTCTGAACCAACTCGCGAAAGTAGTAGATAAACAAAACGGCCATAGCTATCAGAAAAAAAGCCTGGGTATGGCTTCTTTGGGGGAAAATTTTATAGGTAAAAACGTCGTGGTAAAAAACCAGTTTATCTTTCATAAATTGTTTTGTGGGAAAGGCAAAACTTTGACCTGTAAAAAACGACTCTATAAAATTTTTACTTAAAATTTGCTGGTGCCGGAAATCAAAAACCATCTGAGGCAGGGCTGTGAACCCTAACAAAACAGCCGATACAACTACGACTTTAACACTAGGTACTTTTCTCTTGACCAGAAACACTACCAGCATCGCCAAAAAATAATACAACTCTCCAGCCGAACCAAAGTGAAACAGAGACAAACCAGCCACAAAAACAGCTACCGGCCACCATCTAGTTTTACCTTTCCAAATCTCATATAACGTCCAGACAAAAATCACTGATAATAAAAGCATGGGTGTAGGGTTAGACAGCCAACGAGAAGCATAAAATATCTGATAAGAAAAAGAGGACAACAGGAGAGCCAAAAAACCGGCTATAAAACCACCTACTTTTCTACCCAACAAATACAAAAGAAAACTGGCAAAAACCGTTGTGAGAGATAAAAAAACTGATGGCCAAACCGGATTCCCATTTCCAAGCCAGTAAAATGGAGTAATCAAATAATAATAAAACGGCCCCCTAAAAACTCCCTCAATTCCCGTCGTTGGCCCAATCAAAAAAAATTTTCCGTTGTGAAGTAAATCCCAAATGACCAAAGCATCCCTTCCCTGGTCATAATAGAAACCTAACGTTTGATCAATCCGGTAAACTCTAAGAAAAAGGGCCAAAGATAAAATAAGAAAAACAACCAGAAACTCCAGCGGTGACTTTTTAATTACCTTTACGACTTTTCCCAACACAGGTTAATTGTATCAGATTATCTTTTTCCTAAGTCAGGAAACAAACTTTCAACAGCTAATAGAAACTGTTCTTTAGCTTCCGCCAAGGGTTTATTAATAGTCGCCCCAGCCGCCGCTGAATGACCACCACCACCCAACGCTTTAGCAATCTTGCTGACATCCCATTTGTCAGCGTCCCTGGTTCGCAAACTGACATCGGTTTTACCAGCTTCCGTTTCAGTCAAAGCAACACCGATTTCCCATCCGATAA
>Ga0208958_1003079_pt1 | contig 13389 bp, 16 predicted proteins | sample RifOxyB1_FD_184032 | JGI IMG/M metagenome (GOLD analysis project Ga0208958, IMG submission 184032) | Soil microbial communities from Rifle, Colorado - Rifle Oxygen_injection B1 (SPAdes) | ecosystem: Environmental > Terrestrial > Deep subsurface > Rock core/Sediment | place: Rifle, Colorado... | reverse complement strand
ATTCTCAATCAGCAACCGGTGGTGACTTCAGTATCAGGAGATGCAATGGCAGCTGAAGAGGACGTGGTGGTGGACGCGACCGGAAGAAAGGTGGCCAGGAGGTATCTGTTTGAGCCAAGCATTGAGGAAGTTGCCAAAGTATTTGAAGGGGAGATTTTGGCTTCAGTGTTTGAACAGACACTGCATGAATCACAGCTGTCAAAGTTTGCTTCGAGAATGCTGGCCCTGGATCACTCGGTGGAGAACATTGAAAAAAGAATGGGATTTATTAAGCTGGAATCGGTAAGATTGAAACACAAGCTTATGAATAAAAAACAGTTAGGAAGAATATCCGGATTAACCTTGTGGGCCGGACGAAGCAGGGGGAGGAACTATGCCTAAAGCAAAAGGTGACGTGGGGAAAGTGATTTCGGTTAAGGGGAACATTGTGGAAGTGGAGTTTGATGATGGAGTGCCGGAAGTGTATCAAATGCTGCAGCTAATGGAGGATCCGGAGGTCAAGCTGTCCGTATATTCTTCGTCCGGATCAAAAAGGTTTTATTGTTTAGTCCTGGCAGGAGCAGGAGGGCTGTATCGGGGGGCAAGGGTGAAGGATTCAGGTGAGATAATGTCAGTGCCGGTGGGGGAAGAGCTGTTGGGAAGACTGATAGATGTGTTTGGTGAGCCGGCTGACGGCGGACCGCCCATAAAAACCAAAAGCCGAAGGCAAGTGCAGGGAACTGTATCAGACTATAACGATGTGTCTACTCATGAAGAAATCTGGGAGACAGGGATAAAGGTAATTGATCTGTTTTCGCCGCTTCTAAAGGGCGGAAAGATGGGACTATTCGGGGGAGCGGGTGTGGGGAAAACCCTGCTACTGACTGAGATGATGCACAACGTGATGACCGGGAAGCCGGGGAACGCTTCTGTGTTTTCCGGGGTAGGTGAAAGAACCAGGGAGGGGCACGAATTGTATGAGGAGATTAAATCGAGGGGGCTACTTAAATATGTAAGTTTAGTATTCGGACCGATGGGGGCAAACGCAGCCGTCAGATACCTTACCGGTCTGGTGGGGGTGACAATGGCCGAGTACTTCAGGGACGAGGGCCGGGATGTGTTGTTTTTGATTGATAACGTATTTCGTCTGGCTCAAGCAGGTAATGAACTGGCAACGCTGATGAACGCTATTCCATCAGAGGACGGATACCAATCTACCTTAACTTCGGAAATGGCGGAATTTCATGAGAGGTTAGTGTCTACCCAAAAGGGAGTGATTTCTTCGGTGGAGGCTATCTACGTGCCCTCAGACGACCTGTTGGATCATGGTGTGCAGTCCATATTTCCGTATTTAGATTCAATTGTGACCCTGTCTCGTAACGTCTATCAGCAAGGCAGATTGCCGGCAGTAGACGTGCTGTCGTCAAGTTCTTCGGCTTTAAACCCAAACATTGTAGGCCAGCTACACTACGAAACGGCAGTAAAAGCTCAAATTACACTGAATAAGGCTGAGAGCCTGGAAAGAATGGTGGCACTGGTGGGTGAATCTGAACTGTCGCCGGAAAATCAGCTACTATACCGAAGAGCCAAAAAGATTAAGAATTTTATGACGCAAAACTTTTTTGTAGCTGAGGAGCAAACCGGGAAAAAGGGGGCGTTTATACCATTGAAAGATACCATTGCGGGAGTGGCTTCGATTCTGGATGGCAAGTTAGATCAGTTTTCGGAGGATAAGTTTATGTATGTAGGAAGAGTAGATGAAGTTGTAAACGGAGCGGGCAATGGCTAAATTGGCTTTACAAGTTGAGGTGCGAAGCAGGCAAGGCCTGATGTTTGAAGGGGAACTTTTTGCATTATCATCTTTCAATAAGACAGGTCCGTTTGACGTGCTACCCACTCATACTAATTTTATTACCATGATTAAGGACAAATTGACTTTGAGAAGACAGGACGGGAGGACGGAAGAGATAAATGTGGCGGATGGGGTGATGATGGTAGAAGGAAATAAAGTGAAAGTTTTCTTAGGAATTACAAAGACCTGATTTGTCCGATACATCAATCCGTTTGGTGTGTGCTGGCAGAATATTATAGAGTTTGCTAATGAGTGTAATTTATTTCCAGAAGAGTAGGGGGCTTGAAAGTGTTGACTTGACCGTCTATAATACTATCACAATTTGAAAGGTTTGGGGAGTCGCGATCCCTATATACCGAGCGAGGAAATGCGCTCCGGGCTAGCCCGTGACAGCAGTCAATGAGGGAAACTTCATGCAGATCGTCAAGGTTTAAACGGCTGCTTTTTTAGTTCTTAATAGTTTCCGAAATAGGGTGGTACCACGATTGGTCACGAATCGTCCCGATATATATCGGGACTTTTTTATGGCCAAAGAGACTGAATTAAATTTGCTTAAACCCTGGGAATTACCCCAGGAGTTTTTGCTGCAATGGAATGAGCAAGAAAAGCTATTGTTACCTTACTGTGGGGCTGTGGTAGTTATGGCTAAACCAGAACACACGGCTCAAATTGTGGAGTTAACTACAGGTAATGTGGCCTTGGTGGGAGTGAGTACACCTGAAGTGGCTACAAAAACGATAAGCGAATTTGTAGACGGGGAGAGAGGGCTGGTTGCGTTGATGGAGTCAGAGGTAGTTTCTTTTCAGGGTCTGGGATTATGGACGTTTGGTTTTTGCGAGTTGAGATCGGCAATGACAAAACCAGACCACAGAGGCCACGGCATTAATATGATCATGAAGAAGTTAATGATACATTTAGCTCATGAGAGGTTTAAACAGCCATTTATCGGATTTACCGAAGCAAAATCAATGAGCCGGGGGATTCTGGCTAGCTTAGGCTTCAAACAGCTTCCGATGAAAGATGTAAATAGAGGTTTGGCCGAAGCGTGCCCAAGTGCAAATGAGTTTGAGGACAAAAAGGACCATTGTGCATTGAGGTGCGGCGGGGATTGCGGATGCCAGGTTTATTTATTGGATATTGATAAGCAAAAAAATGAGTATTAAAGAGTTGTTTATTACCCTAGTTAAAATTCCGTCTCCCTCAGGTCATGAGCAGGGTGTGTCTAAATGGGTGGCTGGCTATTTAAATAAGTTGGGGGTAGACTTTGAAATGATTGAAGGTAATGTTGTGGCACAAATTCCCGGAGATGGACCTAGCATTGTATTAGTTGCACATATGGACACGGTTCAGAAAGTCGGAGATAAAATTGTGCCTATTTGGAATGGAACTGGGTTTAAAAGCGGCGGAAAAACGATTTTAGGGGCTGACAACAAGGCTGGTGTGGCAGTGCTTTTGAGTTTAATCAAAGATTTGACCGGGCTTAAAGCTAAGCCAAAGGTAATAGCGGCATTTACTACAAAAGAAGAAGCCGGAAAAATGGGATCTTGGCTGATTCCAATTTCTAAGTACAAACCAACATTGATACTGAATGTTGACGGAGGAAAATCGGTGGGAACGATTGATGTTAAAGCTTTGGGACAGGTGGTTTTTGAGATTGAAGTAATCGGAAAAGCTGCTCATGCGTCCCTGAATCCAGAGAAAGGAATTCATGCAATAAAGATAGCCGCGGAAATAATTACAAAAATAAACATCGGCAGAAGAGCGGGTGGTGATGTGGTAAATATTGGATTTATTTCCGGTGGAGGAGCCACCAATGTGGTTACCGAACAAACGCTTCTTCGAGGGGAGTTGAGATCGTTTACTAAGGCTGGGTTACAAAAAATGCAGAATTCGTTAAAAAACTTGTGCAAAATGCAGGAATTCAAGCATGGAGCAAAAGTGATTTACAAAGAATTGCCTGAGGTGGGGATGCCGGTGTGGGAGGAAACAAAATCTGTTAAATGGCTAACAGTATTTAAAAAGGCAGCCAAAAAAGCTGATGTAAAGTTTAAAACTTCGGTAATGTATGCATCTTCGGATGCAAATCCATTATCAAAACATGGAGTAGCCACCTATTCTATAAACAGGGGCGGAAAAAATCCTCATTCATTTTCAGAGTCAATTACTTTGGCGGAGATGAAGAAGGCAAAAAGCTTTATAATGGAGATACTCAAATTATGTTACCCATTAAGCCGACGATAACAGTACAGGATCTAGAAAAGATTGATATCCGAGTGGGGACGATCGAAAAAGTGGAAGAAGTAGCGGGGTCGGATAAGCTAATTAAACTTATAGTTGATTTCGGTGAGTTCAAAAGGCAAATCCTGGTGGGGATGAAGCAGGAGCGGAAAGACCCTAAAGAAGTGGAAGGCAAACAGGCATTGTTTGTAGTAAATTTGGAATCTAAGAAAATGGCGGGCGAGATATCCGAAGGAATGATTTTTGATATTGGATATGCTAATGGCATAGTTCCGGTTTTGGCTGTGCCAGAGAAGGAGGTACCAAATGGGACTAGTGCGGGATAGACTGCTGAGCGTTATTGCCGATGCTGCCGGGATTGAATCGGACAAGATCAAAATTGAGCACCCCGAAGTGGAAGAATATGGTGACTATTCAACCAATGTGGCATTGATAGTAAAAGGCGGAAGACAGGTAGCTGAGGAAATTGCAGCAAAAATAAAGTCTGACGATTTAATTGAACAGGTCAACGTGGCCGGACCGGGATTTATCAATATTAAACTAAACCAAAAAGTATTTATTGATACATTAATTGATATTAATACACAAAAAGATTGGTTTGGGGACAACCAAACCGGAGCCGGTAAAACATTTGTCATCGATTATTCGGCGCCCAATATTGCCAAACAATTTGGGATTGGACACTTAAGGTCTACGATTATCGGGCAAGCGATTTACAATCTTTATAAGTCATCGGGATATAAAACAATCGGCGATAATCACCTGGGGGATTGGGGAACCCAATTCGGGAAGTTACTGTATATGATCGACAAATCCGGACAAAAAACTTACGATCTGGAGCAGTTGGAAAAATGGTATGTGGAGTTTCATAAAGCGGCGGAGACAGACAAAGCCTTAGAAGAAGAAGCCAGAAAATGGTTTGTGAGGTTGGAAAACGGAGATGCTCAGGCTCGGGAGATGTGGAAAAAATGCGTCGAGGTGTCGATGGCTGAATTTGAGAAGATTTATGATTTACTGGGAGTAAAAATTGACTATGTGTACGGGGAAAGTTTTTATGAAGAAATGATGAAGGACGTGATTGAAGAAGCAAAAAAATCCGGGGTAGCTAAACTGAGTGACGGAGCCTGGGTAATTGAGGTTGCTGGATTTGAGACGCCACTAATGCTTTTAAAAAGTGACGGCGGCACTACTTACGCAACCCGCGATTTGGCTACCTTGAAGTTCAGGCGGGACACCTGGAACCCGGATGTAGTGGTTTATGAAGTGGGAGCCGAGCAGGAACTGCATTTCAGACAGTTGTTTGCTGCAGCTTCGATGTTGGGTTATGTGAAACCGGAAACAAAATTGGTGCACACCAAACACGGTTTATATTTGGGTACGGATGGGAAAAAGTTCCGCACCCGGGGGGGAAATACGGTTAAGCTGATGGAGGTGTTGGAAGAGGCAATCGAAAAAGCAAAGGAGTTGGGATGTAAGGATGAGAAACTGGCGACAAAGGTGGGGGTGGGGGCTATCAAATATTTTGATCTGCTGCACAACATTCAAAACAACATTGTTTTTGATTGGAGTAAGGTGATGGCGCTAGACGGAAACTCGGGACCATATCTTCAATACACGTATGCAAGAACCCAAAGCGTAATTAACAAATCTAAGGCGGAAAAGTCCGATTTGTTACCCAACTACAAAACAAACAAAGAAGAGCAGTCGGTGCTGAGGTGGATTTACAGATATCCGGAAGTGATGGAGGAAGCAACTATCAGGCTGGCTCCTAATCTGCTGTGCAATTTCCTGCATGAACTGGCTCAAAGGTTTAATACCTTCTATAATCAACACTCGATTCTGGGTGATAAAGATGAGGAAACAGTAAACTTCAGGCTGGAGCTAACCCGAGCTGTCGGGCAGGTGCTGAAAAACGGGTTGGGCATATTGGGGATAGAAGCGGTGGAGAAGATGTGATATAGATTTATAAATCATGAGTTACGAATTCTATAAGTTAGACAACGGAGTGAGAGTGGTATTGATACCAATGCCGGGAGTTGAAAGTGTGGCGGTGGGGACGTATGTCAAAACCGGTAGCAGATACGAGACAGTTTCAATAAACGGCCTGTCGCACTTTTTGGAACACATGGTGTTTAAAGGAACCAAAAAGTTTCCATCGCACGAACAGACAAGCTATCTGGAGGGCCTAGGAGCCATTCAAAATGCCTGGACGGATGTAGATGCCACTGCATACTGGTGCAAAATTGTGGCGGACAGATGGAAGGAAGGGCTGGAAATGGTTAAGGAGCTGGCTTTGTACCCGCTATTTCCGGCAGCGGACTTGGAAATTGAGCGGGGAGTTATTGTTGAAGAAATCAACAGAAAAGATGACAGACCGGACGAGTTGGCCGGAGAGCAATTACAAAAGTTAGTGTTTGCTGACAATCCGCTGGCAATGACGGTGCTGGGAGATGTGAAGGTGATAAAGACTGTGCCTCGAGAGGAATTTGTGCAATATCATCAGAATCAGTATGTCAGTGGAAGGCTGGTGGTGGTCCTGGCAGGCAAAATAGGATCTAACAAGCCAGAGATATCTAAACTTATTCAGGATTATTTTGGAGGATTGCCAAAAACACAAGGAAATAATTTTGATGTGCTAAATGAGCAGATAGATAATAAAAGATATGGTTTGTATAAGAAGAAAACTGCTGATCAAGTACATTTTGAAATGGGTTGGAGAGGGTTGTCAGTAAAGGACGAAAGAAGGTTTCCGCTGGCGATACTCACATCGTATTTAGGTGAAGGACTGTCGAGCAGACTGTTTACCGAGCTGCGGGAAAAACGTGGATTGTGTTATGAGGTGCATGCCGGTGGATCCAATATGGAAGATACAGGATTATGGAGTGTGTATGCCGGTGTAGGTCAGGCAAAATTTGCTCAAGCGGTAGAAGCAGTGTGGGGAGAAATTAAGCGTTTACAGAGTTACTCGTTAACCGAAAAAGAACTGGTTGCTGCCAAAGAAAAGATCAGAGGAAAGGTAGTGTTTGCAAAGGAAAACCCAATTCATCAGATGGAGTTTTATGCCAGGCAGGCATTAGACAGACCTGAACAGATGATGGATTATGATATGGTTATAGATAGTTTGATGCGAGTTTCCGCGAGTGACATTAAAGATTTAGCCGGGGAGTTGTTGCTTTCCGAAACCATGAAGTTGTCGGTGGTGGGAGAGGTGAAAGAGCAGGAAGTTGAGAAAGTGATTGAGTTAATTAAATAAGGGGCGTAAAATATCGAATAATGGTCGGTAAAGGATTCAAAAAGTTTTCAGAACGCAGCTTAGTGATTGTTAAACCGGACGGAGTGCAACGAGGTTTAGTCGGAGAGATTATAAGTCGGTTTGAGAAAAAGGGATTAAAGATTGTGGCCATGAAGATGGTATGGCCGACTGAGGACTTGGCCAGACAGCATTACGACCAACCTGAACACGCGGCAATCGCTTTGGGAGAAAAGACAATAGCCGCTTATAAAGAAAAGGGCATCGAGTTGAAAGAGTCGCCAATGGAGATAGCCAAAGACATCCAAAAGAAACTGGTACATTATATGACAGGTGGTCCGGTGGTGGTAATGATTATCGAAGGAGCACATGCCATTTCCCATGTGAGAAAAATTCGCGGAGGTACAAACCCGCTGTCTGCTGATGTGGGGTCGATTACCGCTGATCTGACTATCGATTCTTATTTTATTGCAGATGAAGATGCCAGGGCCGTTCGGAATTTAGTACATGCATCCGGGTCAGTAGAAGAAGCAAATATGGAAATTGCGATTTGGTTTAGGCCGGAAGAGATTCATGAATATTTTATGGCGATAGATGAAGTGCTATACAGCAAGGAGTGGGAGAACACTTTCAGAAAATTGGTAAAAGGGAAGTAATTTAATCTTATAGTGTGTTTTTGAAGGATTATAGTAAGTGCCTATTGACACGAATCTGGGAAAATGGTTCCATGTAAGTATGACAGCAATAAAGGTAGATGTAGTTCCAAAAGTAACCATTAATAAGACTATAAGTCTTAATGAAGACGAGCAGAATAGTCGGATGGCATTTAGTGTGCAGTTAAAAAAGCTCTGGGAAGAACTGGCAAAGTTTGTGACGGTGGGCGGAGACCTGGCATAAGAGTTATTGAGTAAGTTGTCGACTACCTAAAATGGTATTGCAGAGCAAGTATAACGTTTCGGCTACTTGCTGGTGCGCTGTGAGATTTCGCAGATCCCCAAGATCTTCCTGGACGAAGACATCGTAGTCAATCTGACTTCTGACTATGGCAAACATCCGACCCAAATCTACTAAGTCTAGCAATGTCAGGTCCATTGGGTAATAAACTTCATTTGTCATTTGGGACATTTTACTTGAGTCGGGGTGGAGGGAATTGAACCCTCTGTTTCTACGTCCCGAACGTAGCGTGATACCGATTCACTACACCCCGTGATCTGGAGCTATTTTAGCGTAGTTGAATGGGGAAGGCGAATGGATTATATTAATAGTGATACTATGCCTGGTGACTAGTTGCTAGAAATTGAGTATGGCAATGAAAGCTGATTAGGGTCAGAGCTGGGTTTTTGCGGGTAACTGAAGGTGAATTTGAAGTAACTGAAGATTCGGAACAAGGTATAATTGGGAGGTTAGCCCTAATAGCTCAACGGATAGAGCAGACCCGTCCTAAGGGTAAGATGGGGGTTCAATTCCTCCTTGGGGCACCAAAAGTTACTTTAGGTTCAGGGCGTATAGATTTGGCAGAGAAGGCAGATCTGGGGTGGGTGTGGTGGTGAGGTTGGTAATCAGGAGCATTTGTTTACCGGATGGGTAGGGGAAGACTATAAGTTCGGTTAGAGGGCCAGTATACACAGTAGTCAGATTTTGACGGTCATATTCCATGATGACTATTTTATTGTTTTCCACCCGGTAAAGATGCGCGGAGGTGGGGAACCAGAGCCACTGGGCGTCGGGTTTGCAGTTGGTACAACCGGTCGGGGCCGGTTTGCCTTTTTTGGGGGTGGGAGTAGGTGAGATTTGGTCTATTAAAAAGTTTCGATCTTCAACCAGATCATACACATACACTCCGCCTGTAGTGAGGCTGCGGGTCTGGGGTTGGGAACTTGAGCCCGGGAGAGGGCTGATAATTTGGTCCGCCAGCTGGGCTGAATCGGTGGCGGTGTAAAGCAGCTTATTTTCTTTGGGAGACCAGACAAGGTCGGCGGCTGCAGTGGCCAAAACCTCTTTCAGTTTAACAGGGAGAGTGCTAAATTTTTGTAAATATTCTATTTTTTGCCTTTGTTTCCAGTCGTCAATGGTGCGATTGATGGTAGCACTGATGTTGGTTATTTGCTGATTTCCGGAATCAATCAAATAGGCAGAAGGCGATGCGTTGGGGTTTGTTATATTTGTTGCCAGTACCTGGCGGGAGTCCGGAGACCACTCAAGTTTCCAGGAAACGCTTTTGGAATCACCCGGCAGAGTGGCCAGAAGCCGGGACTCCCGATTCAGAAGCCCAAGCGGTGACTCATTAAGATCCAGAGTGTAAATCTCTCGCCGGTTAGTCAGAGATGAGTAAGCAACCTTGCTGCCGTCAGGAGAAAGACTGGGGGTGGTTGCTCCTTTACTGGTAACCGGTTTGAGGGTGGGAACTGAGGGGAAAAGGGTGGCGGTGGTTGAGGTGACGATCTCCGGTTCAATAGTTAGAGTTTTCCTCCAGGGAACATAACCTTCTTTGGTGACTTCCAGGGTGTATTGTCCGGGGTTGAGGTTAACTGAGGTGTCGGTAACGGTATTTAGGAGCTGGTCATTAAGAGTAATGGAGGAGTTTTCAGGATGGGAATGAATAGCCAAAATTCCGGTGACTCTGATTTCTCTGTTTTTAATATCCGGCCGGTAACCCTTGGCAAAAAAGATGACCCCAACGGTTAATAGAGGTACAACTATTAGTCCCAGTAAAAAAAGAAGCAGGCGGGCTTTAACTACGTCTTGCATGTTGGACAATTGTATCATTTAATCATCCTGATTGAATGTTTAGGGTAAGTGTGTCTAAAGACATCAAATCTAATCAAATATGTTTACTCACAGGATAGGAATCGATTTGGGAACGGCAAATAGTGTGGTTTGGCAGGCCGGAAAGGGAATCGTAATGAACGAACCAACAGTGGTAGCGGTGGGTATGGAAGATGGCCGAGTGGTGGCGGTGGGAAATGAAGCCAAGGAAATGTTGGGCCGAACTCCAGGCAATATTACGGCTTCCAGACCGATGCGGGACGGGGTGATTGCCGATTACCGGGTGACGGAAGCCATGCTGAGGTATTTTATCCAAAAGGTCTGCGGGCGGGTGTTTATTTTCAAGCCGGAGGTAATGATCTGTGTTCCGGCCGGAGTGACACAAGTGGAAAGGCGGGCGGTACTTGATGCGACATTATCAGCCGGAGCTAAAGTCGCATATCTAATTGATGAGCCGCTGGCTGCTGCTATCGGAGCCAGACTGCCGATTGCGGCAGCTTCCGGAAATATGATTATTGATATCGGGGGCGGGTCAGCAGAGGCGGCGGTAATTTCTCTAGGCGGAGTGGTGGTACATAAGAGCGTGAGAGTGGCCGGAAACAAGATTGATGAGGCGATCACCAACTATATGAGAAAAAAGCACAATTTGTATGTAGGGGAAACTTCAGCAGAAGATGTGAAGCTAAAAATCGGATCTGCAGTGGCCTTGCCGGCGGTGGAGACGATGGAAGTAAAGGGGCGGGATACGGTAACCGGACTGCCTAAAGCGGTGCCGATTACCTCAACTGAGATTACGGAGGCGATACTTCCGGTACTAATTCAGATTATCGGGGCAGCTAAGGGAGTCTTAGAAGAAACACCGCCTGAACTGGCTTCTGACATAATCGATAAGGGAATTGTGATGAGCGGAGGAACTTCGATGCTGAGAAACTTTGATAGGCTGATGACAGAGATTACCGGAGTGCCGTGTCATGTGGCTGAGGATCCGCTTTTGAGTGTAGTGAGAGGTACGGGGGTGGCAATTGAGAACCTGGATTTGTATAAAAAGAGCATCACCAGACGATAGTCGGGTTTGAGGAAGTGTAGTAACGATCCAGGTGTGGAGGTCGGAATCATAAAATTGCGGATCAAGGTTTTTTGAAGATATTCCGATGTGGTGGGTTTTTTCGGGCCCAAAGGGATTTTCCGGATAGGACATACAAGCATTTTATATCAGATTTTCGAACACACGAATCCTTACCCTGCTTTCGAGCCACTGTCTGAGCAGTAATTAGTGGGAAATGAGATGGCTGTGAGATGCCTTTACAAGGGTTGCTTTCAGGGCTTCAGTTTGAATTCGGTACCTGCCGGTGTTGCAGTGTATGCAATCTCCACTTAGACAACCTACAGCACAACCAGTCAAAGGACCAAACCTATGCTTATTCTTATCAGCGTTGTTTTGCTGGGATGATTCCGATTTGGATTCAGGGGTCACATCATTTCACCCCCTTTCTCGATTTTTATAAAAAAAAGCCCCCTTGGGGGCTTGAAAGCCTTACTCCGTTTGAACGGATGGAGCATTGTATTGCCATTATACCCCCGAAGACAAGTTCTTGGGGGGTAGAACAAAAAACCGCCCCTTAAGGGGACGGCTTTTTGTTGATTCCGAAGTGTTACTTTAGTTCAACAGTAGCACCAGCGGCGGTTAATTTGGCTTGAGCTTCAGCAGCTGCGGCCTTGTTAACGTTTTCTGCGACAATTGCGCCTGGCTTTTCAGACAGGTCCTTGGCTTCTTTCAATCCTAAATTAGGATTGATTTCTCTTAAAGCCTTGATGACAGCAATTTTAGTTGCTCCGCCGTCTTTCAGAACGACAGTAAAGGAAGATTGTTCCTCGGCTGGTTCTCCAGCTGCGGGAGCGGCTCCGGCGGCAGCGGCGGCAACTGCGGCTACGGGAGCTGCAGCGGTGACACCAAATTTTTCTTCCAAAGCTTTGACGAGTTCAGAAAGCTCCAAAACGGACAGCTTTTCGATCTCTTCGATTAGTTTAGTAGTATTTGCAGACATGATTTATGATGTCACCTCCTTTTAAATTGATTATTTAGATTTAGATGCTTTTACAGCATCCAGGGTGCGAACTAACTTAGAAATATTCCAGTTGAGGTTGTAGGCCAGATTGAAGAGGGGGGACTTAAGGGTGGAAACGGCTTTGCCGATCAGGGTTTCTTTAGACGGCAAAGTAGCCAGGGATTTTATTTCTTCAAAAGATAATATTTTGCCGTCCAGAAAACCCAGCTTGAAAGTGAGAACGGAATTCTTTTTACTAAAATCAGCAACGGCTTTGATGGCCGAAACCTCGTCAGTTAAAGAGAAGACGAAGGCTGACAAGCCCTCTAATTTGACCGGAAGCTCATAGCCTTTGGCTTTTAAAGCCAAAGAAAACAAGGTGTTTTTGGTGACAACCATTTTACCGCCGGCGTTTCTGACATTTCGGCGCAGTTCGGTGCTTTGGGAAACCTTAAGTCCTTTGTAATCGATGACAGCTACAGATTTAGAATCGGAAATCAGTTTTTCCAGTTGAGTGACAGAGGCGATTTTAGCGGGATTGAGTTTTTTGGGTGACATATATTTCCTCGGGATGACTTATTGAATGCATCCGGTCTTAGGACAACTGAGCGATTATACCACTATTATTTTGTTGGGGGAAGCAAATCATAGTTGTCTGGCCCCTCATACCATTCCCAGTCTTTGCAACCAGGACCAGCGGCAATAGTGATACCGGCCCATTCGACTTGGCGAGTAAAGTGTCGGTTGGCATCCAGCTTTTGGACTATTGTTTCCGTTCTACCACAATGATATGGCCCTGCACCCCATTTTTTCATCTGAGATGAGTCAGTGGTAAAGCCCAGAGTTAGTACACCTTCAGTCAAACTTAATCCAACCTGAGGCTCGTGGGAAAATTTTTGTCGAAAATCCTGCTTTGTTTTTTCCACTAATGCTGCTCCTCCTCCTAAAGCTGAGCCCAAAATGGATATGGCTAGAACGGTTCGCCACCAATGCTTTCTCAACCAGTCTTTACAGTTAATTATTGCTTCCGATTCGGAATGAGCCATAGAAGTATTATCTCATAGTATTCTAAAAATTCAATCGAAGAGTCGTCAGATGAGTGTTGTGAAATCAAATCGTGAGTTTGATAGCGGGTGACATGGTGGACTTGATGACGATTTTTTTGACTTGGCCTTCAGGCAGAACGCCGATGATGGCTTGGATATTCTTACTCAATTCTTCCGGTTTCTGGTTCAGTTTGCCGACGATGGTGTGAATGA
>Ga0208958_1003078_pt1 | contig 13389 bp, 8 predicted proteins | sample RifOxyB1_FD_184032 | JGI IMG/M metagenome (GOLD analysis project Ga0208958, IMG submission 184032) | Soil microbial communities from Rifle, Colorado - Rifle Oxygen_injection B1 (SPAdes) | ecosystem: Environmental > Terrestrial > Deep subsurface > Rock core/Sediment | place: Rifle, Colorado... | reverse complement strand
TCCCCCAAATCCAGAAAATATCTTCCTTAACAAATCACGAGTTTTTTTTATTTTATCTTCTTCATAAAAATTTTCTTTATCAAAATTAGCAAAAGCCTTTTCTACATCTGCCATTGGAATCTCGGAAAATTCCTTTTTCTGAATTATTTTTTCATATATTTCGTCTTGCATTTCCACTCGCAAAATTATTTCCTTTAATAAAAAACCGAAGGTTTTTATTCAAATCTCCGACAACACCTACTCTTTTAGAACTTTCGATTTCAAATTTTTGAGTAGAATCTTGAATAGAAAAATTCTCACAATTAAAAATGTTTTTTCCATTAAAGGATTTATCAATTTGCAAACTTTTAGTTAATAATCCAGGACCACAACAACGTAATTCGGAATCAAGGGGCTCCAGTGCACGAATTAAAACCGCGCTCGCAACATTTTCTGCGTCTGTCACAAAATTCAACATATTATACATATGAACATTCTTTATCAAAATTGTTCCTGGAGCAGACCACATATGGAGATTATCTTTTCTCTTCCCAAATCGCGCCCAACTCGCAGGATCATTTTCACCAAAATAAGCCTCGGTTTCTACAATACGAAACTTCAAACTTTGTTTAGAACTAAATTTTCTAACTAAAATTTTTCCGAGTAAATTTTTCGCTACTATTTCAGGAGAATTATTAAAAAATCCTCGGTTAATGAAACTCATAACTTTTTTAAGTTTAAATATTTTAAAAGATATATGCCTATAAATGTAAACGACCCAGAATATACAAGTGCAGAAAAAGATTTCCATGAAGCAGGAACCCTAGAAGAACAATTATCTGCTCTAAACAAAATGATCTCTCACGCTCCAAAACATAAGGGGGCTGAAAATTTAAGACAACAATTAACTACAAAAAGAAAAAAATTATTATCCCAAATAGAAAAAAAGAAGAAAGTTGGAAAGTCTACACAAACAGGAATAAAAAAAGAAGATATGCAAGCAGTAATTATTGGATTGTCCAATACCGGAAAATCATCTCTATTGAATATTTTAACAAATGCCTCCCCAAAAGTTTCTGAGATAAAATTTTCTACTACAGAGCCGATTGTAGGAATGATGAACTATGAAACAGTACAAATACAATTAATTGAAAATCCCCCCATAGATTCTGATTTCTATGATAAAGGCCTTACAAACACGACAGACACAATAATAATAGTAGTAGAAAATCTAGACCAAATCACAAAAATAGAAGAATTAATTCCAAAAGCGTTTGGAAATAAAATTTTAGTATTTAATAAGATAGATAAATTATCAGAAAATGAAAAAAGAAAAACAGGGGCAACATTAAAATCCAAATTTAAAAAATACAATTTTGTTTTAATGTCCACAAAAACAAAAGAGGGCGTGGAAGAGTTAAAAGAAAAAATTTTCACGAGCTTCGGAAAAATAAGAATTTATACAAAACAACCCACCAGAAAAGAAAAAGAGAATAAACCAATCATTATGAATCCCGGGGCAGAGGTAAAAGATGCTGCAGAAAAAATCCTCCATGGATTTGCAAACCAAATCACTGAAACAAAAATATGGGGGCCTTCTTCTAAATTTCCAGGACAAAAAGTTGGATTAAAACATAAATTAAAAGATCTAGATGTTGTTGAATTTAAAACTCGTTAACGAGTAACCTCAAAACTCTCAACTTTTTCCAATAATTTTTTTGCTTTTACATTTTCTTTAAAGTGCTTTCTTACAGGTTCAATTAATTCATTAATATATCTAGCACAAGTATTTTTCAAATCAAGAGGATGAATTTTCTTTTCAGAAAAAGAAGTTTCTAAATCTGAATAAAAATCAAATTCTAAATTTCCACCAAATTTCTCAGATCTTTCGATAATAACCTTATCAAATTTTTCAAAAACAATATACTTGAAATATTCTAAAATTGGATTATCTTCAACTTGCCCTTCAGGACAATATGCTTTCTTAAATTTACTTTTAATTTCATCCTCGCTATCAGCCATATAAATCGCAGAATTTGGATTTGATTTACTCATTTTCTTGGCAATCGCAGCATCCACTCCAGTTACTTCTGTCTTTGGAGGTTCAGTTAATCCCATCAACATATGATGACTCACAACAACAGGAGGTTTTAACCCCAGCCTCGGAAAAATATCTCTAGCAAGCATATTAACTTTTCGTTGGTCCATTCCCAATTGTGCAATATCTGCATTAAGATGATGAATGTCTGCAGCTTGCATTAAAGGATATAAAATCTGAGCAGCAGGATTTGAAGTAGATTCTTCCCGCCCCATAATTTGTCCACATCTTAAAACTCTTTGTACACTTGTATTCATAGACAATTTCAAAACAGTCTCCCAATATTCAGGATGTTTTTTCACGAATTCACTTGTCCAAACAAATTCAACATTTTTTAAATCCATTCCACACGCTTTCCAAACTTCAATAAAATATTCTCCAACCGTATGAATCTTCTTTATATCCCCCCCCATTTTATTATTTAGCATTCCAAACCAATCCGCAACCCAAAATCTAAATTTAATTCCAAGACTAGTTAATTTATTTACATTAATAGCTCGAAGCAATCCTTGTGCAATATGAATCTTACCCGAAGGTTCAAACCCGTCATAAGCAATCGGGTTTTTTTTCTTTTGCAAGAGTTCTCTTAATTCATCTTCATTAATAATTTCTTCCCCAACTTCTTTAATTACACGAATCTTCTCATCAATCTTCATAAAAGATACAAATCCTTTTCAATTATTAAATCTTTCCAAGAAAATGATGCTCCAAATAATTTTATTTTTACTCCTTGGGGTAACTGCGGGAACGATCACAGGCCTCATTCCAGGAATACATATAAACCTTGTAGGAATTTTTCTCGTTTCAATTTACTCGGTTATTAAAATAAACCCAAGCTTTCTAATTATATTTATAACAGCAATGGCGATTACACATACATTTATAGATTTTATTCCATCAATTTTTCTTGGATGTCCTGATACAGATACCGAACTTTCAATTTTACCAGGGCACGAATTACTGAATGAGGGATTCGGATATGAAGCAATTATTCTAAGTGCATACGGAGGAATCGCAGCGATAATAATTTTAATAATCATTTCAATTCCTTCAATATTTATTATTCCAAAAATTTATGAAACAATGAAAGTTTTAACCCCAGGATTATTGATTCTTGCTTCATTTTTTTTAATTTCCACAGAAAAAAATAAAACAAAGGCATGGATAATTTTTTTGCTCTCGGGAATTTTGGGGATTTTTACACTAAATTATTCCGGAACAAAGGAACCCCTGCTTCCTCTACTTACAGGATTATTTGGAGCTTCAATGTTGATTATCTCAATAAAAAATAAAACCAAAATTCCCGATCAACAAATAACCAAAGTAAAAACGAGTATTTTACAACCAGTTATAGGGGCGATGATTGCCTCTCCAATTTGTTCTTTTCTTCCCGGAATGGGGTCGGGCCAAGCAGCAATTTTAGGGAATACAATTTCTAAAACAGACAAAAAAGGATTTCTCGTCCTCCTCGGAGCAACAAATACTCTTGTTATGGGGTTCTCTTTCATTGCACTTTATGCTGTTTCAAAAACAAGAACAGGAGCAGCAGTAGCGATAAAAGAAATAACAGGAATATTAACAAAACAAGAAATAGTTTTAATTCTGGCTATAACTCTAATTGCAGGATTTATTTCATTTTTATTAACAATATTTCTTGCAAGATATTTTGCAAAAAGGATACAAAAAGTTAATTATAAAAATCTCTCCATATTAACACTAGGAATTTTAATAATGCTAATTATCTTAATCTCCAAATTAAAAGGAGTGGGAATATTCTTTTTGGCTACACTTCTCGGGATTTATTCAATTTCTACAAAAGTTAAAAAAACACAGATGATGGGATGTCTACTTATTCCAACAATAATTCTATATCTCCATTAGTATATTTAAAATTACAAAAATAAATAAAAAGAAGGATAAGTCTGCAGAAATACCAAAATGAACAAATATTTAACTTGGTTATTAACTCTTGTATCTTTAACCATAGGAACCTCTCTACCAGCAAAAGCGAAAGAAATAAAACTTCCAGAAGAAAAAAAAGTAGAATTACCAAATCAAGAAATAATATTTCCACAATTTATAAGAGAAGAAATTAATGGAATAAAAATCCCTCAAATTGAAAAAATATCTTTGGAACAAAATTTAGATTATTTAAGGAAGAGCCCCCCATTTATTCCTCCTTCCTATGAAGAAAATCAAAAAAAAGGAAAATTCCTAAAGGAAAATATTTTCCCACTTAAATTTCCAACAATAAAACAAATTTATAAAGAATTATCTCAAGAAAAAAGAGGAACAATATCAGAAAATTTAGAAAATCAAAAAAAATATCTAGATAAATTTTCTTCAGAAAAAAATGAATTCATTTTTTTAAATGAAGCTAAATTTGAAATTTCAAAAGATTTTGCCTTGTCTTGGAAAATAGGAGGATTAGAAATAACCTCTAAAAGTGCTCCGGGGCTAGAGTATACTTTACTAAATTGGACCGGGAAGGGAGATTTTATTGGAAAAGAACTTTACTTTGAAGAAAAACCCGTGATAGAATTTTTCAAATCGGCATTTGATTTTGAAAATTATGAAGATTACTTAAGAATTGAAGGATTTAACACCCATTCGATGAGTTATAATGGATGGAAGATAAATGATTTAGAAAAATTTTTTCAACAGATAGCAAAATTAGGAGAGATAAAAGTTGAAATCGAAAATGGAAAAATAAAAGCAAATAAAAGATTTGAAGGGGATATAAAATCAAACCACAATTTTTTAATAAATTCCACATTTGATTATCAAATTAATCCTTGGGAAAAAAGAAAAATAAAAATAAGTCAAGGACTTTATTCTAGAAGTGATTTCGAGACAAATGCATACTTACAAATTGAAGGAAGTTATACTCCTGGAACAGACTTAGAAAGGATCGCAGCTTCTTGGGTAACCGATTTTTTGGATGCGTTGGGAGGTTATAATCCAAATCTTCCAGACACAAAAATAAAATTAAAATTCGGGTATGATGCAGAAGGCGAATGGGATGTAGGAAGATTTTTTCAAGTAAATTATATCTTTCCGGGAGGATTTTTTATTGGAGGGGGAATTGATACAGCATACTTTGAAATTTTAAAAGAAAAATTTAGTTTTTCCACCAACGACCAATTTAAATCAGAAGAAGGAACACTCAAATTGAAATATAATTATAAACAAATTCAAAATAAAGATCGAGGATTTAGAAATCGATATTATTTGCAATCAAGAAACAACCAAGAAATTTTATGGTTTGATATTATAGCAGGAATAGATCAAAGAATGTTCTTAAGGAAAATTAAAGAAACGTATAGTAATTTTAATTACAAATTGGATTTAACCTCTCCAATAGAAGACACCCTCTCAAATATCCCTATAATTAAAGAGGGAAAATTAGTGGACGAAAAATATATTGAAGAGTATCAAACCGCTTTTTCTACTACAATCGGGACACAAATATCGGGAATAGAAAAAATAATTGATCCATTCATCTCTATGCACAATCAACCGGAATTAGGCTACGCGTTAGGATTCTATTCAGGAAATAAATTATATTCAGGAAGATTAGAATATAATAGTGATAAGGAAAGATTTATTCTTGACACAATTTTTAACTTAGTTGGAAAAACCTCGGATGTAAAATCTTACTTAAAAGAAAAAGACATGCTAATTTTAGGAATTCATCCAATGAAATATGCTCAAATAGATTTAACTAAAAAAGAATTTTATTCTAAACTTGAAGGAATAAATTTAGAATTTCATTTAGAAAATAATTTTATCGGAGGAGGAATAAATGGGGGGAAAAAGAAGTTTTTTGGGGCATTAGATTATTTAAGAGGACCAAAAAATTTGAACGTAATAGATTTGCAAATAGGTCATCCTTTTCTTAATATAGAATTAAATTATGGAGAAGGAAAAGATGAAGAAAAAGAAACAAATAGTATAGAGTATAAAATAGGAATTTCTGGAAATTATCCAAAAGAATTATTTATAAGATTAAATTATTTTATTCTTCCTGGGGAAAATGAACACGGATTTATGATTACCTTTGATCCGAGTAAATACCTCTTTAATTAATAAAACAAGATAGAAAAGAATAATTAAAAATTAACCCAGAATATTGTTTTGAAAAAAATTAATTTTAAAAAAATTCGTTTAAAGCTTTTTGTTTTTCTTTTTCTTTTCCAAAAATACTATCCATATATCTTTTAATCAACTCTAAATTTTGTTGAATATAGGGGGAGAGATTATATCTCCCAGCAAGATCTAAAGCAGGTTCAAGATATTTTTTTATTCCCCCCTCATGAACTGTAAAAATAAGTTTGCCTCTACAAACAGGACAAACTCCATTCAAGGGAGGACGTCTAACAATTTCATTACATTCAACACACCTAAAAGATTGTGTTGAAAAATTTCTTAAATTACCTTTCATATCTCTGATGAAATGTCTTTCTAAAATTAGTCTTGCGGTATCTGAAGTATCTACCGCCCTTATTTTTTCTACAAGTTCCATTTGATGTTTAACTTTATCTTGCATTGTAGGAAGAATTTTATAAGAAGAACAAACAACCCCCTCATTAAAATTTGAGGTATCATGAGTGAATCCAATTCCTACAAAAGGGTCTAAATTTTCCTTGAGAACCCGACTACATAATTTTATTTCTTTAACCACAGAAGAATGTAATCTCTGCTCGGCCTTTTCATATAAAGAAAGGGGATAGCTATTTTTTTCTCCTGCAACAAATTCTAAATCTAAAATTTGATCATCTACTTCCCCCGCATCAATATGGGCGTTTAAAACCAAGGGAGCATCTTGAGTTCCTCCTCTATGAGAAGGCAAAAATTTACGGGAAAAATTAAGCAAAACATCCCCCAATAACATTATTGCGGCTTCATCACCATCGCAATCTCTTCTTATTGCTGCGTGCATATAAGGGCTAGCCATTAAACCAAGTACATTTGCAAAACCTATAAAACGACAAATTACCCCCGCGCAATTATGGGGAGCCATACATACACCTAATTGACCAACCAAATCTTCGCGATTTTTTATATTATAAAATTTTTTAATTCCATAAAATTTTTCTAGTTCTTCATCTACAAAATTTGCGACATTAATAAAAACATCATCTGCACGTTCATCTGGAGATTCCAAGGAAGAAGGAAGTAAAATATCATGGGGCATTAATTCAAGAATTTGATCTTCTTTTTCAAGGGGAAGTCCAAAAATATCCTGATTATAGCCAAGTTCTAATAATTTATTCACTTTAACACCAATCTCTTTGGGTTTAAAATGACTTATAGGCAATTCTGTTGCATCCATACGAATAGTCCCGTCCTTATTTACTTGTAGATTATATTTCGCCCGTAACAACCCCTTACATAAATGTTCAACTGTTTTTTCTCCAGAAGACATCCCACGGATCCCTTTAATTAATGAAGGAACCTCTTCTTTTTTCATTTCAATTTTTTTTGTAGCATTTTCAAAATAATGATTTATATCTAAACTTTGAAAACAATAACAAACCCCTTCTTTTTCACAAGCAGGATGTTCTTTAGTAAAAGATTTCTCCTTAATTGTAGGAAAATAAAATTTTTTCAAAGTTTTTTCCCCACAAAGTTCACAAAGTCTATAAATTGTCTCCCGATCACAATGTTTACAGTGATATAAAGGAAATTGACTCTTAATATTTTTTTTATCCAATGCAGATTGAAAACTACGTAATCTTCCCCCCTCATTTCCAACAGGAAAAAGAACATTTGGACTACCCGTTAATTTTCTCAACTTAACTTTTTCGGGTCGCCCCATTCTTGCCCCAATAAAATCTCCTGCTTTATCTTTAATTTTAAATTTAGAATTTTGATTAACAAAATCCAAAACAGACTCCTTTTCATTTATATCACATTTTAAATTAAAATCAGAAAGAAATATTTTAGAATCATTATCAACAAGAGAAAAATCTAACCCGAGATTAGATAACAAAAGTTTACTATTTTTTTTGTTCAAAACTACGTTTTCCAATGTAACCTCATGCTCTAATCCAAGTAATTCTAAGGCCCTTTTACCTTCAAAAAATCTTTCCTGATCATTCTTAGCAAAAGGAAAAATAACCTTTCCATCAATCCAAGCATAATGAAACCAATTAAATAATCCTTTAAGAAGTGAAGAATCTATTTGAGTCCAATATAAAATATAATTTGGATGCAAGGGGAGATTATATTTTTTACTTAATTCAATCGCCTCTTCAAAAGAAACATCATAAAAATTATTAACAATCCCCCCCGCTTTTTCTAATTCTAAATTCCACCACTCCTCAACATATCCTGGTTTAAGAAGATGGGCATTTCTATTAATTACATCACTAAAAGGAAATAATATATCCCCAAGGTAAATAATCTCCTCTATATCCCGGTAAAGTTTTTTGGTTTCACTTCGTAAAGATAATTTTCTTACACTTCCATTAAATAATTTTACAATCGGTCCATCAATAACATCGCAAGAAGTAACAACACATCCCTTAGTGGGTTTTTCTAGTTTAAGTTGAGTACCTATAGCAATAAAATCGTCTGTTACAGCCATTGTAGCAGGATGCATAGAAACGGCACTAAAACCAGAAACACGTGTTCTTCCATATCTAAACCTAAAACCTCCTGAACGAGAAGGATGTCCATAAATAGGACGTCCGGCCACGAGATCTTTAATATAAACAGGAACACTACTTCCTGCTTTTTTATTTTTTGAACTAGTTAGTTTTTCATGAAGTTCGGTATATTCTTTTCCAAAATCAAAACCAGACATTTTAACACCATCTTTTTTTGCTTTTTCATATAATCGATAAGCTTTAGGAAGTTTTTGTGCCAAACCTTCAGCCATGACTAAACAAACCCCGCTTCTTAATCGATTTGATTCTACTCGATCTAAATTTTTATAATTTGAAACTTCAATTTTTTCACTTGGCTCTCCATGAACTTGTACAGGTAAATGCTGTGCAAGAAATCTTGTTTCTTCTTCAAGAGGAAAATATTGTAAATTAGTTACTCTTTCTTGAAAATCAACAACTTCAGTAACATATCTTTCTACTTCATCTTCATTAGGGTCATATTTTTCAAAACCAAATAACTCTCGAATATAATCAATAACCATAAGGGAAATACAACTTCCAGTAGTTCCTGCTGAACGAATAGGGCCAGAAAAATAAGCTTGTAAATATTCTTTTCCGTCTCTTCTCTTTGCAATTTTTAATTCAGTAAAACCCTCTACCGGAGACGAAACAACAGCCAAAGTATAATAGGCCATTCCAATTCTAGCTCCAGCATCCATTGCTTCTAATAAAGAAGAAAATTGACAAAACTTCTGTTTAGCTACTTCTTCAGCAATTTTAAACACAACAGTTGGATCCAATTTACCATATTCTTTTTCTAATTCCAAAATTCTTGGAGCAATTTTTGTATTTTCCATCTGAGGATAAATTGTAGAAATTAAACCCACAACTTTTTCTGCCATGCTCATTGCCAAGGGAATCTCAACTTTATCGACCGGATCAAGACCCGTTTTTTTTGCTTCATTCGCAATAGCATAAACCTTATCGACTTCCTTTTTGAGATCCTTAAAATATTTTTGTGTTTTTTCAGAATATACCATTTAAATTAAAACCTCCTGTCTAGACATACTCAATTTTCTTAAATTAATTAAAACTTCTTCATCACAATTATGAGACCCCATTTCGTGATTAAATGAATTCTCATTACTATCAATTAAAAAATCTCCATGAAAATCACTTCCTGAAGTTAAAATTAAATTATATTTTTTAGAAACATATTTTATTTTTTCAATAAAATTTTCATCCCTTCTTTCATTTCTATCCCCTTGATCTATTTCAATTCCTTTTAATCCTAAACTAACCAATTTTTCTATCCTTGGCTCTTCCAAAAGAGATTTAGATTTTTCATTAATCCAAGGATGAGCTAAAACAGGTACTCCCCCTGCATTTTTTATAATATTTATTAATTTATCAAGAGAAAAAGTTAATTTTTTATGACTTTTCAATTTTTTTCCAAAAACAAAGTTAGCAGATTTTCTTATAGAAGAAAAATATTTATGATTAAATAAAAAATAACAAACATGATATTTATTCAAATTATTTTTAGCATTGGGAAATTCTTCTTTTAACTTTTCAAAAGTTAGAGAGTAATTAAAATCATTTAACTCCATGCAATAATTAGCTACATTTTCTAAAGATTGTTTTTTAATTAAATTCAAACAAAGATTCAATTCTTTATTTTTAGAATCGATAAAGTATCCTAAAATTTCTCCTCCTTTGAATTTTATTTCTACTCCTGGAACAATATTTACTCCAATTTTTTTTCCCTCTTCAACAGCTTCAATAACTCCATCAACAGAATTATGGTCAGTAATTGCTAAATATTTAATTCCTTTTTCTTTTGCTCTTCGAACAACTTCCTTCGGACTTAAAATTCCATCAGAATAATTAGTATGACAATGTAAATCTACGTTTTCCATTTTATTCAAAATCTAAAATTTTTACCTCCCTTGTTTTAAGATTAAACATAGGAACTTTACAAAAATCCGGAATCATCCCCGTTTTAATCTGGTAAGGACTTAAACTTTCCCAACCAGAAACAGAGACAATTAAAATGTTATTATAATAAGAAATTCCACTTTTATGAGTATGACCCGAAATAAAAATATCAGGAACCTCTTTAATTATAAGGGGATCTTTATCCAAAGGAAAATATTGTGTTGATCCTTGAGTTGGAGCCAAATGTCTATTAAGAAGTAAATACTTCATAATTATTTCCGGATTATTTGCTGCTTTTAATTTCATAAGACGAGGAACATTATTGACATAATAAAAAAAAGAAAATCCGTGGTAGGTTAAAACATTAAAACCAGAAAATCCGGAATAAGAACCAATATTAATTCTAGAAGGATTTTCAGTAATAAAAACATTTTCTAATTCATATAAAGACCAAGCATATTTTTTATCTAAAAGAGGTTGAGGTTCCATAATTCTTACCCCATCGTGATTTCCAGGAGAAATAATAATCTTAATATGAGATGGAATCTTTTTAAGTAAATTAGCAAAAGAAGAAAATTGGTCCTCTAAACTTAAAATTTCTAAATCTGCTTCTTGATCGGGATAATTCCCAATTCCAGTTACAATATCCCCAACAAAAAAGATATATTTTATTTTCTTGGATTCAAGATTATCTGAATTTAAGAAATCGATTAATCTTGAAAAAGAATCTTTTAAGAAAGTTTTACTTCCATAATGTATATCCCCCAAAAAGAGAACAGATTCATCCAGATTAGATTTTTTTCTTTCAGCAAGGGCTGCATCTGGAAAGATAATCTCATTAACAAAAAGAATTTCCTTATTTCCGCTTCCTTTAAATCCAACAACAGAATCTAAACAGATCTCTTCGGCTTTTTCAATTAATTCTTTTTTATTTCCATTAATTAAAACTTTTATTTTTCCAGTTAAATCTTCTATTTCTAAAAGAATATTCTTATTATGAGTAATTTTCTTTTCTCGAATCATTCCTATAATTGAAAAGCCAAAATTTTGCCCAGATATTTTATTGATAGAAATTAAATTTTCTAATTCAGACCTTTCACGAATTAAATTTCTCATTTCTATAAAACGATTTTTGAAATAAGTTACAAAATTTGAAACCTCAATTTTTTTTCCAACAGTATTTACTGAAGGAGACAAAAGAACATTTCCATATAAAGAATTAGAAAGAGGACAATTAGAAGTAATTTCTTTAGAAATTTCTATATTTAATCCTAATTTTATTTTTAATTTTTCTAAAACTTGTTGATTTTCAGAAGGAAGATTATGAAAAACATTTAGAATTTTTTCCTTATTTGATTCCACCAATGTGCGTGTAATAAAATTTTGCCCGGTATTAGTTTTTATTTTTTCAATAAAAAGTTTGAGAGAATTAATATCTTTAAAATCACTTAAAATTTGAAGAAGATCTTTATCTAATAAGAGTCCTTTTTGCATACAAAATTGTAAAATTTCTTCACTGTTCATTTTAAGATTAGATCTTAGGCTAAAGAATCTTCAATAATTCCCTTAGCCTTCCGAATAATATTTTTATTTATAGCTAATTTAATTTCTCTCATACGCCCACCACGCCCTTTTGAAATAACCTGCACGTTTATTATCCCTAACATATCAAATTCTTGTATAATATCTGAAACCCTACGCTGAGTAAGAACTTCACATTTATTCTTTTGACACAAATCTTGATAATAATTATAAACTTCACCAGTAAAAATAGAATCTTTCTTTTGTTCTTCAAGAAGTTTAATAATTGAATATAATACTAATTGAAATTGTTTAGGCTCTGTGCGAATAACATCTAAAATTTTGTCTCTCTCAATTTTATTATTTGCTTCATCTATATGGAAAAGAGTTATTTTATTAGAATTATCTCTTTCTGCTAATTCTCCAGCAATCCTTAATAAATCTAAAGCTCTTCTTGCGTCTCCATGTTCTCTAGCAGCTAAAGCAGAACACTTAGCAATTACCCCTTCCTGAAGAACAGATGATTTGAAAGCATTTGCTGCACGTTTATTAAGAATTTCCTGTAATTGTAATGCATTATAGGGTGGAAAAACGATCTCTTCTTCACTTAAACTACTTCTAACGCGAGGATCAATTTCATCTAAAAAAGTGAGATTATTACTTATTCCCACAATACAAAGTTGAGTTTGACTTAATTCTGAATTTAAACGAGTTAAATTATATAAAAAATTATCAGAAATTTTTTTAATTGTTTGATCAATCTCATCTAAGATAAGCACAACTAATTGTTTATCAGAATCTATTATTTCTATAAATTTATTGTAAACAGCCTCAGTTGGAAGCCCAGTCATAGGAATTTCCCCCCCCATTTTACGAATTAATTCTGCAAGAATACGATATTCTGTATCTGAAACCTTTTTTAATTTACAATTGAGATATTCAATTCTTAATTTAAAATCAGAATCTTTTTTTTCTCTTTTTAATAATTCATCGCGTACAAATTGAATTGAAAGAGTTTTTCCTGTTCCAGTTTTACCATATAAAAACAAATTACTAGTTTTTTCTCCTCTCAAAACTGGAGCTAAAATAGAAGCTATTTGCTTTATTTGATCTCCTCTATGTAAAATTTCTTCGGGTTGATAATTATTTTGTAAAATAAATTTATTTTTGAAAATTCTATTCTTATCAAACGAATTAAAAATATTATCTAAATCCTCTTTCATCTTAATGACAAATCTT
>Ga0208958_1003073_pt1 | contig 13410 bp, 18 predicted proteins | sample RifOxyB1_FD_184032 | JGI IMG/M metagenome (GOLD analysis project Ga0208958, IMG submission 184032) | Soil microbial communities from Rifle, Colorado - Rifle Oxygen_injection B1 (SPAdes) | ecosystem: Environmental > Terrestrial > Deep subsurface > Rock core/Sediment | place: Rifle, Colorado... | reverse complement strand
TCGCTAATACCATCAAGCCCACCAATGGTTAAGTTGTGGTCTTCAGAATGAGCGCCGTTTCTGGCCATATCGGCAAGCTCCAGGGCAAGCGCATCATCTCCCATGAGACCCAAAGACTGGCCAAAAAGACCTCTCACCAATTTTGGTGGCTCAAAGGCGATGGCGGCTTCCGCTGAAGGATAAATCAGCGAGTGAACCATGTGGAGCTTCCCACCACTTGTATCACAGATCTTGGCGAGGGCCATCTGAGCATCTTCGAGCCTGATGGTGGAGGCAAAGACAGGGCTGATGCCATGCTCTCTGATTAATCTGGCGGCAGCATGGTTGAGTGCGTCCAGAACCATCTCGTAAGCCTCCAGATTTAAAGGATCGTTTTCGGGGGCGTCCCCTAAAAGAATCACTAAATCATCGTCGCTAACCACTCCCCCGTTTAGATCGCCCAGTTCTGCCTGGCGGGCTTTGCTCCCGGAAACACCAACCCACTTCAGCCGGTCTGCGAGTGCCGGGTTTTGGTCAACCTGGGCCTCAATTTCTTCGATAATGGTGCGAAGCACCGGCCGGGCAAGCATCTCTGCCCGTGCCTCTAAATGATTTTGTAGCTGCTCTGACTTCATCTGCTTTGGGTTTTAAAAAATAATAAAAAAAGCCCTGGTTTATTCCCAAATAATTGGGGACAAACAAGGGCCATTTATGGCGGTACCACCTTTGTTTACCACTGCATCACTACAGTGGACTTTTTGAGTGCTCGGTTTCGATGTGACACACTCAGTGCGCTTTAACGGGCGTACCCGGCTGACCTTATGTCGGTAAGCGACTCCAGAGGGTAATTCGTTTGACTTTGTCCGACTGACTCGCACCAGGCGTCAGTTCTCTTGTGTCAACCAAAGTAAACTACTATTTCTCTTTCAACGTCTTTGACTCTGAAATTTGATAGGGCGTAAGTGGCAATATAGATTGGTTTTATCTCTTTGTCAACCGGTCGTTTTCCATAAAAGTGTCCAGGCGATACCCCTGCAGGTGTAAGGGAGCCTCTGACTCAAGACCCAGAAAGGGCTCGAAACTCTCAACCCCGACCGGGTCATACAACCAGACTTGATCAGCAATCTTTAAACGCAAGAATGAGTGCTCGATACCGGTATGGACATTCACCTGAACCGGACTGGCGGTCACTCCGTCAAAGCCGCCGCTGGCATCAAACTCGTATAACCACCGGCCGACAAATAAGCGGCACCAGCCATGCTTGCGCAGCGGCTCAATCTCTGGGGTATCAAAGGCGCGCACCAGCTCATAAGCGATTTCTTTTGACATAAAAAAAGGGTATACCTGAAAGTTTTAAAAAACAAGTATACCCAAAAGCGGTCATGGCGTGGATGGGAATCGAACCCACTAGTACCGGTTTTACAGACCGGCGCCCCGCCATGGAGCAACCACGCCTGCTATCCTAAAGTTGACCGATGTTAATGACTGAGGCAGATTATACCCAAGGGTATAATATTGTCAACTATAGAGATATGAAAGTGACGATAATCGCCCATCCTAATGCGAAAAATCCGAGAGTGGAAACGGATCTGCTGGGGACGCTGCATGTGTATGTGAACCAACCTCCTCTGGAGGGCAGGGCAAATGCGGCGGTGCGAGATGCCCTGGCGGAGCATTTTGAGGTCAAGAAAGCAAAAGTTTTGATGGTGAGTGGCGAGAGAAGTAAGTTGAAGATATTTGAGATAGTACAGATATAATGAGTTTATGAACGAACTTGGCCTGAATGTCCGAGAAAGAGAAATGAGAGCTGCAATCTCGGATTATTACAAGTCTGTAGAGCTGGAGCCGATGAACCCTCTGGGGAAGTTGGCACTTGGCGACACAAATGAGTCACTGGGCCGCTTGCCGGATGTACCTTGGCAGGACAATGATGATTGGGGCAGGGTCATCGAATTTCGTCAAAGTATCCCCGACTGGCTGGACCAGCAGGAAGGGATCGAGAAAGGTGGGCTGGATGGAGGGATAATCGGTGTGGGCGCCGGTAATATCTTGACGATGCTGGACGTGTTTGCAGCAATTCAAGACGACCCGCAGGCGATGCCTGAATTTTTGATCGGGATGGATATCGACCCAAGGGCGGTGCTGGGTGGAGAAGTGATGAAGATCCTGATCCTGGATGCGGCTCATGGCGCCAGAACCCGTGAGCAGGTGATCAAGCTGCTGTTTGGCTCGAACAACTGGGACGAGGAAAGCCGCCAATTACTCAATGTGCAACCGGAGGATGATGAAGAACTCGGAATAGAGCGGCTGGAGCCAATCCTAAAAGAGGCACTGGCCCGCCAACCCAACTCGGTGAAAGCCTTTTTTACTGAACAGGAGGATTTGCTGGAAAAAACGATGAATGTGTTTGCCAGGCTGCGAACTTGGGGCGTGGCGGGAAGGAACCCACCGCCTCCACGATCAATTACCCAGCCAGTCGGTGAAAACATCTTTAACCATCTCCAGCCGTCAATATCTGTGGGGGCCAGTTTATACCGGAACTTTGACAAACTGGAGAGGTTGGCAGTGCGGGGTGATCTTCATTTCGTGTATGGCAGTATTAAAGACGAGAAGTTTTTGGCGGTTTTAGCCCAACAGTACCCAGAGCAGCGGAATAATCTGATGTACGAGACAAATGTGATGAATATCATCGAGCGAGACAGGGATCCATTTACGCCTAGAGCGGAGATAGCCAGACAGCTGCATTTCCATGAGCTGGAGAAAACATTTAATAAAACAGGAAAGGGAGTCCATGTACTGACGAACGATCACTGGAACAGGTGGCCGAATGAAAGGCTGGTGAACGGGTATGAACTAGTCGCGACAACTGAGTCGCCCGGTGCCTGGTTTAGCGAGTTCTACGCCAGCTAGCTTGCTTTTGCAGACAGATTTTCTGGAAATATAGGTTATAATGTAGCTATCTCACTGGTTTTTAATTTTGGCGTGTGGATAGAAGTATGAGAAATGTAGTCGTCTTTGATGTGCTAGTGGTGTATACCGAATCGCAGTGCGTGAGCGCAGGTGATTCGATGCGGGCCAAAACTCCTTTCAGACAGGATGGGGTGAGCTCCAGCTATAACGTGGTATATGGCTATTTCCTGGAGATCTGCCGGAGAAATGGTCTGCGGGCGGCCTTGACGACTTCGGCCGATGTCGTGGGACCAGGTGAATGCAGCTCCTACTGGACTTACACCGACAAACGCTGGATCAGGACAAAGGGGAGATGCAGAGCAGAGGTGATATTTGATAAATTTTCCCCGACGAGAGCCAAGATAAAGCGGGCGCGGCAACTGTTGTTTTCCAGCGATAGAATCAGACCGTTTAATGACCCGGAACTATTTGCTATATTTTTTGATAAATTGCAAACCTACGAAAGTCTGTCTGGCTTTGCGATACCGACCCTGGCACTACTAGGAGGCGACCGTAGCAGCGTCTCGACTGCCTGCAAACAGCTGACGAATATGCAGGACGAAAGTATGATTGCAGACTTTGACGATGAGATAGTACTGAAAGATCGATTTGGGGCCGGGGGACGAAGAGTGTATAAATTTGGATCGTCGGAGACGGATAAAATCGTCGCCACGCTGGCTCGGCATCCCAACAATATGTTTGTGATCCAGCCACTGGCGAAGTTTGACCAGGGGTTTATCCATGAAGGCCGACGCAGTCCGGTGGATATAAGGCTGATCTTTCTCCGGGGTAAGATCGTCCAGACATACATCAGAATTGCCAAAACGGATGATTTCCGCTGTAACGAGCATCAAGGAGGGAAGCTTAAATACATCGCTATCAGTGCGATACCGGATACGGTAATCAAGCAAGCATATTTAGTGGCTGAAAAATTAGATAAAGAACAATCGTTTTTTGCCCTGGATTTTATAGTGTGTAATAGCGGCCGGGTCTACCTGCTCGAGGGCAATACCGGACCAGGTCTGGACTGGAATTTAGATTTACCAAAGAATGAGAAAGAGGCTAAAAGGCTGATCAGACTGGTAGTGGGAGATCTGAGACTGATGGCCGAGAGCAACACCAGTTTGGTTGACAGTAAAGAAGAAGAGATTGCTGCAGCAAGCTACTTAGGGGCCTGACCCTCAAGTGCTTTTTTGTGTTTATTGACGGGTATTGACAGTAGCGCTTATGATATGGGTTATGAAGATAAAGCTAGTCACGGCACTGGTTATAATTTTCGGAATATCCCTTTTGGGTATATATAGTGCAGGCGGGATAAGACCGGCAAAGGTGGAGGCGACAGAGGTAGGAAACGAATGTGACGAGTTTGATGAAACTGGATTCTGTATCAGCTGTAATGGTGGCGGAACTTGTGAAGTGATAATCTGCCGAGATGGAAAGCACTATGATGAAGTGCAGAAAATCTGCGTGCCAGATGTAACCCCGACCCCGACGGATGAAGTCACTCCGACTCCGACTGATGAGGTGACTCCTACGCCGACTGATGAGATGACCCCGACCCCTACCCCGACTCCTACTCCGACGTGTCCTCCTGATTCAAGTCTGGAGAATGGGATTTGTATGCACCCACAACCACAATTGGCTCCCCCGTCCAGCGACGGCAGGAGTGATGGACTCGGTGGTCAGGCGCCAAGTCCCCAGGTCTTGGGTGCATCGACATTGGCGGCGACTGGTGGTGAAGATGAATTTGGTGGTTATGTCGACAGTGATTCCAGACTGGTTATCGATTACCTGGATACGAACCTACCAGTAATCGAGGGAGGTCTCTCAGGTGACCAATGGTTACTGTCTAACCAGGCAATTCTCAAGACTTCTACCAAAGACCTGACGGGAGTGAGTGAAAACACGATTCTTTACGGCCACAACTGGACTTCTCTCCTGGGCGCAATCGGCCGGATAGAAGCTGGTAACGAACTGGAATATGATGGCGATACCTTTGTGGTGGTAAACGTGCAGAAGGTTTCTGCTTTGGAGACCGACGTACTTAAGCCATTGATGGGTCAGACTCTCACAATCTATACCTGTACCGGAACACAAAACGAACTGAGATTTGTGGTGACGGCAATCCGGAAATAGTGTCAATAAACCACTGAGGTGGTAATATTGTGTCAGCACTTTTCGTACAGGTAGACGGAGGAGACATGGTGATAGTAATGGAGGTTGTCTTAGGTGATGGCCAGCTTTTGTCCCTGAGGAGCGAGAATGATGGGATGAGGCTGCACTTCTATAAGGATCCCGTAGGTCTGACTCTGCTGGACGTGTGGGTGATGAGTAGCAGACCAGATCATTTCCTAACTTGTGCTGAGCGGCTACTGGCAGCAGATTCAGCCCAGTCATTTTGGACTCTGTCCCAGCTGGGTCTCTACGGCAGCCTGACAGCGCTGGACAACACCAAGGTTCGATTACTATTCTCGACCAAGCCGCAGGCCAGACCGGTGGATGTGGAACTGACGCGAATGGTGTTTTCTGCATTAGTGACGAACATCGCCAACTATTTTGATAAGTGAGTTTACCGACTTCCCTGAGGGAGGTCTTTTTTTGAGGTTTTGGCAGATTCGTGACTGGGATGATATAATTTAGCGGTGATATGAGCCAAACTAAACTTGGCCCCTTCGTCTATCGGTTAGGACACCTGGTTTTCATCCAGGCAAGGGCGGTCCGACTCCGCCAGGGGTCACAAATAAAGAAACACCGGTTAAGCTGGTGTTTTTTGTGCGTATAGCGTGACAAAAGGTTTGGTAGTAAAATTCACGGATGTAACCGCAAGGTTAGGAGTAGCAGCTTTAAAATCGTCCGAGAATTTCTGTGCGCACAGGAGAAGTACATGGGATCAAACGATTTGGAAGTTGATGACGACCCTGCAATCGAGCGTATGGACGCCGAGCTGGATCGACTTCAAGACCTGATTGATGCCGCTGAAGATGATGATGTTGACGCCTCAGCGTTTGAACAGCAGTATCACCAAACTCAGGTGAACTACCAGCACACCATCGAAAACACGTATTTCAGACAGGACGAAGAAGAATAATTTTCACTTTTTGCGGGAGCAATCGCTACTCCCTCCCGCATTTTTTCTTTTGGTAAGATACAGGTATGAAATATAAAGTTCAGGACATCGGTTTTCAGATTCCCTCCAAAGAAACGGGTATAAAGGTGTTTCGCGATGGATTAGGCCTCGAGCCCCTAGCGTCCACCAGTACTGATCCCATGCAATACAGGATTGATGACTACACAATATTGGCTCTGGATCTACCGGACATTAACCCTGCTTATTCAACGCGCTTGCATCTGACGACTACAAAGGAACAATTGCAGGAAATATTAGTCAGACTCGAAGGTATTGAGGGTATCAAGTTAACCACAAAGGAAAGGCAGGCATTTTCAGGGAAAGAAAAGAAGTCCGTGAGGATTGATTTCAATGGTTCTGACTCAAGGGTGCTCGTCACAGATGTGCTGGAAAAGTAGGATATACCAGCATCACACCCGGGGTGCAATATATTTGGAGTCACAAAAAACTCACCCGAGGGTGAGAAAGGTAAGAAGTTATTGAATCATGACGATGACGGAGCCGAAGACGGGAGTACCTTCAGGGGTGACCACCCAGAGCGAGTAAAGCCCATCAGTGGGAGGATACAGGAAAGCGGCCGCGGGGATGTCATAGTCATCTTGGGTCATCATGCCCATTCCTTCGGCGTACATCCCCTGGTCGACACAAACAGGGTCCCTGTCGCCCGGACCTTGGACGATGATGGAAACATCCATATCTGAGCTGAAAGCAACACCAATAAATTCGCCTTCTGCCTGAAACTGAAAAGTAGGATCGGCAGTGGTGTAGCCCTGGCAGCCGGAAACAATCTGAGTCGCATCAATATTTGCTTCTGCGGTCATGAGTAGCTGCTCGTACCCCGACTCGGCGTTGGCATTTATGGCGGTCAGGACTTCGTCCTCGACGAATTGGGCGCCGGACTGGTCGCCGGTGGTAGCTACCTCGAGACTATTCATGGCGGCAAGAACCGGGGCGTAATAGTAGTCTTGGGTGTGGCTAGGGAAAGTGGAGTACAGCGCGACGATAGCATCTGCCTCGGGGACGAGGTAGACCATCATCACGGTGAAGTCCGCCCCCACTTGGCCGCTGGCCAAAGAAACGTAGGTATTGTCCAGCGTGGCGGAGGAATTGCTGAAGCCCAAGTAGGCGAGCATCCCCGGGTAATCATCAGCAGCGATCCCACTGCCCTGCATGAGACTGGTTAGTGGAGCGTAGACAAACTGGAGGTAGATTAACTGGTGATTGGCTTCGGGGAATGGGGCGACAGCCAGAGCAGCAGGCTGAAAGCCTTGCTCCTCCCAATCGGCAAACAAGGTGGACGCACCTGTACTATCGATCTCGAGCAGCATGGTCACCAACTCACTGTCGATGACGCCAAAGGTACCGACTGAGTTTGGCTGGCAGTTACTCCAGGTGAGCCAATCCTCAGGAACGAGGAAATGGAACTGGTCACAGATGACGAATTCTTTCGTCTGATCTGGAACCTGAGCACTAACAAGACCCAAACTACTAAAGACAAATAGAACCAGGACGGATATACCAAGAAGCCTGATCATGGTGTTTTTCCTTATATAAAGGGGCGAATGACCCATATTGTAGCAGATACGAGGCTGCCAAGATGTGCTTGCAATTTATTGCTAAAAATGGTGTATAATATAGGTTATGTCGTTTCAAAACAGAGGTGGAGATCGTTTTCGGGGCAGAGATAATTACGCAAGGCGAGATTTTCAGGACCGGGGTTCACGCCCGATGTTTGATGCTGTGTGTGACAAATGTGGCAAAGACTGCAAGGTGCCTTTCCAGCCCAGCGGTGATAAACCAATTTACTGCAGCGATTGTTTCGAGCAAATGAACGGAGGGTCAAGAAACAGTAGGGACAGCCGAGATTCCGACAGATCATACCAGAGGGATGGCGGTTTTAAATCCACCAGACCGGCTTACAGTGTCTCACCTGGTTGCGAAGGCGATCTGAAGGCGATCAATGCCAAGCTGGACCGCATCCTGAAGCTACTAGCTCCGGTAGAAGCGGAAAAATCCACCAGTGAGAAAATCATCGAGGAAATCGAGTTTAACTCCGGTGTAGAGGTAAAACCAGCTAAAAAGAAAGCTAAAAAAGCCAACAAAAAGAAAGCAGAATAACGGAAACGTTTTTGTGCTTTAATGAGGGCATGAGGGGAATTTTACTGCTAGTGGTATGTATTTGTGTGGTGGTGATTGCCGCCAGTCTGGGGTCGTTGATGACCATACCGGCGATAGATGGCTGGTATAGCGGCCTGGCGAAACCATGGTTTTCGCCGCCTAATTGGCTGTTTGGTCCGGTGTGGACAGTGCTCTACCTGATGATGGCTGTCGCGTGGTATCTGACGCTGGCGCGGGGTTGGAATAAAAAAACGGTCAGGACGGCTAATTGGCGGTTTTTGGCTCAGCTGCTGGTAAACATGAGCTGGTCGGGAGTGTTTTTTGGACTGAAAGAATTACTCGCCGCATTTATGGTGCTGCTATTACTTTGGTGGCTGATTTGGGTGACGATAAAGGCCATGCTTCGGGTGGATAGACGGGCGGCTTGGCTGATGCTACCGTATCTGGTTTGGGTTTCGTTTGCCGGTGTCTTGAATTTCTCAGTAATGTGGCTGAATTGGTAGTCTTTTTCTGGTAACAAAAAACCACCAGGGGTTAAGGTGGTATGAATTGCCAGGCTATAGTGGTTTGCGGCCGATGGCGATGGATTTCAGGGTTTGCCACTCGCAGACAGCGCTTTCCTGGTAGATGATTTCTAGTCCCCTCTGCAAAAGAAGCAGCGGTAACTCGCCGGGGTGGAAGAAGCAGAAGGGCTCGAGCTTGATATCTCCGGAGCAACCGCAAAGATCCTCGAAGGTGTCTACATCTACCGGATCATAATGGTCGCGAAAGTATTCGAAATGCGAGTCCTGGCTGGACGGACCATCAACATAAATGATGCCTCCGGGTGCAAGTAATTCACAGGCACGGGAGATAGTCTCGATATTTTGACGTTTGAGGCAATGGACAGTGCCGTCGAGGAGGACAATCCGGTCAAAGGGGTGGACAGCGTGGGCCAAGTATTCGCTGGCGTCGGTAATAACCCAGTGTGTGTGATCGGTAAGGCCAGAAGAGAACTCGTCTGCTTCCTGGACGATGCTTGGATCGTGGTCTACTAAGGTGAGGTGAGATCCATGTAGAGCAAAACATAGACTGGCTCTGCCCCAACCGGAACAGAGATCGAGAACGCGACTCTCCGGTTTGAGCCCAGGTAGGAGGAACCGATGAATGAGTTGACTCCCCCAACAAAGATTCCATTGACCTCCGTCACCGCCGTCTCCCAAAACGCCGTCGCCGGCAAAAGAGGCAATCTGGATTGATGACAAAGTACACCTCCTATATAGTGCGGATTTGGGGATATTGTATCACTTGGATTGTGTCCGGTCTTCTCGAAGGCTACGTATTGGTGATCTCCAAAAAATAACGACCTCGATTAAGGTCGTCCTATGTGGCTAGAAACGGTAGATGGAGAGTAGGATAGACAAGATGCTGAGACCAAGCAAGAAATATGCAGCAAGGCGGAGAAGTGCATTGATGAAGGCGAAATAGAGGCTGTCACGGCGTAAGGGGTGGTCGAGGGCAATAAAGGGCGAAGGCTGTTTTCGGAGCAGGAGCTGATAAGTGCGGTCAAGCAGAATGTGAATATTTTGGTCGACTACAGCTTTCAGATCCTGCGGAGTGTCGAAAAGCGGACGGTAGACACGGGTGAGATACAGGCGGACGTCGGTGCGGATTGAGTCCCAAGGCTTCTGCTGGAAGAAGAGATGACGGTAGAGGCAGGCGAGTCCGTAGACTATCAGAAAACTGAGAAAGAAGATGAGACCCCGGTGCTGTAGAGGCATGACTTGGCTCCTATCAATAGTGCTATACGGAGCAGTATATACGAAAAGCCCCCAGGATGTTTTTCTGGGGAGCTAGACTAAAAGCTGGCGGCAAGCGGGATGAACAGTGTCAAAAAAACGGAACTGGCATAGGCCAGCCGCAGGCGGAAACCGAACCATTGAGGCCGGTAATAAGAAAGCCAAACCACAACCGGCGTCAGGATAAACAGGTGAAACGTAATCCACTGCATCAGCATGTTGTTTCTGCCTCCTTTCCGAGGTATTTTTGTCCAATTTACTGAGGCTGAGTATACAGCTATAGGGTGGTTTTGTCAAGCACAAGGGGGTTTAGCGGACGAAGGTACGCTCCTTGCGGACGATTTTGGCTTTCTTTTTGGACTTCTTGATGGCTTTTTCGGCCTTGGAGGCAGCTTTGGTAGCTTTCTCTTCGGCGGCGAGGCGAGCCAACTTGGCCGATTGGCGGGCTTCTTCGGTCAGATCCTCGGAATCAGATTTGGTGACAACCTCTTGCTCGAGGTCTTTGACACCTTTGACAAACTTATCTTTGACCTTGGTAGCTTTCTTACCGACACGTTTCCTGAGATAGGAGAGGACAGCACGGCGGACGTCACCTTTCTTGGTGACTTCAATTTTAGTGACGGTGGGAGTGGACTCAGGAAAGATTTTTTCAACACCGATACCGTAGCTGAGTTTCCTGACCGTAAAAGATTTAAGGCCTTGGTGGCCGCGAATACGGATAACCAGCCCTTCGAAGATCTGGGTACGAGTTTTGTTACCTTCAGTAACGGTTTGGTGCACGCGGATGGTGTCACCGGAAGAAAAATTTACCTGGCCACGCCAGTTAATTAGATTTGCCATAACGTGGGTAATTTTATCACAAACACAAAAAAAGCGCACTAGGCGTGCGCAAAAAGGCATTAGTCGGGAAAGAGAGTGTCCATATTGATGACGCCAACGGTTTCGACCGATGCGCGCAGGGTAGCCGGGCCCCAGGCAAGGATGGAGGACTTGGTCATATTGACTTCCAAGAGCATCCAGGGTGATGTCCACGACTGCGTCAGTCTGACGACTGGCACGTCAACAGGAATGGCGAAAACCAGTAGGTTGGTGATGACTTGGCCCTCTTTGGTGACGTGGCCAGCAATCAAACGCTGGTCGCCAATGACGACAACTGACTCGATGGATAATTCGTAGCCGTCGGGTGAGCTTTTCACGATGATTCCGGACAAGATCCCTCCTATGTTTTAAGTTTACTCTTATATTATCGGCTCCTATCAGTTTTTAGTCAAGTTTGTGTTTTTGGAGGCGTGATTAAGCAGGGCGAGAAAGAGAGGGTGGGGTGTGAGGATGCGGGACTGATACTCAGGGTGAAACTGGGTGCCGACAAAGAATGGATGAACTGAGGTGGGGAGTTCGACCGCCTCAACCAATCTGCCATCTGGTGAGGTCCCGGAGACGATGAGACCGGCTTGGGTCAGAGTGTCGCGGAAGTTATTGTTGAATTCATAACGGTGACGGTGGCGCTCCTGGATGGGCTGCCCAGGAGTGAAATCGGACTGGTATTTCTTGTAACAGCTTTCAATAATTGACTTGGGAGTGAGTAGGCAGGCCCAGGCGCCGAGCCGGATGGTCCCGCCGTACTGACTCTGATCAAGATACTTTTGCTGGTCGGGCATGATGTGAATGACGGGATACTTTGTATCTGGATCGATTTCGGTCGAGTTTGCCTGATCCAGCAGACAAACATGACGGGCATACTCGATGACGGCAAGCTGCATGCCAAAGCAAAGGCCGAGATAAGGAAGTTTGTGGGTGCGGGCGTGGTGAATGGCATTGATGATCCCCTCTGTGTCCCGGCTGCCCCAGCCCTGAGGGCCGATGAGCGCATCAAGATGCAGTTTATCCATGACAGTGGTAGTGTTTTTACCTAAAGTGGAAGAGTCGATCGGGATGATTTCGGGTTTGAAACCTAAGAATCCTCCGGCATGCATCAGGGCTTCATTAACAGAAACATAGACGTCCCGGTGATTTGAATTTCCGGTTTTAAAGTACTTACCAACCATGCCGATGCGGAGTGTTTTCCGGGGGTGACGGAGGTTATCAACGAATTTTTTCCAAGGATAGATGTCGGTAACCCGCTTTCGCAAGTGAAACTGCTTGATCAAGGTGTCAGCGAGTTTTTCTTTCTCAAACAAAAGCGGAATATTGTAGATAGAATCAGTGTCGGGATTGTCGATAATGCGGTCTAAACCGACGAAACAACGCTTGGAAATTGTCTCGGCACGGGGCCGATCGAGCGGGATCTCGTTTCTGGTGATGATGAAGTCAGGAAAGATGCCGGTGGCTCGCAGTGCAGCGACAGCATGCTGGGTGGGCTTGGTTTTCAGCTCGCCTACGTTTCTCAAGTAGGGCAGATAAGTGACGAGAATGTAGGCGGCTTCGTGTTCGCGGCCGATTTCCCGGGCGGCGTAAAGAAAGGGCATATTTTCCAGGTCGCCAGTAGTGCCGCCGACCTCAACCAGACAGATATCAAAACCTTTGGCACAAGCATAAATTTTGTCTTTGATTTCATTGATGACGTCGGGGATCAGCTCGGCATCGCGACCGCCGTATTTAAAGGCACGCTCGTTGTCGATGACCGCCTGGTAGACTTTGCCTGTCGTGATGTTGTTGTGCTTACTGAGATTGACTCCCAGGAAACGCTCGTAGTTGCCTAAGTCTTGGTCGATCTCTCCCCCATCGGCGGTGACAAAAGTCTCGCCGTGCTCTGTCGGTCTCATGGTACCGGCGTCAAGAGAGATGTATGGGTCGATCTTGACGGCGGTAACCGAGAAGCCTTTTTGTTTGAGAATTAATCCGAGTGAAGCGGTGGTAATGCCTTTGCCTAAACCAGAAAGGACACCTCCAATGGTGAAAACAAACCTCGTCATATAAAAAAATCCAGTTAGTGGTAACTGGGATTTTAGTATAGAGAAGCGAAACGCATTAAGTCAACAGGGCGTAGAGTGCCAATCCCAAACCGACAGCTAGTAATGAAAGTCCTAGATTGTAGGCGATCAGGACGAGTACGCCTTTGGGCTGGGTCAGGGCGTAAACGAGGGTCACTGGCGAATCAGGGTCGCCGGAATAGAAACGACGCATGTCGGGGTTTCCAGCGAGAAATTGATGAAACTGGTCTGAATTGTGAATGGTCAGAAGGCGAGACCTCCCCACCAGATGCAACACGAGACCGGTAAGGGTAGAGAGGAGGATAATCAGGATCATGGAACCAACTCCTTATGAATGTACTTTGCCTGCTATTATACAAAAAAGGCTGTCCGTGGAGGACAGCGAGAGAAAAGGTGGATGCAGCAAGGCGCTACAGGGTCTGACCCTGAAGTGAAGAATCCAGTTAGTGGTAACTGGAGTTTTAGTATAGTTAGGTCGGGTAAGGGAAGCCAACCGAGGAGAAGATTAGTTAAGGACACCCAGAACTAA
>Ga0208958_1003072_pt1 | contig 13412 bp, 8 predicted proteins | sample RifOxyB1_FD_184032 | JGI IMG/M metagenome (GOLD analysis project Ga0208958, IMG submission 184032) | Soil microbial communities from Rifle, Colorado - Rifle Oxygen_injection B1 (SPAdes) | ecosystem: Environmental > Terrestrial > Deep subsurface > Rock core/Sediment | place: Rifle, Colorado... | reverse complement strand
TTTTTGTTTTGAACCAAGGGTTTGATCCCATGAAAGATCAAGATATTTTTCACCAAAATTAAATGTTTGTTTGGCACCAATTGAAAAATCAGAATTTTTTGTTTCAGTATCATTTCTATAAAATGTATTTGAAGAATCAGAGTAACTTACCGGAACAATGGTTGTATCAACATTTGTTCCATCATCAATAATAACAGAAACATATCCTGAATTGTCTTGTCTAAGATTTTGTAATATTTCTTGTTCTGTTTTGAATTTTTGATTATTTAATCTTCCCCATAAACCAAATTTTTCTGCGCCAAATATATTTTTTTTGAATTCTCCTTCAATTCCCAAGGTTGCATTAAGATTATTACAATAATCTTTTAATGAAGTTGAAGTATTCACAACAGTATTATTTTGAAAATCTTCTTGAGTGGTTACAATAAATCCGCCTTGATTATCTACTGTTTGTCTGTTGTATATTTGAGTATTATTCACCAAATCCGAACCAGTGGTTTTTGCAAAATTAATAGTTTGACCATATTGTCCAATTAATTTAACATATCCTTTGATTATTGATTCGAGGCTTGCTCCCAAAAAGTTTTTTGTCTCATTAGTATTTATTGAATAATCATTTCTTTCGGAAATATTTGGGTTTGTTAATGTTCTTGTTCCCTCATTTCCATAATGTCCACTCCAGACTTTTCCAGAACCTGTAGCACAAAATCCATTAGCATGTTCATACCCAGCAATCAAGGAAACATCAGTTCCTTCATTTTGATTATCTCCAATTTTTCCAGGAAGTTCATTATATCCTATTTGTCCTTGCGTAAAAATATCCCCAATTTTTGTAGAATTATATGTTCCGCCGTTTAAGGAAACTCCTTTTTTAGATCCAAAAGAAGGATTTAAATTAAATGAATTTTTAAAAGAATCTGAAATATTTGATGTAGCAAGTGCTGTTGTCCCTATAGTAGATATTGCAGTTATTAATGCAAACCAGTTTTTTATTTTCATTGTCCCTTAGCTCTTAACTTTAAAAGAAATAATTACCCGGTTTATAAATCTTTGGTTATGTAGTCACTTTTTTGTTACATAAACTAGGACATAAACATTATAAAATATATTTTGTAATGTATATTATGCAGAATATAATAGGGAAATTAATTCTATCTGTAATCTTCTTAATAATTTGTTTTATCTATGTTGGATTTTATTTTGCATCTGGAAATATTCATATTAATGAGGTTATGTATGATATTAATGGAACAGATACAGATCATGAATGGTTAGAAGTATATAATAATTGTAGCGAAGAGATAAACCTAAGTGGATGGAAGTTTTTTGAAGGTGGAACAAATCACGCAATTACATTATATTATGGTAAAATAGAATTAGATATTGGAGATTATGCAGTAATCGTTCAAGACCCAGAAACTTTTTTAATAGATAATCCAAATTTTCAAGGGAATATTTTAGATAGTAGTTTTTCTTTAAGCAATACCGGGGAATTAATTGCAATAAAAAATTCTTCCCTATTTATGATAGATGAATTAAATTACTCTCTTTATTTAAGTGCAAATGGAGATGGAAATTCCCTACAATATTTTAATAATACCTGGCAAGGATGTTTTCCAACACCCGGCTTCGAAAATAATTGTTCAGTAGAAATAACTGAAGAAAATGAATCAAATATTACAATCCCCCCATCCGATTCATACATTGAAATTATGGACTATCCCGAAAAAGCAGATTTCGGAGAAGAAATAGATTTGGAATTTCATGTTTACAAGGGAGACACGGGCAAATATGCAGTTTATATTTATATGCAAAATGATGATGGCAATAAAGTAAGCGAAAAAATAACTGTTCATGCTGGAACATCTTCAACTTCCAGCAAATTTCAAGACTATTATTTCAAAGAAGAAATTTTATTAAAATGTTTAGATGAATCTGGAGATTATGAATTAGTTATTGAAGGTCTAGATACAATCGAAACAAGAGAAATAGAAATTGAAAAATGTGAAGATTTAGAGGGGGAAGAAACACAAACTAGTAGTTCGAAAACAGAATATTTTGTTGAAAATATTGAAGACATAGAAAAAATAAAAATTGGTGAAAAAATAAATATTCTTGTGAAAATAGTTAATAATGAGAATTTTGAGAAAAGCTTTTTGGTTTGGAGTTATATCTATAATGGTCCGAAATGTTATTCTTGTATAGATAATAGGGAAGAGAATTCTCAACAAATTTCTATAGGTTCTTTTTCTGAAGAAATAATTTATTTAGAGAATATTGTTAATTCGGCATCAGTAGGAGAATACAATTTGAAAATAAAGATTTTAAAAGATGGTTTGAAAACACCAAGGGAACTCACATATCCTGTTTATTTAGAGAATTCTGAAGAAACATTAATCAATACAGAATATGGGGAAAGAATAACTGGAAACGTCATTCAACCAAATAATTTTTATTCAATCAACGAAATGAAATCTAAAAAATCTATCTTTCTAGAAGCAACACCTTATTTACTTTCTACTCTAGCCATGCTTTTTTGTGTTTATTTGGTTGTTAAAAAGATATAAAAAATATAAAAAAGATTTAAAAGCATAAGTTTTATTCAATAATTATGGAATCAAAGGAAATAAAAGAAAAAGTAAAGGAAGGGTGGGTTAGAGCAAATGTTCTTTTTGAAATAATTGGAAAACCTGCAGAACACCTGATAGACACCTTAAAAAAATTAGTCGAGTTAATTGAAAAAGACAAAAAAATAGTAATTCTTTCAAGTAAAATTCATGATGCAGAAAAAGTTGAAGATAAGGATGTCTTTTCCTCATTTTCAGAATTAGACCTTTTATTTGAAACACCAAGGGGTGCAGTAGAATTCGTATATGATTATATGCCCGCTTCAATTGAAATTACAGAACCAAATAGTTTCAATTTTAAATTAAATGAATTAAATGGAATTGTTAATGATATTGCAACAAGACTACATCAATATGATGCAACATTAAAACAAACCCATTTAGAGAAAGAGATATTGTTTAATCATATTCAAGGGATAAAGAAAGCGCTTGAAGATAAGGGTATAAAATTAGTTAGAGAAAATCAAAAGACAGACAAAAAAGAAGAGACAGAAGATAAAAAATAATTTTAAAATTCTTATTTACGGTTCGCAGGTCTTTGAAAGGTATGTTCATATCTTTTTTCAGCTTCTTTAATAAATTCACTTGCTTCTTTTCGTGGTTTTCTTTTTAGGAAAAATAGAACACCCAATAATAATGCTACAACAACTCCAAGAATTATAAAACCAAGTGTTTGATTTCCACCTGAACCCTTACATTCTCCAATACAACATAATGCAACATCTTTGCTATTATCTATTCTTCCGGTACAGCTTTCACTTGTTCCACATTCTTGCCCGCCCAATTCCTTGCAAGATTTAGACATCTCTACCGTTATATTAAATTCTACAGGAATTTTTGCTTCAACTTTTTGATTATTTAGATACCCACGGGCTATTATTTCACCAGAGTATTGTTTTGATGAGATCACATTGTTTGGATTTATGATAATGTTTATTTTCTTATCAGTATTGGGAGATAATGAATTTACAAAACCAACAGAAAGTTGTGGTCCAAGCGTAATAAGAGAAGAACTCGTGGTTATTTCAATATTCTTTATTTCGGATTCAAATTTATTTTTAAGAGTAATTGAAAAAGTTTGTTCTCCCATTTTTGAAAGAATATCTCTCTTTATTTCTTTTTCATCAAAATAAAAATTCTTCTGAATTAAATCAGAATCTGTATAATTATAATCTGGTAGGATTGAAGGAATATCTCCTTCCCCTATCTCATTAGCTGAAGAATTTATAGTTCCACTAGTTATGTCTTGTGCAGATTTGTTGGTTAAAATGATTAAAGGGACATTATATGTTCTCTCAATTCCATCGAGTCCAGAAACAATAGAGACTATTTCTAAATTTTCTACGATAGTTCTTGCATCTGTTGTCCCAATGAATGGGATATTAAATGTGAGTTTCTTAATCGTTTTCGATGAGATGTTATATTTTTGAGTTGAATTTAATAGGTTAATTGCAATACTCGCATTATTTTTTCCATCATTCTTTAAAATTATATCAAATTTTCCCAAGCTTTTTGTTTGAATAATTCCAGGCCATATAGCAAGAAGTGGTTCAATTTTTCTTTCAGTAAACGTAAACCAAAGAAGATTTTCTTTTGTAGTTGGACTTGCAGAATAAAATTTATTTCTTAAATAATCTTCTGCTTTGATAATTCTATCTGAAAAAGAATAAGCTGTTTCTGGGTTTAATTGAGCCATAGCAAAAACAATTTTAGAAGTTGTTAAAACATCTTCTTTGTATTTTTCATTACTTAGGGGAAACCAACCATATTGGGATTGTGCCGAGACCAGGGTATTTAATGAATTAGTATCTGCAGAAAGATAATATAAAATTGCCTTATCTGAATTTGTTAAATTTTTAGAATAAAGCCAAGATAATGTTCCTTGACCGAGAGGATAGTTATTTTCTTTTAATGCAAGCAGAGAATAAATTGTGCTGTTAATATCACAGACATCTCCAGGAAATTTACTATAACAACCCGTATTTTCTATAATGTAAGATAACACATTTTCATTTTGTGTGAAGTTAAATTCTTTTGAATTATTATCTTGCGTATAAACCATTTTTGCACTTGTCTGGTTTTCACATTTTAAAGAAATTACAATTTGATTTTGACTATAACTCGTTAAATCCAAGATATTTGAAATAAATTCTGTTTCATTTCCACCATTAAATGAAATATTACACTTAATAGAGGGGTCTTGTAGGATAATTTTCCATTGTCCAGTTATTAATATTTCTCGTTCTCTTATTTTATTTATCATCTGTTCTTTGATAATTGGAAAGGCAATAGAACTAAGAGATATCCATTGAGCATCGCATTCTTTTTTTATGCAATTATCTGCGCGACTAGTATATGCAGAGTAAATTTGTTCGTGAAATTCCTTATCATATTGAAATATTTTTCCGGCAAGAACAATTTGATCTAATGAAACACTATATAGGTTATTTTTTAAAGAATCTTTCAAACTAGAATAAAATCTTTCTATAGGTTCTTTTGTAATAATTTTTGTAGAATAGGTTTCTAGATTATCATTACAATAATTTTTTATTTTAAGGTAATAATCTCCAGAAGATTGAGGTATATCAAAGAATAAAAAATATTTTTGATTGGATAATTTGATAAGATTAAATTGGGTATATGCTTGGACATCGTAATTATAGAGCATCAAATCTGTTGTTTTAATTTCTCTGCTAGCAGAAGATAGGATTTCAACCTGGATTGTTTCTGATGGCAAATAGTCTTGTTTTGCAATCGTTGTACTTATACACTCGGCACTAGCAAAAACAGAATTCAAAAAAATTATGAAGATGAAAAAATAAAATAGCTTGTTCATTTTAATTATTAATTACCTAAGCATTTATTTCTTTTTTGTGGATTTGGTCATTCTTTTAAGCTTAGATAACGTTCTTTCTAATTCAACATCAGTTTTTGTTTTTTTAGCTGTTGTTTTAACATTAGAAGGGGATTTAATAGTAACATCAAATTTCTGAGTCATTGTTCTAGGGTATTGTGATTGTATTGGTTGTGAAGATGGTCTTGGTGCTAACCCCGGTTGAATTAATGGTCTAGATTGTTGTGTTTGTACTGGTCGAGGTCTTGAAGGAAACATTCCCTTAAATATTGATGGTTTCTCTTCTTTCTTTTCACCTTTTTTTCTGAATTTGAACCAATATAATGCAAACCCCCCACCCAATAATAAAAGTATAATGAATAATATCCACAGCCAAGTTAGATTTTTAGATTCTTTACATTCTCCAATACAACACCTGTCCTCAATTGAATTTGATGAGAATGATTTTGTTGAGCATGTTTCTTTTGTTCCACATTGTTCTCCCCCAAGACTTGAACAAGAAGATAAACAAATTCCAGAGCAACATTCTTTTTCATCTTTTGTTCTTTCTGGTGTCACATCGCATTCTTTTCCAGAATCGCAAACTTCCCCAATATCAGAACATTCAGTATTTTGAACACAGACACTGATACCATAATTATCAAAACAACATCGAGAGTCACCTAATGTATTAACAAAAGGAATGATATCCCAGGTATCTTCATTTACGCAAACTTCATTGGCAGTACAAGGATATCCACTTAATTCAGAACAGGTTTTATCCCCAGCATTTCCAAATGTACAACTTCCTGCACAGCATTGTCTACCACCAATATTATCAGCACTATCTAATTTATCCCCAATGCACATTTCATCATATTCACATAAATCTCCCCAAAGATCACTGATACAATAAGAATTAGTATAAGGTTTACAACAAACATTCATTCCAGAACAGGCAATTTGTGTCAATTCTGCTTCGCTAGAATCGCATGTTGATTTGCAAACACCCTCATTTGTTGCGCAATTTCCTTGAGAAATACTCGAAACACAACAGACTTCACCAGAACCACAAGTGAAATTAACATCTTCTTCTCCGGATTCGCAAGCAGTTTTACAAATACCATCGTGATTTAAGCAATGATCTTCTTCTCCAGTTCCTGCACATAATAATTTTCCCCATAAACTCCACAATAAAAATGCAGTATCTCTTACATCCTTGCATTGGTCAATAGTGTTACGTTCATTACATTTCCAATACATATAATCATTTCCAGCGATTCTTGTTTTAAGGAATGTTTTTCCGTCTGAAAAATTAGTTAAATAATATCTCGCACCATTCTTTTCTGTTCCTAAATTTCCTTGTTCTGTTAATCCCGCTAATGCAGTATCGTAAAATTGACCATATGGTGTATTTGAACAAGAAGTTCCGGTAATTAATTTAGATATTGCACACCAAAAACCACTTGGTTCCTGCATTGTTGCTACTGTTTGTCCTGCCTCGATAGAACCAGTTATTAAATATAAAAATGCTTGTGGGAAATATTTTAAATTATTTGTTTCAGTAGACATAATCACAATATAGGGGATGAAGTCTTTGTATCTTTCATTTTCAGCTTCTTTTAATGCAAAAGCACTCCAGACTGTTGCTTCATAATTACAATTTCCTGTAGAATCTTTCAAACAATATGCTTTTGTTGTTAATGCAGTCGTTTCTCCTGATTTTGCTTTTTCACTATCTGGTCCAACATACCAATAATTTTGTGATCGAACATCAGCATCTTTTCTATAAAGTAATGAAGCAGTATAATCTAAGGAAGTATCATTAACATCACATTTTATTTTAAATTCTGTTTCTTTTTGATAACATGTTTTACTTATCGCTAGCCAATAGTTTGGATTTGTTGCACTAAAGCAATTATTTCCTGTTTGTGAAAGAACTCTAACTGTTTTATTATCTGATACAGAAATATTGGCACTTCCCCCTCCATAATCAATTACACAATTCATTTCAGCTCCACGATTTGTATCTAATTGTATAAACCAATATAATTCTGAGAAAAATTTGCTTTGATTCAAAATCCAATTATCTACTTTTGTTAAATTTTCATCGCTTAATGCAAGTCTTGCAAAAGCTGTTGAGAATAAATGACAATTAGCTATGCTTGTTGGTCTCGTTGGTCCAATGCCCCAGCACCTGAAGTTAGTATTTTCAAAAGATATTACCTTTAATCTAGTAATTCCTGCTTGTCCAGAACCACGACACTGTAATGCTAAAATTGCTAGAGAATGATCTTGTGTATTCAATGATTGCCAATTTCCAACCTTATATTCTAACCAGGAATAAGCTTGCTCAATTTTTTCTTGTGCAGGGATATCTGTTGTTTGAGCTAAAGAAAAATTTGCTGAAAAAATTATAGATACTATAAATAATATAGCTAAGATAGTAAAAAATACAAAATCCTCACTCTTTTTCATGCTTACATTAAATAAATCACATTTAAAATAGTTTCGTTTTTTGCTAAAACTTAAATTAATATTTGACATAACTTTTTTGTCTGTAGTTTGGAACTTCTGTGACTTCTTTCTTTTCACCATTTTGGTTTTTTATTTCGCGAGAAAGTTTATCTTTCTGCGCCCCAGAAATCTCATTTCTGTGGGTATCTTTATTTTCTTTATTATATTTGACATAACTTTTTTTGTAACTTCTTTTTTGATATGGGGTTGTTGTTTTTTTCTCGTAGGGTATTTTTTTTGCAAGTCTTCGTGCCATAATTGATTTAAATTTAAAATAATTTATTGGATTTTTTATTTTCGCACAGAGAGAATCTGGTTGACAAATTCCAAGGTCTTGATAATATTGGGTAAGATTGCAATTTGGGGGAAGTCTCTTTTCAATTTGTCTAGAAGACCATTCTAATTGTGTTAAAAGATAATTTTCTTTTAGTGGTTTGTAATTTCTTTTATTCCAATCAAGAATTTTTTCTTTTATTTGTTCACTATTTAATCCAATCGATTTTAAAAAACCAATTAAAACAAAAAGAGTTCTTTTTCTCCCATCTTGTTTTAACCCACTTAAAATTAATTTAATGCATGGGGGATAATTCTCTTCTTTAATTTCAGAAACATCTATTTCTTCGTATACTCTTTCTTTGTTTCTTTCTTTTTCTGGATGATCTTTTTTCTGATTTTTTTGCCAATCTAATGCTTGAAGAAGTAATTCTTTTGCTTCATTATCTTCGGGTTTTGGGAGAAATTGTTTTGGGAAAACTCGGTCTGGTTTTGCCCAACCCGGATGAAAATCTTTTATTTGTTCTGGTTTAATCACAATACTCGCCAATCCTGTTTTTTCATTTAATGAATAGGGCATTCTGTATAAATGCCTGGATGAAATTAAAATAGTATCAATTTCTAAAACAGTAAATGGATCGAACTCTCCCTTAACCATAAGTTTTTCCAAGGGGATTCCGGTTGAATCAGAAAGTTCTTTTAAAGTACTCACTTCAAGAATCCTGTCTCTTAATGGTTTTCTTATCATCTCTTTTAAATATGCTGCAATTAATCTTGGACCTTCTGGAAAAAAATCTTTTATGTTTAATCCACGGGCTTCTTTTGGAAAGGCATTAAATGCTAAACCAATATGGAAACCCTTAGAACCAGAAAATTTAATTCCAAAATTCTTTACATTATGGAAATAAAGAGCCTCTGTTAAAAGCCAAGCGGCAATTTTTCCATATTCTATAAATTTGCAATCAATATCTAATAATAAATCCCAACCAGTTCTTAATGAATTTAATTTTTCAGAACTAAAACCTGTTTGAATTTTTAGGGGATTTTCCCATATTTCTTCAGAACAATGAAAACTAGTAGCCCCTTTCAATGCAAGGTTCTCAACATCATTAGGGTATTCTAAAATATCTGGCCTTTTTCCGAAGCCTTCATAATATCTTGGAACAACTTCTTTATTTTGGGAGAAACCAAAAATAACATCTTGAATTTCTTTTCTCATATAGTAATAACTAGCGATTTTTCTCACTCTTGCTTCTTTTGAATCAAATCCCCTGTCACTAGTCTCTTTTTCCTCAGTCATAAAAATTAGTCTTCATTTTAGTTTAAATATTTACATATGTCTTAAATTGTATATTATATAGTATATATTAAGGAGACTAAGGAAAAATGAACAGAATAGGGGAAAGATACAAGAAGATAATCAGATATATAGCAAACTTTAAAAATAACCAGATTAATAATTTCTTATAAAAAATGTTATTAAAATTTGATAACCCAAAATTACTTGCAGATTCTATTAGTCTAATTAGTGAGTTGGTTTTAGAAGTAAAAGCAAAAATTTCTAAAATTGGATTCGAAATTACTGCAATAGATCCAGCAAATGCAGCAATGGTTTTAATGAAAATACCAGCAAGTGCATTTTCTCAATTTGAAGTAGAAAAAGACGAAGAACTTGGGTTAAATCTTGAGGATTTAAAACAGGTTTTGAAAAGAGCAGTTTCATCACAAGCAATAGTAATTGAAAAAAAAGACAATCTTTTGAATTTAAGAATTCAAGATGCAGTTAAAAGAAGTTTTAATCTTTCTTTAATTCATATCGATGCAGAAGATAAAAACATTCCAGATTTATCATTTAACACACAAATTGATGTAAGTTCCAGTACATTTTCAGAAATAATTAATGATGCTGCAATTGTTTCAGATTCCTGTTCATTCGTCGCAAATGAAACATCTTTTGTAATAGAAGCAAAAGGAACATTAAATAGTACAAGAACAGAATTTTCAAGTGATGAAGTAAAAATTGCAACAAATCAAGAAAGCAAAGCAAAATATTCCTTAGATTATCTTGTAAAATTTATGAAGGCAACAAGATTGTCCGATAAAATTGTATTAAGATTTTCAACAAACTATCCAGCAAGATTTGATTTCAAAAATCAAAATAACTTGCTTGAACTAAGTTTTATCTTAGCTCCAAGATTTGAAGAAGAATAAAAATCTCCAATCTTTTTATTTTTGTTAGTTCTATTTTTAGAAAAACTTTATAAATCTAAATTTACCAATATATTTGTATATATACAATGTTATTCAAAAGAGGATTTAGTGATAAGCGCGGACAGTTAACCACATTTATAATTCTAGCAATTGTGATTATTGCATTAGGTGTTTTAGTATCTTTATTTTGGCCAAAAATTTCAGGATATTTTATGAATGAAGATCAGGCAAGTTCGATGCTTGCTTCTCAATCAGAATCATTGAGAACATCTGTTTCAGACTGCACAAAAGAAGTTTCAACAGATATTATTGAGCGAATAGGTCTTCAAGCAGGATTTTATGATTACTCGCATTTATATTCTATTAATTTTGCAGGTCCAAAGGTTGTTGTAATGTTTAAAGATGTAAATAAAAACAGAGTAAATAAACTTCCAACAACAACAGAGATTTCGAATGAGTTCAAAAAAGCAATGGAAGAAGAAGGTTACGCAAGAATTGATGCTTGTTTAAATGATTTTTCAGGATTTAAAAGAAACATGGATGTGGTTCCTGGAGAAAGAAAAATAACATTATCTATAGAAGATGAAAAAGCTATTATTTCCGTTGACTGGCCAATAACAGTTTCAAAGCAAACTGTTTCAACAACAATCACACAACAACTAAAACAAAATGATGTTCAGTTATTAATTCCATTTGGAAGAATCTGGAAGGTTGCAAATGATATTGTTAATACAGAGGTCCAACAAAAGAATTTCATAGACGAATTGGATAATTATATTTTAACACACACATATTCACTTGCATATACCAGATTGAACAGTCAAAATTACCCCACAGATAGAAAAACAGTTTATTACTTAACTTCAATCCCATACAGAGAAGGAGAAAAAGAATTCAAATTTTATTTTGCAGTAGATAGAGAAGAATATAAATTTATATAAATAGAATTAGCCAACAGCATTAATTAAAGATGTCAAAAAACAAAAAATTGGTGAAATTTGCATTAACAATCTTTGTAATTTCATTCCTATTAGTTCAATTTTCTTTAGCACAGACTACTGAAGGGGTTGGATGCTGTGCAAAAACAACAAATGGAAATACCTGTGTAGACTATACTTATCAAAGTGATTGTCAAACAGGGGCATTTTATAATGGTGTTTGTGCAAATGTCCCAGATTGCAAATTAATAACCTGTGCAACCCCTGACGGATGTTTATTTAATTATCCAAAATTATCCTGCGAAACTAATGGTGGATCAATTTCATTATTAGCAATGCCTGCAGTTTGCGAACAAGGTTGCTGTGGAATTGCAAACAGAGGATATGGTGTAATAACAAAAAAAGAATGCCAAGATAAAACAACAATTGAACTTGGATATGAATTATCAAAAATGGAATTCATTGCAGGATTAACTTCTGAAAGAGAATGTGATTTGAGATTTGCAGGAGCAGATAGGGGATGCTGTTACAATGGCGCTGCAACATGTTCATTCGGAACAAGAGGAGAGTGTTTATCTGGGAATGGAATTTTCAGACAGGGAATTTATTGCTCACAAATTGTTGAATGCGAGGCAGAAGCAAACAAATCACAAGGATGTGGGATAATGAATGGAGATTATAACAAATTATGTAATTTTGATTCTCAAGGAAATCAAGAAGACTGTTATCAAACTTGTTGGACACAAAATGAAAGTTGTCAAGTAAATCTTTCATCTGGGAGATCTGTTCCAAGTTGTGTATCAACGCAATGCAACATCCCAGCAGGATTTTATCAACAACAAATGTCAAATAACTATAATGGTCCAATTTTAACAAATGTTCCGTTTACTGGAATAATTCTTAATGGCCACTCAAAATGTTATAATTTTTACACATCTAATGATAAGGAAAACCCAATAACCGAGGTTGCATTCGGAAAAAGTACCGGATTACAAAATAATAAAATTGTTTGTATGTATGGAGATATTGTCTCAGCAGGTTTAGGAACAGATAGAAACACATTGTGTGTCGATGGCCAAAATACAAGTCATGCATATACTCAAACAAATAAATGGCAATCTTGTTCTGATTGTGGAAAGGGTTCTTCTATTGGAGATTTCATCGGAGAATTTTTTTCAGCAGGATTAACTACGATGGATTTAACAAAATTAGTGAGTGCATGGCTAGGTAAAGGAGAGGGAACAGCACTATTAAGTTTCAATGCACCATTAGCAACATTAGCAAATAGATGTACGAAATCTGCATGCGAATCATCCGGTTTCTGTGTTTATCATGCAGAGATTACTAAAGGTGTTACAATGCCGGGGGGACAAGGAGCAAGGGCGTTAGGAATAAATACCCAAGATATTGGGGCATCATGTTCACCAAAATATACGCCAGGAACAACGGCATCTTGTGGATTATGTGGCGGCGGAGGAGATTCATTATTTAATATGTGTGAAGAAAAAGAATGTTTAAGATTAGGTAATTGTGAATTTGAAAGTAATGGTGGATTAGAACAGGTTGGAATTGGAGCATTATATGGATTTATGTTAGCAACATCAGCCAAATTCAATGTAATTCCGGAATATGTTTTGATTGATTGTGCAGTTGGAAGCGTTCCAGGAATAGGTTATTTCGGTTGCGTACAAAAAGGAATTGCAGATGAAATCGGTAGTTTTGTCGTGTCCCCAATCAAAAGTATATTTGAAACAGCAACAAAAGCAAAAGGCGTATGGAAATATTTGTTCCAACCAATGTGGAGTTCATTATCATCAAAAGTTACAGATTTAATTCCCTTAGGAAAAAAATAAAATGCAATATACAAATAAATTAAAATTATTCCACGAAAATCACAGATTTTCGGGAGCAGAAAAACAGATGTTTTGCTTGCTTTTCGGAATTTTTGTACTTGTAAGTTTCATGCTTTTAACGGTGAATATGGTTGTTGCAGATGAAGGAGATGGACAACCT
>Ga0208958_1003071_pt1 | contig 13413 bp, 9 predicted proteins | sample RifOxyB1_FD_184032 | JGI IMG/M metagenome (GOLD analysis project Ga0208958, IMG submission 184032) | Soil microbial communities from Rifle, Colorado - Rifle Oxygen_injection B1 (SPAdes) | ecosystem: Environmental > Terrestrial > Deep subsurface > Rock core/Sediment | place: Rifle, Colorado... | reverse complement strand
ACGCCGCTGGACCTGCCGGGCAAGGCCTACTTCGGCACGGTCGGCGCGCTGGCGCTGGATGCGAAGGGCCAGCTGGCCGCGGGCACGTCCACCGGCGGCATGACCAACAAGCGCTACGGCCGCGTGGGCGACTCGCCGATCATCGGCGCGGGCACCTGGGCCGACGACCGCTGCGCGTTCTCCGGCACCGGTTGGGGCGAGTACTACATCCGTGCCGCTGCCGCGCACGAGGTCTGCGCCCGCGTGCGCCTGGCCGGCCACAGCATCGCGCGCGCCGCGGACAGCGTGATCAACCGCGACATCCCCAAGGCCGGTGGCGACGGGGGCGCGATCGCGCTGGGCGCCGACGGCAGCATGGCATTCCCGTTCAATACCGAGGGCATGTACCGCGGTTGGATCGGCGCCGACGGCGTGCCGCATGTGGCCATCTACAAGGACGATCCGCTGCCCGCGCGCTGAGCCGGATGGCGCTATGCTCAGGCCGTCGCCGGGGAGAGACGAAGCCATGCGCAAGATGTGGGGAATCGGGCTGCTGATGGTGGCCCTCAGTGCGGCGTCGGCCGAGCCGGCGCCCAAGCCGCTCCATTTCCGCGCGCATGCGCGGGTGGCGCTGGATGCGCAGGGCGTGCCGCGACAGGTCGAGGTGGACCCGAAGCTGCCCGCCGTGATCCGCGAAGCGATCGCGCAGCGCGTGGTGCAATGGCGTTTCGAGCCGGCCCGGGCCGGCGGACTACCGCGTGCGGGCGCCACGACCGTCTTCGTGGATGCGTGTGCCGTGCCTGCGGACAATGGCGACATGCGGCTGGCGGTGGACTATGGCTGGAATGGTCCGGGCTACGCCGATGGCCGCTATTTCCCTCCGGCGCCGCGGTATCCGGTCGATGCCGCACGGCGGAACAAAGAGGGCGCGTTCCGCGTGGTGCTGCAGATCGGCACCGACGGGCGCGCCACGGTGGAGACGATCGAAGCCCACAAGGGGCAGCTGCCGCTGTTCGAGCAGGCGCTGCGCACGTGGGTGGCCACCCTGCGCTACGTGCCGGAGGAGATCGACGGAGCAGCCGTCGCCACCCGCATGGCGATCCCCGTGGACTTCTCGATGGGCGGCCCGGGCATGCACGAGTACCGGCGGCAGGAGCGCGAGGCCCGGCAGCGCTCCCCCGAATGCAGGGCGGCGATGGGGGCAGAGGACGCCTCCCCTTCGCAGCCGGTGGTGCTGGATTCCCCGTTCAGGCCGGTCACGGCCGGGTAGGCGGGGTCCGCGGGGAACCCGCGCCCTCCGGGTTGGCGGGGCGCTCCCCTGCATCCCCTGTCGCCGTCTCTACCGGACCCTGATGTCCCGTCGGAACATGGGCCCTCTGGCTGCGCCTTCGCTGCTGCAACTGTGACGCAGTTATCAAATGTGCCGTCTGTAAGTTAAGATACGGATCACACTTTGGGTCCACCCGCCTCGCCAGGACCGGCGGCACGGGAGGGGTCCACCACAGGGGCAGGCGCGGCCATCCGGGAGGTCCGACCCGGGCAGCGCCTCGTCAACAGACGCGTCAGGGGTTCCATTCGTCGATGTCTTACCGCGCTCATGGTGATCTGCGCCCGAGCGGCGCGCCTTCCGCACGCCACCCTCACGCACCCTGCTCCGCGGTCGCCGCACCGGTGCGGCGCCGACGGCCTGGCGCCTTCCGGGCCGGACTGGTGCTCGTGGGCCTGTTGCTGGCCGGTCCGGCGCTGGCGCTGATCACCACGGGCTGGACGACCAATGGCGCCGCTTCGGCAAGCGCCACCGTCAACGGCATCACCGTGACATTGACGGGCCAGGCAGACCAGGCGTATTCGGCCGGCACGTTCAACAGCTCCGGCTGGTGGAGCGACCCGTACGGCGGCGGCGTCGACGGCGGCCCTTCGCTGACGATGGTCTACGACAGTGCCGGCACGCGGAACTACGTGTTCACCTTCAGCAAGGCCGTCGACAACCCGGTGCTGCATGTGGACCGCCTTGGCGGCTACTACGACAACAACCGACCGAACAGCACGCGCTGGACGCTGACCGGATTCACCGCGGCTGGCGGATCGGTGGCGCTGGAGCGGCTGTCGGGCAACACCCAGTTCACCGTAACGCCGGCGCAGAACCGCTTCGCGCGCGCCACGACCGGCACGTTCGGCGGGACCGGCTCGTCCGAGTGCCTGTCCACGTCCAACGGCACTGCCTGTGGGTCGGTCCGCTTCAATGGTACCGGCATCACCCGGCTGACCTTCGCGGTGGAAATGGCGGGCGACCGTGGCGCGGGCGACGAACTGGAACTGCGCTGGAGTTTCGATGGCGCGAAGGTGGTCGTGCGCAAGCAGTCCGCCGGCGGTACCGGCACGTTCGGCATCACCGCCAGCAATGCGCTGTCGCAGGCCTTCAACCTGGTCACGACGGCGCAGAACGTGCCGGTGGCGTCGAACGCGTATCCGCTCACCAACCACGCGGCGGCGATCACGCTGACCGAATCCAGTGTCCCTTCCGGGTATGTCCTGCTGGCGGCCGCCTGCACCGACCAGAACGGGGCCACGGTGGCCGCCACGGTGGACGCGGCCGCCCGCCAGGTCACCATTCCTCCCGCCAACTACCGCGCCAACCAGACCATCACCTGCACGCTGAGCAACGCCGCACCCGCGACCCTGGCCCTGGCCAAGACCTGGGCCAATGCCGCGGTCAACGACAGCGCCACCTTGTCGGGCAGCGGCGGCACGAACACCGCCACGCTCGCATCCGTCGCCAACAGCGCCGCCGAGACCGATACCGGCGCCGCCGTGAACGTGGCGCCGGGCGATGTCGTCACCCTGTCCGAAACGCTGGGCGCGGGCAATGCGCGCCCCTACACCGCCAGCGCATGGACGTGCACCGGCGGCAAGCTGAGCGGGAACACGCTGACCCTCACCGATGCGCACGCCGGTCAGGCGATCGTCTGTTCCATCACCAACAGCGGGCGTGCGACCGACGTGTCGGTGGTCAAGTCGGCGGCGGGCCCGGTGAACAGCGGGCAGCTGGCCAACTTCACCGTCGTCGTCTCCAACACGGGTCCGCTTGCGGCCGATGGCGCGATGGTGAGTGACACGCCCGGCGCCGGGCTGGACTGCCCGGCCTCGGGCGCCCCGATCACCTGCAGCGCCAGTGGCGGCGCCGCCTGTCCCGGCGCAGGCTCGCTGCCGGGTCTGGTGGGGGCGGGCGTGGCGGTGCCGACCCTGCCGGTCGGCGGGACTGTGACCTTTACGGTCCCCTGCCAGGTGACGGCCAGCGGCCTGTAGGTCCGCGCGCGCTTCCCAAGCGCGTCGCCAGTCTCCATGATGCGGCGTCCCGAGCCACCGCATTGAAGTGATGAGTCGTACTGCCTGGGCGTGGGCGGTGGTGGTGCTGACCACCGTCGCGCTCGCCACGACCTTCCTGGTCACCCCCCGTTTCCCCGTCCCCATGCCCGAATCCGGCCCGCCCGCCACGCCGTTCGGATGGGCCGGACAGCTGTCATGGGTGGCCGGGGATGGCATGCGCGGGCTCCGGGACGGCGCCGGCACGCTGGCCCGCTTCGACGACCCCTGGGGCATCGTGGTGGCGGCCGACGGTACGCGCTATGTCGCCGACGCGGGCGACAACAACCTGATCCGCCGCATCGCTCCCGACGGTACGGTGTCGACCCTGGCGGGCGGACGCGAAGGGTTCGCCGACGGCAGTGGCGCGACGGCCGCCTTCCATACGCCCTCGGCGCTGGCGCTGGATGGCGACGGCAACCTGTATGTCGCCGACACCGGCAACCATGCCATCCGCAAGGTCACGCCGCAGGGCGTGGTGACCACGCTCGCCGGTGGAGGCGGCCCCGGCTTCCGCGACGGGCCGGCGCGGCAGGCGCTGTTCAACGGACCCATCGGCGTGGCCGTGGACGGCACGGGCCGGGTCTACGTGGCCGATACCTACAACGACCGCATCCGAGTGATCGGCCGCGATGGTCGGGTGGGCACGCTGGCCGGCGGCGACCGCCCCGGCTTCCAGGACGGCACCGGCGACCAGGCGCGCTTCGATACGCCCACCGCCGTGGCAGTGGATGCGGCGGGGGTCGCGTGGGTGGCCGACCTGGGCAACGATGCGATCCGCCGCATCGGGCCGAAGGGCGGCGTCAGCACGCTTCCGCTGCAGCCCGACCTGGACACACAGGCCGGGCCGCGCCGCCCGCTGGCGCTGGCGCTCACCCACGATGGCCACCTGTACGTGGGCGAGCTGTCCACCGGCCGCGTGATGCAGGTGATGCGCGATGGACGCTGGCGGGCCCTGGCCGGCCATCTGCCGGGGCAGCGGTTCTCGCGGACGGCAGGCCTGGCCGTCGATGCCGCCGGCGACGTGCACTTCACCGACGCGGGCAGCCATCGCGTGCACCGCATCGCACCGATGGCGCCGGGTGCGGCGGCCGTCGTCACGCCGGTCGGTCCCGCGCCGGACGATCCTCTGCCCGATACCGGCGGCCGCTGGCCGCTCGCGCCGCAGGATGGATGGCACGAGGTCGTGGGGACGCTGGGCGAAGTGCGCGGCGACTACCAGGGCGAGAGCCGCCACCACCTGCACGGCGGGCTCGACATCCGCGGCGATGTGGGCGCCACGGTGCTGGCCATCGCCGATGGCAAGGTCGGCAGCCCCGCGGCCGCATGGGGCTTCGATGGCCTGGGCGAAGGGTTGGCGGTCGGCCCGCTGGGCTACATCCACATGAAGGTGGGGCGCGCGCCAGACGGCCAACTTCTCGATGCCGCGCGCTTCCAGTTGCTGCATGACTTCAGCGGCGACCCGTCCCGGATCCGTGTGCGCCGCGGCACCCGCTTCTCCGTGGGCGACGCGCTGGGCTCGGTGAACCGCATGGCGCACGTGCACCTGTCCCTCGGCTCGCCCGGTTACGAGCGCAATGCGATCGCACTGGGCTTCGCCGGCTTCAGCGATGCCTATCCGCCGCGCATCGACGAGGTAACGCTGTTCGACACGCTGGACCAGCCCCTGGACTCACGGCAGGACGGCCGGCTGGTGGTGCCCCGCGACCTGCGGGGCGTGCGCATCGTGGTGGATGCCTGGGACCAGGTGGACCGCAACCTGCCGCGCAGGCGCCTGGGCCTGCATGCGCTGGGCTACCAGTTGCTGCACCACGACGGTACGCCGGTACCCGGCTTCGAAACGCCGCGCATGACCATCGATTTCCAGCGCCTGCCCGCCGACGATGCCGTGCAGGTGGCGTATGCGCCGGGCAGCGGCATCACCGTGCATGGCAGCGCCGTCACCCGGTTCCGCTACAGCGTCACCAACACCGTGCGCGATGGTGCCTGGGCCGAAGGCGCGTGGCAGCCCGACGTGCTTGCGCCCGGCGACTACGTGCTGCGCATCACCGCCCGCGACCACAGCGGCAACGAGGCGCAGGGGCGCCGCGACCTGCCGCTGCGCCTGCCCTAGCTGCGGCAGCGGCGTGTCGATCGCCGCCCCTTCCATTCGTCGTCTCCCTGAAAGCGCCGGATCGCCCGGTGCCCCACGCGAAGGAGAACCCGAATGAAAGTCATGGTCCTGGTGAAGGCCAGCCCCGAATCCGAAGCCGGCCAAATGCCGGACACCGTACTGCTCACCGAGATGGGCAAGTTCAACGAAGCGCTGGTGAAGGCCGGCATCCTGCTGGCCGGTGAAGGCCTGCATCCGAGTTCGCGCGGCGCACGCGTGCGGTTCGAGGGCAGGCAGCGCACGGTGATCGACGGCCCCTTCGGCGAGGCCAGGGAACTGGTCGCCGGCTTCTGGCTGTGGCAGGTGCGCAATCTCGACGAAGCCATCGAGTGGATCAAGCGCGCGCCGTTCGACGGCGGTGCGGAAGTCGAACTGCGGCCCGTGTTCGAGGCGGACGACTTCGGCGAGGCGCTGACGCCGGAGCTGCGCGAGCAGGAGGCGCGGTTGGCCGCCGACCTCACCTCCCGTGGCCCGCAGTGAGGCGCAGCGCATGAGCACCCAGATCTTCGTCAATCTTCCCGTGCGCGACCTCGACAAGGCCAAGGCCTTCTTCAGCGCGCTGGGCTATGCCTCCAACCCACAGTTCACCGACGAGAACGCGGCCTGCGTGGTCATCAGCGACAGCATCTACGTGATGCTGCTGGCGGAGCCGTTCTTCCGGGGCTTCACCCGAAAATCGCTGTGCGATGCGTGGACGCATACCGAGGTGCTGCTCTGCCTGTCGGTCGCCAGTCGCAGCGAGGTGGATGCCATGGTCGCCAAGGCACTGGCCGCCGGTGGTCGCGAGCCGATGGAGGCCAAGGATTACGGCTTCATGTACCAGCGCGGCTTCGAGGACCTCGACGGGCATCTCTGGGAGGTTGTGCACATGGATGAGGGCGGTCCGGCGGCCGAATGACGCATGCCGCCGCAGCGTTGATGTAAATGAACGCAGTGCGCGGCGTTGCTCACATTGGCGCCGCGCGTCTTGCGAGACCCGGCAGGCTGGCGTAAAGATGCGGTTCTTTCAGGCAGGAGGCCTTGCGATGATCCGAAGATCTGCGCGTCCAAGCAGGTATGGCGCTCGCTCCTTGCTCGCAGGGCTGGTCGCGCCAATGATCTTAACCGCAGGGTGCCAAGGTATGGCGATGACGCAGAATACGGGGACGACAACGACGACAGGGGCCGAAAAGATGGCAATGGAGTGGCCGTTGACGTTCACCCAGCACAACTTCGGGGCGCATTGCTTCGACACGATAGGCTGCCGGATCACGTACGCAGGTTTCACGCATGGTGTCGATCGCGAGGACGAGGTGAGCCCGCCGATGTCCTCATACAGGGGTTCGCGCGAGCAGTTGCTGCGCGCCGGGCATGTCGGCAAGCGCAACTTCCCGCCGCCTGCCAAAGTGAGCTGGCGGTCCAGGGACGGCGTTCCTCACGAAGCGACAGTGGATATCGGCGAGATATTCAAGGACCGCGTCGTCCTCCATAACGTTCCCCAGAAGGACTATCGCGACGATCTCGGCATCGCGGACCCGGATATCGTGCTGGAGGTCAACGACCGTACCGTCAACGTCTACATGCGGGCGCTCATCCCCACCAGGACGGAGCAGGCGGGAGGTGCGCACGGCTACTCGCGCGACGAACTCGTCCTGGCATGGACAAGAACGTACTGACTGCGTCTGACACACGGAGGTGTTTATGGGGAAGGGATTGCAGCCGGATGGCGTGGGCACCTATCCGGCAAGCGCGGATGATCTCGCCGGCTACCGGCGAGCGAGTGATCAGTTGGGCGAGTTCCGGGCCCCTTTGCTGAAAGGGTCTGAAGGGAAGGAGCGCCTTTATGTGGCGGCCTTCGACGGAACCGGCAATAGCATGTTCAAGGATGCGCCGGCAAACCACACCAATGTGGCGTATGTCGCCAAGCAGATCGATGCCCTCAAGGATCCTGCCATCGGCTTCGGGTATGTGGAGGGTCCTGGAACGCAAGGGGGTCTAGGCGGACTCGGTGACATCATGACAGGCGATAGCTATCGCGCACGGATGGACGAGATGTATGTCCAGTTCGTCAGGCAGGCCGATGCCTGGCTGAAGGAAAATCCCAACGCCGACATCCGCATCGCCGCCATCGGTTTCAGTCGTGGCGCAGAACAAGCCGCCGGCTTTACCCGCCTGATCGAAGAGCGGGGAATCCAGGATCCCGCGGGCATGAATGTGGTCCGGGATCGAAACGGCTTCATCGACCGTCTCGAATTCACCCGCCCACCCCTGCGCGAACCCGGCACCGTCGTCCAGGCCGTCGGCCTGTTCGATCCGGTGGGTACCGGCGAGCCCCGCGACCACGATCGCCGCCTGCCGCCCTCGGTGGTGTCGGGGTTCCAGATCACCGCCGAGGACGAGCGGCGCAATCTCTTCCAGTCCACGCGCGTGCTGGATCCCGGCGTGACCGACGGCGGGCGCTTCCTCAACGTCACCGTGGCGGGTGCGCACAGCGACATCGGCGGGAGCGCTGGACGGCCTGTCCATCCGCAGCGGCAACCTGATGATCGACTACCTCAACGCGCTGAGCGATCCGCCGTTCCTGCAGAAGCGCGAGGAACCCAGTGATCCCTCGCGGAACGTCATCCATCGCTCCGAGGACCATCAGTTCTTCTATCGCACCTCCGTGTACGACAAGGAGGGGGTCCGCGGCAGGCAGGAGGAGCTTGCGCCCTCGACGCTGTGCAGGATCGATTGCCTCGATGCCCAGCCCCGCAATGCGGCGATGGCCGAGAGTCTGCGCTGGCGTCCGGTCGAGATCGGGCCCGCGCCGGTCGCCGCCTCGCCGGCGAACATGGTCGAACAGCTGCTGCAGGCTGCGAAGCAAGGCGATGCCGCCGCCATCGACCGGCTCGGGCGCGACCATTTGCACAGCGAACAAGGGCAGGCGTGGCTACGGGAAGGACAGCAGCGTCTTCATGAGCTGCAGCCGGCCCTGCCTGCGGCGCCGGTGGAACCACAGCCAGAGCCCGCCGCGCTCGCACGCTGAGCCTGCGCTTGTCGCGTTCCCGGGGGGGAGGCGTGCGGCCGGGTCAGCCTGGCGCGGTGTGCGCCACGTTGCTTCGACTTTGAGAGATCACGACTGCCCTGCCTTTCGTCCGGGACAAGCAGGACGGTGACGATCAGGGTCAGCCAGGGACACGCATTTATCGGCAACCGGGCCCATCAGATTCCTGCAAATCGCACGTGCTTGCAGCGCTGGTTGAATGTGACAGGGGTATGCCTTTACGTTCATGGTCCGTAAGGGGGCTGCCGGGGGAAGGGCAGGCGCCGGGATCATGGGGCAGTTGGTACGTCAAAGAACGTGGGTTCGCACCGCGCTGGGTGTGTTTGAGCGGGATTTCACCTGAGGGGTTATGTCGAAGATTTTGTTGTTTTTCATTCTTGTGCTGGTTCATGCATCGCTTTCTGCCCAGCAGAACATGTTCGTCTGGCAGAAGTTCGCCGACCGCATCAAGGCAAGCGAAGCGGTTTCCCCCTTGGGCAACGACCTGTTCGGGGACCGGGTGGGTCTATCGAAGGGGGAACTGTCCTTCGCCGCGACCGACATTTCGCTATCTGGAAACGATGCGCTGCTCGTAGCGCTTGAAAGGCAGTACACCGTGCACGATCGGCGATGGCGTACCAGTAGCCAGGGCATGCTGGCGGACTGGGACCTCAACCTTCCCAGTCTGGGCGCGGTGTTCGGCCAGGAGTGGGTGGTGCAGCCCAATGCCAGTCAGCCGGTCAGCGCGTCGCGCTGCTCGGTAATCGGTCGGCCGCCCGTGCCGTATCCCTTTGAGCTGTCGGACTTCTGGCGGGGCGTGAACCTGAATCTGCCAGGCGTCGAAGCGGGTGAGATCCTCGTAGCCAACAGTCCCGTCACATTGAATGATGGGCGCAGCTACATGTGGACAACGGGGAACGGACAGGTCCGCCTGGCCTGTCTTTCCAGCATCAAGAACGGCAGCGGTGAAGGATTTCTGGCCATCACGCCGGACGGCACCCGTTACTGGTTCGACTGGATGGGACAGACGGATGAGGTGGGCATCAGCCAGTCCATCTACATCTCTCCCGTGCAGACAAACCAGTATGGGATGGGCTTGAAGAAGACAATGCTCTACGCCACGCGCGTGGAGGATCGCTTCGGCAACCGGGTGGACTACACCTACGACAATGCCTGGAACGCCCGGCCCCGGCTCACCCGCATCCAGGCCAGCGACGGCAGGACCCTAACGCTCACTTACAGCGGAGCCTATGTATCCAGTGCAACCGACGGGACTCGGACGTGGACCTATGGTTATGCGCCCACGGCGTCCGGTCGGACCACCCTGACCTCGGTGACACGGCCTGATGGAAGCCAGTGGACGATCCAGTTCCAGGGATTCACGCAGGATGGCGAAATCCGCTATCGCGACTACACGCCGGGTGGAGAGATCGTCAGAACGTGCACCCACAATGATGTGCCTCTGAACATCGCCAACACATTCACCGGGAGCATGACGCATCCTTCGGGTGCGGTGGGCACTTTCACCGTTGATATCCGCGAACACGGGCGGAGCAACGTCCCGGTGAGTTGCCGCAACGTTACGACGATCGTCGGTCAACCCAACGGATCCGGGAACAATCAGAACGACGACGTCAACCTGTGGGCCATCAAGGGGTACAGTTTCACGCTGAAGCACAAGCAGATCAGCGGTCCGGGAATCGCGACGGCAGAATGGAACTACAGCTACGTGCCAGGCACGTCCTTCCATCGCTACCCCGGCACGACGGTCCAGTATCCGGTGTGCGATTGGCAGAACTACACCTGTTCACTGCCTCCCTGCACCTCGGATAGCTGTGCGGGGACCAGTACCACGACGGTCACAGGTCCTGGTAACGAGTGGGTCCGCTACACGCACGGCAACAGCTATCTCTACAACGAAGGCAAGTTGCTGCGCGTCGAGCGAGGCACCGGTCCATCGGACATTCTGCAGACGACGGTCAACGCGTACGACCTGAGCCGCCAGAACCAGCAATACCCGGCGGCGTTCGGCGAGAGCTTGAGTGTCAACAACGACGGCTTCGAAGCGATGTACCACCGGCCTCTTGTTTCCAGCGTGACTTATCAAGACGGGGCGTCGTTCGCCAGAACGATCTCGGCGTTCGACGGGTTTGCCCGACCCGTCACCGTGACCCGTGCCAGCCAGCCCGTTCCCGCGGCGCCCCCACCGCAAACGCCCACCGTCCCGCCGCAGCCACTGCTGGCGACGTCTTCATTGACCGCGCCCGCAACTGCCTACACACAGCAGAATTTTTCTGTGAGCTGGGAGCCCGTGGTGGGCGCGACCTACTACGTCCTCGAGTCGCGTACCGGGACAGGAAGCTTCGGCGTGCGCTACAGCGGTTCTGCGCTGACCACCTCGATGAGCGTCATGGTGGTGACCACGGTCGTGTTCCAGGTCAAGGCCTGCAATTCATCGGGCTGTGGCGAGTATTCGGCCACCACGTCGACCGCGATCCGTTCCAGTGGCGGCGGGGGAATCGAGCCATGACCGTGTGTAGTCAAGCCTGGATGGGGGAGAAGGAAGCGTTGGTCACTCATGGAACAAGAGGCACGCGCCTCTCACGACGCCTGGCCACAAGCTTGGCGATCTCGATGGTAGCGGTGTCGGCCTGTGCTTCGGCGCAGAACCATTCCCGCACCGACCAGGTGGTCTATCACGACAACACGTCGTTGTGGGTGCTGGGGCAGGTTGCGTCAAGCACCAACACCAATACGGGTGTCACGGAGTTCCGGGCCGAGTTTGATGCTGCAAAAGCAGTGCCGCTGCGCTACTACGGCGCCGGTACGGCGAGCGTGCCAGGCAAGCTTGTACAGACGCTGACCTACAACGCCGACGGCACCGTCGCCACGGTGAAGGACGGCAACAACAACGTCACCACACTGTCGAGCTGGTATCGGGGCATTCCCCGAAACATCCAGCATGCCGACAGTACGACGCAAAGCGCGGTGGTCAATGCTCAAGGCTGGATCACGTCGGTCACGGACGAGAACGGCTACAAGACCTGCTACGCCTACGATGCGATGGGGCGCCTGTCGCGGATCACGTACCCATCCGAGACCGTCGCAGGGGTGTGCGATGCCTCGGCGTGGAATGAGGAGGTCTTCGCCTTCATGCCGGCTACCACACAGTTTGGTATTCCGGCCGGACATTGGGCGCAGGTACACACCCGGGGCGCGTATCGCAAGATCACGCACTTCGATGCGCTATGGCGCCCAATCTTCGTCCAGGAGGAAGGCGAGTCCGGTACCGTTCGTTACACGAGCCAAGCCTATGATCATGAGGGTCGAACGACCTTCTCTTCCTATCCGGTAGCCAGCGCGTCCCTCATCACTCAGCTGACGAAAGGTGTGTGGACCGAATACGACGCGCTGGGCCGTGCCACGTCGGTATCGCAGGACAGCGAGCTGTCGCCCAGCCTGCTGACGACGCTGACCACCCATGCGGGCGACAGCGCAGGCCCCTACACCCGCGTGACGGACCCCCGGGGAACCCAGACGGTCACCCGGTACCAGATGTTCGATCAGCCGACCTATGACTTCCCGGTGCTGGTGGACATGGCGCAGAACAGGTCCGAGCGTGCGGCGGTGGATATCACCCGCGACGTGTTCGGCAAACCGCTGTCCATCCGCAAGCGGGACAATGCCAACACGGTGTCGCTGACGCGCAGCTATACCTACAACGCCTACCAGGAGCTGTGCCGCTCGGTGGAGCCGGAGACAGGCGCCACCCTGATGGGCTACGACGGCGCTGGCAACGTCCTGTGGAGCGCGGCCGGACTGCCGGCCGGTCAGGCCTGCGAAGCCGCAGGTACCAGCGCCCCGGTCGCCGCGCGACGCACTGACCGCACCTACGATGCCCGCAATCGCCTCAAGACGCTGACCTTCCCGGATGGGCGGGGCAACCAGAGCTGGACCTATACGCCCGATGGCCTGCCCGATGGCATCACCACCTACAACGAGACGGGCAATGCCTATCCGGTGGTGAACGCCTATACCTACAACAGGCGGCGCCTGCTCACCTTCGAAACCTCGGGCCAGACGGGGTGGTACACGTGGGGGCTGGGGTATACGTACAACGCCCATGGGCACCTGAGCGCCCAGTCGTATCCGGACGGGCAGAGCGTGTCCTATGCGCCCAATGCGCTGGGCCAGCCGACCCAGGCCGGGACCTATGCCACCGGGGTCAGCTACTACCCCAACGGGGCGATCAAGCAGTTCACCTACGGCAACGGCATCGTCCACACGATGACCCAGAACGCCCGGCAATTGCCGGCACGCAGCACCGACGCGATCGGCAGCAGCAAGCCGCTGGACCTGGGCTATGCGTATGACGCCAATGGCAACGTCGGCAGCATCACCGATTACCTGGCCGGCGCGCGGCAGACGCGGGGCATGGGTTACGACGGGCTGGATCGCCTGGTCCAGACCACCTCCAGCATGTTCGGCACGGCCAGCTACGGGTACAACGTGCTGGACAACCTGACCTCGGTGAAGGTGGCTGGCGGCAGCCTGGCGCGCGACCATGCGTACGTCTACGACGCGAGCAACCGGCTGGTCAACATCAAGAACACCGTCGGCGGGGCCACGGTGGTGGGGCTGGGATACGACCCGCAGGGCAACCTGGCCAACAAGAACGGGCAGGCGTATTCGTTCACCTACGGCAACCGGCTGCGGGCGGTGCCGGGCAAGGAGACGTACCTGTACGACGGGCAAGGTCGGCGGGTGGAGAGCCGGACCACCAACTACTCGGTATGGCAGTACAGCCAGTCCGGGCAGGTGATGTACTCGCACGATGCGCGCAACAACCGGAAGACGAACTACATCTACCTCGGGGGCAGTCTGGTGGCCCTGCGCGAGCAGCCCATGTCGGGTG
>Ga0208958_1003063_pt1 | contig 13439 bp, 18 predicted proteins | sample RifOxyB1_FD_184032 | JGI IMG/M metagenome (GOLD analysis project Ga0208958, IMG submission 184032) | Soil microbial communities from Rifle, Colorado - Rifle Oxygen_injection B1 (SPAdes) | ecosystem: Environmental > Terrestrial > Deep subsurface > Rock core/Sediment | place: Rifle, Colorado... | reverse complement strand
ATTTGGTTCGTCTACTCCTCCAAACTCCGCAAAGTCCAATAAGAAATCTATGTCTCCAACAATAGCTATTCCTTGAGTTTTACTTACTCCTAAATTTTTTCTCAGATTGTAAAGATATAAGTGAAAAATATCCCTCCTCGGAGAATTTATGCCATATTTATTTACACTCATTTCAGTAGGGAAATTTACTTCACCTTCAAAATCTAAGTCTCCAAATGATATAAGGGGCTTTCTTGTTTTTAGATATTTATTTACATACATATTCTTTTCTGCGAGAGCTAAATTTATTTTTGAATTAGAGTCGTTCTCTAAAGTTATCATAAGACGCTTTTCATTTCCTCGCAGGGGTGAAGAGCCCAAAATATCTCTTCTTGAATATTCCTCTCCAATAACATAAGCAACCCAAGCATTAGGTATTTTCCTTCTACTAACAGTATGAACTACATGTTCTATGGTTAAACTTCCTTTTTGAAAAATTCCTGCTCTATTAACCGCAGTTACAAAATCATTTCCAAAATCGATAACACTCTTTTTGGGATTTCTTAAGTAAATATTTCCTAGATGATGTTTGGGAATATAGCTATTGCAACGACGGAGATCTGCGGGAGAATAAACAAATGCAACATCCCCTTCTTGAATATACCCTCTATCTAAAGGAGAACCCATCTTTTCAGAGATTCCTCTAATAAATGCTTTCTCGCTCTTCTTGTTTTCTTTCATATTCTGTCATTTGTTTCGATTTTTTTATCATTCATCCGTCAAATACGAAACTCTTATAAACTTAAGTTGTTATATTTCATAACAACTAAAATGAACACAAACGAGAAACTCCAACAAGCCGGCCTCACGGGCAATGAAGCAAAAGTATACTTGGAGTTAGCAAAAAAAAGACAATTGTCCGCGAACCAATTAGCAAAAAACCTTTCATTAGACAGAACATTAACATATACCATTCTAAATCACCTAATAGAAAAAGGTCAAGTGAATTACATTGTAAAAGAAAACAAAAAATTCTTTTCAGTTGCACCCCCAGAAAATCTTCTTAATCCTATTAAATCAAAAGAAACAATAATACAAGATTTAATCCAAGAACTTCAAAAGATAGAATCTTCAGAGCAACAAGAAACTACAATTAATGTTTACGAGGGAGATCAGGGAGTAAGAATTCTCCTAAGATTAATACAAGACGAAAAAGAATTATTTTCTCTAGGGGGGACAGGCCGAGCGTATGATTTAATTTATGAAGCCCCTGCAGTTGCAAAACAACTTGAAAAGAAAAAGATGATTGTGAAGGTTCTTTCTACTCCCGAAGCAAAAGGCCACGAGTTTACCAAACATAAAAATGTTCAGACAAAGTTTCTTCCTATAAAAAGCGAATCAACTACTTCTATATTCGGGGATTACATATCGATTCATCTGATTAAAGAAAAACCAATAATTATTCTTATAAAAAATAAAGACATTGCACAATCTTACAGAAATTATTTTAATTTTTTATGGCAAAAGGCTGAGAAATAAATCTAAATCTTTATAAGTTTTTTTTACTTAAATTGAAATAAGTATGGAAAAAATGTTTACTCTGGGGAATGTGGAAAAATCCAACTCATATTATTCTGGGGCGTTAAAAGAAATGCATCCAGAAATACCCCAAAATAGTTTTGTCTATGTTAATGGTGATAGAGAACTAAGAAAAAAATTTAATGGAATGCCTTTACTGGATCTGCCAAGACCAATGAATGCGACTAAATCCTCCTTCACCCGAAATAAACTTTAATTATTCCTCTTATCTTTTTTATTCTTTCAATGAGCTTTACAATTTCAGAGAGTTTTCTTGGCACAATTATGAAACTACACTCTGCATTAGCATTCTCTGCAGGTCTTATTTTTGCTTCCTTCACAATGAACCCCCCTCGAATAATTGTGTTTAAAATATCTGCTAGAATACCTGAGCGATCTTTAGCTTGCACCTTTATTTTCAACGGAGTATTAAAAGTTTCTTTCCAACAAACCGGAATTAATTTGGCTCCAATTTTTTTAATCTCAGAACAATCTTTTGAATGAATCGAGAAAATTCTCTGTGTCTTCATGACCCCAATTATTCTTTCCGGGGGAATTGGGCAACAACATTTTGCGAGAACCAAATTTGCATGAGGGAATTCTTCGCAGTCAACAATATTTTCAAAATCCTCTTCCTTTTGACCCTTCATAGGAATTTTTTTTGGGGCAGGTAAATTTTCATATTTTTTTATTCCCTGTTTAATTTTATTGCGCGCTTTTCCAGAGATAATAAATTTTAACCAATCTCTTCTTGGACGTTGCATTTTATTTGTTATGATCTCAACAACATCTCCATTTTTCAATTCTTTTTTTAATGAAGCAAAAGCGCCGTTTATACGCCCCCCAATTGATTTGTCTCCTATCTCTTGATGGATATGGTATGCAAAATCGAGAACCGTAGCTCTTTCAGGCAATTCAACGGTCTTTCCTTTGGGGGTATAACAAAAAATTCTCCCCCCGAAAAGATTAATTTTAATTGATTGAATGAGCTGGGGATTTTTACAAATATTAGGTTGATCAAGAATATTTTTTAACCAACCTGTTTTTTTTTCAAAATCAAGATCTGATTTTAATTTTTTGTATCTCCAATGTGCCGCGCTTCCCTCTTCTGAAGAATCATCCATCTCTTGTGTTCGAATTTGAACTTCGATAATTTTTCCTTCTTTTGTTTTTATAACTGTGTGAATCGATTGATACCCATTTTCTTTAGGGTTCGCAATATAATCCTTTAAAGTTTCTTGAACTGACTCATAACTTTCGTGAATTCTACCTAGAATATTATAACAATCTTTAACATTTTTTACAATTATTCTTACTGCAAAATGATCTTTTTGTGAATCTAGACTAGTGCGATTTAATTTTTTGTAGATGCTATAAATTTGTTTTTCTCTTCCTTTAATTTTCAATATCTTAATATCATGCAAGTTTCTTTTTATATGTTCAATAAAATTTTCTATAAATTTTTCTCTTTCTTGTTTAGACTCCTGTAAAAAAGTTTCTATCTCTTGGTATTTTCTTGGATTAATTATTTTAAAAGCTTCATCTTCAAGTTGTCTTCTTATTTGTTCAAGTCCAAGCCTGTTTGCAAGTGGGGCATATATCTCTAAAACTTCTTCCGCGATTTCCTTTTGTTTTATGGCTGGCAAAAATTTAATTGTTCTTAAATTAGCTAGTTTATCCGCAAGTTTAACAAAGATTATACGAACGTCTTTTAGCGTTGTCAATAAAATCTTACGCAATATTTCTGCTTCCACGCATTTTGTTTGCGCGCGGATATTTTTTAATTGAATTTGCCCAAAGACTAAATCTGCAATGTCTGAATCAAAAAATTCTTTAACCTCGCTAGGAAGAATTTTATTTTCCAATCCATAAAGTAAACTAGCGGTTATGATTTCTGAAGAGATTTTAGAATCTGCCAAAATAGTTGCCATCTCAAAATTATGTTCTGTTTGGCTTTCTCTGGAAAGTCTTTTTTCTTCTTCAAGATACCTTTTTGCCAAATCAATTGCTTTTTTGAAGTTATCTATCTCTTTTTTTGAATAATTTTTCTCGCAAATTTTTATAAATTCATTCTCTCCCATAGAATATGTAAGGTACTTATATTTAAAGATTTTACCCCCCATAAGCGATTATTTCATTGAAAAACCACTTACAGATTTACACAAATCTATAAAAAGAAAATCAACCACGGTTTCATATGGAAGGAGAGGGACGCTCTAAAATAGAAGAATTAACCCTAGAAGCAAAGAATTTTTTTGATTTTCATAAAAAAGAATTGGGGGATTCTTTGAGAAAAGGGAACAATGTTATTTATATAGATTTTTTAGAACTTACAGAATTTTCTAACCCTCTTTCTGAAGAGATTTTAATTAATCCTGAGGAAGCATTGAGGATTTTAGAGCAGGCAATTGAAGAATCTGGTTTAGTGTCAAATGTCCGCGTTCGCCTTTTTAATATGCCGGGATCACAGCAATTAAAGATTAGAAATATCAGATCAAAACATCTTAATGAGCTTATTGTCCTCGAGGGAATTATCCGCCAAGCTTCAGATGTTCGACCTCAGGTTGTGAATGCTAAATTTGAATGTCCTAGTTGTGGTACAATCATTTCTGTGATGCAATTAGAAAAAAAATTTCGTGAACCCTCGCGTTGTTCTTGCGGGCGTCGTGGCGGGTTTAAATTAGTTTCAAAAGAGATGGTGGATACTCAAAGATTAGTAATTGAAGAGTCCCCCGAATCTTTATCTGGGGGAGAGCAACCAAAAAGATTAGATATTTTTGTGAAAGAAGATTTAGTTGAGCCGAGAATGGAAGAGAAGACAACGCCTGGAGCACGAGTGAAAGTAATTGGAATTTTGAAAGAGGTTCCTGTTCCTTTGACAACCGGGGGTTTATCTACAAGATTTCAACTTGCAATGGAAGCGAATAACTTGATTCCCTTGGAAGAAACTTTTGAAGAATTGGATATTTCTGAAGAGGACGAAAGACAAATTTTAGAACTTTCACAAGATCCACAAGTTTTCGAAAAATTATCAAAGAGTATTAGTCCAAGTGTTTGGGGGTATGAGGAAATAAAAAGATCTTTGGTTTTGCAACTTTTTGGTGGGGTGAAAAAAACTCGACCTGATGGAGGGATAAATCGTGGAGATATACATATTTTATTAATCGGTGATCCCGGGGTTGCAAAATCAGTTACACTCGGATTTATGGCAAATATTTCTCCAAAAGGAAGATATGTCGTTGGTAAATCAACTTCTGGTGCAGGGTTAACCGCGACGGTTGTTCGAGATGAATATTTAAAAGGTTGGTCTTTGGAGGCAGGTGCGATGGTTCTTGCGAATAAAGGTTTGGTTTGTATTGACGAATTGGAAAAAATGGACCCCCAAGATCGTTCTGCTATGCATGAAGCAATGGAACAACAAAGTGTTACAATTTCAAAAGCAAATGTTCAAGCTTCACTTCGTGCAGAAACATCTGTTCTTGCAGCCGCAAATCCAAAATTCGGGAGATTTGATCCTTATCAATCAATTGCACAACAAATAGATTTGCCACCAACGTTAATCAATCGTTTTGATATAATTTTTACTTTACGAGATATTCCTGACAAAGAAAAAGATGAAAGAATTGCATTACATGTTTTAGAAGAACATAAAACTCAAACTAGCGAGATGTTAATTCCGCGCGAACTCTTCAGGAAGTATATTGCTTATGCGAAACAGAGAGTAGTTCCAAAGATTTCCGATGAATCCGCCGATGAAATAAAATCATTTTATGTTAATCTGAGAAATATGCCTGTTTCTTCAGAGAGTGCAATGCGTCCAATTCCAATTTCTGCTCGTCAATTACAGGCTCTTGTTCGTATGGCTGAAGCGTCGGCAAAATTGAGATTAAGCGAAGTTGTTTCTGTGGAAGATGCTCAGATAGCAATAGAATTAATGAAATATTATTTGATTCAGGTGGGGTATGATTATGAATCTAAAACCTTAGATATTGATAAAATATCTACTGGAATTCCCGCATCAAAAAGAAGTAAAATATTTACAGTACGAGAAACAATTAATCTTCTCGAGGGAAGACTAGGGAAATTAATCCCAATGGAAGAGTTAGAACAAGAACTTGAAGGTAAAATGACCAAAGATGAAATTGAAGAAGCACTTTCTAAGCTTCGAGCTTCAGGAGATGTTTTCTCTCCAAAAAGAGGTTTTGTTCAGAGAACTTGAGAATATAAAAACTTATAAAACAAATTAATTTTTGATTGAATATGGCGGAAATAAGCGAATTAAAAAAACAAGCATTTGAAGAGGGTCGTAAATTAGTAAAATTAAAATTATATATAAATAATTCCTCCAGTGTATTTGTCCGGGGTTTAGATCATCGGGGTATAACTTCTCGAGAGATATCGGATAAGATTTTAAATGGAGATTTTGACAAATAAAATGGCAGAAGACCAATATAAAAGAAATGTTGCATTTAAATTTCGAATCGGAGATCTTTTATCCGGCAAACCTATTTTTGATTCAAGCACCCAGCGGTTCTCTTTTCTTGAGTTTGGGGATAAAAAAATTGTGAGGGTTAATATTGCTGGGAATATTGTTGATCGTTTTGAAAGTACTGGAGAAACAAAATATATTTTTTTAACTCTTGATGATGGATCTGGTCAAATTCAATTGAGAGTTTTTGGAGATGATGTTGTAAAATTTAAAGAAATCCAACAAGGTGAAACTGTAGTTGTTATAGGGGTATTAAGAAATTTTAATAATAATCTTTATTTAACTCCAGAAATAATTAAGCAAAATGATCCTAAATATCTGCTTGTTCGTAAACTTGAATTAGAAAAACAACGTGCGAAAAATGCTCCAAAAATAGAGAATTCCCAACAGATAATTGCTGTGAAAGATAAAATTTTAGAAAAAATAAAATCTTCTGAAGCAGAAGGAGGAATTGATACTGATAAAATAATAATGGATTTACGTGAAGCATCGCCAGAGGTAATTAATCAGGAAATAAGAAAACTTCTCGAAGAAGGAATAATTTTTGAACCCCGCCCCGGAAGATTGAGGTGGTTGGGTTAATTTTTTCGTCTCTTAAAATATTTTTTCTAGATAATCTTCAATTAGAATGATGATTAACAATTCAAAATCTGGCCAAACCGTAGTAGAATCAAGATACATTTCGATGTTTGTTCTTAAACAAATCTCTAAAAAAACAATCTTGGAAAAAAGCCAAATTGTGGATTATCTGTATGGGTGAGAACTAGCAAAATTATTTACGATAATTTGCGTTTACAGTAACATCTTTTCTAAATCCTTTTTCATACTCTTCAGCAAATTTTAAAACCGGGTCTTCATATTTTCTATCTTCAAGTTCAAAGATTCCTTGCTCCGGGGAAAAAGTACCGATCTCAAGATTTCCCCAAATTCTGCGTCGGAGAATAAAAGATTTAAAACTTGTTTTGGGATATCTTGAGAATTCTAATAAGTAAGAACTTCCGGCACCCACGCGTTTTTCGATATTAATTTCATCTCCGAAGATTCTTCCAACCATTTTTTTAATCCATTCAATATGTTCTTCTTGGGGATCTTGCTTATTTGGATTTTTATAAACAATTTTAACCATAATTTCCTAATTTTTTTGTTATTTATAAAAATTTATATACTCAATTTTCGCTAGATTAATATGGGAGATTATGAAAAATTACTTGAAGAAGCTTATAAAAAAGTTAAACAAGTTGGAGGAACTGGTGAAAGATTTGAGATACCTAAAATTGATGGGCATTATGAAGGGAAGAAGACAATTCTAACTAATTTTTTCCAGATTGCTTCACATATCCGAAGATCCCCAGATCATTTTCAAAAATTTCTTTTACGCGAACTAGCAGTTTCGGGAAATATTGAGGGGGAAAGATTAGTATTAAACATGAAAGTCCCGCGAGCAAAAATTGACCAAAAAGTTGAAGAGTATGTAAAAGAATTTGTCCTTTGCAAAGAATGTGGAAAACCCGATACCGAATTAAAGAGAGAAGATCGTGCAACATTTTTACATTGTTTGGCGTGCGGAGCAAAACACAGCGTCAGAAGTAAAATTTAATTTTTGTTTTGCGGAGCTGCGGAGCCGAGCAATTTCGTGGTAGAAGAATTACCTCAACATTTACTTCGTGCGAGATTGCGAGTAAAAACACAGCGTCAGAAGTAAAATATAAATTTTCTAAATTAACTTTAATCTAAGTTAAGAAAAATTAATAATTTCTTCAACATAAAACCTTAAAAACCGAGAAACCGTGGTTAAATTTAGATTCAATGAATCTATAATTAAATTGAGGATAAATAAGATGGTAGAAGCGTATTGTGTAAAGTGCAAGAAAAAAGGGCAAAAAATGAAAGATGCAAAAATATCCATGACTGCTAGAGGCGGTTTTATGGCAAAAGGAAAGTGCCCAACTTGTGGCTGCGGTATGTGTGCTGTGATGTCAAAGGACAAGGCAGAAGCTGCAGTAAAATCTGGCGAAGCTAAAAAAGCTTACTAGATAATTTGTTTTTTTTATTTTACTAAATTTTTTAAACTATATTTATTATTAAATTTTATGTTCTACGTAAATATAATTAAATCTTACCGAGATGTAGTTGCAATATGCGATGCAGAATTACTCGGGAAAAAATTTGAAGATGGAAATTTTCAATTAGATGTTCGTGAAAGTTTTTATCGGGCTCCCGATAGCGCGCCAATTGAGGCCACTGAATTAATAGAAATAATCCATGATATGTCTTTAGAAGATGCAACATTCAATCTCGTGGGAAAAAAAGCGATTGATTTGGCAATTTCAAATAATCTAATCTTAAAAAGTTCAATTAAGGAAATTGAGGGGATACCTTTTGCGTTAGTCTTGTTATGATTACTAAACAATTAAAAACCCTTTTTCTCTAAATTTAATATGGCAGAATTTGAAGACAAAACTCATTATGAGTCATCTGAATCACAAAATGATCCTCAACAAAGTATTGGGCGAGTACGCCTGCCACGAGGAAAAGAAATGATTGGAATAATAGAATCCCGATTAGGGGGAAATAAAATGCGTGTTAGTTGTACTGATGGGAAGGAAAGAATTTGTCGCGTGCCAGGAAGACTCAAGAGAGAGCTCTGGTTAAGGCCACAAGATGTTGTCATAATAGAACCTTGGGAACTGGATCATGATAAGGCAGATGTTATTTTCAAATATCGTCCAGTTCAAGTAGTTTGGTTGAGAAAAAACGGACATCTTCAAATAGAAAAGGACGAATTCTAGATTTTCTTCAATCCCCGTTTTTTCATTTCTGCTTTGGCGATTTTGTGGTTTATTCCGCGATAAGAATTAAAACAGTATCTAAAAAAATCATAAATTCCTTGAACACGAATTTCCGCTTCATATTTTTGTAAAGACTCATTTGATTTTATTTCAATAGCTAATCTCTCTTTCTTTTCATGTTCGAGAAGTTTTAGGATAAATTCCAATTCTCCGTTTCCCATATTTTCTGGGATTTATCTCATTATTTAAATGTTATGGAAAGAAAAAAATAAAAAAAGAAAAATAAAAATTTAATCAAATTTAATTAAATGCTTGAACCACTTTGCCGAAGATTCTTGCAAATATTCCTCTTCTCTCTAACTGCGTCGTTGCAGTTGTTGAAGCAGTTTGTTCAGTTGATTGAGTGGATTTTCTTGCAATATTCAAGTCTACATAACTTAATCCTCCAACATATTGTTGTGAAACAATGTCTGTTACTAGGAGTCTATTGTTCCCAAAGGGATATTCATCATTTTCTCCTAGGGAATTTGTAACTTGTCCTTCTATTTCAAGTCTTACTGAAGAGCTTGAGATGTAGTTAATTTCCATATTCCATTCATCGTTTGCCGGGTCAGTATATCTTACACTATTACCTTCGCAAATTCGACAACTATTTCCTGAACAATAAGATTCACATTCGGTTGTTGGGGGAACAACGACGTTGCCTTCACCACAACATTGACAAAATTTGACCGCAGGAAAATTAGCATTGTAATAATGACTAGTTTCACAATCTAAGGGTATTGCTCCATTGTCTTCTTTTTCTTGCCCGCTAGTTTGTTGATAATATGCTGCAATACATGTTTGCCCATCTCGATTACATCTGTTATCACAACTTTCTAAAAATGTGGCTACTTCACCTTGCATTTGTCCTGTTGTGAATTCAGAATATTTGATTCGACAACTATTCAGCATGTCTAATACTCCCCGGTATGTTACTTGTTCCGCAACAGCAAAACCACTTGAAAAAATAAGGATTCCTATCATTAAAGCTAAAACGTTTTTCATTTTCATCACCCCCTTTCAACTCTCTAGGACTTGATTAAGCCCAAATTTTTAATGGAAATATATATATATCTTTTGATAATTGAAATTCTATGATAAAATTATTGGTTGATAAATTACCTCGTATAATTAAAGTGAGAAAGAAATTAGAAGAAAGACTAAAAGTTAAAATTACAAATCGCGGACGCGAAATATTTATCGACGGGGATTCAGACAAAGAATTTATTGGGGAAAAAATAGTTCTTGCTCTTGATATGGGGTTTGCTTATTCCGAAGCTATCTTGATTTTAGAACAAGATCTTACCCTTGAGATAATGAATATAAAAGATTATACTAAGCGTCATGATCTTGAGAGAATCCGCGGGAGAATTATTGGTCGTGATGGAAAAACACTGAAAACTCTTGCTTCTTTGACTCAATGTTATTTTGAGCTTAAGGATAATAATGTGGCAATAATCTGCGATGCCGAAAATCTTCAAAATGCGAGACAGGCAATTATTTCATTAATTCAGGGATCAAAAACTTCGAATGTTTATCGCGGATTAGAAAAGAATCGCCCGCAACCAATTTATGATCTTGGTTTGAAGGAATAACGTCCCGAACAGGACTCGAACCTGTGACCTAACGGTTTCTACGAAACTAATATTCCGAACTCAAACCTGAGCAGGATTTTCGTAACAGCCGTTCGCTCTAACCGACTGAGCTACCGGGACTTTATAGTAGAATATTATTTTTCCTTTTAAAGTTTATTATTTGGTTTACATCCCCTTATTTCAACATAATCTTGATAAATTTCGGGGGTCACAAAATTTTTAACTGAATTACTGCTTGTTTCTTCTATTTTTATTCGAAAATTTTGTTCCCTTTTTTCTGAATTGAATGTTTGTGCCCAACAAAAAATAAACCCCGCGAGTAAAATTGCCAGCAATAAAACTGTTATCCAAGTTATCTTTCTCATAAGAATTTTCTTTATACGGGCTATAAAAAACTTTCCAACAATTTTAAATACTTATTTTATTTGATTATTTAATGGATTTAAATGAGGCAATTGTGCGAAGAAAAAGTGTTCGTAGATTCGCTGAGAAAAAACCCGATTGGAGGGATATTATCGAATGTATTGATGCTACGCGTTATGCCCCTATGGCCGGAAATATTTTCACCCCCCGCTTTATTTTAGTACAAGATCCAAATAAAATTCAAAGCGTTTCAGAAGCAGCACAACAGCCATTTATCGCATCTGCTCATTTTTTGGTAATTATGTTCTCAGAACCAAATAAAACTTTGAATGCTTATAAAGAAGATGCAGAGAAGTTTTGTAGACAACAGGCTGGGGCTGCGATACAAAATTTTTTATTGAAAATCGAGGAAAAAAAGTTGGCGACTTGTTGGGTGGGTTATTTCCTTGAGGATTTAATAAAACGAGAGTTTAAGATTCCAGCAAGTTGTGTTGTTGAGGCGGTTTTTCCAATCGGATATGATTCGCATGTAAGGGGCCAAACTCCAAAACATCGTAAGAACATAGATATCGATAGAATTCTTTTCTTTGAAAAAAATAAAAATAAGAAAATGAACAAAGTTCCTTATTTAGAAGTTTAAAAATAAAAAAAGAAGAAAATAAAAAATAAAATAAATCTTCTTATCTCCAGACTTCAATTCCTAAGTCTGAAATTTCTCTGGCCATTGGCATAGAATGTGATTCCATTTCTTTTCCTAAGACATAAGGTGATTTTACCCCAGTCATAATAGTAATCACTCTAACTTTTCCAACAAAGTCTTTTGAAATTCTTGCCCCAATAATTACTTGTGCTTCAGGACTTAAATTTTCTGAGACTGCTTTACCTATTACATCAAACTCTTCCAGTTTTAAGTCTGGACCGCATGTTATGTGTATTAAAGCACCAGTAGCACCCTGATAATCCACGTCAAGTAGAGGATGTGTAAGGGCTTGTCTAACTGCTTCGTGTACACGGTCTGTTGCATCTGATTCTCCAATCCCAATAACTGCTACTCCGCCATTTCTCATAATTGCGGAAACATCAGCGTAGTCAAGGTTAATCAAACTTGGTAATGTAATTGTTTCAACAATACCTTTAATCATTGTAGATACAAGTTCATTAGCAACTGCGAAAGCTTGTTCAATAGGTAATTGCCCTGCGATATCAACGAGTCTGTTATTGTCTAGAACAATTGCAGTATCTGTTACTTCTCTTAATTCTTGTAATCCAAATTCTGCCTTATCAATTCTAGCTTTTTCTGACTCAAATGGCATGGTTACAACTGCGATGACAACTGCTCCTGTTTCTTTAGCGATTTGTGCAACAACTGGTGCAGAACCTGTTCCTGTTCCTCCACCCAAACCTGCAAGGACAAATACCATGTCTGCATTTCCGATTGCTCTTTTTAAATCAACTAACGCTTCTTTAGCAGCTTCTTTCCCGATTCTAGGTTTTCCCCCAGCACCAAGACCACGAGTTAATTCTTTACCAATAAGAATTTTCTCGTCAGCTTTTGTAACACTTAAGTGTAGAGCATCTGTGTTTGCTCCGTAAACTCCAGCGCCATTGATACCTTTGTTGAAAAGCCATGTAACCATATTACATCCGCAACCACCGCATCCGATAACCTTAATGTTTGCTTTTCCAGCTTTCAATTCATCAAAGTTAATGCTGTGTGTGCTGACGTTACCAATAGCTTCTTTTGCAAAGTCAAGTACCATCTTTTTTGTTCCTATTTTTAATTAATTACTTTTCTACGAAAAGTTTTATATAGTCGATAAACTTACGACTAGTACAACTTAGAAAAAAAAGAGGAGAAGAAAACTCCACTCCTCAGTTCCATATCAATCAGTAGTTTTGCCCAAACTAATTAATATGATGAAAAAATAAGTAGTCTCTTCTATTTAAACATTATTATTTTGTAGAATAGAGATTATCTTATTAATATTTTAAAAAAAGAAAAATAAAAAAAGAAAAATAAAAAAAGAAAAATAAAATTATTTATTTATTTATGTAGGTAGCTATGAATGCCTCGTGCTCATCTTCATCAAAGGTTATGTGTCCAGGCAATAATTGAAGATAAGTATAACCGTCTGCTACAAGAACTACTCTTCTTTCTAGCCTATTTATATTAACAATACTAAATTCAACATTACCTATTGAGATAGTGTCTCCAATTCTAGCGTCTTCTTTTACATATTTCCAAATTTCTTCTTCAGAGTCCCAATGCATAATACTTACTTTATCAACCCCAGATTCTGTTTTAAAGTTCCAAGCTCTTAAAAGATATTTCTCTTCAGAGAGTGTGGTACCCTCGATGCTTCCTCCACCCCCAGAGCCTCCAGAAGAATTTGGATATGTTCCTCCCCCAGAACCCCCCCCACTCGAAGGGCTTGATTCAAGGCTAGCAACATCACTTTTTCTAAATCTGTCCAAAATAGAATTTCCTGTAATCCCATTATTTAATGAGAATGCAAAAGCAAGAACTGCAAGAATTAATGCAATAACCGCAACATAGGCAACCCAATTTGTTTTTTCTTTATTCATTTTCTCACCTCCTTTCAG
>Ga0208958_1003060_pt1 | contig 13448 bp, 10 predicted proteins | sample RifOxyB1_FD_184032 | JGI IMG/M metagenome (GOLD analysis project Ga0208958, IMG submission 184032) | Soil microbial communities from Rifle, Colorado - Rifle Oxygen_injection B1 (SPAdes) | ecosystem: Environmental > Terrestrial > Deep subsurface > Rock core/Sediment | place: Rifle, Colorado... | reverse complement strand
CGACCGCCTCACCCTGACGATGAAAAGCCGCGTTTGTGCCGCCGTCGCCGATCCAGACATCCGGCGTCGGCGCGCGCGGCCAGACCAGCACCGCCGCCGCCAGGGGCAGCCCAAGCCACCTGAGCCGCCCTTGCCATAGACAGACGAACAATACGCCCAGAAAGGCCACGGGCAGGACAGGGTCGGGCGCGCTCGCCACCGTCCGCACCGCGCCCGGCAAGCCCGCCGTCCAGCCGCCGATCGCCAGCATCAGATCGACGCCCCACCCCGCCACGGCCAGGAACGGCCCGCCCAGACCAAGGGGCTCCAAGGCCGCGCCCAGCGCGAGGGCGGGCATAAGGACAAAGTCCGCCACCGGCGCCGTCGCCAGATTGGCCAGCAGACCATACATGGCCGTCCGGTTGAAATGCTGCATGGCGAAGGGTCCCGTCGCCAGTCCCGCCACGACGCTGGCCGCCACCGCCGCCGCCAGCCAACCGCCGAACCTCTGGGCCGCGACAATGGGCCAGGGCGCGGAAATTTCGCGCACTCTCTTGGGCCAGACTTCGACCAAAGCCACCAGGGCCGCCGTCGCCGCGAACGACATCTGGAACCCCGGCGTGACGATGGCCTCGGGCTGGATCGCCAGGACGGCGAAGGCCGCCACGGCCAGCCCGTGCATCGTCACGGCCTGCCGGTCCAGCAAGATGGCCGCAAAGGCGATGGAGGCCGTAACAGCCGCCCGCTCCGCCGGCGGCGGGGCGCCGGAAATCACCAGATAGACGCCCACAGCCGTCAAGCCCGCGACGGCGGCGACCTTCTTGCCGGGAACGCGCAAGGCCAGCCAGGGCCAGGCCGCCACGCCCAACCGCACGGCGAAAAAGACAAATCCGCCGACAATGGCCATATGCAGGCCCGAGACCGACAGAATGTGCGCCAGGCCGGATTCCCGCATCACATCCATGTCGGCCTGGTTGATCCAGGTCTCGTGGCTGGTGGTCATAGCCGCCGCGATCCCGCCGGTCCGCTCCCCCAGCCGCGCCACGATCCGCTCCGCCAGAGCATAGCGCGCGCCGTTCACCGCCATGGCCAGTCGCAGCCGCCAAGGCGCCGGCGGCAGATCGATCCGCCTTGTCTCACGCAGAGCGAAGGCCACGCCTCCCAGACCCTGGAAAAAGGCGTTGCGACCGAAATCATAGGCCCCGGGGCTGGCGGGCGGAGGGGGCGGATTGAGAATGGCGAACAGGCGGATCGCCTCCCCCGGCCTCGGCGGTTCGCCCCGCACCGTGGCCCGCAGCCGAACCGGCGTCTCCTTCGGGCTCAGGCCTCGGATCCAGACCGGGGCCGCCACAATCCGCGCGCCATTCTCGCCAGGGCTGTCGACATCGACGACCCAGGCCTCGACCACCACGCCCTCCACCAGAGCCGGCGCGATCGGGGCGGCCACGAGTTCGGTACGAAACTTCGCCGCAGCCAGGCCGCAGGCGAGACAGGCCAGAATCATCAGCGGCCAGGTTAGCCGCCGCCCCCAGCCGCGCCGCCGCGCCGCAAGCCAGGCCGCGATAGCCGCCGCCGCCCCAAACGCCAGGGGCCAAAGGCTCGGCTCTGTCCTCAAGGCGAAATAGCAGGCGGCGCCGCCGCCGAAGGCCACGGGCGCCCAGAGCCGCCATCTCAACACCTGCGCCTTGACCTCGTCAGCCAGCCAGACCCGCAATCGCGCGCCGGGGGTAGGCTTTGTCGTCTCGGGGCGTATAAGGGCCTCGCTTACGGACCCTTCCCCCATGACCTTGCCTTCTTCGACTGTCGTCACCCGCTTCGCCCCCTCGCCGACAGGCTATCTGCATATCGGCGGGGCGAGAACCGCCTTGTTCAACTGGCTGTACGCCAAAAGACACGCGGGGCGTTTCTTGATCCGCGTCGAGGACACGGATCGCGAACGCTCGACCGAGGAAGCCGTCCAGGCCATCTTCGACGGCCTGAGCTGGCTGGAGCTGTTCGCCGACGAGGAGCCGGTCTTCCAGTTCAGCCGCGCCGACCGCCATCGCGAAGTCGTCGATCAACTGCTGGAGACCGGCCACGCCTATCGCGATTTCACCACGGCCAAGGAAACCGGACGTCTGCGCGACGTCGCCAAGGCCGAGCGTCGCACTTTTGAATCGCCCTGGCGCGACCGCACCCCGACCGTCGACGACCTGGCCCAGCCGCACGTCGTCCGCTTCCGTCGCCCCCAGTCCGCCACGGTCACCGTCGCGGACGAGGTCCAGGGCGCCGTCAGCTGGTCGACCGACGACCTCGACGATCTCGTCCTGCTGCGCTCGGACGGGGCGCCGACCTATAATCTCGCCGTGGTGGTCGATGACCACGACATGGGCGTGACCCATGTCATCCGCGGCGACGACCACCTGAACAACGCCGCCCGCCAGAGCCTGATCTATGACGCGCTCGGCTGGCCCCGCCCGACCTTCGCCCATATCCCGCTGATTCACGGTCCGGACGGCGCCAAGCTGTCGAAGCGGCACGGCGCCCAGGCCGTCCACGAATATGCGGAGATGGGCTATCTGCCCGAGGCCATGCGCAACTATCTGGCGCGCCTGGGCTGGGCCCACGGCGACGACGAACTGTTCAGCGACGCCCAGGCGATCGAATGGTTCGATCTGGCCGGCATCGGCAAGGCGCCGGCGCGGCTGGACTTCGACAAGCTGGCCCACGTCAACGCCCACTGGCTGCGGCTCGCCGACGACGAGCGCCTGGCCAAGCTGACGCTGGACGTCCACCTCGCCCGCGGCCGGCCTCTGGCCGAAGCCGACGAGGTCCGGCTTCAGCGCGCCATGCCGTTCGTGAAGGACCGCGCCAAGACCGTGCTCGAGTTGGCCGACCAGACCGAGTTCGTGCTCAAGACACGCCCCTTGGACATTGACGACAAGGGTCGCGCCCTGCTGTCCGGCGAGACCTTGGACCGCCTGGCGCGCCTGCGCGACCGGCTGGCCCTGTTCCAGTCCTGGGACGTCTTCGCCCTGGAAGCCGAGCTCAAAAGCTTCGCCGAATCCGAACAGGTCGGGTTTGGCAAGATCGGTCCGCCCATGCGGACGGCCCTTACCGCAGGGTCAACTTCACCCGATATCGCACGAACTTTGTCCGCTCTCGGGCGCGACGAAAGTCTCGGGCGCTTGGATGACGCGCTGCAACAGACTAAGTGATCAACCACAAACCTAAGAGCGCCCGGCGCCTCCCCGCGATCGGACGTCCAAATGCAAAGGGGCATTGATGACTGACCAAGCCAAAACCGCCACCCTCTCCTTCGAGGGCAAGAGCGTCGATCTGCCCGTTCTGTCGGGTTCGACCGGTCCGGACGTTATCGACATCCGCAAGCTCTATGGCGGAACGGGCGCTTTCACCTTCGATCCGGGCTTCACCTCGACCGCCGCATGCGAGTCGGGCCTGACCTATATCGACGGCGACGAGGGCATCCTGCTGCACCGCGGCTATCCGATCGACCAACTGGCCTCGCAATCGAACTTCGTGGAAGTCTGCCACCTGCTGCTGCACGGCGAGCTCCCGACCGCCGCCCAGTACGAAAAGTTCGAAAACAGCATCACCATGCACACGATGCTGCACGCCCAGTTCGACCGCTTCTTCGAGGGCTTCCGCCGCGACGCCCACCCGATGGCGATCATGGTCGGCACCGTCGGCGCCCTGTCGGCCTTCTATCACGACAGCCTGGACATCCATGATCCGGTCCAGCGCGACATCTCGGCCATCCGCCTGATCGCCAAGATGCCGACCATCGCGGCCCGCGCCTACAAGTATCACATCGGTCAGCCGTTCGTGTCGCCGCGCAACGACCTGTCCTATGCCGAGAACTTCCTGCGCATGTGCTTCGCCGTGCCGGCCGAGGATTATCACGTCGATCCGGCCCTTGTTCGCGCCATGGACCGCATCTTCACCCTGCACGCCGACCACGAGCAGAACGCCTCAACCTCGACCGTCCGCCTGGCCGGTTCGTCGGGCGCCAATCCGTTCGCCTGTATCGCCGCCGGCATCGCCTGCCTATGGGGCCCGTCGCACGGCGGCGCCAACGAAGAGGCGCTGACCATGCTGAAGCAGATCGGCACCCCGGAAAACATCCCGGAATTCATCCAGGGCGTGAAGGACCGCAAGTACAAGCTGATGGGCTTCGGCCACCGCGTGTACAAGAACTACGATCCGCGCGCCAAGGTCATGCAGCAGTCGGCCTATGAGGTCCTGGCCGCCACGGGCCGCGAGAACGACCCGCTGTTCGTCGTCGCCAAGGAGCTGGAAAAGGTCGCGCTGAACGACGAATACTTCACCTCGCGCAAGCTGTTCCCGAACGTCGACTTCTACTCGGGCATCACCCTGTCGGCGATGGGCTTCCCCACCACCATGTTCACCGTCCTGTTCGCCCTGGCCCGCACCGTGGGCTGGATTTCGCAGTGGCAGGAAATGATGGCGGATCCGTCGCAGAAGATCGGCCGCCCGCGTCAGCTGTACACGGGCCCGACCCAGCGCGACTATGTGCCGATCGAGCAGCGCGGCTGATCGACAGGCGCCGGCCTGAAATGCAAAACGCCGGGGCGCAAGCCCCGGCGTTTTTCTTTGCCCAACCGCCCTAAGGTCAGGCGGGCCGCTTGGCTTCAATCACGCTCAAGACCGCGTCGGCGGCCAGCTCCGAGGGATTCGCGCCTCCTCGCCCCATCAGATTTAGCGCCTTGGTCTGTCGCCTCGCCTGATCGGCGGCGAGCTCGGGGTTCTCGAGCAACCGTCCCACAGCGTCCGCGAGCTTTTCAGGAGACGCCTCGCCCTGAATGAACTCCGGAGCGATCCGTTGGTCCGCGGCGATGTTGAACAGGGTGATGTGCTTCGCCGTCACCATCCGCTTCATCAGCTGATAGCTGAGCCCGCCGATCTTGTAGGCGATCACCATCGGCGCCCCAGCAAGCGCCAGTTCCGTGGACACCGTGCCGCTGGTGGCCAGGGCGGCCGTCGCGGCCTTCATGGCGTCGTACTTTTCCCCTTCGTCGACCAGATGGACCCTGAAGGGCCAGGCGGACACGCGACCGATCACATCCTTGGCCACGGTGCCCGCCGCAACGACGGCGACCTCCAGAGACGGGTTCTGGGCCTTCAGGCGTGCGGCCGCCGCTTCATAGACGGGCGTCATTCGGGCGATCTCGGCGGGGCGACTGCCCGGCAGGATCAGCAGCAACTTGGCGTCAGGCGCGATCCCACGCCGGGCTCGGAAGGCCGCTCCGTCCGCGTGCTCCATGTCCACGTGAAGGGCCGAAGACCCGACGACGGTCGTCGGCAGGCCTGCCCTTTCGAACCAGGGCGCGTCGAAGCTGTAGAGGGCCAGCAGATGATCCACCGCCCGCGCCAGGACCTTGGCCCGCCCCGGCCGGGACGCCCACACCTGAGGCCCGACGTATTTGATCAACGGCACGTCCGGCCGGGCGGCGCGGATCGCTTCGGCGACACGAATGGTGAACCCCCAGCTGTCGATCAGCACGATGGCGTCCGGCTGTTCTTGCGCCGCCAGGGCGGCCGTCTCCTGAACACGCCGCCGGACCATGCCGTACGCGCGCAGGCCCTCGATCCAGCCCAGTATAGACAGTTCCGCGATATCGAACGGGCTGACGACGCCCTCAGCCGCCATGCGGGCCCCGCCGACTCCGACGAAGCTGACCGCCTCGCCCAGCCGCCGCCTGAGGGCTTGGGCAAGCCCAGCCCCGAGGTCGTCGCCCGAGGCTTCCGCCGCCACCAGCATGATCTTCAACGGACGGCTCATCTGTCTTCGCCCCAGACGAACAGACCCAGCCGGTCCGCCGCCGCCATTATAGCCCGCCGGTCGATCAAGATCAGCCGCCCTGTCACCCCGGCGATCCCCGCCAGGCCCGCCGCCGCCGCCAGCTCGACCGTGCGCGGCCCGACCACCGGCATATCGACGCGAAGATCCTGGATCGGCTTCGGCGCCTTGGCCAAAACCCCCCTCGGAGACGCTATTGACCCGCGCAGATCGGCAGGCAGGCCCGCCACCCGGTGCAACATGGCGTCTGTCCCCTCCTGGGCCTCCACGGCGAGGACCAGCCCGTCGCAAACGACCGCGCCCTGTCCGATGTCCAATTCGCCCGTCTTTTCTGCGACATAGAGCGCCTTTTTCAGATCGGCGATCTGAGCCGGCGTCGGCGTCACAGCGCCCAAGGGCCCGGCGTCCAGCGTCTCCCCGCCCAGGATGTCGTCGGCCCCCTCCACCGCGAAGCCCTCGGCCTCAAAGATCGCCAGAATCTTCCGCAGCAGGGCGTCGTCGCCCTGAGTCGCTGCGGCGACGATCCCCGGCAGCAGGCTTGCGCCTTTCAAATCCGGCTTCAAGCGCTTGAAATCAGGCCTTTTGACGATGCCGGCCAGACAGACTGCGGTGCAGCCTTCGGCCTTGAGCGTTTTCAATATCGCCCCGATCTGAGCCATGCCGAACTCGGCCCCGGGCCAGCGGGTCAGATGGCTGTCGGCAAACCCCGCCAGCCGCACGACGAACAGGGGCCGCCCCTCCGCATCGCACCGTCCCGCCACGGTCGCCGGCAGATCGCCGCCGCCGGCGATCAGGCCCAGCTTTCCGGCGCCGGTCATTCCGCGTTCGGCAGACACAGCGGACGCCGCCCGCCGTCACGGATGAAGGCGATGATCTCCATGATCTCCGGCAGGTCGGCATAGGCCTGGGCCACGCCGTCGATCCGACCGGCGAACTCGCCCTCGCCCTCGCCCTCGAACAGGTCGCGATAGGCCGCCAGCAGCCGCCGCACCTGATCCTTGCCGTAGCCCTTGCGCTTCAAGCCGATCAGGTTCAGCCCCCGGAGCCGCGCATGATTGCCCCAAGCCGAGCCGTAAGGGATGACGTCGCGCGTCACGGCGGCCAGACCGCCGATGATCGCCCCCTGCCCCACGCGCCCGTTCTGGTGCACGGCGCAAAGGCCGCCCAGGAAAACCTTGTCCCCGATCTGCGCATGGCCCCCGAGGGTGGCGTTGTTGGCCATGACCAGATTGCTTCCGACCACGCAATCGTGACCGATGTGCGCGCCCGTCATGAACAGATTGTTGGAGCCGACCACGGTCACGCCGGCTCCCTGCGGTGTGCCCCGGTTGAAGGTGCAGTGCTCGCGGATCAGGTTGTTCTCGCCGATCTCCAGCCTCACCGGCTCGCCCTTGTAGCCGTTGTGCTGCGGATCACCGCCGATGACGGCGAAGGGATGGATCACCGTTCCGGCCCCGACCGTCGTATCCTGCTGAACCACCACATGACTGACCAGGCGCACGCCCTCGGCCAGCAAGACATTCGGTCCGACCGTGCACCAGGGGCCGACCTCGACCCCTTCGGCCAGGGTCGCGGTGGCGTCGATCAGGGCGGTGGGGTGGATGGCCATCAGGCGGCGGGCTCCGTCGCCGGCGTGGGCACCGTCACGACCATGGCCATGAACTCGGCCTCGGCGGCCAGCTTGCCGTCGATGAAGGTTTCGCCGCGGAACTTGTAGGCGTCGCCGCGCGCCTTGATCACCTTGACCTGCATGCGCAGTTGGTCGCCGGGCCGCGCCGGCTTGCGGAAACGCACGCCGTCGATGGACATGAACATGATGACCTTGTCGGCCACGGCGACATCCAGGGTCTTGGACATCAAAAGCGCGCCCGTCTGGGCCATGGCCTCGACGATCAACACGCCCGGCATGACCGGATCGATCGGGAAATGTCCAGGGAAGAAGGGTTCGTTGTGTGTGACGTTCTTGATCCCGACGATAGAGGTCGCGGGCACGAAGTCTTCGGCCTTGTCCACCAGCAGGAAGGGATATCGGTGGGGCAGCCGCCGCATCACCTCGGCGTAGTCGATCTTGCCGTCTTCACTCATCCCTATGATTCCTTCGGGGCCTTCTTTGAAGACGCCTGTTTGGCGAGCCAGACGGTTTCACGCAAGAACTGTCGGATCGGACGGGCCGGATAGCCGGACCAGGTCTCGCCCGCCGGAATGTCCGCCAGCACCCCGGCGCCGGCCGCGACCCGCGCGCCCTCGCCGATGGTGATGTGATCCCCGATCCCCGCCTTGCCGCCGAATATGACGTTGTCGCCGCTGGTCACCGAGCCCGAAATCCCCGTATTGGCGGCCATCAGATTGTTGCGCCCAATGAAGCAGTTGTGGCCCACCATGACCAGGTTATCTATCTTGGTGTTCTCGCCGATGACCGTGTCGTCATAGGCGCCGCGATCGATGCAGGAATTGGCGCCGACCGTCACCCCGTCCTGCAGGATGACGCGCCCCAGCTGGGGAATGTCCATGGCGCCGGCCGCCGTCCCCGTGGCGCCGAACCCCGCCTCGCCGATCCGGGCGCCGGCGTAAAGCTTCACCCGATCGCCGATCAGAGCGAATCCGACGGTCACATTCGAACCGATCACACAGTCGCGACCGATCTGTACGCCGGGACCGATGACCGTATTGGCGCCGATGCGCGTGCCGCGCCCGATACGGACGCCCTCTCCCAGAATAACGCCGGGCTCCAGAACGACGCTGTCATCCTCGGCCGCCTGTGACCCCAATATGGCTCGGTCTAAGGTGGCCGGACGGTGCAGCAAGGCCGAAGCCATTGCCCAGGAGGCCTGAGGCGTGCGGGAGACGATGACGGCGGCCTCGACCGGCACGGAAGCGACGGCCTCAGCCGGCACGATCACGCAACCCGCCTTGGTTCCAGACAAGGCCGCAGCGAACTTGCGGTCGCCCAGAAATGCAATCGCGCCCCCGTCCGCAGAGGACAGGGGCGCGACGGAACCTATGATCCGATCCCCGCCCCTCTCGACCTCGCCTCCGATTTTCGCCGCCAGCTCGGCGACGGACAGGGGGGCGAGGGTTTCGAAAAAGCGGGCGTCGGGCATGTGGACCTTAGTTGGCTGCGGCCGGCTGTTGCGACTGCTGGGCCGGAACCGCCATGCGGTTGAACGACAGGGTCGGCAGGGCCGTGTTCAGGCGCTGGATGGCAGCGTCGGTCAGGTCCATGGCCGGGTTCATCATGAAGACGCTCTCCCGATCCAGCAACAGGCCGCAGCCGCGCTCCTGGTACAGGGCGGTCAGGATCGGCGACACGGCCTCGGTGATGGCCTGGCGTTGCATGGCCAGGGTGTAGCGCAGTTCATTCTCGCGTGTGGCTTCCAGCTGTTGGGCCTCTTGAGCGCGCTGCTGCAAGGCCTGACGGCGTTGTTGCAGTTGGTCCGCCGGCAGGCTGGCGCCCGAGGTCTGGAGCTGCTGCGCTTCCGTCTGGATCTGCGTGGCGTAGGGTTGGAGCTCGCCCTGAACTTCCTGGGCCAGCTGCTGCATGCGGGCCTCGACGGCCTGACCGGCGGCCGACTGGGCCAGAAGGCGGGCGTTGTAATAGACGCAGACGCCCGGAACAACCGGACCCGGGTTGGCGGGCGCGGCGGTCTGGGCCGAGGCGGCGGTGGCGACCAGCGAAGCGGCGGCCGTGGCGGCGATGATCAGAGCTTTCATGGGTAATCCTCGTGCGAGCGCTTTTGCGTCGCTGGCTTAGAACTGGGTGGAGGTCGAGAAGCGGAAGGATTCCGTCTTGTCGTAGTCTTCCTTGGACAGGACCTTCGAGATGTCGAACCGGATGGGACCCATCGGCGACTTCCAGTGGATGCTGACGCCCGCAGAGGCCCGCAGAGACAGCTCGTCGGCAATGGTCGAATCGACGGTCCCGGTCGAGGTCAGCTTGTACCGGTCATCCAGCACCCCCAGGGTGCCGACGTCGGCGAACAGCGAGGTCTTGATGCCGTACTGCTCCGGCAGATAGTTCGGCACGGTCAGTTCGACGGTGCCGATGGCGTAGAAGTTGCCGCCCAGGGCGTCGGTCGTGTCCAGATCGCGCGGCCCCATGCCGGCGGTCTCGAAGCCGCGGAAGCTGTTGCCGCCCTTGAAGAAGCGGTCGTTGATCCGGATCGGATCGCCGTTCCAGCCGCTGATATAGCCGGTCGAACCCTGGACGCTGACGACCCACCGAGGCGTGATGCCATAGTACCAGGCCGCATCGGCTTCGGTCTTCACATAGTTCACGTCGCCGCCCAGGCCGGCGAAGTCCTGGCGCAACGAGCTGGACCAGCCCCGCGTCGGCCGGACCGGGTCATTGGTGAAGTTCATCTGCAGCGTATAGCCGATCGACGAGTTCAGATAGCTGCCGACCTGATCGCAAAGCGCCGAAGAGCCGCTGCCCGTCGTGCTGCAGTAGCCGTCCGGCACGATGATCTCGTCCGACTTCAGGAAGTAGCGCGTGCTGAGCAGCATATTGCCGTTCAGCGGATAGGACAGCCGCAGGCCGCCGCCGGTCGAACGGTAGTCGTATGACGAATATTCGCTGAGATCATATCGCGAGTGGAACAGATCCCAGCCGGCGCGCAGATCGCGGCCCAGGAATTTGGGCTCGGTGAAGCGGAAGTCGACCTGCTGACGCAGGGAGCCCCATTCCATCCGCGCGACCACGTTCTGGCCCCGGCCCCGGAAGTTGCGCTCCGAAATGCCCAGATTGACCGTGAAGGAATCGACCGAGCTGAAGCCGGCGCCGACGGACAGCTCGCCGGTGGGCTGTTCTTCGACGGTGACGTTCACGACCGACCGGTCGGGCGCGCTGCCGCGCGTCTCCTCGATCGTGACATCCTTGAAGAAGCCGAGCGCCCGGAGATTGTTGCGCGACCGCTCCATCAGGGCGCGGTTGAAGGCGTCGCCTTCCGTCAGCATCAATTCACGGCGGATGACCGGGTCGATGGTGCGGGTGTTCCCGACCACATTGATGCGGTCGATATAGACCCGCTGCCCCTCGGAAACATTGAAGGTCACGTCCACGGTGTCGGTGTCGGGATTGGCGCGATAGGTCGGGTTGATCTCGACGAAGGCGTAACCGGCCGAACCGGCCGCGAAGGTCAGGGCGTCGACCGCCTGCTCGATCTTGTCGCTCTCGTAGAGCTGACCTTCACGAATGGGGACCAGGGCCTTCAGGAACTGGGCGTTCAGGCGGTCGTTCTCGGTGACGACCTCGACCTTGCCGAAATTGTACTTGTCCCCTTCGTTCAGGGTCAGGGTGATCTGGAAGGCCTGGTTGTCGGGCTGCAGCTCGGCGACCGACGAGATGATCCGGAAGTCGTAATAGCCGCGGTTCGTATAGAACTTGCGCAGCTGCTCCTGGTCGTATTCCAGACGATTGGGGTCGTAGTTGTCGTTGCTCGAGAAGAACTTCCACCACTGCGACCGCTCCGTCACCATGACGTCGCGAACGTCATTGTCGGAATAGGCGTCATTGCCCAGCACATTGATGGCGCTGATGCCGGTCTGCGGTCCCTCGTTGATCTCGAAGATGACGTCGACCCGGTTCTGCTCCAGCTGAACCAGCTTGGGCGTCACGGTGGCGGAAATCCGGCCCTGAAGACGATACAGTTCGACAATGGCGCCCACGTCCTCTTGCACCTTGGCGCGGGTGTAGATGCCGCGCGGCTGCAGGGTGACCTCCTTGGTCAGCTTGTCCTGCGACAGAGCGCTGTTCCCCTCGAACACCACTTGGTTGATGATCGGGTTCTCGACAATCTGAACGATCAGGTCGCCGTTCTGGACGCCCAACTGGACATCGGCGAACAGACCGGTCCGCGACAGAGTGCGCACCGCGACGTCCAGAACGGAGGCGTCGACGGTGTCGCCGGGACGAATGGGCAAATAGGACAGCACGGTCGTCTGGTCGATCCGCTGCGCGCCCTGAACCAGGATGCGGTTGACCGTCAGCGTCTGGGCCGGAGCCACTTCCACGCGGGGCGGCTGCGCGTCCGCCGGCGCGGCCGGGGCGGACTGGGCCAGAGCAGCCGGCGCGCCCAGGCCTGCGGCGACGGCCAGCGCGAGGAGGCTGGAACGGGCGCCCAGTCGGACGGCGGCGCGAGATTTCATGTCGTTCATTCTGGAAACCATCGGGGGCTGGCGTCGGCTCACGAAACGAGCCCGCCGAGGAATTGGAAGATGTTGAGCTTCTGTAGGTCGTTCCACGTCGCGAACAACATAAATCCCGCCAGAAGCGCAAGACCTGCGCGATAGCCTAGGTCCTGATACCGCGCCGCCACGGGCCGCCGGGCCACGGCTTCATAGCCGTAGAAAAGCAGATGGCCGCCGTCCAGCACAGGGATGGGCAGGAGATTTAGAAAGCCAATTCCGATCGAAAGTATGGCGGCGAAGGTTGTAAGCGTCAGCAGAAGATTGATCGCAATGGCTCCCGGCTCGGGATTGGCCTCGACCGCAGCCGTCGTCAGGGATCCGGTCGCCTTGGCTATGCCGAGGGGACCGCTGAACTGGTCGCCCGATTCGCGCCCGGTGATCAGACGCCCGAGATAGGTCAGGGTCGAGCCGATCACCGAACCCGTCTGGCGCACGCCTTCCGCGACGGCGTCCACCGGCCCGTAGCGGACATGCCGCACATCGCCGGGCGCCGGCGCCAGTCCCAGGCCGATGCGCCCGACCTTGACCCGGCCCGCGATCGGATCCGTCTCCTCGCGGCGCTCCGGCGTAGCGATCAGCTCCACGACGCCTCCATTCCGCTCGACCGTGAAGCGTACGGGGTCGCCGGTGGACAGCATGACTGTGCGTGTCACTTCCGCGCCGTCCCGGATGGTCTTGCTGTTCACCTGGGTGATGAGATCACCCACCTGAAAACCGGCGGCGGCGGCGGGCGAACCGCCTTGCACCTGGGCCACCCGAGCCGGAAGCAGTTGCGTGCCAACGCTCATGAAGACGACGGCGAAGATCGTGATCGCCAGCATGAAGTTCGCCACGGGGCCTGCCGCGACGATCAACGCCCGCTGCCACACCGGCTTGAAGTGGAAATAATCGCGTTCAGCGCCCGGCCCGTCTTCAGCGATCACGCGCCGGCGCAGTTCGTCAAGACCCGCCTGATCCGGCACGCTGGACGCATCGAGGTCGCCCGAGAACTTCACATAGCCGCCCAGTGGCATCCAGCCGAACCGCCATTCGATCCCGTGCCGATCCGTACGGCTGAAGATCGCCCGGCCGAAGCCGATGGCGAAACGATCAACCTTCACGCCAAAGGCGCGCGCGACCAGGAAATGCCCCAGTTCGTGGATGGTGACGATGAAGGTCAGCACCAGCAGGAAGGGGACGATGTAGATCAGGACCTGGCCCAGGGCGCCCAGCATTGAAAACTCTTCTCCCGACCCTCAGGCCGCGTTCGCCAGTCCGGCGATTATGGATCGGGCCATGAGACGGGCTTCGGCATCGACCGACAGGGCCGCGCCGCAAGCGTCTCCAGAGCCAAAAACCATCCCCGCCTTCGTCGCACGATCAAGGGTTTCGGCGACGACTGCGGCAATATTGAGAAAGCCCAGCTTGCGGTCAAGAAATGCGAAGGCGGCGACCTCGTTGGCGGCGTTGAACACGGCGGGGG
>Ga0208958_1003057_pt1 | contig 13458 bp, 20 predicted proteins | sample RifOxyB1_FD_184032 | JGI IMG/M metagenome (GOLD analysis project Ga0208958, IMG submission 184032) | Soil microbial communities from Rifle, Colorado - Rifle Oxygen_injection B1 (SPAdes) | ecosystem: Environmental > Terrestrial > Deep subsurface > Rock core/Sediment | place: Rifle, Colorado... | reverse complement strand
TTCCTAAAGAGTATACTCCCCAAGATAAGATTCTGCAGTTTCTGGTGTAGATTCACTTTTTGTAAAACTCTGGGCAAGGAATTTAACCCATTTTACTCTATCTAAGCTAATTTGGTAATCTAAATCTTCCATAGAGGGGTCGTAAGAATTCTCAAGCCAGTAATCACCGATTTGAAATCTTATTATAAGTCTATCATTAACAACCTCTGATTTAGTAATAGAAACTGTGCCTGACCCTGTTTTAGATTTTAAGACAGATAGTTCTTCCTCACTCAAAGCATAATCATCAGTGCTAGCTTTAACTATTGTTGCATTAGTTGTAGCATTGATTGTTTGATTTGTTATTGTCACATTAGACAAAGTTTGATTTGATAAAGTAGCATTAGTTTCTGTGATATTTGTATTATTAGACGCTACAACGTCTGATTCACTTTCATTTATGCTTGTTGTTTCTTCAGTTTCAACTTCAATACTGCTGGTTACACTGTTTATTTCCTGGCCATTATAAACTAAGGAAATTTTTAAGTTACCTTCTTCAGCTTTTATATTAAGACTAGACAAATCAACTGACAACTCATAAATATCATCTCCAAGGTAGTCTTCTCCAAAACCTTCTCCGCCATACTCAGTTGTTATTGAAACAATTTTACCATCTATAGACAATTCAACAGGCTGGCCTGATGAAATAATTTCAGCTGTCTCTCCACCTTTCAGCTCATAAGTATAAGGGTTGTCTTTACTAACGCTTCCTTTTATTTCTTCACTAGTCTCAGAAATTGCCCTTCCTGTAATTCTAAAAATATTGGATATAGCTGATCCAGTAATAGGTGCACCTTGGTTTGCTGAGTTTTCCTGACTTTCTGAGCTTTCAGAATTTTCATTGCTTTTCTCTTCTTTATTCTCTTGTTTTTCTTCTGCTTTGCTTTCTTTATTATTCTCTTTTTCATTAGGTGCAGATTCTTCTGAAGGCTGCTCAGAAACAGATGATTCAGCTATTGCACTTTCTTCATTTGATCCTGTACTTTCTTCAGTTTGAGAATTAAAATTTTGATTTGCATCAGTTTCATCAGAAGTTTCAGAACTGGATTCGTTGGTTTCACTATTTGATTCAGTATTTTCATCTGTTGTTTCTGTGTCAGAAGCTTCTAATTCATTTTCAGAAATTTCAGAACTTCCGCCTGAACTTGAAGACCCGTCATTATTTTGTTCTGATTTTTTAGTAATTTTCATAACAAAATCAACATTGCTAATTCCAGGAGAACCATAACCTTCTCCACTGCCAGATATCTCTGTATTCTCTAAATAAAAATCTCCTTCAGTTTTATCATCAGAAACCAAATCAGAAAGAGCATACTCATAATTATTATCATTTAAGCTAACTAAAACTTTTGAATCTGATGGAAGCAGTTCGCCTTGTTTTAAAATTATTTTAAAGTCGCCTTCCAAATTGCTGTTCGGCTTATAAACAGTGCTTGACTCCAAAGCAACATTACCAGTTATATACGGGCTAAATACAGAATTTCCAGTAAAATCTTTATAACTAAATAAGAAAATCCCAAGTAAAATAACAACAAGAACAACAAAAAAATATTTCCACCTCAATGATTTGTTTTCTGCCATATTAAGAATTTAGTTAAGAAGTCACCTCCAAAGTTGTAATAACATTGCTCCACTTTAGGTTTCCCTGCTGTTCAACATAAACAGAAATAACATCTCCTGCACTGTAACTGGCAACTCCTTCTGATTGAAGGTCATAGTCTACTTTTTTATTATCATCTGATGTGATTAAATTTCCAAATCCTGTATCTTCTCCGTTTTTGTACACTTTAATTTCCAATAGTCCTTCTCCTTCAACTAATCTAATGCTCGAAGAAATTCCAGTTATACTTCCTGAATGCATCATAACATACCCGACATTATCGCCTGTTAAAACTCCTGCAGAACTATCTAGAAAATTAGATTTGTTATTTTCAGAATTTGATCCAAAAACAAATATCTGGGTATTTTTAGATTCAGTTTTTTGTTTTAGTTTTGGGGTTGAATAAGTTATAACATAAACACTGCCACTATCTCCAGAATCTTCGGTATAGTTAACTTCATATATTCCAATTTTATTTTTATCTATTTCTTTTATCTCAACATCATCGGGCAATGATGACTGATCAACTTCTGTAATTTTATCAACACTGCTTCCATTTATTCCTCCTTTCTCAATAAAATTTTTAACATAGTTGTCTATGTTATCACCAATCACAGTAGTTTGAGCAAAGGCTCCAGCTGATATTAATACAAATAAAATTAAAAATACACTCACCTCTTTTCTCATTTTAAGTTATTATTTATCAGGCTGATTTTGTTCTGGATTGTATCTAACAAGCACAACAGAATCATTGCCTTGGCCTAAAACAACATATCCTTGCTGGTTAACAATTTCAATTATAGTCTGGACTGCAACTTCTTGGGCACTAATTTGCTTCTGGACAACATAACCTTGTACTTTAGGCCCTATTAGCAGAACATAAACTAAAACTAAAGCAAGAATGGCAATAATAACCACTGCAATAAGAAATTTTTTATCTTTCATGTTTCCACCCATCATTTATTCTCCAGCTGATATATTTTTTAATATTCAGGAGTTTAAAAAGTATTCTATGGTAAAAAAGCCAATATTTATAAATAAGAAAAATAGGAAATCTAATGCAAAATAATGAACAACCCAGACTGTCAAAAGAACAGGCAAGAGGACTAATTGAAAATGCCGTAATGCCGGAATTAGAGAGAATAGCACTTTTAGAATGTGTTAAATTTTGGAATGATGTTCAGATAGCATATTCTTGCGGATTCCTAAGTTTTTATGATTTTGGAGATAATATAGAAAAAAGTGTAACAGACTTATCAAATGCATATATTTCATATGCTACACTTCTTGAAAACAGAGAACAAATTATAAAATATACTGATACAGCTCTCACTCTTAATCCTGAGACTAAGTTCATGTTAGGATTTGGCATTGAATATACTGTAAATTATGCTAACAAAACAAGACATGGAATGTTTTTAGCTACTGGACGGGAAATGATGGTCTATGAAACTCCGGAAGAAGAAAGAGAAAGGCTTGCAATTATATTTAACACAAGAAAAGCAAATATGAAGTAATATTACAAAACTTCACCAAAGCCGACTAATCTCCAGTGACCGCTGATATTTCTGGCAATCCCAACATTACCTCCTAAAAAAGGTACGATTGGGATATTAAGCTGGAAGTCAATAATATCATCTTTGACTCTTATAATTTTTCCCACTGTAACAGAAGTATTAACACTTAACATTAATGTTTCTCCAGGCCTGAAATTTTCAACACTAACATGCCCCTCTAATCCAAGAACTTCCTTAAACTGCGTAGCTTTAATTTTTAGAGAATGTGTAATATCTGGAACTTTTCCAGTTAAACCTGTAACACATCCAGCTAATTTATCAGATTTAGTAAAAAACATGTCCAATCCAGTTTCTATAGCAAGGCTTCCGCCAGGTATTGCTTCATCAATAGAATAACTTCCTCTATGCAAAGAAACTACTTTTGTTATGACTGTTTCATATCTAATCCTGTCTTTCTCCTTAATAGCCAAACCAGGTTTTATTTCAATCTCATCTCCAACTTTTAATACACCCTGTTTTAATGCACCTCCAAGAATTCCTCCGCATAAGTCATTTACTTTAGTTCCAGGACGATTCACATCAAAGCTTCTTGCAATAATAAAAAATGGGTCACCGGAGTTTTTTCTATCAGGAATTTTAACATCTGCCAAAGCCTGATAAATTTTATCAATGTTAATTTTCTGCTGTGCACTAACAGGAATTATCACAGAATTTTCCGCAACAGTACCTTTGACAAATGATTTAATCTCTTTATATCTTCTAACTGCTTCATCTTTTGAAACAAGGTCAATTTTATTTTGCACAATAATTATATTTTTAATATCTTTTGCCTGTAAAGCGACAAGATGCTCTCTAGTCTGGGGCTTTATCCCTTCATTAGCTGCAACAACTAAAATAGCAACATCAATCATAGCAGCTCCAGAAAGCATTGTAGCCATCAGCATTTCATGGCCTGGAACATCTATAAAAGTAATATACCTAAATGGCTCTCCATTTTCAGTGCCATATCCATTTTTATTTTTTCTAAGAACAATATCTGCATAGCCAAGTTTTATAGTTATTCCCCTCTTCAATTCCTCTGAATGCTGATCTGCAAATTTACCGCTTAAAGCTTGAAGTAGTGTAGTTTTGCCGTGATCAATATGCCCTACCATACCAACATTAAGCACAGGAAGTCTGCTTATATCAACATTTTCTTTAACCATAAAAAAGATTAGAGAAAGGTGTTTTTAAAGTTGTGGTTTGATAAGAATTAATCTCAAAAATTAATTAACCATGTTCCTCATATATGGAGAATTAGGATTTACTAAATAATTTTGTGTTTCAGAATCATAATCTAAAGCACCTATTGAAGTCAAATAACTAAGATGACTTTCTCCAAACTTATTTAATCTAACAAATTGGCTGCTTACATCCTTTGGCCTTGCGTTAAAAGTACTTGTTACATCATCTAAACTAAAGGGGTTAATAGCAAACTCTGCAGATATTAAATCTAATAGCCTCATAGACAGAGTATGCATCCTTTTTTGAATAGATAAATCTATGCTAACATTATTTGGATATTGATATGTTCTTTCTCTTTCCATTTTATTCACTCTTAACTTCATTCTTTAAAATAGAATCTAAAGGCTTGTCTCCTTTAACAACACTGCAGTTTATTTGAACTGTTGATGAAGATACTTCATTTCCCCTAACTGACTTTTTTCTCCTAAAGCCTTTATGCGGAACTTTTCTTAAAAATTTGCCCTTGCTGAGTAAAATACCCCTTAACTGCGGACCTTGTTCACCCTCTTTTCCTGGAAAGCCTGATTTATCGCTAGTTCCTGTGATCTTCAGCTCAAAATTCTTAAGTTCAGAATTAAGCTCTTTCCCATTAAAAACATCTCCTATTTTCTTTCCCAGAAAGAATTCTGAGTCAGTTTCTAACTTGAAAGTCTTGCCTTTTTCTGAAATATTAAATTTAAATGCCATCATATTTATGGCAAAAGAGGATTTTTAAATCTTCTTGTCGTTTATCCTGCATGTTAAATGAAATAATACTTTCAGTAATACAGGCAGCAACCGAGTTTCTTCCAGTATCAAGTTCAGGACATTTAGCCCTTTATTCAAACTTATTTTCAGAGCCCGACTTATTTTTTATAACTTTTCTGCATTTGGCATCATTGCTGGCAGTGGTAATATTTACAAGAAAGGAGTTAATCGATTTGCTTAAATTTAAAAAAGAAGCCAGAAAACTATGGATTTACCTGATTATTGCAACAATTCCAGCAGCATTAGTCGGTTTTTTATTCAAAAGTTATATAGAATCCAGTTTGTCATCATTATTATTTTTAGGGATAGCATTTCTATTTACAGGAACAATTTTAATATTCACTAAATTTTCAAAACAATACTCTTCTTTAAATCTAAAAAGTTCAGTAATAATTGGTTTATTTCAGGCCATAGCATTATTTCCAGGAGTTTCAAGAAGTGGGATGACAATTTCTTCTTCTTTATTTATGGGAATTGAAAAAGAAAAAGCAGCCAAGTTTTCCTTCTTATTATTTATTCCATTATCCTTAGGAGCATTTATGCTTGAAATAAAAGATTATTTAACATCAAGTACAACAATAAATATTCCGCTAGTTACATTAATAGTGTCTTTCATAATCTGCGCTTCTTTAAGTCTGTTATTTCTAAATCTGCTTTTCTATATAATTAAAAGAGATAAATTCTGGATGTTTTCAATATACTGTTATATAGCTGGAATAATAACAATAATATTATTTATCTTAGGCTATTAAATAACTCTTCTTCTTGAGATATGTGGATTCTAATTTTATCTATAAAAAATCTTACATCAGTGTCTAAAGTTGCTTTAACTTCTATATCATTGCCGGAATTTATTGCATCTTGAATAACTTTCTTATGTCCTTTTAATTCCTTATGCTGTGAGAGCATTTTGTTTATAGAATTTCCTTTCGAAAGACTTTTCAAAAGAGCATCTTCTTTTTCTTCATGAACATCCCAGTAGTCAAATAGTCTCTTAAACACATGAGCTAAATTAGGATAATTAACTTCTTCTTCTTCAATAATTGTTTCTATTTCAATCAGTTCTCTTTCAATCCAAACATGCTCTTTTCTAATAGCCTCTATAGAAGTCATCAATAATTACAGAAATGTAATATATATAAATTTTATGAATTATGCCTGAATTTACGCAGATTTTTTTTAATCCTTCTTTTCTTGGCGAATTTATATATTAAAAAAACAACAATAGGTGTTAAAATTCCTATGATAAATGCAGTTACAGATCCTATTTTTCTTCCCCTTTCTATTTTAGCCTGAAAATGATCTGGGTTAAACTGGACTGTTTCCTGCACGTTTCTTCTTACTCCTACTTGGTCTGTATATAATATGTCAATAGTTATCTCTTCCTTGGAAATATCTGCCTCAAAACTAGCCACATCTTCTTCATTAGACCCCAAATCTCCTACAATATACCTATTAGAACCTATTATCCTAAAATTGTCCTGGTCAGGAATCTCAAAAGTAAGAGCTTCAACATCATTTTTGCCTGAGTTCAATATTTCAAAAATCAGCTTCTTTGTATCATAGGAATAATCTTTTACATGAACTTCAAAATCAGTTCTTGAATCTTCAACGCTTATATTAAAATTCCTGTTAAGATATATATTATTATTTATATTAGAAGTGAAAACTCTTGTTTTTATCTCATTATCTCCATCAAGAGCATTTTCATCAATTCTTAATTTGTAAGGCACCACTAAATTAGAACTGTAATCTTTTGCATATGTATCAGACCTTATAGTTATTTCATTGCTGACTCCAGAATCTAAAGAAAATGGATATTCCGGAATCAACTGAAATGTAACTGATCCGCAGGTTGAGTCTCCAAGTCCTGTTACCTGGAAAACAACCTTAACATACTCTCCTGGAAGAGCTGGATAAGGATCTTGATTAATTAAAGCAGCATCTAAAGTGCAGGCATTGGCTAAAGGCAATAAGAATAATAAAAAAATTCCAAAACTAAGAAACATCACCTTCTTCATAATATCTAATAAAGATTATTATTTAAAAATCTATAGTTTTCTTAGCCATGATTAAAAAATAAAAAATGCCCCCGCCGGGATTCGAACCCGGGTCTCAGCCTTTCTTCGTTTTCTTCCACATAAGGGAGAGTTCATAAAAAGAACTTACGGTTCTTTTTATCCTCGAAAGGGCCGAATCATTGTCCCCTAGACCACGGAGGCAAAACACTTATAGTAGATAAGTGTAATCTAAAAAAATGCAGAAATAGGTTTAAAAAACTATTTATTTAAGCCGGACAAAATTGCCTGACAGCAACACACTCAGGACCAACAGGAATTCCATTTTGGTGCTTTATCACAACAGTACAATCATAAGCTCTTCCTTCTTCATCGTCCTTCCAATCAGCATATAAGCAGTCATATCCACATCCAAAAAATGAGCAGAACTGGTCAACATCACAGCCATTTTCATCTACTTCTCCTTGGGAATCTAAACACTCATCAATATTATCACAAACACTATCATTATCTTTATCAATACATTGCTGGTTGCATTCAAGAAGTTTAACTGAAACAATTATGTCCTGATAATCTGGTTCGCCTCCTGAATTTTCAAATGCAACAACAAACTCATTGCAAAAATCATAAACTAATGCATGATCTTTATTTTCAGGATTAAATTCATTTTCTGTATAATAAATTACAGAACCGCCGTAAAAAGAATCCATTGCAAATCCAAAAGAGCTTCCGGCAGGAATATTTATTTGAAAAGCATCATTAACATTGGCAATTTGAGCAGTATAGTTAGGATGATCGCCAGCTTCAAATATAACTGTGAAATTAGAAGTATCATGGTCTAAATAATAACCAAAAGCCTGATTAGCAGCTGCAACCTTTCCCAAAAACTTAACTTCTAAAACAGCATCATAAGTTGTATTCCAAACCTGAGCTTGAGATTGATTATCTGAAGTATTAACAACATAACCTAAGCCGAGCAAGATATCCTGCAAAGAAGTTTCATTGCCAAAAGAAGGAAAAATTATTTCTGTTTCATTATCCCCAAGATTATCTGGAACCATACATTCATTTTCACATACTTGATTATTAATTTCTGGCTGAAATAAATTTCCAAAAGTAGAGACAGCACTTACCAAAATCAAGGATAATACTAAGATGACAGAAATTGCTGCAATATTTTTTGCTCTTTTCATGAAAAAGCAAAAGAGTTTGCTTATAAAGGAATTGTGGTGAAGCAAAGATGACATCTAGAAATATATATCAAAGAAATTAAAAGAAGTTGCTACTCAAATTTAGTCATTCTCTCTACTTCAGAAAATGGAAAAGGTCTTTTATTTGATACAAATGTCAAATATCTTATATATTTGTAAGTTTCAGTATTCCAGTATTCACAGATATCTGCCATACCTTTATTTCTCTTTCCAGAAAATACAACAATAATCCAGTTTAAAACTAAAAGAACAATAACTAGAATCTTCCAGATTCCAAGTATAATCCCTGAAATAATTGCAACTATAATTCTAAACCAGGCTTCTTTCCTCTCGCTCATTTTAGGTTTAGAATACTTCTCATTTCTAGAAACATTTTTTAAAGGTTTATTTTTAGCCATTTTCTTAAACTTTCATGCTTTCAGCATATGGTCCAATAATTGGAACCTGCTTTTTTTCTCCTGACAAAGCATAAATCCAGCTCATCAGCCAGAATATAACTCCTACCAGATAAACAACTGCTCCTAAGATATTTCCTATAGAAGGTACTACAGAAACAACTGCTCCTATTACAAATATAACAAATATAAGAAGTGACTGTTTAGCATAATACATAACATATTCATCATCCTTCCATAAAAGTATTGCAAGAATAAATCCCACTATGCTTAGAAATGCAGCAATAAAAGCAAATACTGTTGAGTTATCAGAAAATTTTCTTGATTTTAAATCAATAGATTTATTTCTCACCCTCTTTTTAACCATAGATAATAAAATAAAAAATCATATTTAAACCTTTTGAATGTAAAACTATGAGCCTGCGCGGATTTGAACCGCGGACCCCTGGCTCTCTTAGACTTTCTATGAGAGCATTTCGTCCTTATGGACGAGAGTCATATAAGACCAGTGCTCTAACCGGGCTGAGCTACAGGCTCACTCAAACTTTTTAACATTAAAGTGTATTTAAAAGTTCTTCTAAAGAGATTATTTAAGAAATCCTGATCTTGGGATACTTTTTTAAACTTTCAAATCAAAAGTTTTTTATGGAAGACGAAAATAAAAACGAACAGGAAGCGCCTGAAGAAAACGAAGAAAAGGACGACGAAGGCGATGAATCTGAAAGTTCTGAGAAATCAGACGAAGATTCAGAAGATAAAGAATCAGAAGACTCTGATGAATCTGACAAAGATTCAAGTGATGAAAAATCAGAATAAAGATTCTTTTTTAATTTAACTTTTTCTTTTTTTATTCTTTTAAAACTAAAACCTGAATATTATTACTTTCACTTATTTCATTAATATCATTATTTTTATCAGCTATAAAAGTCAGATTATTACTGCTCCCGAAAATCTTTGTGTTTTTAGTGGATACAACTTTCCCAACCCCAAAATCCAAAGCTCCAACGTCATAATCAAATACTTCTTTATCTCCATGATAAACATATAAAGTAGAACTATCAGACTTGTCTAATCCAACATTCATAATAGTAACTGTAAAGTCTAAAAGAAAGCCCTTTTTAACAGCATCAACTCTTGTTATAACCAAATCAGGCAATGTTGGATATGAATAAAGAGAGTCTATCTTCTCAATAATTTCAGGAGTAATCTGCTGCTTACAGTTAGCTATAGGATACATAATGGAATTTTTGTTAGATGAGTGTCTAAAACCTAAAGCATGAAGTATTTCATGAATGGCCACAATAGGATTCTGGCAGTCGCTATCTTCATAAAGCAGGATTGTTCCGTTAAGAATAACATTAAAATTAGTGGCATTAACAATGCTTGTCGGACCTCCTTCTCCAGCTATAAAATGTCTTTCATCAATTTGAGGAGGAGTTTCTAAGGAACAGCTGACAAAAATTTCTCCACTTTCTCTTTCAACAAAATCAATAATAGTTGAATTATCAATGATGTTAAAAGCAGTGATTGCATCATTAGCTCTTGTTTCATCACAGGAAGAATCAATAGAATAGCTGATTACACTTTTTTTAAATCTTAAATTTTCATAAAACATCATGCCTTGAGGATAATCTTCCTGGCCAGAAATGTTGCTTATAATAGGCAATCCCTGCTTGTTCAAAACCTGAAAAGGGATGTTTTCACTAAGATAAGTCTGATAAAACAAAATCCAAACTAAGAAAAGCAGGACTATAAATACCATAAGAGAAAGGCTATAAATAATTTTGCCGAACATCAAAAATTTAAGGAAACAGTTCTTTTAAATCTTAACATTAATTGTGGCTGAAATATATTATACTCTTGAGGAAATTTAATTTAGGACATAAATCTTTAAAAATAAGGACACATAACAATCAATAAAATGGAAACTTTTAGAACCTTAGAGCAATTTGAGGAGTTTAAGGGGGAAATAGTATATGTACGAGCTCATTTGCTATCACACTTAGGAGAATACCGTCCAATGATGTATGTAGGAAATTTATGTTTTGTTGATTCCTGTGAAGAAGATCTCGATGGAACTAAGTATTTTAAAGGATTACGGGGATTTCAAAGATATCAACGTGAAGAAAATGGGAAATTTACACTTTATAACATTAACCCTCCAGATGATAGGTCAAAAAGATTGCATATCAAAAACATGCAGGAAGTTTCTGAGTTATGGGAATCTAGAAGTAAAAATTCCGAATTAAAAAGTTCTGACACGGTCTTACAATAAGGTTTAAAAATCACTTTAATCTAAAAATCATATACAAATGCCTTGGTAGTTTAGTGGCTAAAATACGTCCCTGTCGCGGACGAGTCCCGGGTTCGATTCCCGGTCAGGGCGCTTATAGTTTTTGCAGGGCGTTGCATTCCATATAATTTTATATAACGTGAAAAACTAATTAGTAAATGGACTTAGAAAAATTAAAGAAAAGACTATCAGCTTATAAAAAAGAAGATATTATTTTTACAACACATACTAAAATAAGGGCTTTAGCAAGAAATATGAACTTAGAAGAAGTGAGGAATAATATAATTAATCCAGAAAAATTAGTATTTTACAGGGAACAAAAAGCAGAAAATGTAGATGAAGAAAAATATGAATGTTATTTTGCATACTCAGAAAACCATTGTCACGAGTATATATTAATATTAAACAGAAAGATTATTATAGTTACAATAATAGACATAAATAGGAATTGGCAGAAAATTATCCAGGGATTAAAAAAATGAAAGATTTTGCTTTTGATTATGATGAAGAAAATGATTCTCTATTTATATATCTACCAGATAAAAAGTCATCTGGTGCAGTAGAATTAGGTAATTTTGTGTTTGACTTTGATGAAAATGAAAAATTAATGGCTATTGAGATACTAGATGCCTCAAAAACACTTTCAAGAGTTTTATCAAAAATAGTTGAATTAACGAAAATTGATGAATTAAAAGCAGAGGTAACAGATTTTAGAAACATGGCAAGTATCAAAATATCAATTAAAACCCCATCAGAAAATGAAACTGCAGTTATAATCTTGCCAAATATTAAAGAAAAAAGTCCTGCATTAAGTTATTAATTATTTCTTATGCATCATTAAATTATACGCTTCTTTAAGCCCAATTGTTAGAGCATACAAAAAAAGAATAGTTAGAAATATTGCAAATTTATAACGATCTTCTAACCCATATATATTCAATATATTGAAAAAACCAAGAATAAATCCAATACTCTTAGAAAAGGATAAAAGTGCTAATTTTATAAAAGTTTTATCTTCTTTAAACCAACCAGTGTTTTTTGAAAAAGACCAAATTAAATAAGAAAGTCCAACAATAAGAAGTATAATTCCAATTAAAAGATTGTTCTTAGCTATAACACCAAAAACGTATCCAGAAATCAACAATATTACTAATCTACCAATAAATAGTAATACTTTTTTCATACAATATCAAGAAACCATAAGATTAATAAAACTACCTAAACATTTAAAATAACCTAATTACCTTTAAAAACTTTACAGGTTAATGATGTAACATGGATAATTTAAATAAATTAGCTATTTTACTTAAAATAGGAATTACCTTCATGGTTATTCCATTGTTTTTCCTAAAATTAAGAAATCATTTAATTATTGCAACGATTATTTCAATAATATTGATAGTATTAGTCTTAATTAGTATCTTCAGTTTTAAGAATAAAAAATTAGATTACAAATTCATAGGGGTGGGTTATACAGTTGGAGGAATCTTGCTATTAATAGGAATAGCATTATCAATAATGGTATTAGTTAATTTTTCAATAAATGCACTAATTGTTACATTAGCTATTTTATTTTTTGGTTTTATTTTGCTATATTATTCGTACAAATCACAACAATCTAAGAAAATAAAAATAAAGAAACGGTAATTATATCAGTATTGATCTATCACCGTCGACAAAACACATACATTTATAAATATCAAGTCTTTAGTAATATTAATTAAATCATAAATTAAAGATTTAATTCAAAACCATGTTTGGTAGTTCGATTCCCGGTCAGGGCGCTTACCCTCTACTTTACAAATAGCAAATGTAAAGGGTAAGATTTATAAACTTGCTTTTTCTAGTTAAACTATGGTATACATTTACAAAAAAATAGTTAGCGGAAAACCCTACTATTATTTAAGAGCTTCTGAAAGAAAGGGTAAAAGAATTATAACCAAAGATATTGCTTATTTAGGAAACTCTATAGAAGATGTAAAAAAATCCCTTGAAAGACTGTCAAAATACAAAAAAGAAATAAGAAAAGCGTATAGGAATATTAATCTTTTTCTTGAGTCAAATTATTATTTAGAAAAGGTTAAATATCAGAAATTAAAAAAAGATGAGTTTCTTGGAGATAAGCTAGATGAAATTGAATCCTGTAAATTGCATTATCTAAAAGTATTTAATAAAAAAGACGAAAAAACAAAACAGGAAACACTAAAAAATTTTGTTATTGAATATACATACAATACTGCTTCTATTGAAGGAAATACAATAAATTTAGAAGAAGCAAGGAATCTTCTCCAAGATGGATTAACTCCAAAAGACAAAACTCTAAGAGAAGTATATGATTTACAAAACTCAGAAAA
>Ga0208958_1003054_pt1 | contig 13468 bp, 8 predicted proteins | sample RifOxyB1_FD_184032 | JGI IMG/M metagenome (GOLD analysis project Ga0208958, IMG submission 184032) | Soil microbial communities from Rifle, Colorado - Rifle Oxygen_injection B1 (SPAdes) | ecosystem: Environmental > Terrestrial > Deep subsurface > Rock core/Sediment | place: Rifle, Colorado... | reverse complement strand
TGAAGAATACGCGGTTCACGCGGCTATGTAGCTCAGCCGGTTAGAGCACAGCACTCATAATGCTGGGGTCGGTGGTTCGAGTCCACCCATAGCCACCAGTCCGCGTGAAGGCCCAAGCAGGGCCGGCTTCTCCAGCGTTTCCGCAGCGTCCCAGCCTCCGCGCTCCAGGGACTGCTACGTAAAGTGCTACAGCGACGAGGCCAAACCTACACCTCCCGGATCATCGTCCCGACCCACCTCAGGGCCACCTTAGGGCGCGCCGAGATCACCCGCAGTCTGCGTACTCAGGACCGCCGAGAGGCCCTCCGACGCCTCAGGGTGTGGGAGGGGCACATCGAGCGCCTCCTGAAGCTACTAAGTCGACAGGGGGCCAGAATGACGCGCGAGGAGATCGACCGACTGGTCGACGAGTACACCGGCAAGACCTTCGATGAGATCGAAGACACCCTAGCCCTCGACTGGGAGCGTCCCGGCTTGGACCAGTACAGCTGGGACCTCAATGATCGTGCTCACGAGATCTCTGGCGCGCTTTCGGACGCCGACCCGCGACCGGCGTTAGAGCTGGCCCGGCAAATGGCCCCAGACGCTCCTGAGGACGTCCTGCGAAAGCTCGCGCGGCGCCTCATGGAGGTCCAGCTTGTTGGCATTACTGAAACGCTGAGGGCGCTCAGCGGCGAGCCATTGCGCCGCCCCCGCATCGCGTATCAGCATCGGCCCACCCATGAGGCCGCACCGAAGTTGACCCCTCGGCTCTCAGAACTGACGCGCCAATACGGCGATGAGCGCGTCGCCAGGAAGAGTTGGAGCAAGCGAACCGAGTTCCAGATTCGTGGCTACCTAGACCTACTCGCGAACCTCTTGGGCGATCCCGCCATCGGCGACGTCACGAAGGAAGACATGCGCCGTCTCGGGCTAGACCTAACTAAGCTGCCGTCCAACTTCACCAAGAAATACCGCGGCAAGACGCCCCGCGAAGTACTCGAAGCGGTGGAAAGCGACGATGCGATACCCCGCTTGGCGCCAAACAGTGTCAACGCTTATACCCAAGCCATTAGGAGCTTCTTCCTTTGGGCGGTAGAGCATGACCACATCGCTCAAAACCCCGCTGTCGTCCTCAAGAACATGGAGACCGGGAAGGCGTCCGAGGATCGTCATCCGTTCACGGATGAAGATCTCCTGACGTATTTCCGGAAGCTCGACACCAAGCGCAACCGGCTCCCAGTGGAGTTCTGGGTGCCGCGCATCATGGCGTTTACCGGCTGCCGGCTCGGTGAAGCGGCGCAGCTTTGCAGGCAAGACATCCGCCTCGAAAAGGGCATCTGGGTAATCGACATCAACGAGGTCGAGGACGACAAGACGCTGAAGACAACCGGCAGTAGACGATTGGTCCCGATGCACCCCCGCCTGATCGAGCTGGGCCTGCCAGAGCTGGCATCGTCCTCTCCACACGGCTTTCTATGGCCGCAAGAGATGCGCACCAACCCGAACCCACGAGGCAGCAAGGTCGATAAGCTCCAGAAGCGGCTCGCATACGTCCTGCGCACATCCGGCATCGAAGATCGGAAAAAGACGGCCTCGCACAGCTTCCGCCATACGGTGTCATCTCGCCTTAAGGCCTTGAGCGTTCAGGAGTATCAGATATCGGAAATCTTGGGCCATGAACTGGACAACATCTCGACAGGCAGATACGGCTCCGTAACCGACCTAGCAACCCTGAAGACGGTGATCGATCAGCTTAGTCTCCCAATTTGACCGCTTCCAAGTGCCCCGCCGAAAGACGCGCTGCATGCGGCCCGGAGCGGCGCCACAGCCACTGGCCCCATCCGGGAAATCGCGTTAGCTTTGGCAAGCCTAATGGTGCAAAGGATGCACTCCGTCCAGCGCGCCTCGCTTAGTGAACGCAAACAGGGATATCGATGAAGGCATTTCTATCGCACTCCAGCGCCGACAAGGAAAGCTATGTCCGCATAGTTGCTTCACATCTGGCGGCGGAGGACATTGTCTACGACGAGATATCGTTCGAAGCCGGCGAGATCACGCTCAATGAGATCATTCGAGGCTTGGATGAAAGCACGGTCTTCTGCCTGTTTATTTCAGGGAAGTCACTTGAGTCAAGCTGGGTAAAACAAGAAGTAGAAGGCGCGTCGCTCCGACTCGCCAATGGCTCGCTAAAGTACGTTTACCCAATTGTCATTGATCGCAGCATTAAACATGACGATCCACGCATACCGAAATGGCTCAGCAATAACTACAACTTGAGGCTAGTGCCAAGACCAGTGATAGCCGCACGTCGGATACAACAGAAGCTGAGGCAGGCTAGTTGGTCAAAGCATCCCAAACTCAAGGAGCGTCAGACCGTATTTATCGGACGAAATGGCCAGATAGAGTCTTTCGAGCGCCGGTTTGACGACTACAGCCACCCCAAGCCCGTCGTATCGATTGTGGGCGGAGCGACATCGATTGGTCGTCGCACGCTCATATTGAACGCAATGCGAAAGCTTTCCCTTCTAGGTCCTGATGGCGATTCGCCAGTCCTACATCTGGATCGGCACGCGAGCATCGAAGACTTCATTCTGAGTCTTTTGGATCTCGGAGCATCCGCCGAGAGCGCCTCTGAACTCAATCTCGGCGCGAAGAGCCTAGAGGACAAGATTTCCATCTCCGTAAGACTTCTGATGGAGCTCGCTTCTTTCAAGGAAAGAATCATCATCCTTGACGACGGATGCCTTGTAACATTTGAACGTTCTCTCGCCCCTTGGTTTAGTGAGATCGTCACCAACAGTCAGCTTGTCGGTCGGCCCATTCTTTTTGTCGCGTCGCGCTGGGCACTCAATCCCGGCGCATCTCGAGCGCTGTCGGCTTCTGCCTTCTCCTGCTCACTTGGAGAACTAGATCCATCTGAGCGCCGACGTCTCTTCGCGCGCCTTCTAGACATTGAAGGCATATCGCTTGACGCTTCCGATTTCGATTCATTCGCTGATCTTCTTCACGGATTTCCTGATGAGGTGTTCTTTGCTGTCGACCTAATCTCTAGGTTCGGGACAAGGGGCGCTCTGGATCGTGCTCACGAGATTGTGGAGTTCAACGGGGAGAAAGCCTCGATGCTTCTTCGCCCCTTTGAAAGCAACGATGCCGCGTTGAACGTCATTCGTCTTCTTGCCCAATCTGAAGTTTTCAGCGTTGAGTTCCTTTGCCAGATCTTCAATGAGGAGAACTTAGTTCCCGTTATCGGCGAACTGGTTTCGGAGCACGTTTGCGAGTTTATTGGGGCAGAGAGCGAGTTCATAAAGCTTGCGGACGCGGTTCGCGACTACACGAAGCGAAACAACCTTTCGCTGGCTCCTGAACTGCGAAAGGCCGTTAGGGACGCAGTACGAAAGGATATCCACCAAGCAAGATGGGATGACTACGATTCTTCCCGCGTAGCCTTCATTGTCGAGAGTGCTCTCGCGAACGGCGAGGAAGTCGACCCGAGGCTCATGATCCCGTCTCATATGCTTCGCGCGATAAAGGAAATCTACTATGGACGAGGAAAGCTGAGGAGAGCGGTTGAGTTAGCTGATATCGTCCTGGCGAAAGAGCGCGATCTTGACACGCAGCTCGTTCAAGACGTTCGCTACTATCTTTGCCTTGTGCTAGCGCGGCTGCGCGACCCTCGTGTCCTTGAGGAGGCCCATCGCATAAAGGGCGATGAACATCACTTCATCCTAGGCTATTACTACCGGCTCGTCGGACGTCAGCGAGAAGCGATAGAAAGGCTGACGAGGATTCTGAACGGACGCTTTGTTGGCGCACGTGCCAAACGCGAGTTGGTGGAGGCGCTGCTTCAGATGGAGCAATACGATGAGGCTAGCGAGCTGGCGCGCAAGAACTACGAAGAGAACAGAACGAACCAGTTCCATATCCAAGCATATTTCCGTGCACTTGTTCTCGGCAGCAATCCCGAGCGTCACCGGCCGAAGTTGATCTCGCTTTGCACGGAACTCGAGGCCGTGGGAAGTGAGCAAGCTCGCCAGATGGCGATGATTTCACGCGCACTCGTGGCGGCACGTTGCGACAACGACGCTAGCGCACTTGATCTGATTGACGACGCCATTTCCGCATTTCCTAACGTGGTGTATCCGGTGCTGGCGAAAGCCGATATCGCCTTGGGCTTTCGCAACGAAGCGGCGCTGGCCGACGCAGTACAACGACTGACGCAATCAGCTGAGGACGGCGTCAATTTGTCAAGCAGAACGCTTGCTATCCTCCGTGCTTATCTTGCTGCGCTTCAGGGGAACCTATCTGAGGCACTCGCAATCGCGACGGAAGGTGCCAGAAACTACACGGATGAGGCTCGCAGTCGTCTACTGGAGAAACTCAAGAACTTGGCAGAATCTTCGGCAGGTTAACGGGGCTTCCTCGATTCTGAGCTCAGCGCTCGAGCTGAGGCCTACTGTTAATGTGGCCGCTACGTTTAAGCATCCGTGGCTCGCGGCCGCCCGATGCAGCGGAGTTTTGCATAAAAATCCGCGAAGGGCATTGACTTCCGGCCGTGCGCGATCTCCCCCCCCCTCGGGGCGCCCCACCAATCACCCCAGCCGCTTGAGGAGGTTCGCGACAGATGATCGGTGCCACGTAGCGCTGCGTGCCGTGAGGATGCCTCGCGCATTCAACTCGGCTGCGATCTCGCCAAGCGACTCCTTGCCTTCCCTCTGCAGTTCTGAGACGGTGCTCCTGAGGGCTTCTGCACGAGCACCCGCGATCTCTTGCGTTGCTCTGAGGGCCGCTTCATTGCCCTTGGCTGCGCGGCGCAAGGCCGCGGCGCCGTTTGGGTTACCCAGCTTCGTTCCTCTGGCTCTCGCCGCTTGGAGTGCCTCTCGAGTGCGCTGAGAGATCGCTTGGCGCTCCTGCTGGGCGACAAGCGCCATGATCCCAACTGTCAGCTCATTGGCGTCCGGCATGTCCGTGGCGACGAACCTGACCCCGCTCTCTTGAAGGGCAAGCAGGAAGGCCGCGTTGCGCGACAGCCGGTCCAGCTTGGCGATAACCAAGGTGGCACCCGTGAGCCCCGCCAGCTCAAGCGCTCTCGCGAGCTGGGGGCGGGCGTTGTCCCTGCCGCTCTCGACCTCTTTGAAAGTCTGGATCAGGCTTCCGCCTCGCCCTGCAACGTGCTGCTGGATGGCGTTCTGCTGCGCTTCCAACCCCAGCCCGGAGCGCCCTTGGCGGGCCGTAGAGACCCGCACGTACCCAACCCACTTCATCCGTACAATCTCGCGTAACGTTTGTTAGGCAATTTTGTACGCTGCCCGGGTCGCCGTCAATTGACGGCTATCGATCTGCGTAGAAGACCGCCCAGCCGGATCGGCAAGAAGGCTATGAGAGTCGTGGTCCGCACCTTTCTAGTATCGTTTTGAGGCAGCTCGGCACGGATAGCCCGTCGAACTCTCAATGGAGGCGAGTCAACACATGAGCGAAGCCAACGCGCCCTTCCACGGTGATCGCCCAATCGCGAACGCCAATGAAGACCTCTTAGGGTTCAAACCAGCGGCAGAGCACGTCGCAAGAGCCATTCATACGATGGCTTCACCGGACGGGTTTGTCATTGGTATTGAAGGAGACTGGGGCTCCGGAAAATCGAGCTTTATCAATCTGGTGTCCGATTCCCTCGGTGGACTGGAGAACGCGCCCGAGATCGTTCGATTTCTGCCGTGGCTGATCAGCTCGCGCGATGGGCTTCTTGAAGAGCTATTCACCGAGATCCTCAATGCAGCAAGCAAGATCGAAAGTTCCGAAGAGCCCGCTGGCTGGAAGGAGAAAGCTCTTGAGCGACTGGGGATGCATCGTCACTCGTCACTATCAGCCCGCAAGCGCAAGCTCAGCCGACTCTTCTCGGGGTTTTCAACACGCTTGGTTCAAGCAGGGAAAGTTGCTGAAGCTTTCGGAGCCACGGGTGCCGGCGCATCCACGGTGGCCGCAAAGAGCATTGCTGACCAGTGGCTCAAAAGCGACCCGCTAGACAAGGCAAAGTCAAAAATCCAGAAAGAGCTCCGCAACCTAAAACGAAAGATCGTCATCTTCATTGACGACCTCGACCGGCTCGAGCCTGGCGAAGTGACGGAGATCCTTAGGCTGGTACGAGCAGTAGTTGATTTCCCTAATGTGGTGTTCGTGCTCTGCTACTCCGTTGACATCATCGCAAAGAACCTAACCATTGCACTCAAGGTTGAGAAAGGCGAGGACTTTCTCGAGAAGATCATACAGGTTAGCTTTGCCGTTCCGCGACCAGAAGCATTCGATCTACGCCGAATGTTCCGGCGCGAGCTTGAACTACTTTTTCCAGAACTCCTTAATCCTGATGAGCCCAGATTGCAGCCGATCCAACAGCGGCTTTCTAACGTCATAGATGAAGAGGGAGGACGAGCACTTGGCACACCACGTCACGTCGTCCGCGCCATTAACGCTTTGCGCTTCTATGCGACACCAGTCATAGAGGAAGTTGATCTTGCCGACATGGTTTGGCTGCAACTAGTTCGACTGCAGTCCCCGAAACTCCATCAGTGGGTGGAAGGGTACTTGATCGCCTTCGCAGCAAAACACACCGGAGCAACAATCACCAAGGCTAGCAGTGCTGCCGAGCTCGCTCGCCTGAACTCGATACTCGATGGAATGGATGGCGCACAAGGCTCAGGGGAATCCCGACGATCCTCCCTAATTTCGGCGTTACCTGGAATGGATTTCGACTTTGCTAACGGCTCGAATCAGATGGAGCTAAGTCTCTATGGCAAGGAAGATGTCGCCCCCCTAGTGCAACAGAAGAGACTGGGGAGCCCTCAGCATTTTCGATACTACTTCGCACTCACGGCACCCCAAGGCGCGATCAGCGACAAGCTTTTCGCTGCCTTCATCGAACTCGCAACAGCCTCCCCGCGCGAAGCAACAAAGCAGTTCCTCTCCCTTTCTTCCACAGTCAACCCCACCGGCCAAGTTGCATCTCAACCAATCATTGATCGCCTCAAGGGTCGAGGGATTGAACAGGCTCCGAAGGCAGCCTTGACTGGTTTGCTGTGGGCGTTTGCTGGAAGCATGGACGTCGCCGCCCTCCGACTGGGAGTTGGCAGCTTTGGCGTCAATTGGATCTGGGAGGACACAGAGAAGCTGTTTGCGGACGGATGGCCGCGTATCAGCAAGAAGGATCGACTGGCCCTCGCCAAGTCTCTTTTCAAGGAAGGAGCTTCTCTTGGCTGGCTCACTCAGATATTGCGCCATGAGACCTACGCCCACGGCATCTACGGCAGCAGTGGATCGCAAACCCGAGAGCGCATGCTGTCAAGCGAAGAACTAGAGATTGCGGGCACCGAGCTTCTGAAGAGATATCGGAAACTGACGCCCGCCCATATGGATCAGATACCTAGAATCGCCCCATTACTTTACGCGTGGATGCAGTACGACTCCGAGTCTCTGCCAGAGATCAAGTTGAAAGTTGAACAACTCACGGCGACAGACCAGGATTTCCTCAAGTTTCTCGACAAGATGCGTAGCTGGCAGAACTCGAATGGGGTCGTTTCGTTTCCCATCAGGGAATCGCAACTTTCAACCTTCCTCGATATCACTTCGGTCCGTAGCCGCCTCAAAGCCCTCACATTCGACCAGAACTTTTCCTCGCAAGCAAAGCGCCTACGCGATGCTATGGAGAGAGATGACGATGCTAGTCCGACGAAGGACTGAGGTCGGTTCTCCACTCATGCCCAGCCCATCAGCGGACTAGACCTCGAGGCAGCTGCCAAGAAGGAGTAGTGGACCGGCCAGATGAATTCCTGCGTCGGTCGGTGTTCTTGACTCATTCGATAACGTACCCAGTGAACCGCCATACGCCATCTTCGTCGCGCCGCATCGAAACCAACTCCTTGGCCATGCGATTGTTCTGGAACCGTGTTGCGAATTCCACGCTGGTATACGTGCCTGGCGGCAGCTGACCGCCGACCGCCACCTGTTGGCGTCGCACCGCCATCCAGCTACGCCCGGCGACCGCGCCCAGCGGCTTGCGTGTCCTGGCCACCTGCCCCAGGAAGTCTTCGCGCCGGGTCGTACGCTTGGTCACCGCCGACGCACCATCCCACAACAGGCCCACCTGGTCACGATCAACGGCCTGCAGTATCCGCAGCGCGGTACCGGCCAGGGTGGTGGGATCGATGTCCGTTTGCGCCGCCGCCTGCGCGGGCGCGACCGGGGCGCGTTGCACCTGGGCGATGGCGCCTGCCGATCCGGACAGCACGCAGAGTGTCACCGCCAAACGCATCACGAAGTGCTTCATGGCATTCCTCAATAGTCTCTCGATGGGAGTGGAACGGCTCGCTTCAGGCCTGCTTTGGGAAAACGGCTTTCACTGCCCTGCCCCTCGGAAACAGGGGGGTACAACCCGCGATAGAGAAGTCCTCCGATGGCGGCCCCCAGCAACGGCGCCGCCCAGAACAGCCACAGCTGCGCCATCGCCGCCTTGCCGACGATGAGGGCCACGCCGGTGGAGCGCGCCGGATTGACGGATGTATTGGTGACCGGAATGCTGATGAGGTGGATCAAGGTCAGCGCCAGGCCGATGGCGATCGGCGCGGCCGCGGCCGGCGCGCCTTTCTCGGTGACGCCCATGATCACCAGCAGGAACACGGCCGTCAGCACGGTTTCGGTCAGGAACGCCGCACCCAGCGTATAGCCGCCAGGCGAAAGATCCCCATACCCATTGGTCGCGAAGGCACCGACGACCTCTGCACTCATATCGAAGTCGGGGGCGCCTTGGGCAATGGAGAACAGCAGCTGGGCTGCCGCCGCCGCACCGGCCACCTGCGCCAACGCATAAGGAAGCACGGCCTTGGCCGGGAAGCGCCCACCCAGCGACAAGCCCAGACTGACGGCGGGATTGAAGTGCCCGCCGGATATGCGCCCCAGAGCGCACGCGCCGGTAAGCACGCTCAGCCCGAAAGCAAGCGCGATGCCCAAACCGCCCACATAACCCCCCGTCAGAACAGCGGTGCCGCAGCCGCCCAGCACCAGCCAGAATGTTCCCAACAGTTCTGCCGCCAGTTTCCGGATCATTTCAGTCCTTCAGGTTTAGGATCAGAACATCGGGGGAGGCCAATCCCTCCCCCGATGGCCGCCGGTACGCGGCTCTGCGGCATGCCGCTGAGGCGACGGCATGCCGCATGGACTGCCGTTGCGCGAACAACCGCAATCACCCCACTTCCAAAGACAAGCGGCAGTCTCTGGAAGACCATCCGTGGCGCCCTCCTGGCGCTCGCGGACGGAGTGGCCATCCATTGCGGCAACGCTTCCCTCGCTGGTTCCCTCAGCTTCCACGCACAGCCCAACGGCGACGGGCCCATGCGCCATGCGTTCTCCGGCACGCAGGCCGAAGCCGGCCCTCACCCTTCCACATCGGCCACGATCTCGACGCGGCGGTTGGGTAGCAGGCATGCAACGAGCGCGCTGCGCGGCTGCGACATGTCGCACTGCTTGACCTGCTCCGCCTCACCGCGCCCTTCTGAGGAAATCAGCGCAGCGGGGACGCCTTCAGCTGTCAGCAGTTGCCGGACCGTATCCGCGCGACGCTGGGACAGCGCGAGATTGGACAGATCGCTGCCTATCGGGTCCGTGTGGCCAATCACGCTGACGTGGTGCACGCCCTTGGTGCTGCGCAGTTCGTTGACGATGCGCGAGATCTCCGCCCGGCCGCTGGGCTGGATGTCTCCTGGGCCGGAGCGGCCGAAGGCGAACAAGGTATCAGCGGACAAGTTGAAGCGGCGGGTGGTGACGGCCGGCGCTGGCGCCGGCACCGGTGCCGGCGCGGGCTCGCTGAGCAGGCCGGCGCAGGTCGCGGGCATCCAGTAGAAGCTTCGTGCGTAATACTGCTTGTCGAAGACGACTTTGTACTGGCAGGTGATCACCTGGCCGCCTCGGCGGAAATGGAAGATGTAATCCCACTCGCGCACGCCCGCGTAACCTTCGCGGAAATGCGGGCGGCCCAGCAGATCGTACAGCTGGTCCTTGGTTACGCCGGCAGCCACCAGGCGCAGGCTGTCCGGATTGGGGAACGTTCCTTCCTTCAGCACCGCCTTTTCCATCGCAGGAAACACCACCTCGCCAGGCACGCCGTCGGCGGAAATGTCGCGGCTGACATGGGTGGTGCACCCGCCAGCGGCGGCAGCCATCAGCACCCAAAGCAGCATTCCACTCCGTTTGTTATCCATTGCGGGTTCTCCCCTTGAATAGTTCATCCAGATCGATATGGGCCAGGAACCGGTCCGGTACTGCGGGCCTTGTTGCGCGCGCTGCTCCATCCATCAGCGAAACCTCGATGGCATGACGCAGGTTCCGGAATGCCAGTTCCTTCAGCAGTTCGCACAACCTGCGCTGGCTGCCGCTCACCTGCAGGGCGAGGGTTGCGCTCTCGCCCATGAAGGTGATGTGCAGCGTGCTGCCCGACGAGTACAGAGCCGCTTCCTGATGCGTGCCAGGTGGCGGCCTGGTTGCGGTGCCGCTACCTGCGTTCTTCCGATCGGCGCTCACCACTGGATACCCGCGCCCACCGAGAAGCCCCAGTCGCGCACAGTGTTGCCGCTGGCCTGTGCCTTGTAGACCCAGCGGCCGTTTTCGGTGACGCCCGACAGGCCCACCGCCATGCCGTACTCGCCCTGGTAGCCGCCGGCCGCCACTGCCAGCATGCTCTTGCCCGGCAGGTAGGCCTGCGGCAAGCCCGCCATGGCCATGGCCGATGCGGTGCCGCCGCGGGCCTCGCGCCTCATCGTCCACATGTCGCTGTAGAACCCGCTGAGCCGGCTGTCGGTGTAGGCGTTGGCCTGGTTGATGGCGTAGTTCACTCCACCATTGAGCTGGCTGACGTTGACCGCATCGGTGCCTGCGACGCCCGCCGCGACGCTACTGATGGTGCGGCCGCCGACATTGACTTCGCCGGTGGAGGTGCTGTCGCCCACGTAGGCGGCGTTGTAGTTGCTCTGCGCACCGACCGTGGTGGCCGAGCCCGCACCCAACGCCACGCTGTTGCCGTGGGAGGCTGTGGCACCGTTACCCAGCGCGGTGCTGTCGTTGCCGCTGGCGGTGCTCTGGTTGCCCACGGCCAGCGCGTTGTCGCCGCTGGCCACCGCGCCGTTGCCGCCGGCCGCTGCGTTGGTACCGGTCGGCGCAGGCTTGGTGACCGCACCTTCCTGGCTGACCTGGAACATGCCATCCGCGCCGTTCTGCACGTTGGTGATGCGGCCGTCGAACGTGTTGACGGTCTCGGTCAGGTTGGCCACATCGCCCTCGACGTTCGTGATGCGGCTATCAAACCCACCGACGGTCTCGGTCAGGTTGGCGACGTCGCCTTCGACGGTGGTCACCCGCCCGTCCAGCGCATCGACGGCCTGGTTGGTGGCGTACAACTGCGAACCGTTGACCGCATCGGTCGAGGTGGCCGACAGGCGGCCGGCCGCCACGTGGGTGATGGTGCGCTCGGATCCCGCATCGCCCACGCTGACCGTGCCCACCGGGACGCCACCGGCAAAGGTGTAGTCGGTACCGGCGATGGTCGTGCCCGCCGTGCCCACGGCTACCGACGTGGCCGACCCCGCGCCCAGGGCTACGCTGTTGGCGTCCCCTGCCGTAGCGCCGGTGCCGATGGCCACCGCATCGGTTGCCGTGGCGCTGGCACTCACGCCGGAAGCAATGGCGCCTGTGGCGGTGGCGCCGTCATTGGCGTAGTTGCCGCCATTCACTCCGCCGTCGTTGACGCTGTAGTAGTGCGCCGAGGCGCCCTCCACCACCTGGTTCAACTGATCCACATTGACCGCGTCGGTCCCATTGACGCCTGCCGCTACATTGGTGATGGTGGTGCCGCCGGCATCGATCCCCGCGATGGTGATGGCGGGGCCGCCGATGATGGTCAGGCCATCGGTGGTGATGCTGGTGTTGCCGATCGCCACGCTGGTGAAACTGGGGTCCGGCACCACGCCCACGGTCAGCGTCCCGGTGGCGTCGTCGTAGGTCACGGAAGCATTGCTGCCAGCGGCGACCGCCAAGGTCTCGCCCGCTCCGATATTGCCGCTACGGGTACCGTCGGTGATGTTCCAGCCGGCGCTGGCGGTGGTGTTGACCTGGGTCAGCGCGTCCTGCACGGTGGTGTAGGTGCTACCGCCCACCGAAAGCCCGCCCGTCACCGTGTGCGTGATGGGGTCGTACACCGAGGTACCGCCCAGCGAAGCGGCAGTGCTGGCGCCGACCTGATCCAGATTGACGCCCAGCGAGCCGACCGCCTGGTTGGTGGCAAACAGTTGCGAGCCGTTGACGGCATCGGTCGACGTCGATGACACCTGGCCCGCCGCCACATGGGTGATGGTGCGTTCGGCACCCACGCTGCCCACGCTGACAGTGCTGGTGGGCGCCGTGCCGGCGTAGGTGTAGGTCACGCCATCCACGCTGCCGCTGGCCGTGGCCACCACCACCGCGGTGGTGGACCCGCTTCCCAATGCCACGTCGCCGGTTTGCGCACCGGCAACGGCACCCTCGCCGATGGCGGTGGCGCTGTCAGCCGTGGCCGAAGCGCCCAAGCCTGCCGCCAGCGCATTGATGCCGGTCGCGCCGTCGTTGTCGTAGTTGCCGCCGACCACGCCGTTGTCGTTGACGCTGTAGTAATGCGTCAATCCAGCGGCCACGTCCTCGATGGCCTGATTGGTCGCATAGAGCTGCGAACCGTTGACGGCATCGGTGCTGGTCGCGCTGAGCTGCCCGGCCGCCACGTTGGTGATCTGCCGCTCCGCGCCCACGCTGCCCACGCTGACCACGCTGGTGGGCGTGGTGCCGGCAAAGGTATAGGTGGTGCCGGCGATGGTCGTGCTGGCCGTCGCATTGGCCGCGCCTTCCACCGAGTTCTTGCCCAGGGCCACGCCACCGGCCAGGGTGGCGTTGGCGCCATCGCCCAATGCGGTGCCACCGGCGCCCGCCGAAGCTCTCGCACCCAATGCCACTGAGTTGGTGGCCGAGGCACCGGTGCCGATGGCAATGGTGTCCAGTCCGCTGGAAACCGTGTCCTGGCCGATGGCGATGGAGCCGGTATTGGATGCCTGCGAGTCCGTTCCGATGGCGATGGCGTTCAGTCCGCTGCCGGCAGCACCGTAGCCCAGCGCCAGCGCGGCATCGCCGGTGGCCGAAGTGTCCACGCCCCCGGCCAGCGCGTTGATGCCCGTAGCGCCGTCGTTGTCGTAGTTGCCGCCCACCACACCGTTGTCGTTGACGCTGTAGTAATGCGTCCTGGCGCCATCGACCAGGGTGGTGACCTGGTCCACGTTGACCGCATCGGTGCCGGCCACCCCCGGCGCCACATTGGTGATGACCGTGCCGCCGGCATCGATGCCGACCGTGGTCACGCTCGGTCCACCGGCGATGGTCAGGCCGCTGGCATCCAGCACCGTGCCGCCAGCTGTGACACTGGTGACGGTGATGT
>Ga0208958_1003049_pt1 | contig 13493 bp, 10 predicted proteins | sample RifOxyB1_FD_184032 | JGI IMG/M metagenome (GOLD analysis project Ga0208958, IMG submission 184032) | Soil microbial communities from Rifle, Colorado - Rifle Oxygen_injection B1 (SPAdes) | ecosystem: Environmental > Terrestrial > Deep subsurface > Rock core/Sediment | place: Rifle, Colorado... | reverse complement strand
GACTTCTACCACGAGATGAAGGACTCCAACGTCCTCGACAAGGTGGCGATGGTGTACGGCCAGATGAACGAGCCGCCGGGCAACCGCCTGCGCGTCGCGCTGACCGGCCTGACCATGGCCGAGTACTTCCGCGACGAGAAGGATGCGTCCGGCAAGGGCAAGGACGTGCTGCTGTTCGTCGACAACATCTACCGCTACACGCTGGCCGGTACCGAAGTGTCGGCGCTGCTGGGCCGCATGCCGTCGGCCGTGGGCTACCAGCCGACGCTGGCCGAGGAAATGGGCGTCCTGCAGGAGCGCATCACCTCCACCAAGACCGGTTCGATCACCTCGATCCAGGCCGTGTACGTGCCCGCGGACGACCTGACCGACCCGTCGCCGGCCACCACGTTCGCCCACCTGGACGCGACCGTCGTGCTGAGCCGCAACATCGCGTCGCTGGGTATCTACCCCGCCGTGGACCCGCTGGACTCGACCAGCCGCCAGCTGGACCCGAACGTCATCGGCCACGAGCATTACGACACCGCGCGCCGCGTGCAGGCCACCCTGCAGAAGTACAAGGAACTGAAGGACATCATCGCCATCCTGGGCATGGACGAACTGTCCGAAGAGGACAAGCAGGCCGTGTCGCGCGCGCGCAAGATCGAGCGCTTCTTCAGCCAGCCGTTCCACGTGGCCGAAGTGTTCACCGGCTCGCCGGGCAAGTACGTCTCGCTGAAGGACACGATCCGCGGCTTCAAGGCGATCGTCGACGGCGAGTACGACCACCTGCCGGAGCAGGCGTTCTACATGGTCGGCGGCATTGAAGAAGCGGTCGAGAAGGCCAAGAAGCTCGCCGAGAAGGCGTAAGCACGTAGGGTGGGCCCAGGCCCACCTTCGCGGCAACCGGCGGCGGGCCAAGGCCCGCCCTACACGGCAAAGAGAGTTCCATGAGCACCATCCGTTGCGACATCGTCAGCGCCGAGCAGGAGATCTTCCACGGTGAAGCCACCCTGGTCGTCGCCACCGGCGAACTGGGCGAGCTGGGCATCGCGCCGAAGCATGCGCCGCTGATCACCCGCCTGAAGCCGGGCAAGGTGGTGGTGACGCTGGCCAGCGGCGAGCAGCTGGACTTCGCCATCTCCGGCGGCATCCTCGAAGTGCAGCCGCAGGTCGTCACCGTGCTGGCGGACACCGCCGTGCGCGCGTCGGACATCGACGAGGCGCAGGTGCGCAAGGCGAAGGAAGAGGCCGAGCGCGTGCTGGCGCACAAGGATCCGAAGATGAGCGTGGAAGAAGCCCAGGCCCAGCTGGCCATGAGCATCGCCCAGCTCAGCGCGCTGGAGCGCCTGCGCAAGAACCTCAAGCACTGAGGTCCCGGCGCGAAAAGCGCGTGATCGGAGACGCCGGCCTCGTGCCGGCGTTTTCATGTCCGTCGCGTGCGCATCGCGCGCGATGCGGTCAGCGATAGACCACGTGCCGCCAGAGGAAGAAGGCCACGATGGCCAGCACTCCTTCGACCAGCGGCTTGGCCAGCCAGGCGTGCGCCAGGCCCAGCGACGTGGCTACCCAGGTCACCGCGAGCGTGCTCACCACCGTCAGCGGCACCCACACCAGCAGGAACTTGGCGAACCGCCACCAGCCCAGGCGTGCGGTGCCATCGCGCGCGAAGGTCACGCGGCCGTTCAACCAGAAACCGAGCAGCGCGCCACTGATGCGCCCGGCCAGGTTGCCGGGCGCTGCCGATACACCGAGCGCGGTCAATCCGACGAAGACCAGCCAGTCCAACAGCAACTGTGCGAGGCCGACGGCGATGAAGCTGCCGCCTTGGCGGAACAGCAGCTGGCGTGGAGAGGAAGGGTTCATGCGCGCATGGTACCTGCCGGGATGCGCGCCGATGGCACCTCGCGGGCACGATCTGCGTTGAAGGAGGAATTGTTACCATGCGACGACATCGCGACGCCGCACAGCCACAAGGACACGTCACATGAAGCCACTCCACGTCGTCATCCTCGCCGCCGGTGAAGGCAAGCGCATGAAGTCCGCGCTGCCCAAGGTGCTGCAGCCCATCGCCGGGCGTCCGATGCTGGCGCACGTGATCGAAGCGGCGCGCGCGCTGTCGCCGGCGGGCGTGCACGTGGTCTACGGCCACGGCGGCGACCAGGTGCAGGCGGCCTTCGCCGACCAGGCGGATCTGCACTGGGCGCATCAGGCGCAGCAGCTCGGCACGGGCCACGCCGTCATGCAGGCGATGCCGGACGTACCGGACGGCGCACGCGTGCTGGTGCTGTACGGCGATGTTCCCCTGACCCGCAGCGAGACGCTGCAACGCCTGCTGGACGCGCCAGGCCGCTTGGCGGTCCTGGTCGCGGAACCCGCCGATCCCTCCGGTTACGGACGCATCGTGCGCGATGAGGCCGGCCGCGTGGCCGCCATCGTCGAGCACAAGGACGCCGACGAGGAGCAGCGCCGCATCCGCACCATCAACACGGGCATCATCGCCGCCGATGGCAGCGCACTGAAGGGCTGGCTGGCCCGCCTGTCCAACGAGAACGCGCAGGGCGAGTACTACCTGACCGACGTCTTCGCGATGGCGGCGGATGAATTCACCCCTGCGGAAATGGTGCTGGTCGGCGAGCCCATCGAGGCCGAGGGCGCCAACGACCCGTGGCAGCTCTCGCAGCTCGAGCGCGCCTACCAGCTGCGCGCCGCGCGTGCGCTGTGCGTGCAGGGCGCACGCCTGGTCGACCCGGCGCGCTTCGACCAGCGCGGCACGGTGACCGTCGGTCGCGACGTGCAGATCGATGTCGACGTGGTGCTGGAAGGCAGGGTGGAACTGGGCGATGGCGTGGTCATCGGCCCGTTCACGCGCCTGAAGGACGTGACCCTCGCCGCCGGCACGCAGGTACGCGCGCACTGCGACCTGGAGGGCGTTGCCAGCGAGGGCGCGGCGCTGATCGGCCCCTATGCGCGGTTGCGCCCGGGCACCGTGCTCGCCGATGGCGTGCATGTGGGCAACTTCGTCGAGACGAAGAACGCGCGCATCGGCACGGGCAGCAAGGCGAACCACCTGACGTATCTGGGCGATGCCGTCATCGGCACGGGCACCAACATCGGCGCCGGCACCATCACCTGCAACTACGACGGCGTGAACAAGTCCACCACGACGATCGGCGACCGCGTGTTCGTCGGCTCGAACTCGTCCCTGGTCGCGCCGGTGACGCTGGCCGATGGCGCGACCATCGGCGCCGGTTCGGTGATCTCGAAGAACGCGCCGGCCGACAAGCTGACGGTCGCGCGCGCGCGCCAGATGACGGTCGAGGGTTGGCAGCGGCCGGAGAAAAAGCCGAAGTGACGCAGGGCGGGCTCAGGCCCGCCATGGGTGGGGGTATCTGGACGAAAGCACGTTGAGTCGGGATCGCGGCTGCCAGCCCTCACCCCGTGCCCTCTCCCGGTGGGAGAGGGGAGTCGGTGCCAGGCGGGTTCGGCTGCGGGTCCAGCGCGGTGCCGCCGCCGCTCTACCTTCGGACAGATCAGGTTTCGGGCAACTGGATCGCCACGCACAGTCCGCCGCCATCGCGGTTGTGCAGCGACAGGCGGCCGCCGTGCGCTTCGATGATCTCGCGTGTCAGCGCCAGCCCCAGGCCGGTGCCGTTGCGCTTGGTGGAATAGAACGGCACCAGCGCGTTCTGCAGCACCGCGTCGTTCATTCCGGTGCCACGGTCCATCACCTCGATGCGCACCCAGCCCGGCAGACGGCTGACGCGCACGGACACGCCATCGGCGGTGGTGCCGGACTCGTGCGCGTTCTTCAGCAGGTTCAGCAGCGCCTGCTCGATCTGCGCCAGATCGATGCGGCCTTCGACGTCGGCATCGCGCATCTCCAGTTCGAAGCCGATCTGGCGCTGCAGCCCCTCCAGGAAACCGCGCCAGTGCACCGTCTGCAACTGCGGTTGGGGCAGCTTGGCGAAGCGCGCATAGCCGCGGATGAAGCCTTCCAGATGGCGCGCCCGGTCCTCGATGGTGCCGAAGACCTCCTCCAGGCGCTCATGCTTGCCGCGCCGGACGAGTTCCGCGCCGGAGTGCGCCAGCGACGCCACCGGCGCCAGCGAGTTGTTGAGCTCGTGGCTGATCACGCGGATCACCTTCTTCCACGTCATCACTTCCTGCCGGCGCAGTTCGTTGGTCAGCAAGCGCAGCAGCAGCAGTTCGTGCGGGCGTCCGTTGAGCCGGAAATTGCGGCGGGCGAGGTGGTAGACCTGCTCTTCGCCATCCTCCTCCTCGCTGCCGATGGCGAACAGGCTGTCGCCGCTGCGGGCCAGCGCCTCGCGCATCTCCACCGGCGAGGCCGACAGCAGGCTGTCGTAGTCCTGGCCTTCCAGCTTCCAGCCCCCGTGCAGCAGCTTGCGTGCGGCGACGTTGGCGAACACGACGCGCCGCACGCCGTCGCCCCCGGGCGCCACCAGCAGCATCGCCACGGGGGTGTTCTGCACCATCGTGTCGAGCAGCAGTTCGCGTTGCACCAACGTCTGCCGCTGCTCGCGCAGGACTTCGCCCAGGGCGGCGTGCGAACGCACGAGCTCGGCAAGTTCGTCGCTGCCTTGCCAGTGGATGCCGAAGTTGTATTCGCCGTCTCGGTAGCTGTTGACGCTGCCGGACAACGCGCGGAACAGCGATCGTGTGCTGCGCAGGCCGCGATGGATGGCCCAGGCCGCCAGCGGCAGCACGATGATCGCCGACAGCAGCACCGCCAGCACGTCGTCCTGCAGCCAGTGCGACAGGGCGACCGGCAGCACCAGCGCCACCGCCAGCAGCGGCAGCAGCCAGGACAGCACGCGGCCGGCGAGCGAGCGGCGGATCATGTGGCCTTGATGCCGAAGCGTTCCATGCGCCGGTACAGCGCCTGCCGGCTCATGCCGAGCTCGGTGGCGGCCTGCGCGATGACGCCGCCGGCACGGGCGAGGGCCGTCTCGATGTCGGCGCGCTCCGGTTCGGCGACGATCGCCGTGCGCACCGGCGCGGGCTTCGGCAGGTTGAGATCGCCGGCCTCGATGCGATCGCCCATCGCCAGCAGGCCGGCGCGCTGGACGACGTTGCGCAGCTCCCGCACGTTGCCCGGCCAGGCGTGCCGCAGCAGCGCCGCGCGCGCGCTTTCGCCCAGCGGCTTGTCGTCGGGACGGAAGCGCTCGGCCAGTGGCGGCAACGCCAGTTCGATGGCATTGAGGCGGTAGTACAGGTCTTCGCGGAAGCTGCCGTCGCGGATCATCGCGGGCAGGTCCGCGTTGGTGGCGCTGATCACGCGTACGGTGACCTTGCGTTCGCGGTTGGAGCCCAGCCGCTCGAAGCGTCCGGTCTCCAGCACGCGCAGCAGCTTCATCTGGCCGGTCAGCGGCAGGTTGCCGATCTCGTCGAGGAACAGCGTGCCGCCGTCGGCGGCTTCGAACTTGCCTTCGCGCGCCTTGTTGGCGCCGGTGTAGGCGCCTGCGTCCGCGCCGAACAGTTCGGCCTCGATCAGTTCCGACGGCAGCGCACCGCAATTGAGGGTCACGAACGGCCCCTGCTTCACGCTGGAGTTGGCCTGGATGATCTCGGCGATCTTCTCCTTGCCGGCGCCGTTCGGCCCGGTGATCAGCACCGGCAGGTCCGAGCGCGCCACCTGGCAGGCGAGCGCGACGACGCGTTCGCTGGCCGGGTCCTCGAACACGAGGTTGCGCAGGTCGTACTTCTGCTCCAGCTGATGGCGGCTGCGGCGTTCGCGGCTGCGCCGACGGTCGAGTTCGCGGCGCGTTTCGGTCAGTTCGAGCAACGTGTTGACGGTGGCCAGCAGCTTGCGGTCGTCCCAGGGCTTGGCCACGTAATCGGCGGCACCGGCCTTCACCAGATTCACGGCGGCTTCCAGGTGCGTCCACGCGGTCAGCAGGATCACCGGCATGTCCGGCCACTCGTTGCGCAGGTCGGCGAACAGCTGCTCGCCCTCCAGGCCCGAGGTGGTGTCCTCGCTGAAGTTCATGTCCTGGATGACCAGGTCCACCGGCTGTTCGCGCAGCAACGCCAGTCCGGCCGCCGGCGATTCGGCGTGCAGGGTGTCGATGTCGTGCAGGGAGAACAGCACTTCCAGCGCCGTGCTGACGGCGCGGTTGTCGTCGATGACGAGGATGGTAGGCATGCGCTATAGCCTAACCGAAGGGCTGCGGCTGACGAGGTGCGGCGGAATGCGGCGGGCCAGATGGGCCGGCCATGCGGCGGCCAGCTGCACGGCCAGCATCGCCCAGGCGGCGGCGGCCACCAGGGCCCCGTGCGAGGGCGGGGCAGACCCGCGCACAAGATGGGGCAACAGCCATTGTCCGCCCGCCAGCCCGACCGACGCCGCCGCGCAGGCCAGGCCGAGGTACTCGATACGCAACCGTCGCGCGAGTTGGCAACCGGTGGCGCCGGCCGCGCGACGCAGGCTGAATTCCCGAGCATGTTCCTGCACCCAGCGCTGTCCGCCGAGCATCAGCAGGCCCAGTGTCGAGAGCCACCATGCGATGCAGGCGCCCGACCACCACCATGCGCGGGATCGCGGCGCATGCAGGGACGCTTCGCGCAGCGCGGCCATGTCCACGGGATGTGCCACCACGACGGAGGGATGCGCTGCGGCCAGCGCGGCCCGGATGCGCGTTGCGACGATCTCCGGACCGGCTGCATGGCGGACGATGAACCGGGCGTCCGCTGCCCGCGACATCCGCACCGGCGGCACCACGGCCAGGTCGCTCGTATCGCGAGCGCCCGCCGGTGGAGGCAGGCGCTCGAACACACCGACCACGCGCAGCCGCGCGCCCGGCGCCATCAGCAAGGGACGGCCAAGCGGATCCGATCTGCCGTAAAGCCGGTAGGCCAAGGCCGAGGACACGAGGACAGATTGGGTGCCCGCCTGCAGATCGGTCTGGTCGCCACGGTAGTCGCGGAATTCATCTGTCATGAAATGCCGTCCCGCGGACGTCGCCATGCCGAGTGTGGAGGCGAAGTGCTCGTCGCCAAGGAAGACCGACACGACGTGCTTCGTTGCGGGATGCGTCGCGGTCCAGACCTGCACGCTCCACGCGGTGGCGTCGTACGGGGCCTGATTGGCCGCAGTGGCCGACAGCACGCCCGGGACGTTGCGCAGCCGGCCAAGCACATCGGGCACGCCCGGATCCGATGCCGGCGCCATCTGCATCCACGGCACCAGCAGCAGGCTGGCGTCGTCGATCCCGTTGGGAGCGGCGCGCGCCATGCGCAGCGCGATGATCGCCTGCCAGGCCTGCAGGCACAGCATCACGCCGATCGCCAGTTGCAACGCGACCCACCCGATGCCCGCATGGTGGCGTCCCAGCAGCAGGAAGGAAGACATGGAAACCCCGTGGGGCCGCGCACGCCGGCGGGGCGTGCGCGGCAGGGAGCGGAAGACTCAGGCGGTGCGGGTGGCGACCGCCGGCGGCACCGAGGCGGCCTTGCGGGCCGGACCATACACGGCCGCCTGGCCCAGCAGCCAGAGCAGCACGGCACCCACCGGCAGGTACAGCAGCGGCAGGCGCGGCAGTTCGTACTTGCCCATCAGCATCTGGTTGATGCCGTAGGCGAGGATCATGCCGATGACGATGCCCAGCGTGGCCAGCAGGAAGTTCTCGGTCTGGAAGTAGCGCAGGATCTGGCCCTTGGTCGCGCCCAGCGCACGACGGATGCCGATCTGCTTGGTGCGCTGCTGCACCCAGAAGCTGGCCAGGCCCACGATGCCCAGCGCGGTGACGACCAGTAGCGAGACGATCACGGTCAGCAGCAGCCAGGCCATCGCGCGGTCGCCGCGATAGTAGTTGTGCTTGATGTCCTCGAACGTGCCGTCGCGAAGCACGAGCCGACGGGCGCTGTTCTTCTCCAGTGTCGCCAGCGCCGCCTTCAGCACCTCCGTGCGACGCTCCGGTGCGGTGCGCAGGACGAAGGTGCCCATGGTGAGATCCCTAGCCGGCAGGATCATCGTGTAACCGGCTTCGGCAGGACCACCGTTGTCGTTGGTGCGGATCAACCGATCGACCACGCCGACCACACGGTGCGGCGTGTTGTCGGCATTCCACGAATAGATGTTCTTGCCGATGGCGCTCTCGCCCGGGAACAGCTTCTCCGCCAAATCGCGGCTCAGGATCACCGCGGGCAGGTTCACCCGGGCGTTCTGCTTGTTCATCTCGGTCCAGTTGGAATACTCGTCCGGGTTGAAGTCGCGACCTTCGGCCAGCTTCAGGCCCAGCGTTTCGACCACGGCGTCGCCCAGGTAGATGTTGGCCTGCGCGCTGGGACGTTCCTGCTCGGGAGCGAGCTGGATGGAGCTGTTCCACGACGAGTTGTCGAACGGCACGTGGTTGATGCTGCCTGCGGCCTTCACGCCCGGCAGCGCACGCAGGCTGGCGACGTCCTGTTTCACCAGCGCGTCGGCCTCGGGGTTGTCGCCGAGGTTGCCCATGCTGATGCGCACGATCTCCTCGTTCGCCATGCCGGTGGGCCTGTCGATGCGCTCCAGCCGCTGGCTGATGAGGAACACCGCGTTGCAGATGATGGCGCACGACAGCGCGACTTCCAGCACGATCAGCGCGGCGGCCGTCTTGTGGCGGGCCAGGGTGGAGAGAATGGGGCGGATGTCCATGACGTGCCTCTTGGATGGATGGGTCACTGGCTCTTGAGCTGGATCGCGGGCGTCACCTGCATGGCGCGCCACGCGGGCAGCATGCCGGCGAGCAGACTGGCGACGATCGCCAGCGCGAAGGTGGCCAGCAGCATCTTCAGATCCATGTGCGCGAGGTCGGCATAGCCGGCGGGCTGCTGGCGAACGGCCAGCAAGCCCAGCCAGGCCAGCACCAGGCCGAGCACGCCGCCGACCAGGCCGACCGTGCCCGCTTCCACCAGGCACTGCGCGAAGATGGCCTTGCGCGTCGCACCCAGGGCGCGCCGCACGCCGATCTGCGACGCGCGGCCCAGGAACTTCGCCAGCAGCAGTCCCACGGTGTTGAGCAGGCAGACCGCCAGGAAGCCGAACGCCAGCCATACCTGCAGGCGGACGTCGCTGGGCACCGCGCCCTGCTTGTCCAGCCACTGCATGACGTTGTGCAGGTCCACGTTGGTCGGGCGCTCGAAACGGCCCGCTGCACGCTGCTGGTCGGAATAGTTCTTCAGGTACTGCTTGTAGGCCTCGACCTTCTCAGGCGTGCCCAGCTCGACCCAGTACTGCAGCCACGAGCACGGCGCATTCGGACCCTGCGCGCCTTCTTCTTCCGCACTGGAGTCGCCCCAGCAGTTCATGTTGCCCTGGGTGCCCATCTTCAGCGCGCGCGACGTCCAGAATGGCACGAACAGCTGCTCCACCTCGGTGAAGCGGTCCTGGGTCATGTCGTAGAACTTGGGAGCCGGCCGCCACTCGTCCAGCACGCCGATCACGCGGAACGTCGCGCCGGAGGCCTTGATTTCGCGCCCCACGCTGTTGGCGCCGCCGAACAGTTTCTCGTTCAGCGCCTTGGAGATGACGGCCACGCGCGCGCGCGATTCGTCATCCGCCGCCGACCAGCCGTTGCCGTAGCGGAACGGCACGTCGAACATCGGGAAGAAATCGGCCGTGGTGTAGCGCGAATCGATGCGGAAGGGTTCGATCCTGCCGTCTTCTGTTTCGATCGAGGACGCGCCACCGGTCATGAAGGCCTGCCGATCGCCCTTCTTGTCGCGCAGCAGGCGCTCGGCGTCGTAGCGGGTGAACTGGTCTTCCGGCTCGTCGCCGGGGGTGAAGCCGTTCGCCGAGCGCGGGTCGATGCGGGGGTAGAACAGCTTGTCGCTCTTCTGCGGGATGGGATCGCCGGACAGCACATAGAACACGGTCAGCGTGGTCATGCTGGCGCCGATGCCCAGCGCGATCGCCAGCACCATCAGGAAGGTCAGCGCCTTGTTGCGCTTGAAGCTGCGCAGCGCGAGGGAGAAGTAGTAGCCGAACATGCTTGGCTCCGTAGGGTGGGCCCTGGCCCACCATGTGGTCGTCTGGATGCTGTCTGCGGTGGGCCGGGGGGCCGCCTTACGCGGAGGCGTTGGCTTCGGCGGCATGCGCCGCGCGGATCAGGGCGGGCTCCACCGACAGGTCGGTGGCCATGCCGTCCACGATGTGCACGTTGCGCTGCGCGCGTGCGGCGAGTTCGGGATCGTGCGTGACCATGATGATGGTGGTGCCCTGGCGGTTGATCTCCTCCAGCAGCTCCATCACGCCGCGGGCCATCTGCGAGTCCAGGTTGCCGGTCGGTTCGTCAGCCAGCAGCAGGCGCGGACTGCCGGCCAGGGCACGTGCGATCGCGGTGCGCTGCTGCTGTCCGCCCGACAGTTCGGCCGGGTAATGCTTCATGCGTGAACCCAGGCCGACGCGCGCCAGCGCGTCCTCGATGCGCTGCTTGCGTTCGGCGGCGGGCATGCCGCGGTAGCGCAGCGGCACGTCGACGTTGTCGAACAGGTTGAGGTCGGGGATCAGGTTGAAGCCCTGGAAGATGAAGCCGATCTTCTGGTTGCGCAGGCGCGAACGCGCGTCGTCGCCCAGGTGGCTCACGTCCTGGCCGTCGAGCAGGAACTGCCCGCCGGTGAAGGTCTCCAGCAGGCCGGCGATGTTGAGGAAGGTGGTCTTGCCCGAACCCGACGGACCGGTGACGGCGACGAACTCGCCCTCGCGGACATGCAGGTCAAGGGAACGCAGCGCATGCGTTTCCACCTGTTCGGTGCGGTAGACCTTGGCGACTTGGCGCATCTCAAGCATGGCGGGTTCCTTATTCGGGTTCGGGTGCGGAGTGAATGACGCAGGGGAGGGCGCGTGGGGAAGGCGGGTGATGCGGATCAGTTGACCGAGACGCGCTCGGCGTCGCCGAACTGGTCGCTGCCGGAGACGACGACCTTGTCGCCGGGCTGCAGGCCGCCCAGCACTTCGACGTGGCTCAGGCTGCTGGCGCCCAGCTGCACCGGGCGACGCACCGCGGAACTGCCGTCCATGACGTAGGCCTGGCGGCCGCCACCTTGTTCGACGAACGGGCCGCGTTCGACCATCAGCACGTTGCGGCGCGTCTCCATCAGGATGCGTGCGGACAGGCGCTGGTTCTGGCGCAGGCCGGGCGGCTGCTTGTCGGAGAAGCGCAGGCGGGTGACGACCTCGCCGTTCACCACTTCCGGCGACACCGCGGAAATCTCGCCTGGGTAGGGCTGGCCGGCGCTGGTCAGCGTGGCCGGCATGCCGATGGCGAGGTCGCGGGCGAAGCTTTCCGGCACCTTGATCTCGACTTCGAACACCGACAGGTCGACCACGCTCAGCACCGGCGCGTTGATCGCCACGTTGGAGCGTTGCACGGCCTGGATCTGGCCGACCTGGCCATCGAACGGCGCGCGCAGGGTCAGCGCATCCACCTGGCGCTGCACTTCGGCCACCACCGCGCGCTGGCGCTCGGCCAGCAGCTGCTTGTTGCGCGCATCCAGGCCCGCGCCCTGGCCCTGCAGGCCCGCGTCCTTGCGTGCGTGGGCCAGCGCGATCTCGGCCTTGCGCAGGTTGTCCTGCGCTTCCAGCACGTCGACCTGCGGCACTGCACCGCCCTCGAATCCGCGCTGGTAGCGCTGCAGGGTGCGCTCGGCCGCCTGGCGCTCGATCCCGGCCTGGTCCAGCGCCTTCTGCGCATTGGCACGGGTGACGCTGGCATCCAGCGTGGCGCGGCTGGCTTCGGCTTCCAGGCCGGCCAGCGTGGTCTGCTCCTGCGCCAGCTTGCTGCGCAGCTCCGGGCTGTCGATCTCGGCCAGCGGCTGGCCCTGGGTCACCTTGTCGCCGGCGACCACCTTCAACGTGACCACGCCGCCCGCCACTGCGTACAGGGTGGGGCTGTTGGCGGCGATCACGCGGCCATCGGCGGCGATGTCGCGGACCAGGTCGCCCCGGGTGACTTCGGCGATCCGCAGCCGGGCGCCGTCGACCGACGTGGTGCCGGCCAGCCAGCCGCGCGCGGCGAACACGATGCCGGCCAGCAGCAGGGCGCCGCCCGCGGCGGGCCATACCCAACGGCGCCAGGCCGGGCGGGCCTGGGTGGAGCTGAGCACTCGGTCTTGCGCGGAGGTGTCCCGAATCATCGTCGGCATGCGTTGTTTGGAATGACCTGCCGTACTCAGCAGGATGCGTGCCAAACGCAAGTGATTGATTCAAAAAGGGGTTGTCCGGCGCTGAGGGCTGTCCGGGTGTCCGCGGACACTCGCCGGACAGGGCCTGTCCAGTACCGGACACGTAGAATGTCCGTTCGTTTCACTCGGAAGGAAGAAGCAGGCCTATGTGCGGAATTGTGGGCGCGATCGCCGATCGCGACGTGGTGCCGGTACTGATCGAAGGACTGAAGCGGCTGGAATACCGGGGCTACGATTCCGCGGGCATCGCGGTGGTCGATCAGCAGGACGTGCGCCGCGTGCGCCGCACCGGGCGCGTGGCCGAAATGGAGGGCGCCGCCGCTGCCGAGGGCTTCAACGCGAGCCTGGGCATCGGCCATACGCGCTGGGCGACCCACGGTGGCGTCACCGAGGCCAATGCGCATCCGCACATCAGCCATGGTGTGGCGCTGGTGCACAACGGCATCATCGAGAATCACGAGGAACAGCGCGAGAAGCTGCGCGCCCTCGGCTACGTGTTCGAGTCGCAGACCGATACCGAAGTCATCGCGCATCTGATGCACCACCATCTGAAGGGCGGCGACGACCTGCTGGCGGCGCTGCAGCGCACGGTGAAGGAACTGACCGGCGCCTATGCGCTGGCCGTGGTGAGCCGCCAGGAGCCGGACCGCATGGTCTGCGCCCGCATGGGCTGCCCGCTGTTGATCGGCGTGGGCGAAGGCGAGAACTTCATCGCCTCCGACGTCTCCGCGATCATCCAGGCCACGCGCCGGGTGATCTTCCTGGAGGAGGGCGATACCGCCGAAGTGACGCGCGCGTCGGTCAAGGTGTTCGACGGCAAGGACCAGCCCGTGCAGCGCGACGTGCATGTCTCCGACGTGTCGCTGGCCTCGCTGGAGCTGGGCCCGTACCGCCACTTCATGCAGAAGGAAATCCACGAGCAGCCGCGCGCGATCGCCGACACCATCGAGGCCGTGGTCGATGGCGGTTTCTCGCCCGCGCTGTTCGGCGCCAACGCCGAAGCGGCGCTGAAGGACATCGAGGGCGTGCAGATCCTCGCCTGCGGCACCAGCTACTACGCCGGCATGACCGCGCGCTACTGGCTGGAAGCCATCGCCGGCGTGCCGTGCAACGTCGAGATCGCCAGCGAATACCGCTACCGCGCCGCGTACGCGAACCCCAAGCACCTGATCGTCACCATTTCCCAGTCCGGCGAAACGCTGGACACGATGGAGGCGCTGAAGTACGCCAAGTCGCTGGGCCACGAGCACACGCTGTCGATCTGCAACGTGCCCGAGAGCGCCATCCCGCGCGCCAGCGAGCTGGTCTGCTATACGCGTGCCGGCGCCGAGATC